>Ga0315273_10013603_pt1 | contig 10468 bp, 11 predicted proteins | sample YL17G02_0_MG_FD_205753 | JGI IMG/M metagenome (GOLD analysis project Ga0315273, IMG submission 205753) | Sediment microbial communities from Yellowstone Lake, YNP, Wyoming, USA - YL17G02_0 | ecosystem: Environmental > Aquatic > Freshwater > Lake > Sediment | place: USA: Wyoming | collected... | reverse complement strand
TGTGCGTGTCAACTTTCCCTCACAAACATCAACGGGGCAAGAGCATGGAAGGGGAAGACGAAATTATCTTATGCGGTGCTTACAAGGATTTCAGGAAGGAGCTTCGCTACGGCCTGGCGTCTGCTGATGAGATGGAGGTTGCGCATATAATCGGGGCAATCTGCGATGCAATCGAGCCATTCGCGTTCAAGTTTTCCGAAATAAATGTCGAAGGAATACGCGCCTATGCAAAGCCTTCAGGAACAGGAATTTCTGCTGTCTTGGATTTCCTTAAGTCCCATCCCCAATCGGAAATAAAGGAAAAGCTGAAATCCAACTGCCCAGTGCCAGAGCTCCTTAGCGCAGCCGAATGCTGCTTTTTCAATTTCCTTATGGCAGCTGCGAAAGTCAGCTTTCGCATGGGTGACTCAATTGCTAAACCAGCCACTGTTCCGTCAAAGGAACCGGCAGGAGATATGATTGCGTTCATCGGCAAATACAAGAACTGGATGGCAGTAAAAAAGCTCGGGCTCGAGAATGTTAAGGACTGGGAGGTTTCAGCTGTTCTCTGCAGCATAAATCATTCTGCGGTCAACAAGGCATTTGATTTCAGCGGTGTTGAGAAGAATGACGCCCTTGTTTCAAAGGCAGCTTCTGGAAAAAGGAAATCCTATGGAAACCTTGTTGATGCTCTCGGGATCATTATTCCGGAACTAAAGGGTGACCGTTTAGCGGATGCGTATGTGATCTGCAAGGTCTTCGAAACAATAGGCTACAAGCCTTACGCAAGTCCGGAGATGCTAACTAATGCGCATCCGGATGTCAAGCCGCCGAAGGTCAAGAAAAAGAAACCGAAAGCATAGGAGTTGATTGTATGGTGAAAGGAATAGGTTACGGAAAAGTGATTCTCTGCGGGGAGCATTTCGTGGTGCATGGCAACCCGGCGATAGCTGCGGGCATATCCAACAACGCCGTGGTATGGGCGGAGGAAGCGCAGGCCAACGAAATCAGCACCGATTCCCGCGTCATCCCTGAGATCAGCAATCGCGCGATAACCGCGATACTTGACGCGATGGGCATAAAGAAGAAGTACAAGGTCTTCATGGAGAGCGACCTGCCGACCTTCGGAGGGCTCGGCTCCTCCGCGGCATTCTCTGTCGCTTTGGTCCGCTACATGTCGTACCTCCATAAGATGAGCCTGAATGACGCGCAGGTCAACCGCTTCGCGTACGAGGGCGAGAAGGTGTTCCACGGCAACCCGAGCGGCATAGACAACGCCATGGCGACCTATGGCGGAGTGCTGATGTTCACGAAGGGCAAGTCGTATTCTGACAACGTCATCGACAGGTTCAAGCTCGGCCTGCCGCTGCACCTCGTCGTAGGCATGACTGGAAAGTTCGGCGCCACGATGAAGATGGTCGCGGCGGTGAAGAAATTCAAGGAAGGGGACGAGGGGGAGTTCGGCCAGCTGCTTGACGAGGCGCGCGAGCTCTGTCACAACGGGAAGGCCGCCCTTGAGAAGGGGAAGCTGGACGTGTTCGGCCAGATAATGAACCAGAGCCAGTCGCTGCTCTCCGAGTTGGGCGTTTCCATAGAAGACAATGATAAAATAAACAAGGCAGCACTCGATGCCGGTGCCCTTGGTGCGAAACTCACCGGCGGCGGTGGAGGCGGGTGCTGCATCGCGCTTGCGAGAGACGAGGACCATGCGAAGCAGATAATAAACTCCATAAAGAAGTCGGGATACGAAGCGTTTTATACGCGCGTGGTCTGACTGTTGATATATGGCCTGCCAAAGCCCGTCCCGCTCGAGCATTATCTCAACATATTGCTTTACATTTCCTTTTTTTTCTTCTGGACGATTTGATAATCTTCAGCCTGGCGGTTTTCACGCTTTCTTTCCGGGCGCGCTGAAATAAACTCTACTGCAGTCTTCCTTTGACCCCACTCCTCCAGCAGACCCTGTTCAACCTGCATTCTTTGCATTTGGGATTTCTGGGAAGGCAAATAGTCTGACCATAGGAGACGAAAGCATGATTAAGTGGTCTCCAGTACCTGCGGGGAACGGCTGATTCCAGTGCCGCTTCCGTTTTTTCTGGAGTTTTTGTTCTGACAATGCCAAGCCTATTGCTTATCCTGTGAACGTGGGTGTCAACCGGGATGGCATCCTTTCCGAACGAATATGCCAGCATTATGTTCGCAGTTTTTCTTCCCACTCCAGGCAGCCTCAGCAGGGATTCCATGTCGCTTGGCACCTTTCCATGGAATTCTTTAAGGAGCATTACTGCCGTTTCCTTCAAGTGCCTGGCTTTCACCCTGTAAAATCCCGAGGGCCGAACCAGTAGCTCGATCTTTTTCACGGGCATTGCAGCAAGGGTTTTTGCATTAGGAGCCTTGCCAAGAATCGCTGCTCCGGCAACGAGGGAATTCTCATCCCTTGTGCGCGCGGAAAGAATAGTGAAAACAATAGAGCGAAAAGGGTCGTTTTTGATAAGAACTGGGATTTTGTTTACAGGCGCTTCTCTTTTTCCAGCGTCTGAGCGCATCGTTCTTATCACCCAGCTGATTCTCCGTACTGCTACTCGATTCATGCACGGATATCCAACACGTTTTATTTATTCTTTTGTTCCAGCTCACGAAACTCATGCTTTTCAAGTGTTCTCCAGGCATCTGCCTCGGACATGCGGAAAATATTCAATGCAGGTTCTTTGAGAACCAATCGGGCTATCACAATACCGATTGAAGAAAGTGCTGCAACATAAAGAGGAATAGACCTGGCATATAAACTTGCAAAAACAAGCGTTCCTGAACAGGCTACTAGAGTTCCGAAGACAATGTTATTTCTTTTCGCAGTTGCCCTGACAAGTTCCTGGAAGGTTTCCACGCCAAACCGGTCTATGAACGCGGTGCTAATCTCGTCCTCATGTGCTCTTGCTGCTTTGCCGAGTTCCCTTAACGCTTCCATGGCATCGAGCCGGGCATACTTGTCAGATGCGATATTCGTGAGCTTCTCTGCAGCCTTGCAACGAACATTGCGGTCAATGCTTCGGATATCTCTTGCAGGTTCTTCAATTGGCGAATGGATTTTCATTACAAAGGGTGTTTTCTCTCTGTCGCCTCCTTCAATAGAAACAGGGGGTCGTAGCACACGAGGTAATTGAATTAATTTTTTCATATTGGATTAGTTGGGACGAATGGTTTAAAAGGTATTGGAAAGCCGTATTTATTTTCTGATTTCAGTGCAAATCTCTTTCTTTCCTAGCATCAGCGCCTCGATCCTTTCGGGCTTGAGGCCATTTACTACATAAGAAGGCGTGTCGAGCGCAAGAAGCTCCTTTATCTTGCCTGCCATTGCCCCGGTTACATCCTTACCTTCGGATGGTTTCAGATGCCTTGACATTTCTTCGAAGTTGCTATTGGTTATCAGTGGGATCACCTCTTCCTTATCATCAAGAACCCCGTCCTTGTTTGTTGCGAGTATGATCCTATCCGCCTTCTTTCCTAAATAAGAAATTATCTGATCTCCTGAGCAGACCGAGCCTCCAAGCTCAATATCAGGAACCATGTCGCCGAAAAGAACCGGGAGATATCCCGCTTCCATGTAGTCGTCTATGATTTTTGTATTGAAAGAATGTATGCGCTTGTTTTTCGATACTATAATCGTTGCAGGTGGGATGGAAACCGCGGGAAGGCCTTCAGTGTTAAGCGCACCAGTAACCAGAACCGAAAGCTCAGAGCAGGCTTCATGGGTAATGGCAAAACCAAGCTTCTGTTCTGTGTTCTTCACTCCATTGACTATCCCGTATTTCATAACGAGCGGGTGGCCAAAGGAGCCCGCACCATGGACAAGGACCCAATCGCGTTCGGATTTCTTCCACGCTGTTGCAACGGATTTTGCGAGTAGCTCTATGTTTTTCAGGTCAGCCTCCCGCCATCCCAATTTCCTGGTGATAACAGAGCCGCCAAGCTTCAATAGTTTCATAATAAATCGGATACAACAACTGTTTTTATAAACCCTTTTGCACCAATACACACTTATGAAATTATATAATTGGACACTTAGAGTCATCGATCCAGTTACGGATTGCTTTGGGATTCCTCTCGCAGGAACTGAAAACGCAGCAAGAGAGGTTCAGGCATTGTTCCATCGGGCCTCAAAGGCTGCAGGTGAGAAACATGAGTTGTTAATCGACTGGCTGTCAAACATCGGCTGCGCAGTAACAAATATCGTGTTTTTCGATCCCGCTCCCCTTGAAAAGAATAAAATCAACCTGATTCTCATCTCCCCTGACAATGATCTCGCAGTCGCTCTTCGTGAGGACAAGCAAAAAGCACCCTCATGTGTAAACTATTTCTACACTACGAAGGAATGGATACGGGAGCTTCCGGGCGAAAGTTTTACGCTCCAAATCCCTCAATGGATTCTCGGTTCTCTCGCATCATCGCACATAATGCTTTCCAATGCGAAAGGTATTGACTCGGCCTTCGAAGTACTCCTGCTCCCTGCCAGGCGACGTTTTTCCAATGATCCGGTGCCTAATATTGCAGATCTTATTGCCGCGGATATCTACTTTTCAGTTACCCAAAAGCTTCCACCTGAGAATTCCATGCGGAAGATGCTCCCTGCCTTCAAGAAGGAGATGGCGGCTGTCTCAAAGGATGAGATGACAAGGCTTGCAGTCCGCGCCATGGAAAAGCGCAGTGTGAAAAAGGATTTAAGGGAGAAAGTAATCAGGGCATTTGCCGTATACCGCTAGCCATCTTTTTATAATTAAGCAGGGGAAAGGGAAAACATGAAGATATTGCTTGCCATAACTGGCGCTTCAGGCCTGTGGTATGGTACCAGGTTGCATGAAGTCCTGAAGGTTTCGGGTCATGATGTTTCGCTCGTGATTAGCTCTGGTGCCCGAAAGGTGGCCGAAGCCGAGGGAGCGAAACTTCCCAAATCTGATTACGATGAATTCGATTTCAACTGCCCTTATGCATCTGGTTCAAATCCACCGGATGCTGTCGTTGTTGCTCCCTGTTCATTGAAGACACTTGGCGAGATCGCGAATGGCGTAGGAAACTCGCTGATAAACCGGGCTGCTGAAGTTGCGTTGAAAGAAAGGAAAAAGCTCATTCTAGTGGTTCGGGACACGCCATATTCCCTGATTACTATTAAGAACATGGAAACCGTTACTCTTGCTGGCGGTGTGATCCTGCCTGCAACTCCTGGTTTTTACGGAAAACCGAAAAAAGTAGAAGACCTGATTGATTTCGTTGTTGCGCGAGTGCTCGACCAGCTCGGGATTAAGCACAAGATCGGGAAAAGGTGGAAGGAATGAAAACGTTCCGCGAATTCATTGAAGAATTGAAGGAAAAGAACAAGGCTAAGGTGGTCAAAAAGCCGATATCAAAACATCTCGACCTCGCAGGGTTACTGCACGCCCTTGATGGCACTCCGGTGTATGTACCGAAAGTCGAAGGATCGGATTTTGCTGCTGCTGGAAATGTTTTTTCTACAAGGGAGCTTATATGCGATTATCTTGGTATAACAAAAGAGCTGCTAATCCCTAAGCTCGTTCACAGCCTTAACAACCCAACAAAACCAAAACTGAATAAGGATGGACCGCTTCTTGAAAACGTAACAACCGACATTGATCTCTCGCGCCTTCCGATTGCATTCCATGCGGAGAAGGATGGTGGACCATACATATCATCCGCCATCGTAGTCGCCCATGATAAGGAATTAGGCCGAAACCTTTCATTCCACAGGATGATGGTGATAGGGAAAGAACGGGTCGTCCTGCGTATTCTACATCGCCATCTTGATGAATTCATAAAGCGGGCAGGAGGAGAGCTTGATGTCGCTTTTGTTGTTGGCGCTCCGATTCATGTTCTTCTAGCTGGCGCTATCTCAGCGAAATTGGGGCAGGACGAGCTCGAGTTCGCGAACACCCTCGCTCCAGTCAATACTGTGAAACTGAGTAATGGTATCGAAGTCCCAGCGGATTGCGAGTTCGCTTTTGAAGGTAGGATAACGAAGGAACTTCATGATGAGGGCCCTTTTATTGATCTAACTGAAACCTACGACATTGTCAGGAAACAGCAGGTAATGAAAATCACGAAAATGTATCATAGGAATAATGCAATCTGGCATGTGCTGCTTCCAGGAGGGCTTGAGCACAAGGTACTAATGGGAATGCCACGCGAACCGACCATATTCAATGAAGTAAACAAGGTCTGCGAGTGCAGGCAAGTGAACCTCACTCCAGGTGGATGCTCCTGGCTGCATGCAGTTGTTTCAATAAAAAAGAAGAACGAGGACGACGGGCGGAAAGCGATAGACGCTGCGTTCGCAGGCCACAAATCGCTCAAGCACGTTGTGATCGTGGACGATGATATTGACGTAGACAATCCCGCGGAAATAGAATGGGCGATAGCTACACGGGTCCAGGCAAACAAAAGCCTTTTCATCAAGGAGAAACAGACTGGTTCATCGCTCGATCCGAGCGCAGATCCGCATACTTACGTAACATCGAAGATGGGCATAGACGCTACAAAGCCGTTGGTTGCCCATGGAAAGAATTTCGAGAAAGCAAGTTGGAAGAAGATCAACACTGCTGAATATCTCTGATGCATGGTAGCCGGCTATTAGTAACAATTAAAAACAATTTGTATCACATTATACTCATGACTACTAATCGCACTGGCATTCAGAAAAGGGCAGGATACAGCAAATTGAAGAAAATCTGTTCTAAAGCGATAGCCAGGATCAAGCCTTATGCGTTTGCGCTTGGCATAGGCCTTGCCGCACCCCTTGCAGCGGGATGTATACACCTGGAGGGCCCGTCTAAAACGCAGGATTGCGAAAGCAAGAGTATGACCGAAGTCTCGGGCTTTGCTACAAACTCAAAGGGTTACGCATTCCGGAACAATAAGTTGTATCTGAATGGGGTGAGTGGAATATGCCCGCCGGATGCGGCATCGCTCGTCGAAGCAGATGTAGCGGATATCGATTTGAAAGTGATAGCGGATAATGTCGGCCCTGTAGGGAACATCGACGGGCCTTATTTACTCATCCTTTCTGGTCCATCTGTCAAAAAAGATGGAAACTCCTGCTTGGTTGAAGGCCTGACTTCGCTTACCATATACAATGCTGATACTGGCACTATTGGCGAGATTCCTGTGAAAGCCACAGTCGCATGGCTTTCCGGCAGCATGGTGGCTTACGAAGCTGATAACGGTACTGGCGGCTTCGACGTACATATCTATGATTTCGTGACTGGCTCTTCCGGCAGGCTCGTGCAGAACATGCGGCTGGTGCAGGAGGGGATGCCGTTCAATGGAAAGGTAGTATACGCCTATGATAACAGTGGCCTTTACTCTGTTGATGTTTTGACATCCAAGCCGACCTTGCAGAACGCCGACAATACAATTGTGCCATATCTTGCAGGCGACAGGGTGGTATTGCACGATAAAACCCAAAACATTGTCATATTTTCCCACACCACAACTAGCGGACCCTTGTATGTGGTTGCAGCAGAAAGCTGGCTGGCGCCGAGGCCTGTTGCTGCGTTCGGAGATTATGTTATCGTGATAAGTCCGGACTTAGGCGTGCAGATAATCAATCTGAAGAAAATCTGCGATGCCTCGATTCCAATAACAGAATTGACAGAAGGCTGGGATCCACCCAGTGATATCTCAGGCTTCGTTGCCCGGTTGCTCCCTGCGAGTCAAAATTCATTCATCTACGAGTTCAGCATTCCGGGGACCGGGCAGGGTTCAGCAGTACTCGTTGGGTTAAAATAACTTCTTAAAAAAGGAATAACATGCATCTGGAGAAGCGCGAGCAGCTTATGTTTGATGGTGAATCAGGTGAAGCCGCACGCCAGTCCATGGAAATCCTCGTGGCCCTCGGAAAGATTTATGGCGCGCAAAAGATGATTCCGATAACAAGCGCGCAGGTCGCAGGTGTGTCCTATAAAACGATTGGAGACGCAGGGCTGGAATACCTTCAGGACCTGGCTGCAAAAGGCGCGAAAACAATTGTGCCGACGTTCCTCAATCCAGCAGGCATGGATATTGCACAGTGGAAGGAAATGCGCATTCCCGCGGATTTCGCTAAAAAACAAATCGAAATTCTCGATGCTTATTCGAAAATGGGCATAATGAAGACATGCACATGCGCTCCATATCTCATAGGAATCCGGCCGAAAAAAGGAGAACACATCGCATGGGCCGAGTCAAGCGCAATTTCTTTTGCAAATTCAGTGCTTGGAGCTAGAACAAACCGGGAAGGCGGGCCCAGCGCGCTTGCGGCTGCCATTTGTGGAGTCACACCTTACTATGGATTGCACGTGGAAGAAAACAGAACAGCACGCTTGCTTGTTGATTTGCAATGTTCTGTTTCAACCATTTCTGATTTCAGCGCCTTGGGCTGCGTGATAGGGGAAATTGCAAAAGACCGTTATCCTGCATTCACAGGAATTAAAACTCCAACTGAGGAACAGCTAAAAGTCCTTGGAGCATCAATGGCTGCGACTGGATCTGTTCCTCTCTATTTTGTTCAGGGTGTCACTCCGGAATGGAAAGTCGCTGATGACGCCGAGAAGATAACAATAACTGAGGCAGAACTCAAAACCACCAAAATGAAACTGGACACAGTACACCATGTGCCCTCCGGGCACAAGTTCCCCGGTTCCTCCGGAACCGAGTACGGGACACGAGACTCTCGCCCCCAGCTTGTTACTCTTGGCTGCCCCCATGCTTCACTCAATGAGATAAAATTAGTCGCTGATATGGTTTCAAAGCGAAAACCGAACTGTGAGTTCTGGGTTTGCACATCCCGTAAGCTCAAGGAAGAATCCGACGCCCTTGGTTATACCAAGACGATTCAGTCAGCTGGCGGACGGGTTGTAGCCGATACCTGCATGGTGGTCTGTCCGCTCGAGCAAATGGGTTATTCTGTCACAGGAACGAATTCAGGAAAAGCAGCGAAATACCTGCCCAGCCTATGTAAGCAGAAGGTTGCATTTGGGGATATTGAGGATATACTTTACCGGTGATGGGAATGGAAATAAAAGCAAGGATTATATGCCGCGGTGTTGCGTCTGGCGAAGTTCTTCTTAGCTCAGCTCCCATCAGTTTCTTAGGGGGGATTGATCCGAAAACCGGAAATATAATTGAAAAAGGGCACCCGCTTGAAGGGAAGAACGTATCAGGCAAAGTCCTGGTATTCCCGCAGGGCAAAGGCAGCACAGTCGGTTCTTATGTCATGCTACAATTAGCAAAAAACGGGCATGCTCCTGCAGCCATAATCAACGTCTGCGCTGAGCCGATAATCGCAGTAGGCGCAATAATCTCAAAAATTCCAATGGTGGATCAGCCTGAGCTTGATATTTTAAAAATTATAAAACAAGGTCAAAAAATTAAAGTTGATGCCGAGAAGGGCCTGATTATTTTTTAGCCCATCAGGAAAGTTGGGAGAGAGGCGTTGCTCTTTCCAGGCGTTGAAGGGTATCTTATGAGGCCTTTGCGCCTGTAGTAATCCATCACTTTTTCCACATTCCAATTTGTTTTCAATATCCATCCGAACATACTGGTCACCTATACTACTTTTTTACATGGGGATAAGGCCTACTTAATAAATCTTTATAAATCTTTGTCTCATTTTCGCGCATTCATTATATATTCTTCCAGCTAATCCCATTTCATGGTCCTCTCCTATCGCAAAGGTTCCCGTGCCGAGCACGAGCTCATTGATTATTTTTCCGGGAAAGGTTATTGTGTGATAAGGGCAGCTGGCTCTGGAGTAAATTCCCTTTCTCCGGACATTCTCGTATTCAGGCGCGGGGTGCAGTGCGGCATTGAAGCAAAGGCGCATGAGACGGAATGCCTTGGCATACATAGGGAGCAGTTTGATAACCTGAAGAAATGGGAGGACATCAGCGGAATAAACTGTTACATCGGATGGCGCCGCAGCCGTGAACCCTGGTATCTCATCCCGCTTTCGATTTTCAAAGAAAATGAGAAAAGCTTTTCCGTGAACTGGGAACGGGCGCAGGCTATTGGGAAGAAGCTTGAGGAATTCCAGTAGTTTTCCACCAATTTACTGGCATGTAGTTGAGTTTTGGCTGTTTTGTTATGATTATCGAATCATAATCCTTTATGAAATCAGGGAATGAACGCTTTATCCTATTCATTATCTCCATCATGTGCTCGATTCGCTCAACTTCCATTTCAAGCTCCAGATCCCAGGCGCCTAAAGTAGTAGTGAGTGCGAATATCCTCTGCTCCCTTTCGCAGAAGCGGCAAATCGAAGCAAGAGATTTCTCGTCAACGTTGTGCAGCCGTATGAATGCCTTTGCGAACACGATCCCGAGCTTCTCGTAGTTTATATCAATCCCATACTGCGCGATTATTCCCTTCCTATGCATGGTTTTTACGTGATGAAACACGTTCTGTGGCGAGACTCCGGTTTTTTCTGCGATCTCAGTGAACTTCG
>Ga0315273_10013602_pt1 | contig 10470 bp, 9 predicted proteins | sample YL17G02_0_MG_FD_205753 | JGI IMG/M metagenome (GOLD analysis project Ga0315273, IMG submission 205753) | Sediment microbial communities from Yellowstone Lake, YNP, Wyoming, USA - YL17G02_0 | ecosystem: Environmental > Aquatic > Freshwater > Lake > Sediment | place: USA: Wyoming | collected... | reverse complement strand
GGCCCAGACGTCGTTATGTTGTATCAGCGGTATAATATCTGTTGTGTATATGCCGCCATTATTGTTAGAAGTGATTATATTGCCTTTAATTATGGGTATGGAACCTGTGTCACAGTTTATTCCTCCGCCGGTGGTGCTGTATAATGCCATATTTCCCGCAATAGTGTTGTTAGTGATGACCGGCATCGAAGCACCTCTGAGACGGATGCCTGCTCCGTCTATGTTTTTGACGATGAGGTTGTTACGTATCGCGGGATTGCTTTCATCGAAAACGGCCATACCAGCCCCATTAATGGATTTATTCTGAGTTATGGTATTTTTTTCAATCAATGGGTTTGACTCGTTGTAAACATATATACCTCCACCGCCAAGACTGCTTGCCTGATTACCCTTTATCAGGTTTTTTTTGACGGTCGGGGCGGATGCGTACGTGATGTGAATACCTGCGCCGAGCGACGAACCATTACCGATTATTTGATTGTCTTCGATTAGACCATTGCTCCATTGCCGAAAATGCATGCCACCGCCGTAAAAATCCGCGTGATTGTTCTTTATAATATTGTTTGCTATGAGTGCATCCACTCCCTGGAAGCACACAATTGCTCCACCGTCACCGTGTTCGGTGGCAGGGTAGTTTGTGTTTGGCGGCGGATAGCCATGCGCGACTATCGCTTGATTAGTGATAAAGGTATTGTCCGTAATAACAGGTGTCAAATGTACCGCAGGATTACTTGGGTTGTTTATGTTCACGGGGTCGCCGTAAACATAAATTCCACCGCCTTCGCCTGCCATATTGCTCAGAAAAACATTCTTGGTTATCTTTGGCTGTGATAAGTTGTAGCAGATGACCCCGCCGCCGCACCGATTCCAGTACGGTTCGTGTTGTGACCACGCCACCACTATCCATGTCCCCGTTCCGCCTGTTATCGTAAAGCCGCTTAATTTGGAACTGTTGCCTTCGCCGCTTTTGAAAGTTACCACGCTGCCGGTGTTCGGGTCAGCAGAAGTCGAACCATCAATTATGGTGGCCGCAACAACATTTGGGTCGTTCGGGTCGGTTGAGCAAACCGTGATTGCCTTGCCGTGAAAATCGATGTTTTCGTGATATGTGCCGGATGAAACTACGATGGTATCCCCATTAATAGCCTGGTCGATGGCGGCCTGTATACTGCTTCCCGGCGATACGTAGAATGTCTGTGCCAGTGCTGGTGCACACCACAGACAAAACATCGTCACCGAGATGAATCTCTTCATTTAAAACCCGCCTCCGACGGCTTGTGTTATAAGCTATATTATTTATAAGTATTATATCAGAAAACCAGCCAAAAATCCAGCTTTTAATCGGTTGATAACACCTTTTGCGGCAAAAGGTTACAATTTATCGATTCTACTGTGCTTTTACGGGACTTTAGCACCGGTGATATGGAATTTTAGTCTTGCAGCAATAGGGAAAGTAAATAGTTGAAAATTCTGTGCAGGATTGTATAATCGATTTGTTGAATTTGCGGGCGTAATTCAGCGGTAGAATGTCAGCTTCCCAAGCTGAAAGTCGAGGGTTCGAATCCCTTCGCCCGCTTTTATTTTTCAGCAGGTACATCCAATTCTGCGGAGATTACAGAGATGTAATGATCAAGTTTTTGCGATATTGTTTTGCTCAGATTTTGCCTTTGCTCTATGGCTTCGGGCTCAATTCCGAAAATAATTACCTCATCAGGGTATTGGCCGAGTTGCTTTGCTAAATTGAGGACTTTGAAGATGTCAACTTCGTGCAGGGATTGATGGGCAAGTTTTTTTATGCTTTGTACGTCGTCCGGTGTGAATCGTTTTATAGTTCCCGGCTTTGTCACCATATAGGCGCAGTCTATTAGAATTACCTTATATCTATCGGTGATTAAATGCAGGATGGACATCCCGCCGGTCCCAGCATCAATAAAATCGATATCGGGATATTTGTCGGCCTGGGATAAGAATCGTTCGATGACACGGCAGCCGATGCCCTCATCTGCCATCAGTGGATTTCCGAGGCCGAGAACCGCGATTTTCTTTTTCACCAGTTTACCTAATGAATTTTACGTCAAGCATATGTGTCGAGCAGGAAACGCACGGGTCATAAGCACGGACGAGCATCTCCAGTTTCAAACGGATGGTTGCTTCGTCCTGGTCGAGTATTTCGGGGACCAGTTTTTCGAAATCCTTCTGGATATTGGCGTGGTTCTGATTGGTCGGGATGCAAATGTCCGCAGCGACGCAGTTGCCTTTCTTGTCAAATTCGTACTCGTGAAAAAGTATTCCGCGAGGAGCTTCGATGGCGGCGGCACCTTTGCCCGCTTTGACCTTTACAGTAACTTTTTCTTGTTTTATGCCTTTTGTCAGGAGCTTATCGATTATGGCGATGCTTGTCTGGACGACGTGTACGCTTTCTGCAAGCTGCGCGATTGTGTTCATATAAGGATTACAGCAGCCCTTATTTAGCCCAAAGGCTTTAGCGGCTTTTTTTGCACCATCGGACAATAGTTCGGCGTTGTTATTGAATCGTGCCAGTGCGCCGACAGCGTAGGAGTCACGATGCCATTTCGTCCACTTGGCCGTAGATTGCTCTACAACGTACTCATTCGCGACCTTGTGCCAGTCCTTTACGAGAACGGTTTTTCCGTTGCAGTCGGTCGATGTTATATCGCCGTGATAGAATGTATACGTCGGCGGATTTGTCTGCTTGAGCGAGACGTATTCGGTCGGGCGCTCAAATTGCGGAACGTTACCGGCTACGCTTAGAACCACCTTTGCAATTGTCCCGAGGTCGGTCAGTGTATTTTTCAGGGTAGCCTGCAGTTCGCGTAATTGTTTTTCGGAAGGTACTGCTGTCATTCCACCCGGCTTTAATGTCACCGGATGCGTGGTGCGCCCACCGATTAAGTCCGACCAGTCATTTGCGACACGGTGAGCTTTTATAATTGTCTTGACCGCATCGGTTGCTTTTGGGACCAGCGGTACGACCGAGGGTACGCCGAAAAAGTCCGGTGCCGCCAGATAGCCTATGTGCAGGACGTGACTTTGCAGTTGCTCCGAATAGTGCATTAAAAGGCGAATCAGGTCGGTCTGCTCGGTAACCTCAAGACCGAGGGCGTTTTCCACCGCCTTGGTTGCCACCAGTGAATGTGAAATCGAACAGATACCGCAAATACGGCTGACTATGAGCTGTATATCTTCGTAGCTCCTGCCTCGTACCATCGCCTCGAAGAAGCGGGGGGCTTCGGGCACCTGCCACTGTACTTTTTCAACCTTGCCGTCGCGGGCATTGACTACTATATTGGCGTGTCCCTCAATTCGGGTTACATGTTTAACGTCGATATTTATATTTTTACTCATTTGTCGGACCCTGTCTGCTTCCAAAAAGAACCATCTTGCTTTTGAGAGATTCAACATTCAAACCGTATCTTTCAATCACATCTTTCGCCGCGTCCACGTTGGGATTATCGATATATCCTCGGCATCCGAAGCATCTGAAACCTGATGACGGGCATCTTGCCCCGCAGCCTGCGCGGATAATCGGGCCGAGACATACCTGCCCGTATTCCCACAGACACGGGTTGCCTTTTGCCTTGCACTCGACACAGACCGGCCATTCGGGTATTTCCGGGGTTTTGCCCATCAGCAGCGAGCGTATGATATATGTAAATTCTTTTCTATCTATGGGGCAACCGTGGATTTTGTAATCGACCTTGACGACCTCGTCTATCGCACGCGTCATCGTCGTGTCCAAATGAGGCATATTTGCGTTTTTGCCGTAAACGCATTTTTTAACGTCCTGCAAATCGAAGTTGTTTTTCAGCTTGTTTATACCGCCGATGGTTGCGCACGCTCCAATCGCGATAAGCACTTTTGTGCGGCTTCTGATGACCCATAGACGCTCCTCGTCTTCCGGTCTTGTGATGGAACCTTCAACTATCGCGATGTCGTATTCGCGGCTTTGCTCACTCATAGCCTCGCGCCACTCAACGACATCGGCAGTGCCGATAAGCTCGATAATTTCTTCTTCGAGGTTTACTATTTGAAGCTGGCATCCTTCGCAGCAGGCGAAATCGAAAATCGCCACTCTGGGTTTACTCATTTATATTGCCTCCTATATTGCCTCCGGCGCTATGCCCAGGTCGGAATAACGGAACACAGGGCCGTCAACGCATACGTAGAAATTATTTATCTGGCAATGACCGCACTTGCCTACTCCGCACTTCATTTTTCTTTCGAGATTCAGATAAATATTTTCGTGCGGGACCTTGTCTTCCGCCAGTGCCATCAGCACGAATTTATACATTACAGGCGGACCGCAGACAAAAACCATCGCGGAAGACAAATCTGTTTTGATTTTCGGAATTAATGTCGTTACCACACCTACGTTGCCCGTCCAGCAGTTGTCCCCGCGGTCTATTGTTTCAAAGAAATCTATGTCGCTCCTTCTGGTCCAACTGGCCAATTCTGTATGGAAGAACCGTTCATTGTGACATTTCGTTCCCAGCAGTATTGTCACCTCACCGTAATCGTTTCTGTTATCGAGAACGTAATTGATAAATGACCTCTGCGGCACAAGCCCGATTCCGCCGCATATAAAAACCAGATTGCGTCCCTTCGATTCTTCGACGGGGTAGCAGCCTTTGCCGAACGGCCCGCGTATCCCGAGCTTATTGCCGGTCTGCAGCTTGTGAATCGCGCTGGTTACGTTTCCCATCTTGCGAACGACAAGTTCGAAGCCGCCTTTTTGCGTCGGGGACGAAGAAATGGTAATCGGTGCTTCGCCCATACCAGCTACCGAAATTTCGACGAACTGGCCGGGCTTATAATCCAGTTGGCCATCGTCCATCGAAAGGTGCAGGTACATCTCCGTGCCGTTCATTAACCTGGCCTTATTGACGGTCGCCAAATTCGGCAGGTAGATATCTTTTTTTGTACCACAACAATCGCACATTAACAGAACTCCTTATGGTTTATTATTTAATTCCAAGGTCCTTAATCAGCCGATTATAAATCGCTACCGGGTTGGCAATATCCGGCAGACATGCTCCGACGCATCTTCCGCATCCGACGCACGCAATTTGGCCTCCGATTTTGGCGGGCACATATTTGCCTTTTCTGAAAAGCCTGTGGCGTAGCCGGTCAGCCCTTTTTTTTCTGAATTCATGGCCGCCCGCGACTTCCGTGAAAGTATCAAGAACGCATCCGTCCCAGAACCGCTGGCGCTTGCCCGTTTTCAGGTCCCAGTCCGTGTCATCCTTGACATTGAAGCAATAGCACGTCGGGCAAACGAGAGTACAAGAGCCGCAGCTAAAACACGTTTTGGCTTTTTCCTCCCATACCGGATGATTGTAGGCCTTATCTAAAAGTTTCGGCAAATCCGATGGTTTGCATTCGAGCTTGTGCTTGTTAAGCGACTTTTCGTTTTTGTCCCATACCTGCTGGCGTTTTTTGATATCAGCGTCGCTGGCGTTCACAGCTCCGGCAGCTTTAGCGAACAGATTTTCACCTTTTTCCGTCGCCGCCTCTATTACGTAGCCATCGCCTATATCCGTCAGAAGCGCATCATAACCCTTGTGTACCGTGGCTGTACCCATCGAAGAAGCGAACACATTTTTGGAGGCTGTCACCACGTCGCAGGCGATGATTGTCGCGTTGCGGCGTCTTGTAACATAGTGACTGTCGCAGTTCTCCTGGCTGAAAAGTTCATCCAGTTGATTTATCGCAATCATATCATACGGATGCACACCAATGAGGATGAATTTTTCATTATCGTACTGCGATTTATATCCGCCGCCGACCTCGAAGGTCAGCAGTGTTTCCACGTTCGGCTGGACAAATTGTTTGGGTGGGCGAAGCGTGACATCGTAGTCCAGTCTCAGGTCCTTTGCCGATTCCAGCGATGCAAAGTTGAACTTGTCACCCTGTGCCTGCACGCCTATGACTTTTTCCGTTTTTACAAGGGTATCGACAAAACTCGTAAAATCCTGTTTGCTCAATTTTTTTATGCTCATCTTTTATAATCCTGTATAAAATTTCAGCTTACCGGCATATAGTAGGGCAGTCTCGCCAGGTCCATCGCTATATCGATCGTTACAACTTTAATCCGTTTCGGAGCCGTTATATAGCAGGGCGAAAAGTTCAAAATGGCCTTGACGCCTGCTTTGACCAGCTCATCGGCTGTTTTCTGCGCGTCGGCCTGTGGGACGGCGATAATCCCCAGGTCGATTTTCCGCTTTTTTAATTTCGCGATATTTCGAACGTCCTCTATGGTGATGTCCCTGACTTTTTTGCCTATTTTCTTTGGGTCCGCGTCGAATGCTGCGGTTATAGCGAAATTGTAAATTTTAAAGCCGGGGTAAGTCAGCACCGCCGAACCGAGATTGCCTGCCCCGACAAGGACGGCCTTTCGCACCGTGCCGAGTTTTAGGATGTTTCGTATTTCTTTGGCGAGTTTTTCAATGTCGTATCCTACGCCTCGTTTGCCGAATTCGCCGAAATAAGACAAGTCTTTTCTTATCTGGCACGAATTGACACCGACAAATTCAGCCAGCTCACTGCTCGAAATTTTCCTGTGGCCCATCTGCGACGAGAAAAGCAGACCTCTCAGATAAACAGGAAGTCGCCTTATAGTCTCTTCAGGTATTCTGCGATATTTAAACTTCATACTGATTTTATCCTTATTTGTGAATGTGAACACATTCACAAACTTAAGAACCATTATCATAAACTTTTTAGAAGCCTCTGTCAAGAGAATTATTTGCTTTTTGCACTTGAGAGTCGGTTCTATCAGGCTTGGGGTCCACTGTGCGACAGCAGCATTCTTTGAATGTCCTGTCTTACAATTTCCGTGATTACTGACGTATGGACAGAGCTTGGCAACGAAAACGCTCCGGTAAATACGCCTGAAGGTTTCGGCTGTATTTCTACTTTGGTTGTTCGTTCTCTGTTTTCGGGTCTTTTTCTTCGCGAAGATGTTAGTTTTCGCTGCTGCGCCATTATTTCCGTCGCCAGGTCAAACCGTGGGATGGCGCTATCCAATAAATCGTCTTGCTCTGACTTTGACCCGGACGATGGTATTATATCCTGCGCCCGAAGCACTTCAAATTTATGTTTTATGTCACCATCCATCGCAACCTCTTAATTCGCCTTGCCGGGACCGAGGGAAACCTTCGTGAATTCTCCCGGCTTAAGAACTTCTATCAGTGAGCTGATATCCGCGAGATTCACAGCCTTTACCGCGTTCATCTCATCTTCGACCGTATGATACTGCCGCAGGTACGTCCAGTTGAAGCCTAAATCTATCAGTCTGCCCATCGGCAGCTCATTTTTTATTACCAGCGCGCTTAATATTTTGTTTTTGGCTGTTTTCAATTCTTTTCCGGTAACGCCTTCTTTCGATAGTTTCGCGAAAATATTTTTTACTATCTCCATTACTTTAGGCACATTATTGCTGCCGCAGCTTATATATGTATAAAAAGCGCCTGTACCGTCCATAGGGCCATACTGCATCGAAGCGGTGTCCGCCAAAGCGGTATCGACCAGCTCCCAGAAATACCGCGAACCGGTGCTGTCGCCGATAATAGCGCCCAATAAAGCGGCGGCGAACCTGCGCTTGTCCTGAATCGGCACGCCTCGTGACATCAGGCATATATGCTCGCGCGCAAGTTTCGGTTTTTCGATTCGTTCCGTTTTTTTAGTGCCCGGCCAGTCCGCAAGTTTACGCACCGCTTCCTGCATTGGCCATTTGGTACACGTCTCTTCCACAACGGAACTTATTCGATCCCAATCGAAATTGCCTGCGCAAGCAACTGTCATATTGTTCGGAACATAACGCCTGCCGAAATATTCCCTCATCTGCACCGCTGACAGCTTGTCGATGCTTTCGACGCTGCCGAGCACGCTGTGGCCGCACGGATGCTCACCGAAATATAGCTTGCGGCACCTGTCCAGCACGTCAAAGGTCGGCATGTCCTTGTACATCGCGATTTCTTCTTTGATTACGTTCTTTTCGATATTGAAATCCTCATCCCGCAGTGCCGGCCTCATTAGTTCTATCCACAGACCTGTCACCTCGTCCAGGTATTCCGGTATCACCGCCGCGTAGTAAACAGTCGTCTCCTCGCTCGTAAAGGCATTGAACTGTGCCCCGGTTCTGTCGAAAGCCTCGTTTACCTGCTGGGAATTGAGCTTCTCAGTCCCCTTAAAAAGCATATGTTCGAGAAAATGCGAAACACCGCTTATCTGTGCCGTTTCATCCCGCGAACCCGTTTTGACAAAAAAGCCCACCGCGGCGGATTTGGCGCTCTTGTTGACCTCACCGATTATTGATAAACCGTTCGCAAGTATTTTCTTTTTGAATTCCATAGTCCTGTTATTTTACCGACACCGGTTTCGGCCCGATGGTCACGACCGTAAAATTCTTGAATTTATTCGTCTGCAGAAATTTCAAGACTGAGTCGACCGTAGTCGCGTCGATATTTTTCTTTATTTCGTCGAGAGACCGAACTCGGCCCAGCATATAATAATCACCACCGATGGCGCCGGCTCGGCTGCTCGACGATTCGCTTTGCAGTATCAGTGCGCTTTTAAGCCCGACCTTGGCCCTTTGAAGTTCTTCTTCGCTGATTCCCTCACTGAGTCGGCTGAACTCCGTCATTATGACGTCGATTGTTTCCTGCGATTTGTCCGGTGTTGTTCCCGCATAACAGGAAATACCGGCTGCATCTTTAAGACAGTGATACCTCGCCGCTACGGCGTAACACAGGCCACGTTTTTCCCGCACCTCCGTAAATAATCGCGAACTCATACTGCCCGACAGCACCGAAACTGCTCCGCGAACGTTGTAATAATCCTTATCAACCGGTTTTACCGTTTCGGTCATTAGCCCAATATGTACCTGCGCTCCATCATTGTGAATGTGCGTATATTTTTCGCCCTTTGTCCCACTCCCTATTGCTTTGAGCGGTTTTTTCTTGCCTGCTTCGAACATCTTCTCAAGCTGTTTGCAGACTGCCGCAAAATCATATTTGCCCGCTATTGCGAAAATCGTTCCCGATGGGTTGAAGTTGTCCTTTACAAGTTTTTTGGTTTTTTCAACCGTAAGAGTCTTTATCTGGTCAATTTCGCCCGCTGTGCTGCGCCCCCACGGGGCAGGATAAAATTTTTCATGTAGTTTATACATCACCTTCTGGCGGGGGTCATCATCGAGTGATTTTATGCCGTCGATTGCAAGTTGCTGGGCGGGGGCAAACTGCGTTGCCTCCAGCCTGGGTCGCAATATTACATCTCCATACAGATTCAGCGTCTCAGCCAGGTTCTCCGCTTCGAGCGTTGCCCCTGCGGCAATATGTGCGCTGCTGACCGCGCTGTAGCGGTGCAGGCCGAGACTATCGAGTGCATCGCCTAATTGCCGGTTATTTTTATCGCCCGCCCCACGGAAAATCCAGTCGGATATGACATTTGCCGCGCCGCAGACGCCTTCAGGCAATACCGCCGCCCCAGCAGGCAGCAGAAAATCAAACGCGACCGACTCGACCGCCTCCATCGGCTCGCCTAAAAGCACCATCCCGTTTTTCAAAATATGTTTATCAAGTCTTTCCATAAAAAGAGCTACGATATTACCACCCTCATCCGTCTCTTTCAACCGCAAAATCCCGAGGAGGGACTTTTACTAATGCAGCCCCAATTGCGACACTAATTGCGACCATAGTTCCATTATTGTGTTAATAAAGTGTATGAGTCGGACCACAGCATAATAGGAAAGTGCAATTGTTACGATGATTACAACAGCCGCGATTATCTGCTGGGTGGTTTTGCTGTATTTGGGATTGCCCCAGATGCGCATTAGAATAAGCGGCAAAGTGAAGGGGAAACCGCATACTATAAGGACTATGAATGATGTTGACCGATGCCACGGTATTTTAGGTTTTGCGTCTCGGCGGGACAAAATCTTCGCGGCTTCGTCTAAAAATTCCCCGCAGAACCGGCATTTAATCGCCTCATCCTGTATTTCTTCCGCGCAAAAGGGACACTTTTTCATGCGACCGCCGCCGTTTCCTGTTCCTGCGTCGTTGGTTCCTCCTCAAGGTCACCGAAGCTGACACTGATTTTCTTGCTGACGCCTCGCGTCTGCATCGTTACACCGTACAACTGTTCGGCCATACTCATCGTCCGTTTCGAGTGCGTTATGATAATAAATTGCGACTCCTTCTTAAATTCGCGTATAATCAGGTTGAAACGTTCATTGTTGGTCTCATCCAGCGCCGCGTCAACTTCGTCCAAAAAGCAGAAGGGCGAGGGCTTGGATTTGAACACCGCGAACAATAAGGCGATAGCCGTCATGGATTTTTCACCGCCGCTCAATAGCGAAATGCTTCGCGTCTCTTTTCCCGGGGGTCTTGCAATTATCTCGATACCGGCTTCGAGAATGTCCTGCGAATCCTCAAGCAGCACATCCGCTTT
>Ga0315273_10013601_pt1 | contig 10470 bp, 7 predicted proteins | sample YL17G02_0_MG_FD_205753 | JGI IMG/M metagenome (GOLD analysis project Ga0315273, IMG submission 205753) | Sediment microbial communities from Yellowstone Lake, YNP, Wyoming, USA - YL17G02_0 | ecosystem: Environmental > Aquatic > Freshwater > Lake > Sediment | place: USA: Wyoming | collected... | reverse complement strand
CCGGTTGGATCACCTGTGGCAGGCCGAGGAAGGGTGTGGAATAGAGACCATACTGTCCCTGGGGGTGCTCGAAATTCCAGGCCCCGCCAAAATAGTCCTCGGTGCCGGTACCGCAGATGGTTGGCCAGAGGGTATCGCCGTCTAGGTAGAACTTGATTTCCCCTTCACCCCACCAGTTGTTGTTATGAACCCCCCATGCCAGGTAGGTGCCCACATAGTGCCCCTGTCCATGCACGTCCAGCAAGGTGTGGACTTCCTTTGATTTAACCGGGTTACTGCGCCGCCACTGGGAGTGGAAATACGCCCGGTCGGCGGGAACCCCGGTCAGGGTGTAGTCAATCTGGTAAAAGAAGTCGTATGCCTCGTCAGGGGACAGATTTTCGACGGTGATGCGCGCCCGGCAGCGAAACGGCATTTCCCAGTAGCAGTTGAAGCCTCCGGCCGGGTTGACCGCGACTGGTAGGGAGGTAATGTTGCAACGCACACCCCACCCATTGCAGAAATAGTCTCCAACCGGGACTTCCACTGAAGCAGTAGTCTCGTCATCCCAATAGAAACGCAGCACCAGCCGCCGCCAGAGCGAAGGGGCCATGGTCATCCAGATGTGCTGGATGGCTCCCGACCCCTGAATATCGGCCAGGGTGACAGTCTGCTGCGGAGGGATATTGATGCAGGGGGAGACTTTCCAGCCCTGCCCCAACTCGCGGGAGTAGCTCTCTCCACTGTCTGGAATTGCCATCCCGCCCCGGCCTTTTTCGCCGGTGGGGTTTTCAGCGCTTATCGAACGGGTGACGGCATTAGAAAGACGGGACAGGTTCCCCAGCCCCATGCCAAGTCCATCGAAAGTCTCGTTCATAATATATCCTCACTGACAGAAAATTGCAGGCGGTACTCGACCGATTGACCGGGAGCCAGGGTGACCAGTGTGCCGCGCACCCGTTCAGCAGCTCGCCCGCCCACCCGGCAATTGGCCGGTTCGATCCCAAGAACATGCATCCCTTCAGCGGGCATTTGCCATTGCACGAGCTCGGGCAGGTTTTGCACCTCCCAAGCCAGGCGCACGGTCACTGATCTCCCGGCCTGTTCGCCCAGCAAGGGGAAGTGCGGGTTGTGGATGCGAACTTCCGTTTGCCCGTCCGAATCCATTTTCAATTTCTCGTGATAGTAAACTCGCTCGCGAAACGCGGGCTGAGGAGGCTGCCAGTCCTCCACTCCCTGCACGGACAGGTCTGATTCGCGCGGCACGACCTTGCGTGAAGGGAAAGTGATACGGGTATCTTCGCCAAGTAGGGGAAACCCGAAATTGAAATGGTAGAGAAGCATGTGCGGGGCGGGTTCGAAACCCGGGTTTTCCACCCGGTCATGGATCCAAATCACGTTCTGGCCCAAGCGGCTGGTGATGGTCCGCTGGAGGCGCAAATAAGGGCCGAACATGCGGGTTTCATCCACTTGGCCGCGGACTGTCATCAGGTATTCGTCGGCCTCCCATTGGCCCTCCGCGCATACCTGTCTTGCCGGGGTGTGGTGGGCGCGCCCGTGCAGTCCCAGATGCTCACCACCATCCTCGCCAGGCGAACCAGCCTGAGCCAGCCCACAGGTCATCAGCAGTCCGCCCGCCGCAGTTCGCAACCAGCCCAGGCCGCGATCATCAAAATAGGCTGGATGAACCTCACCGTTTGGTGAAAGCCAACTGAGCGGCACACCGCCGAACTCGGTCAGGCCGATATCCAGACCACGTGAAGGGATGATAGAGTATGCCAACCCGGACCCGGTGCGCACCTGGATCTGCTCAACACCTGACTCTCTCCCCTCGGTCGATTGCATACGTCGCAAGCCGCCCACCTGCTCGAGGCATCCCAACTGGGCTTCGAGCTCGCGGCGCGACCAGTCTTTTCCGTATAGATTCATGGCTCGACGATCTCCGGGAGGCGATGGATGCGCGGGTCGGTGAATATATCGCTCTCATCCTGGCTGGTGCTGGAAAACTCGGAGACGATGGCGCCCTCATCACCGGCCTGGAACCAGTGCAGGGTATCAGGCGGGATGGTGTACTGGTCGCCGGGTTTGAGCGTGATCTGGTGGAAGACAGTGTAATATGACTCGCAGCCGGCCGGAGGCCGGCCCTGCCGGTCGGGGCTTGGATCCCCAGGCAGATACAACCAGACCCGCCCCCAGCGGCAGCGGAATGTCTCCATTTTGGCAGCCCTGGCTGCCACAGCCGGGTGGCGGTGCTCGGGACAGGTTTGCCGGGGAAACAGGATCAGTTCCTTGGCGCAGTAGCGGTCAGTGTTTACGTACACGACCAGCTCGAGGCCGGTGTGTTCCAACTCACCCAGACCCAGATCGGCCACCTCGATGTTCCTACGCTCCTCAGGAGTGATGCAAATGCCAACCTGCTCCAGCATGCGGGCAGCGCGTCGCTGAGCTGCATGCATCTGTGTACGGGTGATCATTTATTCAGCTCCTTTTCCCATGCTGAGATCGGCAAGGCCTGGGGGGCCAGGAGTTCGTCCAGGCCCAATTCGTGAATTCGCCCGTGAGTGGGAACGCCGTTCTCGTCCCAACCCATGAGCGAATAATATTCGTCCAACATCACGTCCAGTTCCACCACCTGGCCTTTGGCCGGACCATCTGCCAAAGGCTGGGAGAGATTGCGCACAGGGAGGGTATCCTGGTGTCGGTCGAATCCCTCGCGGACGTTGAATAGGCGGCAGAGAGTGTTAATGCGCTCCCCGACCATCTCGAACTCCCTGGCAGAGGCATAGTCGAAACCGGTCACCGCATCGGCCAACTGCCAGAGTTCCTTGATAGTCATTCCAAAGCCGGGGAAACAGCACAGCACGGCGCTGTTCCACAGTGCGCTCCCGGCCTGGTGGTCACGAAACAGTTGCGCTTTACCCTGGGTGGTGAGCGGGTCGGCCCCGCCCAGCATTTCGCTGAGGGGCGCGCCACGCAAGTGGCAGGCACCCCGTTCGGAAATGGCATAGGCAAGCCCCATACCCTTGGCGGCATTCGGATGGTAGGCTGGCATCTCCAGCCCTTTTACATGCATGGCGTAGGCGGCTGCCTCCGGATGGGTTGCGGCAATCTTCGCCACCCCCTGGCTGAGCCATTCCCCGCAGCCCTCCACCCTGGCCATCTTTTCCAACAAGGCCAGCGCAGCACGACAATCGCCGAAGCGCGGCTGGAGCCCGTCCAGTTCGGTGGCAGTCAGAATTCCATTCTCAAACAGTTCCATGACAAATCCGACGATACCCCCGGCGCTTATGGTGTCGATGCCGTACTCATCACACAGTTGTGACATGCGAATGATGGCTTTCCGGTCAGCGATGGCACAGTTGGACCCGAGCGAGAAGGTTGTTTCATATTCCGGACCCTCGAGCAGTTTTCCGCCCACCGACCGGGTAACCTTGCTGCAGGCGATCGGACAGCCGAAACACGCGTAATCGTGCTGCCACTCGTGCAGGCGGAAAGCGGAACCGGTGATCTCGTCAGCGCCGCTGAATTGTCCCTTCTGGAAGTTATTGGTCGGCAGGGCACCAATAGCGTTTATGAATTCCAGGATGTTGGCTGTGCCATCCTGCTTCATGCGGGCGATGCTGCTGGACATGCGGATGGCCCGGGTTGCGAGCTGCAGTGCGCGTTCATAGCGCTGCCGGTCCGCCACTGCCACCAGGCCGGTGCCACGCGCCACAATTGCCTTCAGGTTCTTGGAGCCCATGACCGCCCCGACACCGCCGCGGGCCAGGGCACGCGTCTCATTGAAGATGCCTGCTATATTCGACTGCTTCTCTCCCGGGGGGCCAATGACCAATGTTTGCCAGCCTTGGCCGAACTGCTCCCGCAGACTCTCATTAGCCAGCGGAATCGTCAGGCCCCAGATGTGCGCGGCCGGGCGCAACTCCACCCGGTCATCTTCGATGACCAGCATGACAGATTCGTGGGCTGCTCCCTGCAAGATAAGAGCGTCATAGCCGGCATACTTGAGAGTTTGCCCGAAAAAGCCGCCGCAGTAACCGTCTGAATAAGTGCCAGTGGCCGGGCTTTTGGTGGTACTTCCCAGCCGTCCGGCCGTGGGGGCAGTCGTCCCGGTCAAAGGGCCAACATCCAAAATGAGCCGGTTCTCAGGAGAGAGCGCGCCCACTTTAGGTGGCAGCTCGTTCAGAAGCAGGTACGCTCCCAACCCTTTACCGCCCAGCAACGGGCGCATGACTGGTTGAGGGAGCGCTTCCCTGGAAATAACTCCGCTGGATAGATCGACGCGCAGGATGCAGTCATTGTAGCCGCGAGATTTTAAGTTCACTTGACCATTTTCCTTTGATCCACCGTGATCGCGCCGGTCGGGCAGATGCGGGCGCAGGCTGGAGCCACACCACACAGGTCGCAGATGACCGGGTACCAGGACAGTTCCCGATCAGCGACCTGAATCGGTCGGTCCGATTTCATGACCACGTGGGTGGGGCATATCTCGACGCACTTGTCACAGGCTGTGCAGACTTCCAAGTCCAAGCTGACCGCTCCTGTCCCTCTATCCCAGCGCAAGGCACCGGTCGGGCAGACCTCGATACACTTTTTACATAAGGTGCAGTAATAGACCTTGTTCTCGCCGAGGCGCTGCGGTACGACCGCCAAACGGGCCATGTGGTTACCGAACAGCCTGGTCTCATGTGCTGCGACGCAGGCCGTCACGCAGAGCTGGCAGCCTGTGCACTGGGAAGTGACCACTCGCAAGCGAACCTTATCCCACTTCCGGCCGCGCATGGCATCGTTGACCGAGTAATTTTCGTGGGCCACCTGGCACAGCCTGCGGACCAATGCTTCCGGGTCAGGCGATTTTGTCACGTTGCGACCCATCAAGCAGCCATGTCCGCCTGCCTGCAGGCCTTCCTCCAGCAGTTCAAGGGCGTCACGCTCGTTCTCGGAACGTGCCCCGCCCAGGACGAGCACCGGAAGCTGCGTCACAGAAACCAGGCGGGCGAAAGTCTCCACATCACCGGTGTAGGGAATCTTGATGGCGTCGGCCCCCAACTCGGCGCACATGCGCGCCCCCAAGGTGAGCAAGTCGACAATGTTGGCACCGGTGACATGGCCGCCGACCGCCAGGGGTTCCATGATGCAGGGCAAACCGAACTTGCGACACTCACTGGCAAACCGGGCGCAAGAATCGATCCCTGCCGCTTCCACCTGGTCGTCATAACCAATAAACAGGTAGATGGTGATAGCGGTCGCCCCGAGCGAGAGAGCTTGTTCGGCCGTCATCACCTTCTGGTGGATGAGGCGACGCTGGGGGACAGCGTTGGTGACGTTGGAGCTGCCCAGGCGCGGCAGGTTCATCCAATCAGCACGAACAATGAGCGCTGGTCCATCAAGGCCCCGGAGAAGTGGGGCTAGGCGGATGGCCTGACCGGGACTGAGCAGGATAGCGTCCACACCGCCGCGAATTACGGCCTCTGTGACCGAGCGAAGGTTAACCACGTTGGGGGTCACATCGCTCATGTAGCCATGATCGGCAGCCACGCAAACAGCCCGCCCGTCACCGTGACGGTTGAACAGATGCTGCATGCGTATCGAGAGACCATTATCCAATGAGACCCTCAGCCTGTTCGATCTTGATCTGCGTGCAGGCGGGCAGCAACTTGGTCAAGCGGCATACCAGGCACCAGCCAGGCATGGTCCAACCAGAACCCGGCTGCCCCCAGTCCGCCAGCCTGCTCCCACTCGGCAAAAACGGTTCCGGCGGAGGTGGGTTTGATGAACCAAGGAACACTCAGCATGGAGGCAATTGTCTTGAGCGAGGCCTGACCGGGGTAGGGAATGACTATCCCATCTGCACCGCATTCCAGAGCGTATGAGGCACCCAATTCCACCGCTTTTCCCGGCAGGGAGATACGTGCCCCGGTAGTACGGACTTCCACCAGCAACGGCAAGCCGAATTCCTTCCCAGTCAGCGCCAACTGGACAGCAGCCTTCTGACAGCCTGCTTCGATTTCCTCCTCATACCCCAGCAGGAAGGTGGCTACCATCCCGGAGGCTCCCAAGGCGAGGGCATCACTGGCGTTGAGTAGGTTGAGATGGAAGGCTTTTACTGGTGGAAGGGGAAACTCCGCACCACGCAATGTATTCGTCCAGTCCATGCGCACCAGAAGGGCGGCGTCGCGGGTAGTGCGGTTTTCAAAACTCCGCAACTGACCAGGGCTGCACACGACCCCGTCCACCAGGGACAGGATGGGGCGGACAGCGCTTTTAAAATCTTCCAACCCGGGCAACGCGCCCAGCGAGAGACCGGCGCTCGTATCCACCAACAAGCCAGGTTTACCCGAGGTTGAAAGAAGATCCATCAAACGATCATCCAAGCCATTCGTTCCAATACTCCAAAAAATAGATCAATTAGCGGGCCCGCGCCAGTGACCGGAAGGCGAGTCGAATTTCCAGCCATGTCCATCCAGGTTTAATGCCCGGCGCGCCCAACCCCGGCTGATCCTTTCCTGTGTCGCTTCCCAGGATTGGATTCCACTCAGAGCGTCCGCCGCCTCAACGTTGCAGGCGCCAACAGCTACTGCAGCTATCAGGGATAACTCAGGAGCACAACCGCGCAGGAATGCTGCAAGGAAACCAGCGATGGTGGTATCTCCCGAGCCGGTTGTACCAACCACCCGAACCTCGAAGCAGGGTGCCCAGAACTCGCGCCGCTCCCAAGCCATCAGGTCGGCAGGCTGTGCCCTCCCCAGACCGGCCAGAACAGAAGAGTCCGCTGTCCGCAAGTACAGGCCGTGGTCTCCCAGTTTTAATAAGATGATCTTCGTTCCCATTCCAAGAAGTTCACTTCCAAGGCTGGAAAGGATCTCGGGAGTGAGCAGGGAAGAGATCCCGGCAGCCCCGGCATTTTCGCTTAACTGGAAATAAAGATCACGCCTGAGCATGAAAAGGGTTTCCTCCACACTTGGGAGAAAGATATCCACCCATGGAAGGGTCTGCTCAAGGATACGCCTCCAATCAGTCCGTCCGGGGGCAGAGGCCAGGTCCGGGAAAGCCATATCGAGGGAGGTAGTAACCCCGGTCTTTTTTGCCCGACGGAAGAGCTCGACCAGCTGCGTTCCGTGCTGCTGAAAAATCATTTGCATGAGGGGCGGATAACCGAAGTGAAAGAGGCGGGCTTGCTGGATGGATTCGTAAGGCACATCGTTTGCACCGAAAGTGTCGTTGGCTCCGGGGCAGTGTAAAAAAATCCTGTCGACGCCAGGGTAATTGATCAGCACCGTATAGGATGTGCTGGCAGACGGGTCAATCAGCATCCCGTCTGCAATGTGTTCGCCATGTGCAGTGATGATCTGCAGGATGGCTTTCCCGAAAAGGTCATTCCCCACTTTCCCGGTCAGCCTGGTCAGGATCCCGAGGCGGTGGAGCGCCAGACCGGTATTTGACACGGCACCGCCAGGGTAGAAAGTGACCGGCCCGGCAGAGATGAGGCGACCAGGCAGAAATGTTTTCTCGAATGGCTCACGCTCCATCCCGCTCAGGTCCGGGAATATATCCAGGCAGATGTGACCGGCGACCACCACATCAAAACCAGAACTCATGCCCGATTCATCCTCAAGGTAATCACCTTTTTTGGAAGCAGGAGTAAGGTGACCTTTCCATCAGCCTCCAGCACAGGAACCGACTCTGCACCTGCAGCCATTCGAGGTTGTTCGTCCAAGCCGGCGAGACAGATGTTTGAGGGGACAAATGGCATTTGGAGGGTTGCCCGGGTAGGGACATCCGAGGGATTGTAGAGGCGCAGGATCAGCGCTTCTCCGCTTTCGGCCTTCTTGAGCGCACTCAGGACGGCGTTCCGACCTTCGATCTCCAGGAAGGAGCGCCTGGACGGGCCGGTGTTGTGTGTGCGGGCCCGTTCTATTTTATCCATCGCCATTGTGTAGCCACACGGCGGATCCTTGCGCGCCAGTGCCTGCCGCCAGACCTCCGCCTGATCCCACGTCCCGCGGTGAGGAAACACCGATAGTGAAAAGGTCAATTTCCTTTGAATCTGTCCTTCAGGAGTGGGGATGTTCGGACCGGCCCCAATGGAAGCAGTCTGTAATTCACTGCCTGCCCCCAGGAAGCCAACAGCACGTAGCAACGTGATGGCGATCTCACGACGTTCAGTATCCAGGATTTCATATTCAGGAAGCCCCTGGGAAATGATGCAAAAACCACGCTTGCCGTCGGATAGATCCACCCAATCCTGCTGTGGAAATGTCGTTGGGGCATCCTCCACCCAACCTTCATCCGGTACAGGAATCACGTGGATAGGATGAGCGACGACATCGAACTGTGCGCTGGCTTGCGATTTCTCCGTCCGAATATCGCTGGGAAAGACCATGCGCAGGCGGTGATCGCGGGCATGGTTGTCGATGGTCACCTCCAGGTCCAGACGCGGAGATCCCTGCGCCAGGGTCAGGACCACGCTGGTCGGGCAGGCAATGCGTTGATCGGTTCGCTTCCTGCGCAGGTCATCCAGGCCTTCCGGGAGAGACAAGTTAAAATCGAGGCGATAGCGCTGCACAGCGGGGCCAGAGCTCAGGCAACTGATCCTTGGCGCCAAACCGAGGGTGTTTTCGACACTGTCTTCCAAGGGGTACGAATAATTGTAACCATCGCCACAATCCCCGCCATCCTCGAAAAAGCCCTGGTCACGATAGATCTGCCCGCTGGCCTTTTCCACGACAGTGAACGTACCGTTCGAGGAGATCTGGACACACAGATGCTCATTTTCGAGCACATTATGCGGATGAGCTACAATGACCGGCTTGTTGGGCTTTTCAGCCGGAGCGACCGCATAGACCTGGTACCCAAAAGCAGGTAAATTCGCCATGAAAGAGGCCCGGACCTGCACTCCTCTCCTTTCGCTGGCCGGTCCGCTGACCAACGGGCGCAATACAGCGGCGCGGTCAAGCGACTCGACCTGGACGGGAAGCGGGTCGCCACCTTCCAACGGGCGGATGCGAAGGCCGCGGAATTTGGAATCCGGAAGCCTGGGAGGATCTCCATACCACTGCTCGAGAACCCGCTGTCGATAGATGGCGGGGGCTTCCGCCCCGGGTGGCAGGTCGCCGTTTGAGGAGATTCGGTTCCAGCGGTCCAGTGCAACCTGGTCGAGGAAGAAATGCCAAAGATCGATGTCGAGAGTGATGCCCTGTTCCACCGGCCAGGGCAGGTTGTTGAACACGATCAGAGCAGCCTCATCTTCTTTCAGGCTGGTCAGGTTGATGCGGCGGGCCAGCAATTCGAAGCGCTCGCGGGTAATCTCCCCGGCGATTTCGGAGGCCCAGGCGAATCGTGTTTCCATTTGGGAGTGGACAGGGTCAATACTGCAACCGCAGATGGAATCATGCGGATGGTTTTGGAGTAACCATTCCCATGACTTCCATAAAAATGCCTGTGGATAATCTTCACCTTCCAACCAAGACAAGGCCGACCAGGGCTCCGCCCAACGTTCGAGCAGCGTCTGGGCGCGCTCGTTCTGCATTTTATTGTAAATGCGGGAGGAGAGGACATGCGGCACGAGGCGGTTTTCCCGACCGGGGGTGCGGCTGGCATCCCGCAGCTCGCCATAAACGGTCTGAAGCGGTTGATCTCCCAAGGCCAGCACCAGACAATCAAAATACTCTTCCAGAGAACCCTGCCGGAAAAAGTATTTCCCCTTGGACTGAAGGTTGGCAGCTTCGATAATCGCCGGGAGGTCTTCACGAGCGGGTAAATGATCGACGCCATTTAAAGCCAACAATACTGACGAGGCGGCACGCCTGGTCTCGTAACGAGCAATCGCCAGAAGGTCAGATGCAGCAGCCTGAATCTCAATTGCCAATGCAGAAGCGTTGGTATAACCCATATCCGTTGGCAGGTGACGGAGCAAGACGCGGCTTCCATCCGGTGACTGCCACCATAGTTCGGATTTTAAGGTGCCCTCATCCAAACCGCGGAAGTGCATGGCGAATGGAATATCAAATCCCTGCAGAATCTGGGGGAGCTGAGAGATGTGCCCAAAGGTGTCGGGAATATAGCCGACCTTCTGGACGTGCCCGAACTCATTGGCGATCCGGTGTCCCAGGAGCAGGTTACGCACCAGGGATTCGCCGCTGACGAGGAATTCATCTGGAAGCACATACCAGGGTCCAACCCCCAGGCGGAGATCATGAACGAACTTTTGCAGGAGCTCGCGTTTCCCGGGTCGAATTTCAAGATAGTCCTGCAGTACTACTGTCTGGGCATCCAGGTTGAAATGGGTGAAGGATGGATCCCGCTCCAGCAAATCGAGCAGGGCATCCATAACATGCACCAAACGAATACGAAATTGTTGAAAGGTGGCATACCATTCACGATCCCAATGGGTATGCGGGATAACGAAGACTGTGGAGAGATCGACAGAAGATCGTTTTGGCATGATCATTTGTTTTCAGCCGCAAAAACCCGGGTGGACTCAATAAATTC
>Ga0315273_10013598_pt1 | contig 10471 bp, 15 predicted proteins | sample YL17G02_0_MG_FD_205753 | JGI IMG/M metagenome (GOLD analysis project Ga0315273, IMG submission 205753) | Sediment microbial communities from Yellowstone Lake, YNP, Wyoming, USA - YL17G02_0 | ecosystem: Environmental > Aquatic > Freshwater > Lake > Sediment | place: USA: Wyoming | collected... | reverse complement strand
CGTCCTCGCTGTTCAAGTTGTCGCCGCCGATCCAGTAATACTTCCTTCCCCTCGGGTCGCGCTTCTCCACGATCAGGTCGCCGTAGACCCGCTTCCCCATCCGCGTGACCCGCACGCCCTTGATCTCCTCGCGCGCGGCGTTGGGCACGTTGACGTTCAGCAGGGTGTCGTCGGGTAGACCTCGCTTCAGGACTTTCCGAGCCACGTTCAGCGCCATCGCCGCGGCCGTGTCGAACCGGAACCGGGTACGGGTGACCAGCGAGACGGCGATGGAGGGGATGCCGAGCAGCGTCCCCTCCATCGCCGCGGAGACGGTGCCGGAGTAAGTGATATCGTCGCCCAGGTTCGCGCCCTTGTTGATCCCGGAGACGAGCAGGTCGATCTTCTTCCCCCGCAGGATGCCGTTCACGCCGAGGTTGACGCAATCGGTGGGCGTGCCGTCGACGGAGTAGACGCGGGGAGAGATCTTCTCCACCCGCAGCGGGTGGGTGAGCGACAGCGAGTGGCTGGCCGCGCTCCGCTCCCGGTCGGGGGCGACCACGTACACGGTGCCCAGATCCTTCAAGGCCTCGGCCAACGCCCTGATTCCCTCGGAGCGCACGCCGTCGTCGTTCGAAACGAGAATCACGTGCCCGCCGTCACCCAATGGAGCCCCCCTTTAATTTCAAGGAAAAAGGGGCTACGAGAGCGTGTCTCGTAACCCCTCGTGTTTGCTGGTCGGGACGACTGGATTTGAACCAGCGACCCCTTGCACCCCATGAGGTGCAAAAACGACCAAAACCGAATTAAATCAAGGGGTTACGGTTCATTCGGTGATGGCCACAAGGTATACGGTAAACACTTGTATATAATGCATAATACGTCAAAGTGTCATATGAGGGCAAGCGGTTACCGGTCACGATTTGGTCACAAAATGGAGGGCGGAATGTTCGGCGGTCGGTGGACATATCGAAGGACATATTCGGCTGTCGGAAGGATCGAAATACCGGCGACCCCTTGCACGTCTGGCGAGAGGTCACCATGTCTGCGGTAGGACCGCAGATGCCGGAAATCGTCTCTCGGGGCGTGTGACCGATTTGTGACCGATTGACGACGTATCGTTGAGGTGAACTCCCCTTCGGGGGGATAGGCTGCGCAGCCGAAAAGAGAGTCCGCACTCTCTTCCCCTCGAACACCTTGCGGACCACCGATGCGGAGGTGGATCATGACGAAGAAGAAACCATCAAAGCAACTCTCTCCCGACCGGGAGATAGTTCGCATCCGGTTCCCCGATTGGGTATTCTTCCCGCTTCCGCCCGAAGACGGAGAGACATTCGTCCGCGTCCGGCTCCTCGGCTCGAAGGAACGGGATGCGCTCGAAGCGTTCCTGCTCCCGCTCGACTTCTCGGGCTTCTGTCGGCGGCTAATCTCGCTCTCGATGGTCGATAGGGACGGGAATCGCGCTCTCCAGGTAGAAGACGAGGACGTGTTGGATCAATACCCCACCCTCCTCTTCGCCCTCGCCGATGCAATCTTGAAAGCCAACGGGATGATGCCCCCTCCCGATCAGAACGTCGGTCCCGGAGAATATGCTTCCATCAAGTCCGTCAAGGAAACCCTCCGAGAAGATTTTCCTTCTTTGTCTGACGGAATTATGAAACTCGGGTGGGAGATTGCTTCGCGACTCTCCAAGCCGGTCTTTTCCTTCCAGCGCAGTTACAAGATAAAATACAGACCCGGATCGAAAGTCCGCGACCTTCTCCTTCCCCATCTCCCCGAAGCGGGCGACGAGCGGATCGCGGCGGCGGAGAGGTTCATCGGCAACCGCCTACCGATGCACAAAGGACGCATAGCGGAACATCGGGCGGAGATATGGGATGCGTTCGGAGTGACCTCCTATGCGGAAGAAAAGGAACTCATCAAACAGTTGGGTATCGAATCCCTCTTCCCCGTCGTTGCGCGTTTGCGAGAAAAGTTGGGGATATGGACACCCGACGAGGAGATGCTTGAGAAGGCATGGTCAGAGTTACGCGAAGAGACTACGCACAACGCCCTGCCTTATGAGGGAGTCGAAGATGAAGATGGAAACCCTACATGGCGGAAGAGGAAGACCTCCCCTCACCCAATGAAACTGATCCCCGGTGTGCCCAAGGGGCAGATCGCCGCTGACCCCGAAGACCGAAGAAGACACAAGAGGCAGATCGCCGCTGACCCCGAAGACCGAAGAAGACACGAGGAAGCCATCGCATACAAACTCAAAGTTTCGGGGATTAAGGTAATCCCGCCGCCCCGTGGAGATGATCTCCACGACGAGGGGCATCTTGAATACTTCGTTAACCCCTTCGACGGGCTGGATACCGCCCTCGCGGAAGAGGAAGCCGCCATCGCCGCGAAGGAGGAACGCGAGCGGCTGATCCAGAAACTCACACCGAGGCGGAGAAAATACCTCACCGCATGTCTCACAGCAAAAGGGGACATGGAGCGGGCGGCGAAGAAACTCGGAATAAAGCGCAAGTCCCTCGAACAATACCTCCGCCGGATGACAGACGAACAAGCCATCCACCGTAAAATAAAGGGGAAATAACCCGGTTTGTAACTTTTCGACCTCCTTTGCGGGTAATCGGTAGAGACGCAGAGGAGGGACGATATGAGGTTTGTCGCGCTCTACGCCGGGGAATCACTCTCAAATGCCCGTTTGATCGCTTTGACCGGCGATCCGGATGCCGTCCGGGCGGTCGCCGAGAGCGCACTCCTCAAACTGGAACGCCCCCAGCGTGATCCCGCCGCACGGGCTGTCGAAGCAGGACGCCGAAAAGCCCTCAAGAGCGTCCTCAAGGCGGGCGCGAAGTGACCTCTCCCCTCCCCCGCCGGAAACCGTTGATGTTAATTCGTCAATGCGCGGAGGACGGAAACCTATCCGCCCCGATGATTTACAAGTTAATTAGACAAGGCGACCTCCCCGTGGTCCGCTTCGGGTCCAGCGTCCGCGTCCACCCCGAGGACTGGGAACGGCTCATCGAAGAACGTCGATCACGGAGAAACGGGAAATGACGGACTCGATCCCCGACCCCTTCGATTTTGTCGATGATGATTTCATTGAAGCGGTCGTCAGCGTCGCCGCGACACTCCCCGGCAGGGAACCGGATCACGTTCCCGCTGTACGCTCTTCGGCTCCGGCGAGGCGGACCCGGCGCGATAGCGAGTACATGAGGAAGATCGACGCGGCATTGGATCGGCTTCGGAAGGCGGGGGCGAAGTGAGAGGAATCAATACCCTCATGGCTCGCGCTCTCATGGGCGAAGCGGGACTTGCCGAACTCCAAGCGATACCGACCGAAACGATCAACGCACTTCCGGCGACGTACAAGGATGCCTTCGACGCGATCATGACGGACGCGGAGGAGTACGGCGCGGCGGACGTGGATCGTATCTTGTCGAAGTCTAACGGGCAGGGCGAATCTCTTGGCGTGATCTTCTTTGAATTGCTCGCACAGGCGAAGGGAGCGGAGTCAGTTCGCCCGCGAGCGGCGGGGCCAACGTCGGCGGATCTCGCCGAAGAGTATCTCGCGTTACGAGGGGAAGCGATCCGTTTCTGGCGCGGAGCGTTCTACCGATGGACGGGCGCACACTACGAGGAACTCCCCCCCTCCGATCTTGCGGCGGACGTTATCCGGTTCCTACAGAATACGTCGAACCGGAAATCCGCCGGGACAAGAGTCGCGGGGGAAATCCTCGCCAACGTGAAGGCGATCACCTTCATCCCGTCGAACGTAGAACCTCCGGTGCTCGTTCTTCCCGATGGAACAACACCCGCTCCGCGCAACTTGATCCCGATGGCGAGCGGAAACTTCGACGTGGAGAAGTACCTCGCCGGAGAGGATGACGTGCTCTCTCCTCCTACTCCGTCTCTCTTCGGGCTTCACTCCCTGCCGTATAGTTACATCCCCGGCGCGAAGTGTCCTGTCTTCGATGCAGTCATGGCGCAGAATCTCCCCGATCCCGAGTATCGGGCGTTCCTTCAGGAATGGATCGGATTGAACCTCATATCCGATTCGACCTTCGAGGCGTTCATGATCTACACAGGAGAAGCGGGAACCGGGAAGACGGTCACTTGTACGGTTCAATCGACGATGCTCGGACCCGCGAGCGTATCGGCTGTTCCGTTGGGGGCGTTCAATCCGGCGCGAACCTTCCCGCTCGCGGCATTGGTCGGGAAACTCGCTAACGTCGCGGAGGAGATCGGGGAGTGCGACAAAGCCGCCGAGGGACTCTTGAAGCAACTCGTAACCGGCTCCCCGGTGACCATCGAACGGAAATACGGCGATCCCTTCCAACTCCGCAACCGTGCCCGACTCACGTTCGCGACGAACGTCCTCCCGAGGTTCGCGGATCGGAGCAACGGGATATGGCGGCGGATGCTGATCCTCCCCTTCTCCCAAATAGTGCCGGAGGATAAACGGGAGCGGCGATACCTCGACTCGGAATGGTGGATCGGGTCGGGAGAACTTCCCGGCGTGTTCCTGTGGGCGTTGGAAGGACTCCGGCGGCTTCGGGCACGGGGCCGGTTCAACGAACCTGTAGAGTGCCGGGTGATCCGCGAGGAGTACAAGCGGGACTCTAACCCGGCGGCGACCTTCCTCCGCGACAACTGTATGGAGGAGATCACGTCCACAACTCCGTCTTCGGCTCTGTACAAGGTCTACTCCGCGCACGTCAAGGAACAGGGACACCATCCCCTATCGGAACCGATGTTCGCCCGCGAGGTTCGCCGTCTGTTCCCTCTCGCGGAGAAGCAACCGAACCCGACATGGCAACCTAACGGGGCGAAAACCCGGTTATGGCTCGGGTTGCGATTCAACGGGAGGACTGCATGAGATTCCAATCGGAACAGGCGGAACAGGTGGAACAGGTGTCTCCTATCCTATCCCTTCCTTTTCCCTCTTTCTTGATCGCGTGTATCGAAGAAAGACAAGAGAAGGAAAGAGGGAAGGTAAAAGGAAAAGAGAGAGTGGCTTATACCCGTTCCACCTGTGCCAAGCGATCCAGAGAGGTGACGACGTGACGGACGCCGAGGTCACCGTGATCCCCTTCCCCGCCGACCCGGAGGGGGAGGGGGCATCGAATCATAGGAGATCGACCGGAGATAACCGCGTGGTTAGCACTCTTCGCATGAAATGGAGGTTTTGCTTTGAGAAGTTCCGGTCGAAATAGCGCACCTCCTCGCGGGCTGTCCGCCGAGGCGCGGAAACTCTGGAAGGACATTCTCCGGGAGTACAGCATTACCGACCCGGCGGGGCTGTCGATCCTCCGGGCGGGGTTGGAAAGTTTCGACCGGGCATCGACCGCGAAGCGGCTCCTCGATGTCGAGGGAGCCGTCGTCCGTGACCGATGGGGCCAGTCGAAGGTTCACCCGGCGGCGGGAGTCGATCGAGACTCGCGGGCGGCGTGGCTCTCGGCTCTGAAGCAACTGCACCTCGACCTTGAACCGCTCCGCGACGGTCCGGGGCGTCCGGGGGGAGGGGCGTACTGATATGCCGACGAAACGGACACGACGCGCTCGACAAGCAATCGGGCGGTTGACCGACGACCAAGTTAATCACCTCCTCGGAGATTTAGTCCTTGACGTTTGCGAGCCGTGGTATCGGAAACTCGGGTTTCCTTTCCGGGACGAGGCGGACCGCAGGCAAATGTGGGAAGAGCATCGGGAGTACGTCCTCTCGAAGTGTCCGCCGGGAACGGTTGCGGACGCCGCGAGGGAGTACGACGGCGACGACCGGGACTTGCCATCCGTGCTCCATTATTACGCGATGCGGTTGGGGGAGGTTGAAACGCCGAAAAACGAAAACCGGATCGCCGAGGTGATCGTTATGCAACCCCCGAAGAGGATAGAGGAGTAGACCATGCCGACGAACAGAACTCGGAGGACGCGGATCGTGACGGAACGCAGAGTGACGCCGGGAGAGCGAAATTACTTCTACACCGGGAATTATGACGACCCCGACGTCTTCCTCGGGATCGCGGCGAGTGAGACAGAAGCCCGCGCATTGTGGGAGAAGTTCCGCGACGAACTCCTCGCCGAGTGGATCGCCGACCATCCGGGGCGTCGTCCGTGGGCGTTCTGGAAACTCGACGCGACGGAACCTCGGCGGCGGACTGGCGGACGCGGCGAGGCGTATCCGGGGTACGACCATCCCTGCAACCTTCGCGCAGGGATTCCGTATCGCTTCATGCTTCAACGCGACGCCGATATTTTCCGGTCCGTGAGTCCGGGGGGACGCGAGTACGAGATTTACGATCCCGCCGACCCTCCGCGATACGAGTCCGAAGCGTCCTACCTCGACCGGCTTGGATTGCTCACGGACGCGGAGCGGAAGCGGCTGACGGAAACCGCCTTCGCCGACGAGGTGTTCGGACAGGAGGACGACGGAGATGAGTGACCGAGAAGCCGAACTGCTAAAGAACTTCGTAGACGCGGCCCTCGCGCTGATGAGCGAGGGACTGTCCGGGCTTCCTCCCGAGAAGGCGATCCTCGTGGATCGGGCGCAGAGGTTGGGCGCGGACGTTGCCTTAGTGTTTGCTCCCGGTGCTGGCACGGTCGTCGGTGCGCTACACTTCCCCGACCCGTCCGCCGAACCGGCGAAACTTTTCCAGATAGAAGTCCCCCATTCGGGAGATTCGCATTGAACACGATGTTTATGTCCGTCCGACTCGCGGGATGCAGTCGGGCGATTGCCGTCAACCGGCGTTCGTATGCGGGGGTCGCGGGAGCGACTTCTACACGCGCACCAGAACCGAGTCACGCGGGAGCGTGGATCGGTCCCGACCGTCGGCGGTCCCGGCGGAAACGATGGATCACCGGATAGATAGTTCGATGGAGGTGAAAGATGGAATCGACAATTCGTGAAACTGAACGGTCGCTTCGGGCCGAAGGATTCAGTCGTAGCGATGCGGAAATAATGGCATCGGCACTACATAAAATATCAAGCGAGGAAAATAAGATGGCAAACCTTCCGTTGGAAGAACGAAAGATTGCACTCGGCAAACTGGAGAAAGCGTTCGACGTCCTGAAGTGGGAAAAGGACCGAACCCCTCAGCGGGAAACGCTCTACTGGGATTTGCTCGACGGGATTCCGAGACTCAAGGAAGAGATCGCGAGGATGGAGGGGCGGAATATGGAACCGGATCGTCCGTTGTCCCGTCCGCGCCCGATGACGGAGGAGGAGATGAGTGCCGACTACCGGTTCGCCGATACCCGCACCGTGGAAACGACGGCGGCACGGGGCCGGGATTACAGGAGCATGTTCAAGATCGGTCGCAACGAGCGGCTCGACAACGGGGACTTCGCAAGTGCGAGCGAGTTCATCGCGGTGATGGACTCGGGGCGGTTCGACCCCCGGCTTCAGGCGCGATCTTCGATGGGAGAAGGTATCCCATCGGCGGGAGGATTTTCCGTCCCCCCGCAGTTCGCCGCCGAATGGCTCGACGCATCGCTTCCGAACGAACTCGTGCGGAACTTGTGCAAGGTGTATCCGATGGAGTCGGCATCGTTGGAGGTTATCGGATTCGACGGAGCCGATATGTCATCGGGCGCGACGCACGGCGGCTTGACGATGACGTTCCAAGCCGAAGGATCGACCGCATCGGCGCAGACCGCGAAGTTGAGGAAGATCATGCTCACCGCGAAGATGGGGGCGATCTACGTTGACTCCTCCATCGAACTGATGCAGGACGGGAAGGGCTTTGCCGAGAACCTTCAGAAAGCCCTTCAGCAGTCGATGGGGTACGGGATCGACCGGTTTTGCATAGCAGGAAGTGGAGCCGGGGAACCCCAAGGTATACTTTCCGCACCTTGCAAGATTCAGATCACGAAAGAGAGCGGACAAAATAACGACACGATCGTCTACCAGAACTTGAAAAAACTTTTCGCCAGATCATTAACCCCGGACAAGAGCGTGTTCCTGTTCAACCCCACGGCGATCCCCGATCTTCTGGAACAGAGCATCGCGATTGGGGTCGGCGGAGCGCATGTTCCCCTGCTCAACGAGTCGAACGGGAAGTTCACGATTTTCGGGCGTCCCGTGTATTTCCATCCCGCCATGCCGACCATCGGCGACGCCGACGATTGCGCGTTCGTCGATTTCGGCTTCTACGCGCTCGGTCTTCGCAAGGAAGTCTGGATCGACCAGACCGACGCGGTGCGTTGGCTTCAGCGGGAACGGTCCCTTCGCATCCTGCTGCGGTTCGACGGACAATGCACGTTGAACGCCGCCGTCACGCCGGAACATGGATTGTCGCTGAGTCCTGTCGTGACGATGGCGGCGCGGTAATCCTTCAACCTCGGGCCGGGGGGCCGGTTCGCCGGTCCCCTCTCCCGGTTCAAAATGCGGGATGATCTACGGTCTTTGAAAATCGCTCAGGACTGCGAAAACAGGAAGGGCGGGTTGCCCCGCCCTGTATGCCGATTCGATATCTTTTGATTTATTATGGCACCAAAAACTCTGCGATCCAATGTTTTCCAGTATAAGCCGGGTCATCTGATTTTTTTGTAACGCTACCTTCCCTTACAGGAGAAATGGAATCGGAAATTTTTGTCCAATAATCATATTCCTCAACAGTTAATCCAGGAGTACCATATTGTATAACTCCAGAATAAGTTGTTAAATTTGTCCCTGATATTGTAAAGGGAAGATCATGAGTTCCTAATATATCAGTAACGTGCACGATCCCGGCCACACCGGCGGTGGTCCAAGTGATCGTTACAGTACCGGTAAGGTATATCGATTTGTTGTTAATGACAAAAGATTGAGAAAGCGTGTTTGTCCCAAATTCCATGGTTCCAGACCAAAAAGTAATGACGGGACTATTTTCGTTAACGGTTACCACGGTTGTCCCGTTTGAATAGTTAACATCAAAACCCACAAAGGAATACGTTCCCTGTAAACTTTGACTCGGAGCTATAACTGTTGGAGTGCTTCCGCCGCCACCCCCCCCCCCGCAACTGACCATCGCAAACACGGCAACCACCCCGATTACGAACAGACCGATGGTCCGTTTCATCGCAAGCCTCCTGCGTGGTGGTGTCTCAACATAAATTTCCTTGGCTCATAAACCGCAATATTCACGCCAATGAATGGGGCGGCCGTTATTGCTTAATAAAACGAACAATATGACGTTCAGGAATGGCTACTGGTGGGATGTAAACGTCTTATTAGGAAAAAGTTTTCCTGTTTGGGAGGCATTATGCTCCCGCCTCAATCCTCCCGGCGGTTCCGGCGTGAACTTGTCGCGGCGGGATTCATTCCCCATGAAGAAATAGGAATCTCTCCTTGACGTTCCTCATGGCTGTATGTCAGTATATACGCAATGCCGGAAGAAGGGAGGAGACATGGACGACGAAATCAAGGTGATTGCCAGGATGAACAGGGGGAAGAAGATCCGGCTGTACCACCTCCTCCTGGACGAAGGGAGGACCTTTTCCGCGTGGCTGCGGGAACAGGTGGACGCCTACATCGAGGCGAAGGAACCGAAGGGGAAGAAAAAGGGAAAGGGGGCGTGAGGGATGGAAGAAGATACCGACAAGGTTCTCCAACTCCTCCATGCCGATATGAAGGTGAATCGGCAGCTTGAGAGGTTGGCTGACGTGCAGACGCTGACAGAGATAATCCATTATTATCGTGAAAAACGTGCGCGATCCTCCGAGATCGCCCTCGCCATCGTCAAGTTCGTGAAGGAGGGCTGACGATGGGCGTCTACAGGCGAGACGATGTATGGTGGATCGATTACTACGTCGGCGGGCAACGTCGGCGGGAAGCCGTCGGACCGAAGAAAAAGGAAGCGGACGCGGCCCTCGGGAAGATTCTGGCCCTCATACGGGAGGGGCGATACTTCGACGTGAAGAAGATCAAGCCGATCACGTTCGACGACATGGCGGTCAAGTTCTCCGAATGGCTCGCGTCGAACCGTAAATCCGCCGAATACCTCTATACCCTCCCCCCGGCGAAGGAGTGTTTCAAGGGGCGGCTCCTGACGACGATCACCGAGCATGAGGTCGAGACATATCGGGCGATGCGTCGGGACGCGCCGACGGCGGCGGGGAAGGTGCGATCCAACTCGACGGTGAATCACGAACTCGCCATCCTGAAGCAACTCTTCGCGAAGGCGATTGCTTGGGGATACTTGGAGAAGGGGAAAAACCCGAAGGAGAACGTGAAGAAACTCCCGGAGTCAAAGGGGCGGGTCCGGTTCCTATCTCTTGAAGAGGCGAAGGCACTTCTCGCGGCGGCGTCCCCTCACCTTCGACCGATCCTCATCACGGCGTTGGAGACGGGCATGAGGCGGTCGGAAATCCTCCGGCTCACTTGGGATGACCTCGACATGAAGAACGGCATCCTGTACGTCTCCGAGGCGAAGAACGGCGACCCCCGGCACGTCCCCATGTCGTCGAGGTTGCGGGCGACGCTTGCGGCACTCCCCCGCTCCCTGCATGGGCGGTA
>Ga0315273_10013595_pt1 | contig 10472 bp, 8 predicted proteins | sample YL17G02_0_MG_FD_205753 | JGI IMG/M metagenome (GOLD analysis project Ga0315273, IMG submission 205753) | Sediment microbial communities from Yellowstone Lake, YNP, Wyoming, USA - YL17G02_0 | ecosystem: Environmental > Aquatic > Freshwater > Lake > Sediment | place: USA: Wyoming | collected... | reverse complement strand
GCGTTAATGGAAGCACTCGTCGTGGGACTTGAAGTTCACACAAGAACCTGTTTGTTTAGTGCCATTCATTTAGGATTATATGTAATACCCGGGGCGGTTGGGCCAGCTGTGGGGGCAACCAAGGCTTTAGGTTTGGGGCTTAAAGAAACGGCTGCAGCAGTGGGACTCGCTATGTCAGGGGTTCCTCTTTCACAGCTAAGTACAGGTACGGAAGCTCATTATTTTGAATCGGCCCTCATGTCTTTGCAGGGAATGATGGCTGCTGAAATGGCCAAACTGGGTTTGAGAGGTAATCCCGACATTGTAACCTACTTAACTAATTATCTCGGAAGGGAGAAAGTAGTGCCAGAATGGATGGTTAAAGATTTAGGAAAACGATGGATACTTCTTGAGATTCACATAAAGAAATACCCTTGTTGTGTTGCCCTTCACCGTCAAATTGACTCAGTCATTGAATTGAAGAAGAAGCACAATGTTTCGTTCGAAGATGTAGAGGTTATAGAAATGCACGCAAGACGTAAGGGAGACGCACGCTGTGATCGTCCAGAACCTAAGGATGAAAATGACCTTCAGTTCAGTTTTCAACACGCCTTGGCGGCAGCAATGCTAGACGGAGATGTAACCCTTGAACACTTTACATCGGAGGCTCTTGTTGACCCAAGGCTATTGGAAGCCCGCTCTAAAGTAAAATTTATTCCTTTCCAAGATAATTCATCTGGTGACTTATTAGGTGAGAGAATGGATGAGCCTACTTTTGTACTCATCAAAACCAAGGACGGAAGGAAATTGTCAAGGGAAAGGAGACATGTGATTGGCAGTTTTCTGGAGCCTTTGACAGTGGAGCAGTTTAGAGGGCTTTACCATAAGTTCACTCAAGGGATATTAACGGAGCAAAACATTTCAAGAACTGCAGAGCTGATCTTGGGACTAGAAAAAGTAGGCAACGTGAAAGAACTAACAGATATGATTAAATAATAGGAGCCTGATTAATGTTAAAAAAGATACACCATATAGGGATCGTGGTCAAAGATTTCGATCATGCAATCACCAGATTTAAAGGGTTCGGATTTCCCTGTACAGAGATCAAGGAACTCCAGGAGCTCGGTATTAGGATTGCCTTTTTCTCCATCGGAGACGCTTTGATTGAATTCCTTTATTACACCCAACCTGTTAAAGAGCGTGATGCTTTAGTTAGGGCACAAAAAGGCGCAATCAACCACATCTGTTTTGAAGTGGAGGATCTGGAAGCCAGCATTAAGGATTTTCAAAAGAACGGGGCTAAACTCGTCGAAGGTTACCCTAGGACTGGAGCCTCCGGTCCCCTAGCTTTCTTTTATCCTGAAACTACAGAAGGCGTCTTGATAGAGATTTGTCAGATATAGATATGGAATTTTCAGATTGTCCCCAGGCTCGTCCTAGGGGGATACACAAGTTTAATAATATAGTAATACAATTTAAAGAGAATACTGGTGAATATAATTAAAGATTTGTTATTTCCCACCGGCATATTCGATTTAGGTGGAAGAACGTATTGCGCTCAGACTATTGAATAATTTCATCTAATAGCTCGATCCCAAAGATTGGAGAATTAAACTAGAGTAAAAATCTGAACTAATAAAATAAATTAAGGGAGATGCAAAAAGCCATGATAAAGTCTTTTTTCATTGTCAAAAAAAAACCTAGTCTCACCCAAGATGAGTTCCTTCGATATTGGAAGGAAGAACATGGTCCCCTTGCAGCTAAACTCATACCTGGACTTAGAAAATATGTACAATGCCACCCAGTAAAGGCAGCTGGTCTTGAATTTAAGATTGATGGTATCGGGGAAATTTGGTGGGATAACTTTGATTCTCTTCAAAACTACTTCACCTGGCGGCAATCTGAGGAAGCGAAAATGTTGATTGAAGATGAGAAGAGATTTATCGACATGAGCGAGACAGTTAGATTTTTTGCTGAAGAACACGTCATTGTGAATCATTAGATCAAAGTCCTGTCTGAGATTGCGGTTTTTAGCCACAAGATAAAAGGCTATTGATGTCTTCACCGATTCAGAGTAGTTATTTGGAGAGAAATTAATACATCGAGTGTAGTTAAACTGGAAGCTGCTTGAGTCAAATTTCGTAGCGGAGGATCTTATATGGACAGACTAAAAGACAAAGTGGCTTTTATAACTGGTTCAGGTGCAGGGATTGGACGTGCTTCTGCTATTCTTTTTGGAAGCGAAGGAGCCAAAGTAGTGGTTTCTGATGTTGATCAACTAGGAGGTGAGGAAACAGTTCGGATAACCGTGAACAATGGAGCTGAAGCGATTTATATTAAGACCGATGTGACAAATCCTGAAAGTGTGAAAAATGCAATACAAAAGACGATTGAAAAATTCGGCAAATTAGATATTATTTACAATAATGCGGGCGGGGATTTAGTGGATGATGGAGCAATTACTGAAGTTTCCACTGATGTGTGGGAAAAAACACATTCGGTAAATCTTTTCGGCACATTTTTGTGCTGTAAATATGGAATTCCTGAGTTAATTAAGAATGAAAGAGGATCGGTAATATTGACTGGTTCAATGGCCGGATTAACAGGTTGGAGGCGTTCTGCATATACAGCAGCAAAAGGAGGAATTATTTCATTAACTCGTGTCATGGCAGTAGATTACGCCAAGTATAACATACGGGTTAACTGCATATGTCCTGGACTTATTGTAACTGAACGTGTGGCAGAAAGAATTAAAGCGAACGCTCTTATTGCTGAAAAGATGCAGCCGTTCCACTTGCTAGGTTTTGGCAAGCCTATAGATATTGCTTATGCTGCTTTGTACTTAGCTTCTGATGAATCAAGAATTGTAACAGGAGCCATATTATCAGTTGATTCTGGTTATACAGTTATAGGTCGTATAGATAAATAGATTTTTGAAAGAAATGGAATATTCTAAGAGATCCTCAAAAAAATATGATCTAGAATCCCTTTCATAAATTTAATTAGAAGAGGTTTACTTAAAAAAGTCCTCAGAAGTAGGTGATTACCTGAAATAATTAAATAAATGTCTTTTGTTTCAAAGTTAGGTATTGTAGACAATTCCAGGGATTTTATATCTTCGAAATCGTGCCAAGCATTTCATTGTAAAGGGAGGTCAAATAATGGAGAAAGACATTGGTACACAATTAGCGGAATTTGCGGTTGTGACCAAATATGAAGATATTCCAAAAGAAACGCTTGAATTCACCAAATGCCTGACCTTGAAGACTGTTGCGGGAATGTTGGCCGGGTCAACTAAGCCTTCGGCTCGGAAGATGGCTGGACTCATAAGAGATAAGAAACTTCCGGAGGAAGTCGGAGTCATGGGGTGTGGTTTTAAGACTTCGTTATGGGAGGCAATTCTTCTGAACGCCTATTTTGCTCATGCTAGCGAATTGGAGGATGATCGGATTGATGATAATGGTGCAGTATCGTGGGACATCACTGTTATCCCTCTCCTTCTTTCCCTTGCTGAAAAGTTGGGGCTTTCAGGCAAAGCGTTAATGGAAGCACTCGTTGTGGGACTTGAAGTTCACACAAGAACCTGTTTGTTTAGTGCCATTCATTTAGGATTATATGTAATACCCGGGGCAGTTGGGCCAGCTGTGGGGGCAGCCAAGGCTTTAGGTTTGGGGTTTAAAGAAACGGCTGCAGCAATGGGGCTTGCCATGTCAACGGTCCCCCTGTGGATTCAAAATTTTGGTACAGATGGTCACTATTTTGAATCGGCCCTCATGTCTTTGCAGGGAATGATGGCTGCTGAAATGGCCAAACTAGGTTTGAGAGGTAATCCTGACATTGTAACCTACTTAACTAGATATCTCGGAAAGGAGAAAGTAGTGCCAGAATTGATGGTGAAAGATTTGGGAAATAGATGGGTGCTCAGTGAAATTTGGATCAAAAAGTATCCTATATGTTTCATGCAGCACCGCTATGTTGATTCGATCATCGATCTGAAGAAAGAGCATGATCTTCCGTTTGAAGAAGTAGAGGCTATCGAAATATATGCAAGCCGAGGGCGTGAGGAAGTCTGTAATCGACCAGACCCTAAGACAGAAGGAGATCTTCAGTTCAGTTTTCAACACAACTTGGCAGTTGCAATGTTGGATGGAGATGTAACCCTTGAACACATCACCCCTGATGCCGTTTTTGATCCAAGACTGATAGAAGCGCGCTCTAGGGTAAAATTTATCGCTGATTATCCAACTAGTGACTTAATTGATGACTCAATAAGAAAACCTGCCCATGTAGTCGTCAAAACAAAGGATGGAAGAAAACTTTCATTCGAAAGAATGTTCCCAATTGGACACCATAAAGAACCTTTGACGCTAGAGCAATTTCGGAGGCTTTACGCTAAGTTCACTCGAGGAATATTAACAGAGAAAAACATTTCAAAAACTGCAGAGTTGATCTTAAATTTGGAAAAACTAAATAACGTGAAGGAATTAATAAATATTCTAATATAAGGAAGCTGACAATTGTGAAGGATTAACTAACTTTTTGAAATTATTATATTACCTATTATGGGCGCATGTGATTAATATTGCAAAAATTAAGTTGAACCATTGCCGTAGGCTTTGGTGATTTTTCGAGTTATGTAATAAAACTTTGCCATAACGACATTGATTATATCATTAGAAGTCTTAGGGCCTAAAAGTGCGGAGGCACTTATGCTTTGCACTAAGAATTTCAAAGAGAGGTTTGGCATTGTTACCGGTGCAGCCAGCGGGATGGGTTTGGCAACGGCTAAGCTTCTCGCCGAGCGTGGTGCCGGCGTCGCCATGGTAGACCTAAATTTGGAACAACTCCACCAAGTGGAAAAGGAGATAAAAAACGAAGGAGGTCAGGTTATTGCTATTCAGGCTGACGTAGGTAAGGAAGTGAGCGTATCCCTGGTGTCTCAAGAGACTTTGAAGGCCTTTGGATCAATCGATTTTCTGGTTAATGACGCCGGCATACTACGGGACACAACGTTCGTGAATTTGGAGCCGGCTGAGTGGGATCAAGTTATTGCCGTCAATTTGCGTGGTCCTTATTTATGTTGTCGGGCGGTTATCCCTCACATGATGGCGCAAAAAAAAGGTGTTATTGTAAACGTAAGTTCTATGGCAGGACGTAGCATTAGTGGCTCGTGCGGAGCTCACTACACAGCTGCAAAAGCAGGCTTGCTAGGCCTTACACGCCAATTGGCTGTCGAGATGGGACCTTACGGAATCCGCGTTAACGCGTTTTGCCCCGGCCCCACGCTGACCCCAATGGTGACTAACCTCTTAACTCGGGAGAAAATACTTGAAAAGAGTGCACCGATTCCTCTTCGCCGCTTTGCACAACCAAAGGAACAGGCCTCAGTGATTGCTTTCTTATTGAGCGATGAATCCAGCTTTATAACTGGCGCTTCCATTGATTCAAATGGAGGGGTTTTAATGTTATAGACTTTTGCGGAATCGGGATGATTTCTTACTACGGTCATTATTATCGGGTTACAGATTGCTATATGGGTCAAAGAAAAGATGAGGGATATTATTGAGTGCGGTTGTGGAATTAACGAGCTACAATAATTTGCTAAAGACCCTAAGCCTAGAAAATTGAGATTCGAAGGATTAAGACAGTTCAGATTAGGAATTACACGATTAAATGGATTTGACAACTTTGTTATTTTACTAAGATTCAACTAAACGGTTATTTAAATTTTGGATGACTTCTCTCGAAATCAAGAGATTGGGAATTGTTTAGTTATCGAAACTGTTCTAAAACGGGGACACTGACAAGGTTGCGATCATGACTGCAGCTACAGCAAAAAGAAAAGTCAACGAGACCTGATCAACTTAATAAAAATGGGGTTGCCCGTTATTTAAACAAGTATTTAATCGGAAATATTCTAATTTGAATTCTTGAAATGGGTAATTAAAAAACATAGCTGAAATTTACAGCTAGTGTAATGTATCAGTAATATCTTTACAATACGAATTGATTGTGTTATGGTTGGTGTTATATGGAAACCAACCAATGCTTTGCCAATGACAATGGAACAGAGGAAAACGCTTGAGAGATGGATCCGGGTCGGAACCACACCACAAAGAATGGTTTTGCGGTCCCGGGTTTGTCTGCTTGCAGCGGACGGACAATCTAATAACGCGATTGCCAAGGAACTGAACACTTCTCGTCCGACGATTCTGCTTTGGCGAGAGCGATTTCACAAACAGGGGCTTTTGGGATTGTCCGAAGATGCTCCTCATGGTCCGAGCGCTCAACGTTTGGACTCGAAGAAAGTGAGAGCGATTGTGGAGGCGACTCTCCAGACCACACCTCCTGGCGCAACTCAGTGGAGCACACGAACGATGGCCCAAAAACTGGGCGTGAGTCACTCCAGTGTCGCGCGAATCTGGAATGCCCATGGATTGCAACCCCATCGAACCAAGACGTTCAAGTTGTCCAAGGACAAAAGGTTTGTTGAGAAACTGACGGATGTTGTTGGTCTCTATTTGAATCCTCCGGATAAAGCTCTGGTGCTGTGCGTCGATGAAAAGTCGCAGATCCAAGCGTTGGACCGAACCCAGCCCGGGTTGCCGATGAAAAAGGGACGATGTGGGACGATGACGCACGATTATAAGCGTAAGGGGACCACCTCCCTCTTTGCAGCGCTCAACGTGCTCGAAGGCACGGTTATCGGCACCTGTTATCCGCTTCATCGTAACGAAGAGTTCCTAAAGTTCTTACGCAAGATTGATCGTGAAACCCCACGGGAACCGGATCTCCATCTGATCCTGGACAACTATGGCACACACAATCACCCTAATGTGAAAACATGGCTCCAACATCATCCGCGATTCCATTTACATTTCACACCGACCAGTTCTTCTTGGTTGAACCTTGTGGAACGATGGTTGGGCGAAATTACACGCAAGAGGATCCGTCGAGGCGTCTTCAAGAGTGTTCCAGAGTTGGTTGCTGCTATTAAAGAGTTTATTCAATTAAATAATCAGAGCCCTAAACCTTATTGTATGGACCAAGAAAGTTGAGCAGATCTTGGAGAAGGTGAATCATTGTAAAGCCGTTATTGAGACACTACACTAGTAATTAATTTACTACCATGTTGAATAAGATCTTAACAAGGGAGATATAAACACATGGGCACTAATCCTGCTCGAGAAGTCAAAGCGGAAGAGCAAGAAAAATGCAATAATAACGCTGACGAAAAAAGTTTTAGAACACTTTCTGGATACCCCATCTTCAGTGTTTATACGACTGAAGACCCAAAATACTTCGATACTGTTAAAGAATTGGGTTCTCCTGGAGAATACCCGTACACTCGGGGCATTTCAAAGGAGATGTATCGTGAGAGGCTTTGGCGGATGGGGCAATATTCGGGGTTTGGCACAGCAAAAGAGGCAAACAAACGATTTAAATATTTAATTAGTCAAGGCCAGACAGGCTTGGGCATCGCCCTTGATTTGCCTACACAAATAGGTTTGGACTCAGACCATGCCCAAGCTGAGGGAGAAGTTGGGAAAGCCGGTGTAGCCATTGATTCTCTTCGAGATGTTGAGATCCTTTTTCAGGACATTCCGTTTGATCGAGTAGGTATTATTAGAACAACTGCTAACGCAATTGGACCTATTGTCTTAGCTCTATTTTTAGTAGTTGGGGAGAAGATGGGGTATTCTCCCAAGAGCTATGTTGTTCGTTTGCAGAATGATGTCCTCAAAGAATATGTCGCTCGGGGGACCTATATTTTCCCCCCCCAGCCGTCAGTCAAACTTGTCATAGACACTTTGGAATATTGCAGCCATCATTTGCCTCACTGGATACCGCTCACCATCTGCGGAAGCCATATGCGACACGCTGGTGGCCGAGTGAAACACGAATTAGGATTTGCTTTCGCCAATGCTCTGGTTTATATAAACCAAGCTCTCGAGAGAGGTCTCAAGATAGATGATTTTGCGCCGAATCTCACCTTTCATTTTCTAATACAAAAGGATTTCTTTGAAGAAATAGCGAAGTTTAGGGCTGCGAGAAGGATTTGGGCCAAGATCATTCGTGAACGTTATCATGCCGAAAAACCTGAATCTCATATGCTTCGAATTAGTGCTTATACTGCTGGAGTAAATCTCACCGCGCAGCAACCTCTTAATAATATTGCGCGTGTGGCCTTACAAGCCTTAGCAGGGGTCTTAGGCGGAGTTCAATACTTGGCAACCTCTTCATACGATGAAGCACTTTCTCTTCCTTCAGAGGAAGCAGTAACAGTTGCCTTGAGAACCCAACAAATCATTGCCTATGAAAGTGGTGTTGTTAACACAGCGGACCCTCTTGGTGGTTCGTATTTCTTGGAGCACTTAACGTCAGTGATCGAAAAGGACGTGGTTGCCATTTTACAGAAGGTTGAAGAAATGGGAGGAGCGATTCATGCTATTAATGGAGGCTTCTTCCAGAAAGAGATCATGCAATCTGCCGCTGAAGATCAACGAGATATAGATAGTGGAAGACAAGTTATTGTAGCCGTTAACCGATTCCAAACAGAGGAAGAGATAGAGATGCCTAGCTTTAGAGTGGACCCCTCCGTTGAAAAAAATCAGGTGGAAAATCTTCAGCGTTTGAAACAAGAACGGGACAATAAGAAGGTTCAACAATATCTTGAAAGGATACGTGTGGCTGGTCAAGAAAATATCAATCTTCTTCCATCCATCATCAAGGCAGTTGAAGCCTATGCTACGATAGGCGAAATATGTAAAGTTCTCCGGGAACTTTACGGTGAGTTTAATGAAAGCATATCAATTCTTTAGTAATTCTGACTTGTTGTTTATGTTGCGATACAAAAAGTATAGGAATTCTTGACAATGAGCATTCTGAATGTACTAGCATCCTTCATAAAAAAAACTTCTTTCATTGATATCCCTTCCGACTTAAGGGAACAAGCCAAAATTAGGATAATAGATTTGATTTCAGCTTGTGGTCTCGGGACGCGATCGGATGTTAGAAATCCTTTGGCTGAATTTACAGAAGTTAGTCATCCCAATCTAAATGCTACTCTCCTTTTTTCGAAGCAGGTGGTGTCCGTCTATCAAGCTTCTGCATACAATGCGTTTACCGCTACTTCTTCTGGCATGGAAGATGGAAGTAGATTTGCGGGGGCACACCCCTCATCAGTGATCATTCCAGCAGCTTTAGCGGCTTCTCAAACGACTGGTGCGTCTGGGACCGATTTTATTGTATCTGTAATTGTGGCCTACGAGGTTTACCTCCGTGTAGGATATGCTCTCTATCCCCATAATGTGCGAAAAGGATTTCACCCTAGTGCGATATTGGCCCCTCTAGGGGCAGCAGCGGCCGTGGGTAAACTTTTAGGTCTTGATACACCTGCTCTGAGGGCAGCTCTGAGTTTGGCATGCCTTTCTTCTAGTGGCTTAAAGGTTGCCTTTGAGGAATATGCATCCAAATGCTATCAAGTGGCCAGAGGCGTGAAGGGCGGTTTCGAAGCTGCTTTACTGGCCCGAAGTGGGATGCAAGGTCCGGAGCATGTTTTTGAAAGAGGGTTCTTAAGGGCTTACGGATCTGACAAAAACAGTATGGCCTTGGAAGATCTTGGTTCTCGGTTTTTACTACCCCAAACCTATCTCAAAATTCATGGTGGCTGCCGTCTCATCCATCCTTGCATAGATGCTGTCCTGTATCTAAGAGAAAAGAAAGGAATCGTTCCTGATCAAGTGGAGAGTATTTCCATTAAAATTAATTCAGTAGCATATGAAATGGAGAGAGAGGAGGTCAAGGGGCCTTTTGACGCTCGCTTCAATACGCCCTTCCTTGTTGCGGTCGGCCTGAAGGAAGGCGAGGTTTCCGAGCGCCAAATTACTCAGGAAATGTTACATGATGAAATAATAAAAGATCTCCGATCGAAGACCAGTATCGAGGTTGATTCGGAGTTGGACAGGAATTTTCCTGCTCATAGAGGCGCCATTGTCAGCATTAGGACGCGAAAAGGAAGTACTGTGGGCCACCGGGTCGATTTGCCTCTGGGTGAGCCTGAAAATCCGCTTACTCTAGATCAAGTCAGGGAAAAATTCAAAAAATCTCTTACAGGAGTCATTTCCGCAAGTAAAATAATGCCAGTCTACCAATTTTTAGAGGGGCTAGATAAACGGGAAAATCTGTTTCCCCTTTTTCAGTACTTAGAGGAAAAGTTTTGAACAGAAATTTTGAATGACAAAATGATGCCACCGATGTGGATAGATGAATGGGATCTATCCTAGGGAGCTAATAAATGTTGGATGAAGAGCGAGACTGGGGGGAAGAACTGATTAAATTGCCCCGTGACCAATGGACCCTTGGGAATCTATTGACTGAAAAAGCCGAAAGAAATCAGGGGAAAATATTCCTTCTCTTCGAAGATCAAACCTATACTTATGATCAATTTGAGGAAAAATCAAATCAGGTCGCCAATGCCTTAGTATCCCTTG
>Ga0315273_10013594_pt1 | contig 10473 bp, 11 predicted proteins | sample YL17G02_0_MG_FD_205753 | JGI IMG/M metagenome (GOLD analysis project Ga0315273, IMG submission 205753) | Sediment microbial communities from Yellowstone Lake, YNP, Wyoming, USA - YL17G02_0 | ecosystem: Environmental > Aquatic > Freshwater > Lake > Sediment | place: USA: Wyoming | collected... | reverse complement strand
GTCGCGCAGGCGGTAGCCGACCGTCGCCTCCCCGAGGCCGCGCTCGGCCAGCCAGGCCGCGACCGCGGGCGTCGCCTCCTCCACCGCCATGCCGTCGAGGAAGCCGGAGTTCACCAGGCGCCCCGGCCCCGTGTAGGCCTCCTCCAGGGGGGCGTCGGCGGGCTCGCCCTCGGGGGCGATCACGCGGCGGATGGGCAGGCCGTGAGCCTGGGCGAAGGCGAAGTCGCGCTCGTCGTGGCCGGGGACGGCCATGATCGCCCCGGTGCCGTAGTCCATCAGGACGTAGTCGGCCACCCATACCGGGATCGGCTCGCCGTTGACCGGGTTGACCACGGTGCGCCCGGTGACGACGCCCGTCTTGGGCCGCTCGGCGTCGCCGCGCTCGGCGGCCGAGGCGCGCGCCGCCGCGGCCGCGTAGTCGCGCACCGCCCGCTCCTGCGGCCGGCCGGCCACCAGCCGCTCGAGCGCCGGGTGCTCGGGCGCGACGATGAAGAAGGTGGCCCCGAAGAGCGTGTCCGGGCGGGTGGTGAAGACCGGGATCTCCTCCGAGCCGTCGTCCAGCCGGAAGATCACGCGGGCGCCCTCGGACCGGCCGATCCAGTTGCGCTGCATGGTGAGGACGCGCTCGGGCCAACTGACCAGCTCGGCCATGTCGTCGAGCAGGCGCTGGGCGTAGTCGGTGATGCGCAGGAACCACTGGGTGAGCTGGCGCAGCTCGACCTCGAAGCCGCAGCGCTCGCAGCGCCCGTCGATGACCTGCTCGTTGGCCAGCACGGTCTGGTCGTTGGGGCACCAGTTGACCGCCGCCTCGCGCCGCTCGGCGAGGCCGCGCTCGAGCATCCGCAGGAAGAGCCACTGGGTCCAGCGGTAGTACTCGGGGTCGCTGGTGGCGATCTCGGTCCGCCAGTCGAGGGCGAAGCCGAGGCCCTTCATCTGCTCGCGGATGCGCGCGATGTTGCGCGCCGTCACCTCCGCGGGCGGCTCGCCGGTGCGGATGGCGGCGTTCTCGGCCGGCAGGCCGAACGCGTCGTAGCCCATCGGGTGGAAGACGGCCGCGCCCTGGCGGCGGCGGTGGTGCGCCACCACGTCGCCCATCGTGTAGTTCTTGACGTGGCCCATGTGGATCTCGCCCGAGGGGTACGGGAGCATCTCGAGCACGTAAGCCTTCGGGCGGTCGGGCAGCGCGGCGCGCTCGCCGTCGCGGGAGACCGGCTCGGCGTGGAAGGCGCCCTCGCGCTCCCACACCGCCTGCCACTTGGACTCGACGGGCGCAGGGTCGTACCGTTCGGGCAGAATTCGCGCCGGCGCGGACACGACGCGGATCATCGCATAGCCTCCGGGGCCACCAGTGACCACCACCCGACCACCCGTGCTCATCCGCCAGGCCGACGTCGGCGCGCACTTCGAGGGCATCATCGACCTCTACCGCGCCCACGAGTGGACCCACGCGAGCGACCCGACGCGGCTGCGCACGGCGATCGAGTGCTCCTCCTTCGCCGTGGTCGCGCTCGAGGGCGAGCGCGTCGTTGGGTTCGCGCGGGCGATGTCCGACGAGGCCTTCGCCGTCTACATCGCGGACATCCTCGTCGCGCCCGACCGCCAGCGGCAGGGCATCGGCCGCACGCTGACCGGGGCGATCCTCGACCACTACCCGATGGACCGCTTCCACCACCAGGTGCTGGTGGCCGAGCGGGGCGCCGAAGGCTTCTACCGGCGGCTCGGAATGGTCCCCGTCACCTCCTACGGCCTGACCGCCTTCATCCGCGCCCGCCGCTAGAGCGGCGCGCGCTCCACGAGGGGCGGCGGAGGTGTGCCGCGACGACACCTACGGTGCCTTGGCGCGACGGCGCCTCCGGGGGAAGCTCGGTGACGGGACCCCCGGACGAGGAGGACGCGATGAACGGCTTGGAGCGGCTGGGCGAACTGGTCACGCAGGCCGATCGGCTGGCGCGCGACCCGCGCCTGACGGAGGCTCTCGCGGAGATCGCGACGGACCCGGCCAGGGCGCGGCTGGCGCTCACCGCGCCGCGCGAGTTCGCGGCCGAGCTCGGCATCGAGGTGCCCGCGAACCTGGAGTTCTCGTTCACCCGGCCCCAGCCCGGCCTTCCGAGGGACCCCCTCGGGGGGAGGTACGTCCCCGACTTCGAGTTCTTCAGCATCCGCTGGTCCGACTGCCGGACGTTCGTCGTGGCGACGCGCGACGACGACGGCAAGATCGTCGGTTACGACACCGAGACGGTCTGCTTCGGGTTCGAGATCACCCCGAAATTCCTCCCGCGCGGGCCGTGGAGCTGAGCGGCCATGAACGCCGAAAGCCCGGCGTTAGCAGGACTTTGCGGGAGTGGAGGATACCGGGATCGAACCGGTGACCTCTACGCTGCCAGCGTAGCGCTCTCCCAGCTGAGCTAATCCCCCGCGGTCGCCGAGTATAGGAGAGCCTCGGCCCCGGTCCAAGCGACCTGTGGCTACGACGCGGCGGCCACGAAGTCCTGCCGGGGGGCCTCCCGCCAGAGCCGGTCGAGGCGGTAGAAGTCGCGGGACTCGGGCGTGAAGACGTGGACGACCGCGTCGAGCAGGTCGATCAGGATCCAGTCGCCCTCGCGGGCCCCCTCGATGCGGCGCGCCGCGACGCCGTGATCCTGCTTCATCCGCGTCCGCAGCTCGTCGGCGATCGCCTTGGTCTGACGCGGTGTCTGACCGGTGCAGATCACGAGGTAGTCGGTGTAGGACACCAGCCCCCGCATGTCGAGGATCACGATGTCCCTGGCGTTCTTCGATTCCGCCACGGAGGCGGCGGCCAGGGTCAGCTCGAGCGGGGTCGCGAGGGGTCCTTTCGTTGCTCCGTCGGTCGGCGCGAGGGTACCAGACCCTCCCGCGCCAACGCCTCCTCCACGGCGGCCGGCACGAGGTGGCCGATCGGCTCCCCTGCGGCGATCCGCCGCCGGATCATGCTGGACGAGACATCGATCCGGGGCACGTCGAGGAGGTCGTGGCGGCCCGGCGCGGCCCGCTCGGCGAGCGCCGCGAGGGCGGTCTGCCCCTCCCCCTCGCTCCCCCGGCCGACGACAGCGAGCCGCGCGACGGCGAGGATCCGCTGCGGGTCGCGCCAGCCGGGAAAGCCCGCGAGCTGGTCGGAGCCGAGGAGGAACCACAAGAGGGCGCCCGGCTGCTCGGCCGCGAGGCCCTCCATGGTGTCGGCCGTGTAGCTCGGCCCCGGGCGGGAAAGCTCGACGCGCGACACCACGAGGCCCGGGCGGCTCTCCACGGCGCGCTCGAGCCACTCGGCCCGGCGCTCGGCCGGCGCGATGCGGGCGTCGTCCTTGTGGGGTGGGGTGCGGGCCGGCACGAGCCGCACCTCGTCGAGCCGCAGCTGCCAGAGCGCCTCGCAGGCGACGATCAGGTGGCCGATGTGGGGCGGGTCGAAGGTGCCGCCGAGCACCCCGATCCGGCGCGCCGGGCTAGCGGAGGTGGCCGTTGCCCGTGACCAGGTACGTGTAGCTGGTGAGCTCGTCCAGGCCGATCGGCCCGCGGGCGTGCAGCTTCTGGGTGGAGATGCCGATCTCGGCGCCCATCCCGAACTCTCCGCCGTCGGTGAAGCGGGTCGACGCGTTGACGTAGACGGCCGCCGCGTCGACCGACTCCTGGAAGGTGCGCGCCGCCTCGAGCGAGGAGGTCACGATCGCCTCGCTGTGGCCCGAGCCGTGGCGGGCGATGTGCGCCAGGGCGTCGTCGAGGGAATCGACGACCCGCACGGCCATCACCAGGCCGAGGAACTCGGTGGCGTAGTCGACCTCGGTCGCCTCGGCGAGGCCCTGCGCCACATCGCCGAGCAGGTCGAGCCCGGAGCGGTCGATGCGCAGCTCGACGCCCTGGGCGCGCAGGCGCCGGGCCGCGGCGGGCAGGATCGCCGAGGCGGCGTCGCGGTGGACGAGGAGCGTCTCGGCCGCGTTGCAGACGCCGGGCCGCTGGACCTTGGCGTTCACTGCGATCTTCACCGCCATGTCGGGGTCGGCGTCGGCGTGGACGTAGACGTGGTTGTTGCCCGACGCCGCGTAGATCACCGGCACCCGCGAGTGCTCCATGAGGAACGCCTTCAGCTCCTCGCCCCCGCGCGGGATGAGGAGATCGACCGCGCCGTCCATCTGCACCAGGCGCGCCAGCTCGTCGCGATCCGAGCCGAGCAGGGCGAGGGCCCACCGCGGCGCCTCGGCCTCGATCAGCGCCCCGGTGAGGACCTCGGCGAGGATCAGGTTCGAGCGCATCGCGAGGCGGCTCCCCCGCAGGATGACCGCGTTGCCGCTCTTCACGCAGAGGCTCACCGCGTCGACCGTCACGTTGGGCCGGCCCTCGTAGACGACGGCGACCACGCCGAGGGGGACGCGCTTGCGCACGAGCTCGAGGCCGTTGGGCAGGCGACGGCCGACGTCGACCGTGCCGATCGGATCGGGCAGCGTGGCGACCGCGCGCACGCCCCGGGCCATGTCGGCCACCCGGTCCTCGTCGAGCAGCAGGCGGTCGACGAGGGCGGGGCTCGTGCGGGCGCGCTTGGCCGCCTCCACGTCCTGGCGGTTCTCGCGCAGGATCTCGCCGGAGCGCCGCTCGAGCGCGTCGGCCATCTCGGCGAGGATGGCGTCGCGGTGGTGGCCGGGCAGCCGCGCGAGCACGCGGCTCGCGGCGGCGACGTCGGCGACGACTCTCTCGAGGGCGGTCATGGGCGAGTGATTACAGCACGGCGGCGGCGGGTGAGTCCCCCGCGCGCGGCTCGGCGAGGACGAACTCGTCGCGATGGATGACCTGCGGGGCGGCGTCGGGCATCCGCTCGCGCACCGCGTCCGACTTCATGCCGGCGATCAGGCGCACCTCGTCGGCCGACATCGCCGAGATCCCCTTCCCCACCACCTCGTCGCGCTCGCGGCAGATCACCTCCACGGCGTCCCCCGCCTGGAAGCCGCCCTCGGCGCTCACCACGCCGACCGCCAGCAGCGAGGTGCCCCGCTCCCGCAGCGCCCGGGCCGCGCCCGCGTCCACCACCACCCGCCCGAGGGTCGGCTTGGCGTGCCGCAGCCAGAGCTTGAAGGCCGGCTCGGGGCGCGACGAGCCGGCGAAGCGCGTGCCGACGTGGCTGCCCGACGCGATGCCCGGGATGACGCCCTCCGCGGTGCCCGAGGCGATGACGCAGGTCACCCCGCCGCCGGTCGCCATGCTCGCCGAGGCCACCTTGCTCGCGATGCCGCCCCGGCCGCGGCCCGAGCCGCCCATGTCGGCGAGCACGAGGCCCTCGGGCGGCGTGCCGGCCGGGACGTCGCCCACCAGCTCGGGGCCGTCCGGGCCGGGGGCGTAGAGGCCCTCGCGGTCGGTCAGCAGGAGCAGCCAGGCGGCGCCGAGCAGGAGGGCGACCTGGGCGGCCAGCACGTCGTTGTCGCCGAAGGTGAGCTCGTCGGTGGCGGTCGTGTCGTTCTCGTTGACGACCGGGACGGCCCCGAGCTCGATCAGGCGCCTCAGGGTGGTGCGCGCGTTCAGGTACGAGGCCCGCACCGCCAGGTCGCTCGAGGTCAGCAGGACCTGCGCGGGGACCACGCCGTGGGGCGCGAACGCCTCGGCGTAGCGCTGGAAGAGCACGCCCTGCCCCACGGCCGAGACGGCCTGCAGGTCGGCGAGCGCGCTCGGGCGCTCGGTGAGCCCCAGGCGCCCCAGGCCGCAGGCGACCGCCCCGCTCGTGACCAGCACCGGGTGGTGCCCCTGGCGGCGTACCCGCACGAGGTCGCGCACGCGGGCGTCGAGCACGTCGCGCCGCAGCTCACCCGAGGAGTCGACCAGCGTCGACGAGCCGAGCTTGACGACCAGGACGGCCATCCGGCTACCCCAGCGCGGCGATCAGCCGCTCGCGCAGGTCGTCGACCCCCGCGCCGGTCGCGGTGTCGACCGCCGCGTCGGCGGCCGGCACCTCCTCCGCCTCGTCGATGCCCGTGGCCACGACGATCTCGCGCACGTCCGGCGCCAGGTGGGCCGCGATGCCGCTCCGCACGCGCTCGAGGCGCTCCGCGGCCGGCTCCGGGTCGGTGGCGTCGAGGCAGTGGAGCACGACGCGGGCGCGCTCGAGCTGCCCCAGGTGGGCGTTGCGACGCGGCGTGCCGTCGGCCGCGAGCCCCGGCAGGTCGACGACCACGTAGAGGTTGCCGTCGGCGTCCTCCAGCGGGCCGAGCGCGGGCTCGGTGGTGGAGTGCGGGTAGGGCGCGACGGTCGCCGCCGCGCCGGTCAGCGCGACGAGCAGCGCGCTCTTGCCCGAGTTGGGCAGCCCGACGATCGCGGCGTCGATGGGCAGGCGCAGCTCGAGGGTGAGCCAGGCCTCCTCGCCCGGGGCTCCCGGGGTGGTGTTGCGCGGCGCCTGGCGGGTCGACGAGCGGAACGCTCGGTTGCCGACGCCGCCGTCGCCGCCGCGGGCCACCGGCACGCTGTCGCCCGGCCGCTGGAGCTCGGCGATGACGTGGCCGTCGCGCAGCACCCGCGTGCCCGGCGGCACGGCGACGACGAGTTCCTGCCCGGCGTGGCCGTGACGGGCCTTGCCCTGACCGTGGCCGCCGTTGGGGGCCGTGTGGCGCACCGCGTGGCGGAAGCGCGAGAGGTCGGTCACCTGTTCGTCGGCGACGATCACCACGCGCCCGCCGCGCCCACCGTTGCCCCCGTCCGGGCCTCCCCGCGGGATCTTCGGCTCGCGCCGGAACGACATGCAGCCGTCGCCGCCGTCGCCGCCGGCGACGTTGATCTTGGCCCGATCGGTGAAGGGCACGTCCGGGCGCGCCCCTTCCCTAGGAGACCGCCGAGAGCTCCTCGGGGTGCACGAAGATGCGCCGCCCCTTGCGGCCGGTGGTGAACTCCACCCGGCCGGTCACCGTCGCGAAGATGGTGTGGTCGCGTCCGATGCCCGTGCCGTCGGCCGGATGGAAGCGCGTGCCGCGCTGGCGGACGATGATCGACCCGGCGGGGACGACCTGGCCTCCGAACACCTTGACGCCGAGCATCTTCGGCTTGGAGTCGCGTCCGTTGCGGCTGGAGCCGCCACCCTTCTTGTGCGCCATCTGGGTTCTCTCTCGCGATCAGCCGGTGGTGATGGACTCGATCCGAACGCGCGACAACCGCGAGCGGTGTCCGCGGCGCTTGCGCTGGTTGCGCTTGGGCTTGTAGGTGAAGACGAGGATCTTCTTGCCGAGGAGATGCTCCTCGACGGTCGCCGTGACGGTGCCGCCGTCGGCGATCCCCTCGCCGTCGCCGGTGGCGAGCACGCGCGGCTCGAAGCTGGCGCCCTCGTCGTGGGCGAGGCGGTCGACGACGATGCGCTCACCCTCGCGAACGCGGTACTGCTTGCCCCCGAGGGCGATGACGGCGTAGTCGGGCACGTTCCTCTGTTCCTCACCGATTCATGAGCGACGGTAGATGTTAGCGGGCGCCGCAGCGGATCGCCACGGTCGGGCGTTCCTCACGCCGACCGCGACGACACCCGCTTGCGCCGCGAGGCGCCGCCGGAGGCCGGGGCGACCGGCTCGGGCTCGTCGACCGCGCGCACGCGGACGGCCTCGGGTGCCATCGAGGGGTCGCGCTGGAGGTCGATGGTGAGGCGCACCTCGCGCTCGAGGGCGGCGAGGCGCTCGCCCTCCTCCCCGGTGATGACGTCGGCGATGCGGGGGTTGACGACGACGGTGACCTTGTCGGCGGCGCGGCCCGCCAGCGACTGGAGCAGCTCGCGCTCGATCGCGATCGCGTGGGTCTCGTCGCTCGGGATGACGCCCACGCCGGCGCAGGTCGGGCAGATCTCGGTCATGATCTCGCGCGGCCCGTCGGAGATGTTCTGGCGGGTCATCTCGACGAGGCCGAGCGGCGAGATGTCGACGACGTAGGTGCGGGTGCGGTCGCCGGCGAGCGCCGTGTCGAGCGCCGACTTCACCGCCCGGCGGTTGCGCTCGTCGTCCATGTCGATGAAGTCGATGATGATGATGCCGCCGATGTCGCGCAGGCGTAGCTGGCGCACCACCTCGGTCGCGGCCTCGAGGTTGGTCTTCGTGATCGTGTCCTCGAGGCGGCTCCCGCCCTTGCCCACGTTGCGCCCCGAGTTGACGTCGATGACCGTCATCGCCTCGGTGTCGTCGATCACGAGGTAGCCGCCGGAGGACAGCGGCACCCGCCGCTCCATCGTGGAGCGCAGCGAGGCCTCGACGCCCATGGAGACGAAGAGCGGCGTGGACTCGGTCCAATGGCGCACGCGATCGCCCATCTCCGGAGAGGTGCGGCGCAGGAAGCCCTGGATGCGCTCGAACTGGGCCTCGTCGTCGACCAGGACCTCCTCGACGTCGGCGTTCAGCAGGTCGCGGATGACCCGCAGCGAGATGTCGGCCTCGGAGTAGAGGAGCGTCGGAGCGGTGGCGAGGCCGCCACGCTCCTGAAGGGTCGCCCAGAGGCGCCTCAGGAACGCGAGGTCGCGGGCGATCTCGCGCGCCGAGGCGCCGGCGGCGGCCGTGCGCACGATGAGCCCGCCCGTCTCGAGGGGGAGGGCCCCGCAGATCGACCGCAGGCGGGTGCGCTCGTCGTCGGGCAGGCGCTTGCTGACGCCGACGCCCTCGCCGAACGGCACGTAGACCACGAAGCGCCCGGCCAGGGAGAGCTGCATCGTGAGGCGCACGCCCTTGGTGCCCATCGGGTCCTTGGTGGCCTGCACCAGGATCTCGTCGCCGCGCTTCAGGAGGTCGGCGATCTGCCGCTTGCGCTTGGGCACGCCGATGGCGACGACCTCGTCGACGTGCAGGAAGCCGTTCTTCTCCAGGCCGATCTCGATGAACGCGGCCTCCATGCCCGCGAGCACGTTCTCGACCCGGCCCTTCCAGACGTGGCCCACGACCGAGCGCTGGCCGCGCCGCTCGATGTAGCACTCGGACGCGCGGCCGTCCTCCATGATGGCCACGCGGGTCTCGGCACGGTCGACCGAGACCAGTATCTGCTTCTTCAGGGGTGTCTCCTTAGGGAAAAGGCGGGCGTCAGCGGCGAAAGCGCGCCGTGACGCGGTCGATCAGGGGGCGCACCCGCTCGAGCGGGGCGCCCTCGATGAGGTCGTGGCCGGCCTGCAAACGGGCGTGAGCGGCCTCGCCCACGGCGCGCGTGGCGACGTAGGCGACCGAGCCGCGCACGGCCCAGCCGGCGACGGGGATGGCGCCGACGGCGCTGCGGCCGATGGCCCTCCAGCCGAAGCCCGCGCCGAAGATGGCGAGCGCCTCGAGCGCCCGCTCCGCCCCGAGGGGGCGGTCGTGGAGGGCGGCGAGCTGCGCCACCAGGCGGACCTGGATCAGGACGAGGACCGGCATGTCGACGCCCGGCAGGGGCAGCGCCCCGATGGCGGCCGACCTCCGGGCGGCCTGCCGCACCAGGTGGCGGCCGACGGCGGGTCGCAGGCCGGGGTTGCGCCTGCCCGCGGCGACCGCCTCGTCGCCGAGCACGCGCAGGATGGCATCCATCGCGGCCTGCGCGCCGGTGCCCTCGAGCGAGGTCACGTGGACGATGTTCGACATCTCGAGGCGGTGCCCCTCGAGCAGGCGCCGCTCGACATCCGTGCCGGCTTTGGCCTCGCCCACGATCAGCGCGAGCGCGCCGCCGCCGGAGCGGCGCCGGTGGGCCAGGGCGGGCGCGCCCGTCGAGAGGTCGGTGGCCGCCGTCACCGGCAGCACGGCGAGGGCGTCCTCGCTCGGGCCCGACGCGGGCGCGCCGAGGAGCTCCCTGATCCGCGCGGTCGCCGCCGGGTCGCCCGGCAGGACGTCGATCTGGCCGCCCTCCTGCGCGAGGGCCTCCGCCGTGCGCACGACATCGGCGAGCGGCCGCACGACCTTCGCCGCGGTCCCGGCGAGCCCGAGGACTCCCACTCAGTGCCCTGCGCCGTGGATTCGCGATGGGCTTCCCGAGCGAATCGCGAGCGAGGCAGGGACGCAGGTGAGGCCGATGGCCTGACCATCGGCCGATCCGAGGACGCCGCATCGCGAAGTGACCCCGGTCGGCCGGGGGCCGACAGAGCCGGGAAACACCCGCGTATCCATGGCGTGGGGCACTCAGCCGGGCACGGCCGAGCGGCGCTGATGGATGCCGAGCAGCAGGCCGATGGCGACGAGGGTGGTCAGGGTGTGGCTTCCGCCGTAGCTCATGAGTGGGAGCGGGATCCCGGTGATCGGCATTATGCCGATCGTCATGCCGATGTTAACGAAGACCTGGAAGCCGATCATCGCGACGATCGCGCCGGCCACCAGCATGTCGATCTGGCTGGAGGCGCGCGCCATCGTGCGCAGGCCCCTCCACAGCACAAGGGCATAGAGCAAAATCAGCAGCCCTCCCCCGGCGAACCCGAACATCTCCGAGGTCGCCGCGAAGATGAAGTCGGTGTGGTGCTCGGGGATGAAGTCGCCGTTGGCCTGGGTGGCGCCGTCGGGGCCCTTGCCGAGCGCG
>Ga0315273_10013592_pt1 | contig 10474 bp, 9 predicted proteins | sample YL17G02_0_MG_FD_205753 | JGI IMG/M metagenome (GOLD analysis project Ga0315273, IMG submission 205753) | Sediment microbial communities from Yellowstone Lake, YNP, Wyoming, USA - YL17G02_0 | ecosystem: Environmental > Aquatic > Freshwater > Lake > Sediment | place: USA: Wyoming | collected... | reverse complement strand
AATGAAATTATCAACTATTATAAAAAATAATTTAATGAAAAAAGTATTATTAGTTGCCACCGGTTCATCAACCTTTTTCCCCCCAATCAGAAATACGTTTAAAAATTATGGGTTTGAAGTTACTTTTATTGATTACTGGGGTAATTTCGTATTAGATACAAAGAGCTTGGCACATCGAATTGTGAAAAAGCTACCGAAGGCGGTATCTAATATTATTATCAAATTAGCCAGACAATCAATTGATAAAAAAATACTAAGAACCGCCAAGAAGATTAGGCCCGATTGTATTTTTGTTACGAAAGGCCAAGACATCGCCTTTGATACACTGGACTCATTGCGAAAATTAAGTACAACGGTTAATTATTATCCGGAGACGATGGATCAGTATGATTTAATTAAATCAATTGTTCCGCATTACACATATTTTGTAAATTATGATCCTTATGTTGTCGATTTACTAAAGAAGGAGGACTTCGATAATGTTATCTATATTCCTTTCTCTGCTGATTTAGATAAAAATGAAAAATGGGAAAAGCCGGATGAATTTGATTACAACATTTCTTTTATTGGTACTTTTTATCCAAAACTTTATGCCGAACGAGAAGATATTTTAAAAGAAGTTAAGGATTTAGGACTTTTTGTATGGGGTAACAAGGCGTGGTTGGACACCGAACTTAAGGATCGTTATCAGGGGCATATTAAAACCGAGGACATTCAAACCATTTACAAAAAAAGTAAAATTGTAATAAATGCTGATATATCGACTGAAGTCGAAGGAACAGGAGTTAATTTAAGACCATTTGAGGTTACAGCTGCTGGAGCTATGCTTTTAAACAGAGACGACAGAAAAGATATTTTTAACCTCTTTAAAGACGGCGAAGAATTTATTTCTTTTTCGGGAGCCAATAATGTTCGCGAAAAGGCAAAGTATTACTTAGAGCATGAGGACGAACGGCTAAAGATTGCCGAAGCAGGATTTAATAGAACAAGAACTGGGCACACCTACTCAGACAGAATTGGCGAAATTTTAAAAATTATAAATATTTAGTATTTATTTGAAAATATTTTACATTTCTAACAATCAACTTCCCACGACGAAAGCTCACGGCCTTCAGATAATGAAGATGTGTGAAGCGTTTTTCTCAAACGGGGTTGATTGTAAGCTTATAGCACCACTCAGATCTCTCGATCCTCTTATTGATGAAAAAGACCCTTTCCAATATTACGGAATTAAAAATAAATTTCCTTTAACTTTTTTACCCTCAATTGACACTCTCTATACTCAAAATATCCCATTTATTGGTAAATTTTTATTTTGGCTTCAGCAGAGGTCATTTGGTTCTAAGGTAAAAAAATATTTAAGATTAAAAGAGGGGATAATATATACACGGGATCAATTTATACTAAACTCTTTTATTAATAGTGATTTTAAATTATATTGGGAAGCTCATAATTTTCCTAGGGTAATTGAGTCAAATTTTTATAAAAAAATATTAAATAGGATTGACGGACTGATTGTGATTACTGGAGGATTAAAAGATAAATTCGCGAGTTATTACAAGGGAGAGATATTAGTTGCTCCCGACGCAGTTGATCCTGAAGAGTTCAACATATCTTTAACAAAACCCGAGGCAAGACAAAAAACAAATCTGCCCCTAAATAAGAAAATTGCTTTGTATGTAGGGCAACTTTATGAATGGAAAGGAGCGTCGGTTATTATTGAATCTCTAAAATATCTATCCGAAAATGAATTGATTGTTATTATTGGGGGGTCGCCCGAAGACATTTTAAAGTATAAAAATAGTATACCTAGAAATTATAAAGATAATATTATATTTATTGGCCAGATAAATCACAAATTAGTCCCTCTATATTTGCAATCGGCTGACTGTTTACTTCTCACAGGGAAAAAAGGCGAGGCCATTTCCGAATTATATACTTCTCCACTGAAATTATTTGAATATATGTTTAGCCAAAGACCAATTGTTGCCCAAAACCTTCCGTCTTTTAGAGAAGTTTTAAATGATCATAATTCTATAATTGTAAACACTGATGATCCCGAAGCTTTTGCGGATGGGGTTCATAAAGCATTTTCTGACGACACTGAACTGAATAAAATTATAGAGAAAGCCTATGACGACGTAAGAGACAATACGTGGCAGAATAGAGCTAAAATAATCGCCGATTACATCCGGAAGAATGTTTAAAAAATCACTTTCGAGATTTGGAGGCGTTGCCGTATACGGCATACCTAAATAAACTTACGATTACGAGTCTTGATACTTACTATAAAGAACAGCCCAAAATAGGGTTGATTTTTGTTTAGAATCGGCTATAATCAGATGAGCAATTGGGTAAAAATCACATTTTCATATTAAACCAATGCCGATATTAAAAAATATTAGAATTATTTTTATGAAGCCCAAGATTATCATAGGTGGTCTTGCTATCGTTATTTTTATTGCCTCGTTAGTAACAAGCTATTATCCCGTTTTTAAAAAAGGCTATACTGTTGGCATTGATTCATTGAATTTATTGGAAGCGCGCAATTATGCGATTGCCGGGACTTATAAATATGAAAGTGCTAACGGAGTATTTTTATCAGCCGATAAGGCCGTTGCTGAAGGCAAGAAACTAGCGATTTCAAATCCCCTTACCCCTATTATCTATGGGCAGATATTCAAATTATTGGGGACCGAAAAACGAATGTTGCCACTATATATTTCAATTATTCTTGCGGCAATTTTCAATGTTTTGATTTTTCTGCTTATTACTAACCTTTTTAATTATACTATCGGATTTTTTTCGGCTGTGACTATGGTTTTTATGCCCGTAAGGATTATCGGCACACTTTTTATGGGATCTTATGAATTCGCGATGATATTTTTTGTATTGGCCCTATTCTTGTTTTTTGACCCCAAAAAATTATTTAAGGCAAGCTTGTGGCGGCTGGCCTGTGCGAGTGTTTTCTTTGCTTTGGCGGCATTATCGCGAAATGCCTTTCTAATATCATTTGCTCCATTTGTTTTATTTGATTTTTATAAAAATCGGTCAATTAAAAGAGGCCTGGTTCTCATTTTGCCATTTTTAATTATTTTTGGCTCGACCCTCACTTCTTATTCCTGGTTGAATGTTCCCAATGGGTATCTCGCAGATAAAAACGATCAATCTTTTAGTTTAGTTGGACATGTATACGATGACCCCTATTCACTCTACTATGACAGTAATTATATAAACAATCTTAGATCTCGGGAAGAAATGAATCGAGTAACCACTCATTTTTTGTCATTATGGGGATATGAAGTCAGTATGTCAGACCGACTTATTGCCTATAAAGACTCAGCTCAGTATTATATTGAGCATTTTATAAGTTTGACTAATTACGGTGGCCCTTTAATTATTATGTTTATGTTTCTAGGAGCGTATTGGCTTTATAAAAATAAAAGAGACATTTTGTGGTTTTTTGGTGTTTGGCTATTCATGTGGCTATGTGGTTTAGTAGCCTTTCAGACTGGGAATTGGGATCATTCCTTAGAAATTATTTTTGTAGTTGCCTCATTGGTCGGGGTTGGCCTTTACCAAATATTGGAGATTCTAAAAACCATACCGATTCGGCAATCAACAATTGCTGTTTTTTTATTAGTATTTATTATAGGGCATCTTATTTATTCTGGAAAGTGGAATCTCTTTGATGCCTACCGCTCTTCTTATTTTGGCGCAGCCTTTGAGTTAGCCAAAAAAGAACAGGACTTAAATAGCTCGGGTGTTATAGCGGTAGGGGCACACTCTGTATTTGCCTATGCCTTTTATTATCTTACAAATCATGATGTTATATATTTTAATCCCAATACTATTGAAGAATTAATTAAAGATAAAAAGCTAAAAGAAGCCTTTGGTATCTATAAAGTCAAATCGGCCTTTGGTTATTCTTCGGATCTCTCAAAGCAAATCAACACAACTCTTAAAATCCCGGTTTATCCATACGACAAAAATAATTAATCAGCACTATCTGTAGGATTTATTGTCCCACGCTATTAAAGTCTGAAAAATAAAAAAATGACAAAAAAAGTATTATTACTCAATCCTCCGGGCGATAGAATTTTCTTCCGGGATTATTATTGTAGTAAGGTTTCAAAAGCCAACTATTATTATCATCCTTTAGATTTGCTTTACTTAAGCGGAAGATTTCCCAAACAAAAGTACGATTTATATGTATTGGATGCCATTGCTGACGGCCTATCTGAAGACCATTGCTTGTCTAGAATAAAAGAAATATCTCCAGATATTGTTTTATCTCTTGTTGCTTCTCCTTCTTATCAAAAGGACATATCTTTTTTAAGAAACATGAAGAAAGAATTAGGAGACATCTCCTTAATTGTTACTGGAGATGTTTATCGTGAATTAAGGCAAGAAACTTTTAATATCACCCCTTTTATTGATGCAGTTCTGTTAGATTTTTCCACCGATGATGTGATTAAATATATTGAAAACGGTAATGGTGAAAAAATTAATAACATTATATATAAAAAAAATGACGTCATTTTTATTGGTGATGAAGTTCATGCAAGAGGAACATTTGACACGCCCATCCCCAGATGGGAGCTATTCCACATTAATAGATATAGTTTCCCGTTTGCCCGTCGAAAGAAATTTGCGACGGTTCTTACAGATTTTGGCTGTCCATTCTCTTGTTCGTTTTGTCCCATAAATACGCTTGGTTTTAAATTAAGGCCCATTAATTCAGTAATTGAAGAATTAAAATTATTAAAATCATTTGGCGTTAACGAACTTTTTATCCGAGATCAAACTTTTGGCGTAAATAAACAAAGAACAGTTGAATTTTGCGAAAGTTTAATTAAGGAAAAACTCAATTTCAGCTGGACTTGCTTTTCGAGAGTAGACGTAATAAAGGAGGATATTCTTAAATTAATGAAAACTTCAGGATGTCATACTATTATGTTTGGGATAGAGTCAGCGAATGAAGAAATTCTTAGGAATTACAAAAAAAATACTTCTATTTCCCAGATGAGGGAAGCGATAAGACTTTGTAAGAAATATAAAATCAGGACCGTAGGGACTTTTATTATAGGTCTTCCAGGTGAGACAAGACAAACAGCCCTAAATACAATAAATTTTGCTAAATCAGCCGGTTTAGACTTCGCGTCTTTTAATACAGCTGCGCCGTTGTTCGGAGCCCAGTTTAGGGAACAGATTGTTAAGAGCGGATGGGTTGACAAAAAAGATATCGAAATGGAATCTGCCAAGGGGAAACCAATTTGGAAGAACCAAGGATTGTCTAACGAAGAAATTCTGCGGTTGCACAGGAAAGCAGTCAGATCATTTTATTTAAGACCTAAGTATCTTTTGGAAAGACTATTTGCCTTAAGAACAATCGAAGAAGTAAGGCAAACATTTAAAGAAGCATTATCACTATTTAAAGATTAATATGAATCCCTCACCTATAAAGAATTTGCGGTTTCGATATTTCTAGGTGATGGATATTTAACCATAGTGGATTGCATAATTATTAAATAATATCTTTCTGTCACAACCGCGTCAGAAATATATTCTTTATAGGTGAGGGATGAAAATTTTACTAATAAGTCCGCCAATTGAAAATACAATTGCCAGCATTATGCCAAAGGAATTGGAAGAAGGTTTAGATTTTTTGCCTCCTTTGGGATTGATGTATATTGCTGCGTACATCAATAGAGAAACATCTCACGAAGTCGAAATTCTCGATTGCCCAGTTGAAAATATTAGCCACGAACAGCTCAGGGAAGAAATAAAAAAGAGAAATCCGGATGCTGTTGGCATCACTGCTATGACTTTTACTCTCATTGATGTTATGGAGACGGCAAAAGTCGTTAAGGAAGTCAATCCTTTGATAAAAATAATACTTGGCGGACCTCATGTTATTATTTTTCCCGAGGAAACGATTCAAAATCAGAATATAGACTTTTTGGTATTGGGCGAGGGCGAGAGAGCTATAAAGCCACTTTTGGCGAATATTGAGGATTTTGATGAGTTAAAAAAAGTCAAAGGGCTCGTTTTTAAAGAAAACGGCATCACGATTAATACCGGCCGAGCAGATTTGATTGAAAATCTTGATGATTTACCATTTCCTGCCCGATGTCTGACTCCATATCAAAAATATTTTTCGATTGTATCGTCGCGGAAACCAGTAACGACAATGTTTACAAGCCGCGGATGCCCATATAATTGTTTATTTTGTGATCGTCCTTCATTAGGGAAGATGTTCAGAGCCAGATCGGCAAAAAGTGTAGTTGATGAGATGGAAGAATGCGAAAAAATGGGGATAAAGGAAATATTTATTTACGACGATACATTTGGAGTTAATCGTCAAAGAGTATTAGATATTTGCAACGGGGTGATTAATCGAGGGCTTAATATTGCATGGGATATTAGAACTCGGGTAAATACGGTGGATAGAGAAGTTTTAGAATCTTTAAAACGTGCCGGTTGTCAGAGAATTCATTATGGAGTGGAAGCGGGGACTCAGAGAGTTTTAAATGTTTTAAGAAAGGGCATTACCCTCAAACAGGTTGAAGACGCCTTTAGGATTACAAGAGAGGTTGGTATTGAAACTGCCGCATACTTTATGTTGGGCTCTCCGACAGAGACAAAGGAAGAAATGTTTCAGACTATAAAACTTATGAAAAAAATAAATCCTGATTATTCTCAAATTACTATTACAACGCCCTTCCCTGCAACCGATCTGTATGTCATGGCTAGAATGGAGGGGATCATGGTTAGTGATGTTTGGAGGGATTTTGCAAAAAATCCAAGACCAGGCTTCGTCCCACCGGTATGGGATAAAGAGCTATCCCATTTTGAATTACTTTCTTTGCTAAAAAGTGCTTACCGTTCTTTTTATTTCCGTCCCGGTTATATTCTTAAGAAAATCTCACGACTTAAATCACCCGGCGAGTTATTCAGAAAAGCAAGGGGCGCTTTTAAACTATTGAGGATCTAAATATGGATAACGATCAACGCAAGTTTTGGTTAAATAAAAAAAGGAAAGAAAGGAGATCTCCCTTTCATCCGGTAGTAACGGCTTTTGTTAAACCAAAAATTGAGTTTATTAAGAAGAATATTAACCTAGAATCAAAAGCAACCTTGCTTGATGTTGGTTGTGGCAATGGTTATTTTACCCTTCATTTTGCCAAACATTATGACGTAACAGGCCTAGACTATTCAGAAGTAATGCTCAATATGAACCCATATAAAAAGTTGGTTTTAGGTAATGCCTATAAACTTCCTTTTTCTAATGATACATTTGATATAGTTTTTTGCTCGAATCTACTCCATCACCTTTCTTCTCCTTGGCAAGCGATTGAAGAGATGAAGAGAGTAAGTAAGAGATATATTATTATTTCCGAACCCAACAGAAATAATCCCTTAATGTTCCTTTTTGGTTTGTTTAATAAAGAAGAGTGGGGCTCATTAAAATCTTCCCAAAATTATTTCAAACAAAATTTTTTCAAATTAAATCTAGTAACAAAAAACTTATTGATATCTGGTATGACTTTTCCAAATAAAACGCCAGCATCCTTATTACCGATTTTAAAGTTTTTTGACTTTAATTTTTTTATGGGCGGCTATATTACTATCATTGCCGAAAAATGCGAAGAATAATAAACATATGGTGGCGGCATCGTTAATTTGGTCAGCTATATACTTAAGAAAATCTCACGACTTAAATCACCCGGCGAGTTATTCAGAAAAGCAAGGGGTGCTTTTAAGCTATTGAGGATCTAGATTGAAGTGATTTTTTGCAAAAGTAAATTATATCTGGGAAAATAATAGGTTCAGTATTGTTTATTTGTACTTCCCATCCAGCATCTTCAAGTAAATTCTTAAACTCTGAAGAAAAATAAAAATGAGGCTGAACCTTCCTCTGTCCAAAAACATTCATTATTTTTGCTGATATTTTATTAGGCAAAAAATCTGAAAATATAGAAAATAATGTGATCATCTTGGTAATCGACATCATTAAAATATATCTAAAGCGATGTCCCTTATCCATAGTTTTTATTATTAAAATGCCATTTTCTTTGGTTTTTTCATAAGTATTTTTAATTAAAGCGATTTGTTGCTCCTCGGTTAAATAACATATGATATCTACCATTAATATCAAGTCGAAATTACTTTCATTAAAATCAGCCAAGTACCCTTGATAAAATTTAAGATTATCGGGTATAAATATTGTATTTTTTGCTCGTTCAATTCTTTGGCCTGAAGGATCAAGTCCGATTACACTAAGATTCGGGTGATTAAATGCAATATAATAAGAAAAAACACCAAAACCACAACCCAAATCCAAAATTTTACCGTTATGAGGGATATTACTTACCATTTCTTTTATTGGAACAATTTGGAATCTCGTCCAAACAATAAATTTTTCAACCCAAGACAAGATTCGGTAATTCTTGATTATTCTTTGATAATCTTTCGAAAACTGCATATGGCTTATCATAATGGTATAATTTGAATTGGTCAAATAATGCGATATTGCGAATGTTGACTAGATACAATTTATACGTTAAAATTGCTCAATTATTATGAAAATTTCAATCGATAAAGAAAAATGCATAAAGTGTGGCCTTTGCGCAAGTATTTGCCCAGAAGTTTTTACTTTTAAAGAAAATGGACCAGAGGTTATTGAGAATGCGAGTTCAATTGTTATCAACGACAAAGAAATATTGGAGAAATTACAAATGGCCAAAGAAGGTTGTCCGGTTGAAGGTATTAAAATTGAAGAATAGCCAAATGAATCCCGTCAGAACCAGTATGTACTTTTATTCCTATGTATTACGAAGTGTAAAAGATGGACGATATTATACGGGTTTTACGTCTGACCTACGGAAGCGCTTTAATCAGCACAACAATAATGAAAATGTTTCTACAAAAGGACGAGGACCACTTGAATTGATATATTATGAAGTATGTAAAAACCAAAAAGATGCAGCGGAACGTGAAAAATATCTTAAATCGGGCCATGGTAAGCAATATCTCAAAAAGAGATTAAAGCGCTTCCTGGTTCCTACGGGATGAAGAATATATATCTTGATTATGCCTCAACTACATATGTAGATAGGGGAGTTTTGAAAAAAATGCTCCCGTTTTTTTCTAATTTTTTCGGCAATCCTTCTTCGTTGCATATGGCCGGGAGAACGAATAAAAAGGCAATCGATATGGCCAGAGCTGGTATTGCCAGTATTCTTAAGGCAAGAAGGGAAGAGATAATATTTACCGGTTCGGGGACTGAGTCTGATAATCTTGCGGTAATTGGCACGGCTTTAGCGAATTCCAAGTTTGGCAAGCATATTATTATTTCTAAAATTGAACATAAAGCGGTACTTGAAGCAGCAAAAAAATTGGAGAAGCAGGGTTTTGAAGTCACGTATCTCAATGTAGATCAAGACGGGTTAGTCAAATTGACTGAACTAAAGAAAAGCCTTCGAAAGGACACTGTTCTCGTATCGATCCAGTACGCTAATAATGAGATCGGAACGATTCAAGATATCAGCGAAATTTCGAAGATAATAAAATTGTTTAAAAAGGAGAAGCGTTTTCCGTTATTTCATACTGATGCCTGTCAGGCAGCCGGTGCCTTATCTTTGGACGTAAATAAATTAGGAGTTGACTTAATGACTTTCAACGGATCTAAAATTTATGGTCCGAAAGGTGTTGGGTGTTTGTATGTTAAAATTGATACAAAAATAGAGCCATTGATTGTTGGGGGAGGCCAAGAAATGGGGTTAAGATCGGGTACAGAAAATGTTCCGTTTATCGTCGGATTATCTGAGGCGCTAAAATTGGCTGATAAAATTAGAATTAAAGAGAATAAAAGGCAGATGCAATTAAGAGATTATTTTGTCAAGAATATTATGAAATCTGTTGACGGTGTAATTTTGAACGGTCACCCTAAAAATAGACTACCAAATAATATCAATATTTCCGTTAAGGGGATTGAGGGGGAGTCTCTCGTCCTTATGCTAGATCATTATGGTATTTATTGTTCAACCGGTTCAGCTTGTTCTTCTTTTGATTTAGTGCCTTCCCATGTATTAGCCGCGGTCGGCCTTTCGGCAGAATTAGCGCAGGGCAGTATTAGAATAACGCTTGGTCGCGACACTTCTAAGGAAAAAATTAACTACGTTTTAAAAATTCTTCCAGTAGTTGTAAAGAAACTTAGAGAAATTTCTTCCGTCGCATAATATAGATCCCGTTAGAAGTAAGTTCTGTTTACAGAACTGCCGATTCCTACTTCTAATGGGTAATCAATTAACGGAATCGGACTTCTAACGTGATGGATAATAATACTAATGATACAAATAATGATATTTCTCAAGAAAGTTACTATGATGGAGATTCTTGGGTGTATGGTGAAAAAGTAAAAGAGCATTTTTTCAACCCGCAAAATATATTAATAGACGAAACTCAATAT
>Ga0315273_10013591_pt1 | contig 10474 bp, 7 predicted proteins | sample YL17G02_0_MG_FD_205753 | JGI IMG/M metagenome (GOLD analysis project Ga0315273, IMG submission 205753) | Sediment microbial communities from Yellowstone Lake, YNP, Wyoming, USA - YL17G02_0 | ecosystem: Environmental > Aquatic > Freshwater > Lake > Sediment | place: USA: Wyoming | collected... | reverse complement strand
TCTCTACAGGCGAGCGGCCATAGCAGGAGCAGCGGCAGAATGACGCGCGCGGGGAACTCGGAAGTGCTCATCGCTTCGCCTCCGGATGGACTGATTCCTGGTCAGCGAACGACCTTGCCGTCTGAACATGTACTGAGCGGACGCACAGCAGTCAACGGATTCGCGGACTCCGAACCCATTTGTTACCCAATCGTTACATGACCGTTTCTGGCGGTCCGGTTCCCACGCCTGGAGCCGCGGGGCGACAAGCGCCTCGGGCCGGCGGACATGGCGCGCGGCGGCGACAGCGTGGTTACGCCGTCTCCGCCGCCGGCGCCGTCGATTCGTTGACTTCCAGCGACACCGGCAACGTGACGGACGGCACGGCCTGCCCCGTCTCGAGTTCCTGCACCAGCATCCGCACCGCCACCTGCCCCATCTCGTAGACCGGGGCGCGCACCGCCGTCAGCCGGCGATAGCAGTAGTTCAGCCAGACCACGCCCTCGCAGGCGACGACGCTCATTTCCTCGGGCACGCGCACGCCGCGCTTCACCAACGCGTTGACCGCCCACGCCGCGATCGGATCGGAGTATACGATCATGGCCGTCGGCCGCGGCCGCATCGCCAGGTACTGCTCGACGTGCTGGGCGATGTCGACCGGCTGGTCGTGCGTGGGCACGGGTCCGAGCCCGCACGCCACCAGCGCCGCCAGGTAGGCCTGTGGGCGCGTGGTGCAGGCGTGATAGGGCAACGGCTCCTCCTGCGGCATATACGCGATACGCCGGTGCCCGAGCTTCATCAGGTGCTCGACCGCCAGCCGCAGGCCCTGCGTTTCGTCGGGCCGCACGCAGTTGATCGGTTCGTCCACGCCGGCGTTAAGCCAAACGTGCGGGATCTGAAAGCGCGCCAGGGCCTCGCGCGTGTGCTCGCCGGCCTCGGCGGGAATGATCACGCCGTCAATGATCTGCTCCGTGAAGATGCGGGCGTTTTCGAGGTCGTACCTGGTCGGGACCAGCTTGAGCAGGACGTGGTAGCCCAGCGCCTCAGCCTGGGCGACCAGCCCCCGCAGCACGTGCGTGTAGTAGCTGCCGAAGCAGTACTCCGCCGCCAGCACGCCGATCGTGTGGAAGCTCTTGGCCGCCATTGCCCGGGCGGCGGCGTGCGGACGATAGCCCAGTTCGTGGGCGACGCGCTGGATGCGCTCGCGCGTCTCGCGGCTGACGCCGACGTTGGACTTGGTGCCGGCCAGCGCGGCCGAGACGGCGCCGGTGGAGACGCCGGCGGCCTGGGCCACGTCGCGGATCGTCACCCGTTTGGGCGGAATCGGTTTTTTCGGCGGGCTCTCTTCGGTCATCACCCGCGCACTCCGCCGATGGTTGAGCCGGGCGGTCCGAAGCCCGGTCAGGACCGGCCCGGAGACGAGCCGGCCCAGGAAGCACGCTTCGCCGCGCCTGCGACGCCGCCGGGGTGGGCCCACGCGCTGTCTTCCGCCTCACACCGGCCGCACACACACGGTCCACGCAGGGCCGCAGCTTCACGGAAAGTCTACCACAAAAAACGTTTTATGAACAAGTGCCCGCGTTGTGCCGCCCGCTGCCGCGGTTATAAGGGAGGATTAGGCGCCGGTGCGCCAGGAGAACGGGAGATCATCCGCCGTCATGCTCCTTCGCCCAACCACGTGCCTGGAGGTCCTGCTCGCCATGACCACGTTCGCCGGCGGCTGCCAGTCCAATCGGGTCGCGTACCTCGGCACGCTCGCGCCCACGTCGCGGGCCGGGGAGGTGCGCGCGGATCGCAGCGCCGCGGGCAGCGAGCTGAATATCGGCGGGTTACCATATGCACATGGGCTGGGCGTGCGCGGCGCCAGCGAGCTGATCTACGACGTGCGCGGGGGGCACGGGCGCTTCGAGGCCTGGGTCGGGCTGGACGCGGCGTCGGGCCCCGGCGCGGCGCGGTTTCAGGTCTACGCCGACGACCAGTTGGAGTTCGACAGCGGTCCTGTAGCATTCGTCGCCTGGGCGTCCGACGCAAATCCGAATCACCCGATCGGCGTCAGGGTTTCCCTGGTCGGCGTCACGCGCTTACGCCTGGTCGTCACCGCGCTCGAAGGCGACGCGGCCGCGCTGGCGGCAGACTGGGCGGATGCGAAGCTCGTGCCGCCGGCCGCCCCCGAGTTCCAGCCGCGCACGATTCCCCCGGGCGCGCTCGCGCCCACGCCGCCCATGGGCTGGTGCAGTTGGAACGCCTTCGGCCCCGAGATCAGCGCGCAGCTCATCCGCGAGACGGTGGATGCGATCGTCGCCTCCGGGCTGAAGGACGCCGGCTACGTCTACGTCAACCTCGACGACGGCTGGCAGGGCGCGCGCGGCAACACGTGGAACGCGCAGCGCTTCCCCAGCGGCATGAAAGCGCTCGGCGACTACATTCACGCCCAGGGTCTGAAGTTCGGCATCTACTCGCGGCCGGCCTGGGTCAGCGGACAGGAGGAGCGCGTGGCGGCCGCGTTCGCCGCCTGGGGCGTCGACTACCTCAAGTACGACTTCAGCGATCGGGCAGCCGAGGAGACCAACCGGCGGATGATCGCGGCGGTGCGGGCGGCGGGCCGGCCGATCGTGTTCAACATCTGCGAGTGGGGCAAGAACCGCCCGTGGGAATGGGGCGGGCGGATCGACGCACAGACGTGGCGCGTGACGTACGACGTCGTCCAGAGGTGGTACACGCCGGCGGACACGAACAGCGGCATCGGGCTTCTGAAGGCCCTGGACCAGACGGAGGCCCTGAGCCCCTTCGCCGTCGGCGGCCGGTGGAACGACCCTGACATGCTCGTCGTCGGGCTGGCGTCCAAGCCGAATCCCTTTGGCCCCGCCCTCACCGCCACGGAGGAGCGCACGCAGTTCGGTCTGTGGTGCCTGCTCGCGGCGCCCCTGCTCGTCGGCTGCGACGTGCGGAACCTGGACGAAAACCTGCGCGCCATCCTGACCAACTGCGAGGTCATCGCCATCGACCAGGACCCGCTCGGCGTGCCCGCCTGGCGCGCCCGCAAGCTCGGCAACCTCGAAGTCTGGAAAAAGCCGCTGCACGGCGGCGACGCGCCCGGCCTGCCCCACCGCGGCGCTCTCGCGGTCGGGCTGCTCAATCGCGGCGACCAGCCCGCGACCATCGCCGTGCGCTGGTCGGACCTGGGCATCTCCGGCCCGTACCGCGTCCGCGACCTGTGGGCCCGGCAGGACCTGGGCATCTTCGACTCCCGGATCGAGCGTCCCGTCGCCAGCCACGAGCTGGTCCTGCTGCGCCTCACGCCCGCCCCTAAATAGGGACAGTCACCTATTTTTCGCCGGCCGCCGCCCGCTATGCTGCGCCCCTGCCGTCCGCTGACGCGCGACAGCCTTCCTGGTAAGCTACATCAGGCGCCGCACCGCCGGCTGCGCCCGTCGGCTGTCCGCCGACCAAAGCAAAGAGTGATTGAACAGGTGGCTATCCCGAAGGCCCGCAAGTGCCCGAACGGCACGCAGGTCGCCCGCCGCCGGCGCTTCCGCTGGACTGTGCGCGGCGTCGTGGTCGTCCTGGCCGCAGGATTTTTGAGATTCGTGGGACTCGACTGCAAGTTCTACTACCCCGACGACGTGCAGTACGACCGCCCGGCCGACTTCGGCCTGACGTGCGCAGACGTCTTCTTCCCGACCCGCGACGGCCTCACGCTGCACGGCTGGTTCCTCCCCGCCCAAGGTGCGCCGAGAGGAACCGTCGTTCACTTTCACGGCAACGCGGCCAACGTCTCGGGCCACGTCGGCCTGGTGGAGTGGCTGCCGCGCGCGGGCTACCACGTGCTCATGTTCGATTATCGCGGCTACGGGAAGTCGCCGGGGCGCGTGACGCGCGCCGGCACGATCCTCGACGGCCACGCGGCTCTCGACTACGCGCTCGCGCGGCCCGAGACGCACGGGCTGCCCGTGTTCTTCTACGGCCAATCGCTCGGCGGGGCGGTTGCGGTCGTCGTGGCCGCCGAGCGCCCGGAAGTGCGCGCCGTCGTCGCCGAGTCGCCGTTCAGCTCGTACCGCGGCGTGGCGGCGCTACACGCGCGCCGGCTAGTCCGCTGGGGCTGGCTGGCCCGCCTGCTCGCCCGGATCAGCATCTCCGCGGGCTTAGATCCGCTCGACGCGGTCGGACGCCTTGCGCCGCGCCCGTTGCTGGTGATCGCCGCCGGGCAGGACGAAATCTGCTTCCCCGAGCAGGCCCGCGAGCTATACGACGCGGCGGCCGAGCCCAAGGAATACTGGCTCGTGCCGGGCGCGGACCACCTGAGCATTTCGCTGACGGCGGGGCGCGAGCTCGTCGACCGCGTAACGCGCTTCTTTAAATAGGGACAGTCACCCCTTTTCTGCGGCGCAGGTGCGCCGTTTGAGAAATAGGTGCCTGTCCCTATTTTAGCGCGCGGATCGTCCGCATGATCAGTTCCGTCACCTCCTGCGCGGCGTCCTTGTCGCGCTCCCGGCCCGCAAACGCCGACAGGTCGAGCGGGGGACCGTACGTGATGCGCACCCGGTGCCGGCGGAAGTACGCCCGGAACGGGCTGTCGGTGTACGTGCCGCCCGTGATGCGGCACGGGATCACCGTCGCCCCCGTGCGCAGCGCCAGCAGCCCCACGCCGGCACGGGCCTCGGGCTCCGGCGCACCGGGCGGCGCATACGTCCCCTGCGGAAAGATGCCCAGGCAACCCCCGCCATTGAGCAACCGCAGGCACCCGGTGAGGAACGACTTGCTCGGGTTCTCGCGGTTGATCGGGATGCAGTCGGCCAGCCGCATGATCGCGCCCGCCAGCGGCCGGGCGTAATGCTCGCGCGCGACGATGAAGCTCACGACGCGGTGACTGCACGTGCCCAGGATCACGATCGGGTCCACCCCGGACACGTGATTCGCCGCCAAAATCACCGGCCCCTCCCGCGGCACGGTACACGGCCCGATCCGCCGGGCGCGACACCCCAGCGCGGCGTAAAAGCGGATCACACGCCACAGCAGCCAGACCGTCGCGGAAAACGGGTCGCCGCGCCGGTATTCGCGCCACGCCAGCCACGTGGTCAGCAGCAGCCCGGCCCCCACAGCGCCGAGCAGCCCTGGAATGTAGCGGTCGACGTGCTCAATGTGCGGCAGCCCGAGCAGACCGGTCGCGGCGACGATCGCCGCCATGGAGCACATGTCGGACACGCCGAAGACGCGCCCGCGCCGGTCGTCGGGCACGAAGCGCTGGATGATGACCATGACGGTGACGAGGATGCCGGCGCCGTGTACGCCGATCATCACCAGACACAGCCCGCTCAGCGCGCGTCCCAGCTTGAGGATCAGGGCCGCGTCCAGCGCCAGCACCCAAACCGCCCCGCCGAGCACCGAACCCAGCACCGCCAGCGGCGTCGAGAGCGACGGCCCGACGAGCGTCAGGAGCGCGGCCCCGATCGCCAGCCCGGCCACGATCAGCCCGCGATACATGCCGGCATCCGAGTACTGCCCGCCGAAAATGTCCCGCACGATCGCCGGCACGACGGAGATCACGACGCCCGCCGCGGCCCAAAAAACGGTCCCCAGCAGGATGATCTGGAGCACACGCCGGTGCCGCCAGACGTAGCCGAAGCCCTCGCGGACGGGCGTCCACACGCCAGCGGAGATCGTGTGCGGCACGGCCCGCGAGCGGGACAGCGCAATGCCGGTCAGCAGCACGGCACTGAGCACGAAGCTGAGGGCGTCGAGGTGGAAGTTCCAGTCCAGGTGCATGCGTCCGGCCCTGCTCAACTCCACGAGCAGCCCGCCGATGACGCCGCTACAGATCGCGCCGATGGTCCCCAGGGCGCTGATCAGGGCGTTGGCGCGCACGAGCTGGTCATCGCGAATCAGCGTGGGCACCATCGCGTGGCGCGACGGGGAGAAGCAGGCGGCGAACACGCCCGCCGCCGCCAGCGGCAGCGTGAAGCGGAAATCGCCGATCCCGAGCCGGCCGAGCAGCGGCAGCGTCAACGGCAGCGTGCCCATGATCACCGCCCGCACTAGGTCGGCCGCGATCATCGTCCACTTGCGGCTGAACCGGTCCGCCCACCAGCCGGCCAGCGGGCCGAGCACGACGAACGGCATGAAGAAACAGAAGGTCATCAGGGCCTGGACGCGGGTGATGTCGTCGCGGTCAAAGCCGCCGGCCTTGTGGAGCAGCGCCATCTCGCTCAGGTGGTCGCCCAGCGCGCTGATCCCGTACGCCGCCCAGAGCAGCACGAAGTTGCGGTTCAGGACCAGGAGGTGGGGAAGTCGCGCTTCGGGGCGCACCGGGTCCGGGCGTCGCGGGTCGGGGCGTACCGGCTCGGAGACTCGCGGGTCGGGGCGTGCGGAGGCCGGCATTGTTCCAGAGTCCTCTACCGTTGTCCGCGACGAGTCTAGCGGCGGCCTGCCCGGTCGGCCACGGGCGCCCGTCGAAAACGGGGACTGGCTCCGCGTCCGCGAGGTGCCTGTCCCCGCTTCCTCTCGCTCCGCGTCCGCGCGGTGCCTGTCCCCGTTTTCGTTTCGTCTGCTGCCCGTCGGCTGACGGCTGATGGCTGACCGCTGACGGCTTTCTGCGGTGCCTGTCCCCCTTCGCCGCGTCGCCCGCCCGCGCCCGCGCGCGGCCGTCGGGGAGGGCGAGGCTCCCGCCGAGCCGTGTAGGGGGCGCCGGCGAACCGCTGTGAGCAGCGGGGTGGGTCAGATAACCAAGATAGCCAAGGCGCGTGGGCGCGCGCGGTCTAATTGGTCATCTTGGTTATAGGACTACTAGGAAGGGGACCGGAACCCGCCGTCCCCAGCGGCGGTCCGATCCGACCCGCGAGCGCCAGCGAGCGGTGTGGCGCCCGCCGTCCCGGGGGAAGCTCCTCGCCGTGGCCGCTTTGCGTCTTTGCGTGAAACTGACGACCGCCTCCGCCCCCGCAAGGTGACTGGCCCCTCGCCCGCTCGCGAAAAACCGTCGCACCCCTTGACTTCTTATCGTTTCGCTCTATTATACACCTATGGACACACTGAAAACATGCGCCGAAGCCCTCCTCGACGCCGAACGCCGTCTCCGCGAACTCGTCGGGGTGGCAGCCACGCAAGGCCAGTACGAGAATACGGTGCAGATCACGGAATGGGCCAAAACGGTCGGCACCTTGGCCCGCTGCGCGCAGGACCAAGCTACGCAAAACGCCATGATCGCGCCTGCCACGCCCCCGAAGGCTGTGAGCCACCTTGCCGATACGGCCCCGCCGACCCCGGCGACCGGCCGCGCCAGCGCCCGCGTTCGCCGGCGCGATTACCCGCGCTTCTACCGCCGAGGCGAACACCTTGTGAAGGTTGGCTGGTCGAAGACGGAGCGCGCGGAATACGAGCACAAAGCTCCGCGCCGTGTTATAGACGCCCTCGCTGCGGCGATCGCTCGACGGTCCGGCAATGGGAAGCTTTTCACAGCCGAAGAGCTCTTTCCGCTTAACGATCCGCAGGACGCCAGCGAGATACCAGCGTATCAGGCGTACGTCGCCCTAGCGTGGTTGAAATCAGCGGCACTCGTGAAGCAGCACGGCCGGCGGGGCTATTCCACCAAGAAGGGTGCGAACGTGACCGACGGAGCTTCGGCTTTGTGGGCAGGGCTACCCGAGCAGGAAACGTAGGTGCTTTCGAGCACACTTCCATCAAACGTGGGCGTCGGCAGACGATGACAACCGAGAGCGGGCTGGTGAGATGACCAACGAGGAAGTCCGAGAACTCTGCGTCAAACTGCTTCACGCCGATTCGGAATCGGCGGTAATCAGCATCCTGGAAGACGTTGGCTGCTGGGCGCGTAGACGCTGGCTACCGGTGCACAACGCCTATTCGTGAAAGACCTTTCCCGTGAAGACCTTCAGCGCGTTGACCGCAGCCGCCACGTTGTTCACGTCTTCGTACGAGAGGAACATGACTTTGTCGCGTAGCGGCGAGTGCTTTACATCGAGGCGGTCGTGGATCCTCCGCTCCTGTTCGTCGTCCGTCACGACAACGGCCTTCTGCACGAACGGAGCTACCATTTCCAGGCGTTCAATCGCATCGGACATATTGCCACCAAGTTGAACTTCGAACGCGTACTGGACCTTGCCGCCGAAGTGAATAACGCGCGCCCACAAGCAGTCGAGTTGCCGATCCTCTGCCAACTTGGCTGTGCGGGCAGGTCGTGCATCGTTGACGCTGGCGCGCTTAACCGACATGAACTCAAAGAACTCGCCGATTAGCCTCAGCTTGTTTTCAATGTCATTGTGCGAAATCGCGTCCCGCTCAGCTGGCGACCGTGCTGATCGCGCTTTCGCCTGAGCCGTTTCCTCCATGCCGCCGGTCGATAAGTAGTACCCGTCAGAAACCTTGTTGATGATGTCCAGTGACCGCAGCCAATCGATGCGGTGCCTGAACTGCATCTTGGCGTGGTCGCGATTCCACCGCTTTCCCACCACGGGTTTGATAAAATCGAACCATGCGACGAAGAGATTATCCCACGTGAGCGGCTGTCGATCTGCCAGGATTGCCGGGATGTCTGCAATTCCGACGAACTGGCTTGCGAACACGCCGTAAAGCGAGCGGGGCGAAGAGCTTTCCAGCAAAGCGCGCCCCTCTTTCGAGAGCGAGCAGATTCCGTCGTCGAGCACCACCACCCCAGCCCCGGTGAAAAGCGTGGTGACCACATTTGCGGCGTACGAGTGGGCAAGCCCGAACCGGTCGACGAGCCAGTCGACGAACTGTCGTTTCGCCATCTTTGTGGAATCGATCGTCCGAAGCACCAACAGGTAGTTCGCAAAGCCCTCGCTGATTCCGCCGATCATCGGCCAAAAGGTCGTTTTTGACGGCGTTTCCGCACGCATCTCTGGTTCTCGCCTTCAGCGCACCAGCGGAGAGCGTTGGCGCGCCGCGCATCCTACCCGCCCGCGACTGGGTTGCCAGCCTTCACGGAGGAGTCGCAGGCCGTAGTGCCGCGTGCGCTTACGCAGCACGCCCGATCCTCCGCCTGTCGTTGCAGGCGGCAATCCAGTAGGGCGCAGGGGTTTCCCGGCGCCCATCGACTTGCCAGCGATGATAAAGGACATGTATGCCGGGGTAAGGCGGGCTTGTGACGACGAGATCGGCCCGCACGCCTTGCGAAAACGGCTCCTGCTCGGCGAGATCGGCCGAGTTGACGTTCACCAGCGTCGGCAAACGGGTCGCGCTCCGGACCGCTGACACGCGTTCTCGCAGCGCTTCGGCCGCGGCCAGCATTTCCCGAACCGCGCCCTGCACCAGCTCTCTGAACTCCCACAGGGGCGTTGCGCGCTTGCGCCCGTTGAGCGCCAACTGCCCCACGTTCAACAGCGCACAGCGCGCGAAATCACGGCACGGTTCGCTCGGTAGCGACCGCAGTCCGTCGAGTGCGAGGGCGATGATCTTCTTGATCGGCCGGGCCATCGGCAACGACAGATTACGCGTACGCCGCGGGCAAATGACCTGATCGGGTGAACCTACCTCCGCGCGATAGCTTAGCGCCGGCACGGTATCGTCCGCCCACTGGAGCAACGCTGCGCGTTCGCGATCGCCCAGGCACGTGGTCTTGACGCGCGTCACGAACACGGCGAGCGAGTTGAGGTCGTTACCGATCGCCTGCCGCCCGCGCACGAGTGCCTCGACAACGGTCGTCCCGCCACCCATGTGGGGATCCAGCACCACATCGCCGGGACGCGAGAACGCCTCGATAGCCGCCCCCGCGAACACAGGCGAGAAGCGCGCGGGGTAGCGGTAGAAGCAGTGCGTCAGGCCCCGGATCGGCGATGGATCGAGCGCCGCGCAACGAAGGCGCTCCAGCGACTCGCCGAGCGAACCCGTGACACCGCGTCTCGTCATATGCCATCCTTGGCTTGTCGGGCATCTTACCGGCATCCGGGTGCCGCCTCCAGCGGTGTCGACGCAGCATCTCTCTTGCGCCCGACGCCCGCCGCCCCGCTCCCGTCTGGCTGACGGCTGACGGCTGATAGCTGACAGCTCCGCCCCCCACTTCCCCACCTCCGTCCCTCCGCACTCCTCCAACTCGCTACTCGCCACTCGTTACTTCACCTTCCGCCCTTCGTCCTATAACCAACATGCTCAAATAGGCCGCGCGCACCGATGAGCATCTTGAGCGCCTTCGGACGCCGACGCCCGCCGACCGCGATTCCCGGACCACGCGCCCCACGAGCAGCCCGATAACCAACATGCGCAAGTAGGTAGCGCGCGCTTGCGCACCTTGCGCATGTTGGTTATCTGACCCTCCACGCGCGGCCGGCCGCTACGTTGCTCGCGCCAGCTCCCGCGCCGCCGCCACGATCCGGGCCGCGTCCGGCCGATACGCATTCTCCAGCACCGGCGTAAAGGGCACCGGGATGTCCGGCGACGCGACCCGCCGCACGGGCGCCAGCAAGTGCTCCCCGCAGCGTTCCATGATCCCCGCCGCCAGCTCCGCCCCGACGCCGCCGGTCTTCGGCCCCTC
>Ga0315273_10013590_pt1 | contig 10474 bp, 7 predicted proteins | sample YL17G02_0_MG_FD_205753 | JGI IMG/M metagenome (GOLD analysis project Ga0315273, IMG submission 205753) | Sediment microbial communities from Yellowstone Lake, YNP, Wyoming, USA - YL17G02_0 | ecosystem: Environmental > Aquatic > Freshwater > Lake > Sediment | place: USA: Wyoming | collected... | reverse complement strand
GGATTTATACCATCGAATGTGCAAATGTGAAAATGTGCAAATGTGCAAATAGAATGAGAAAATTTGCAAATTCCATTTCCACATCTGCACATTTCCACATTTGCACATTAAAAAAGGTTCCAAAAGGAACCTTTTTTTTGCTTGCTTGCCTGATCGATTGTCTGAGAAAACTTTATCTGAGGAATAACAGTTCCCTGTATTTCGGAAGTTCCCATTCTGAATCATCCACAAGAAGTTCCAGTTTGTCAACGCTGTACCTGATCTCATCGAAATAAGGTTTTACCTTATCGCAATAGGCCACTGCCTTTTCCCTTGAACCACTCAGTGCATTTGCTGCTTTCCTGGCTTCGGTCATTTTATCTGCCAGTAACTGAACCTTATTGATGTGCTCTGAAATCTCCTTAAGTACATTGAGCTGGGCTTCGTAAGACGATTTATCAATACCCAGTTCCTTTAACCCCCTGATATTATTGATCAATACGTTCTGGTAGCGTATAGCGGCAGGAAGGATATGGTTTCCGGCAAGGTCACCGATAACACGTCCTTCGATCTGTACCCTTTTGATGTATTTTTCAAGTTCTATCTCATGGCGGGCTTCAAGTTCGGCGTGCGTATAAATGTTGTGTTTCTCAAATAGTTTTTTGGCTTTATCCGTTACCATCGCATCCAAAGCAGGCGGGGTAGTCTTGACGTTTGGCAATCCTCGTTTGGCCGCTTCCTTCTGCCATTCTTCAGAATAACCATCACCTTCAAACAATACTTTCTTGCTTGATTTGATATAGTTTTTGATGATATGCATTACGGCAACTTCTTTCTTATCGCCTTTTTCTATCAGTGCATCCACTTCTTTTTTGAAATTGGTCAGCGTTTCTGACATGATGGTATTGAGTACTGTCATGCCATTGGCGCAATTGGCCTCAGAACCTACCGCCCTGAACTCGAATTTATTTCCGGTAAAAGCAAATGGAGAGGTGCGGTTCCTGTCGGTGTTATCCAATAAAAGTTCGGGAATGCTTTTATGAATATCAAGTTTAAGCATCACTTCATCCTGCTCATCGAATTTTTCACCCACCCGGTTTTCCACTTCATTCAGCACATTACTGAGATAATGACCGATATAAGCGGAGATGATCGCAGGCGGAGCTTCATTTGCACCCAGGCGGTGATCATTGCCTGCAGAAGCGATGGCTGAACGGAGCAGGTCAGAATGATCATGTACTGCTTTGATCGTGTTAACGAAAAAGGCCAGGAACATTAGATTTGTTTTCGGCGTTTTTCCCGGTGCCAGCAGGTTGACTCCTGTGTCAGTAGCCATGCTCCAGTTATTATGCTTACCACTGCCGTTGATGCCGGCAAATGGTTTTTCATGCAACAAAACTTTGAGTTTATGTCTCTTTGCCACCTTTGTCATTACATCCATCAGCAGGGTGTTATGATCCACCGCAAGATTCAGTTCTTCAAATATTGGTGCGCACTCAAACTGTGCAGGGGCAACTTCATTATGGCGTGTTTTCAACGGAATGCCCAGTTTATAACTTTCATTTTCAAAATCACGCATAAATGCATAAACCCTTTCCGGAATAGATCCGAAATAATGGTCTTCCAGTTGTTGTCCCTTTGCGGGGGTATGACCGAATACGGTTCTTCCTGTCATTACGATATCCGGTCGGGCATTGGCCAGACCCTCATCAATCACGAAATATTCCTGTTCCCAGCCTAATGTTGCATATACCTTGTTGACATTGCGGTCAAAATAATTACAAACATCAACGGCGGCCTTATTCAAGGCTTCTATGGATTTCAGCAAAGGCGCTTTATAGTCGAGTGACTCACCTGTATACGATACAAAGATGGTAGGAATACAAAGGGTTCTTCCATTTCCTGTTTCCATTACGAATGCAGGGGAATTGGGATCCCATGCTGTATATCCCCTGGCTTCAAACGTTGCCCGAAGTCCGCCACTGGGAAAAGAAGAAGCGTCTGGTTCCTGCTGAACCAAAGCATCTCCCTCGAATTGTTCTAATGCGGAACCATCAGATTTCAGGGTGAAAAATGAATCGTGCTTTTCTGCAGAAGTTCCCGTCAGTGGTTGAAACCAGTGAGTATAGTGAGTTACCCCTTTGCTTTCGGCCCATTTTCTTATCCCCGAAGCAATCTGGCTGGCCATGGTACGGTCGATCCGATGTCCCGATTTCATCGAGTTTACCAGGCTTTTATAAGCTTCATCACTTAAATATTCCCTGGCTGTTTTGAGGGAGAAAACATTTTCGCCAAAAATGGCGGTAATCCTGGATGGTGCTGCATCCTTGCCCTCAGATCCGGCAGTTAGGTTGTCAATGGCTTTAAAACGTAGTGACTGCATATGTAGACTTTTTTTAGGAATGGCAAATGTGCATCATTTCCGGGAAAATTCAATAAAACAATCTTCAAAATGTGGAAAAACACCTGGTAAAGTGTAAAAAATAAATTTACCCGGAAGTTTCAGTTCAAAATAGAGGAGATTGGCGGGAATTATATATATTATTTATAATTTATATACGATTTTATGAAAGGGATTTTTTTCCCGTCAATGCATATTACCAAAATGGCGAGGAAAAGTGTTTCAAAGATGATCCTGTAGCGGACAATGGCGCCCAGGAAGGGGATGGTATATCCGATCAGCAGGTAGTTGGTGATTCCGTAAAATAATACTGCCATCACCATTGGATGTGTAAAAACAGAACGCGAGGAGGGTGAAGGATAAATAACCGCCAGTCCTAATAATAGGATACAGAACCAGGTTTCAAATGCAGAGAACCTGTACAAAAGGGAAGATTGTTCCCCTGGGTATGGACGTAAAAAAACATGATTCAGGGCCTGGGGTAAAATCATGATATACGAACCGGGACCTTTTCCCAAACTATCGAGTTTAACTTCAGAACCTCCTTTTAACCGAAAGAATTCCTGTTGCCGGTCAATGATTTTTTGCGGAAAATCCACAGGACCGATATGGGCGGAAAGAAAGAAAAACAGCATACTAATGCCATATACCCCAACAAACATTTGCCATCGAGATTTTTTTAGTTTCACCGACAGTCCCCAGGCAAGTAATGCAGGGATAATGGTCAGGACTAAAAAGCTTCTGATCAGGAATAGCATGAAAAGCGAAAAGGCAATGATGAGGATCCTTCGCCATTGACTGGTGTGTAGGAAGAAATAAAAATGATAGAAAATCAGCGACATAAAAAGGAAAATCAGTCCGTCTTTCCTGATCCCGCTGGTCCAGAACACCATGGGAATGAAAAAAAAGAAGACCGCTGCCATGGATCGCTCATGACCTTTAAATACTGTTGTGAACAGGCGGTAGAAGAAATATCCGCCCCAGAATCCCAGGAAAGCAAACCAGATTACATTGGTATAATACTGCCCCCCGGTGAAGATATTGAATAGCGCTATAAGCTTTATCAGCAATACGTATTCCAGCTCTTTCCAATATGAACCAACGGATTCAAAAACCGAAGAATAACGGGTTTCGTTGTTAAGATCAAATAAGGATGTAAAAAAGCGTATCGGGTCTGATTTTAATAAAGCTGTTTCCTCCAGGCTTTGAAAATAATAACGCCAGGTGTCATCACCGTTATAATAATGCAGGAAGATATAGCCATAAAGGCAGCCTGATATAACCTTAATCAACAATGAAGCTATGGCAGTCCTGCTGCTTATCCTGATGTAATTTCTTGCTGACAATACATACAGGAGATAAGAAAACAAGAGTAAATAAGCAGGGAAAAGCAGGTATGTCATCGTATAGGAACTACGGCTGATTTATTCATAACCACGGCAAGTTATAATATTTTCATTTCGCATCTTGCAATTGCAAATTCCTTTTCACGGAAATTGGATATTATTGCTGCTGAATGATGCATTCATCAACTACAGGTACGCGCACCATTGCTTTTGTCTCCAATAATTGCTGGTCGCTTTATAATTTCCGCAAGCCTTTGCTGCTGCATTTTCTCCGGCAGGGTTACAGGGTGGTAACCATTGCCGCGGCTGATGAATATGCCAGTGAGCTGACCTCGATAGGCTGTATTTTTTACCCGGTGGAATTTCGAAACAGCACCATTTCCCCGGTAAGGGATTTACGGTTGTTCTTTGTCCTCCGCGAGATTTATGAAAAAGAGAATCCCGGTATTATATTTCATTATGTGACCAAGCCCTGCATTTATGGATCCTTTGCTGCAGGCATTTTGAATATCCCCTCTGTATCTGTGATCACCGGATTGGGCTATGTTTTTTCAGGCCGCAAATGGATCCGCAAGCCGGTGCGCTTTCTTTTCCGGCGCGCCCTGGTCAATGCCCGACAGGTATGGTTCCTGAATAAGGAAAATGCCCATTTTTTTCAGCAACAGGGTATTATTCCTTCAGGGAAAGCCAGGATTTTACCCGGAGAAGGAATTGACACCCAATGGTTCAGTCCTCGCCCCTCGCTGCATCCCGAAGACCCTTTTATTTTCCTGATGGTCAGCAGGCTGCTTTGGAGCAAAGGCCTGGGTATCTATGTTCAGGCTGCCCGGATACTCCGCGGCAAAGGTCTGAAAGCCGAATTCCGGCTGTTGGGGAAACCGGAAGCAGGACATCCAGAGGCTGTTTCACAGGAACAGATCATGGCCTGGGAGAATGACAAGATTCTGGTTAATCTCGGGTTTACCAATGATGTCAGGAAAGATCTTGCAGAAGCGGATTGCCTGGTATTACCCACTTATTATGAAGAAGGCATACCAAGAACCCTGCTGGAGGCCTGCAGTATGGAAATTCCCTGTATCACCACGGACCAGACCGGAAGCCATTCGGTGATCGAAGACCAGGTGAACGGATTACTCTGCAAATCGAAGGATCCTGAAGACCTTGCCCAAAAAATGATCACCATGATGGGCATGGACGAACATAAAAGAAAAGAGATGGGCAGAAACGGAAGGGAAAAAATGATCAGTGAATTTGATCTTTCCAGGGTGACCGGAATTTACCAGGAAATCGTCAGCCAATATTTCGCCGGGTAAATTTACTGATTCCCGTTGCCACTTCTTTGCTACTTTTGCGTTTTCTCAACATCATGCAAACAACTGTAGAAACAGCCCGCCAACTCGGCCTTACTGCCGAGGAATTTCAAATGATAAATGCCGTGCTTGGACGCACCCCTAACTTCACCGAACTCGCGGCCTATTCCGTGATGTGGAGTGAACACTGCAGCTATAAAAATTCCATCAAATGGCTGAAAACCCTTCCCCGGGAAGGAAAGAAACTGCTGGTGAAAGCCGGCGAGGAAAATGCCGGACTGGTGGATATCGGGGACGGACTGGGCGTTGTTTTCAAAATAGAATCACACAACCACCCTTCCGCCATTGAACCCTTTCAGGGTGCCGCCACAGGCGTGGGGGGCATACACCGGGATATATTTACCATGGGTGCCCGTCCGGTGGCAGCACTGAATTCACTCCGCTTCGGCAAACTGGAAGAGCAAAAAACGCAGCACCTGCTCAATGGTGTGGTGCATGGCATCGGGCATTATGGAAATTGTTTTGGTGTACCCACCGTTGGCGGTGAGGTTTATTTTGAAGAATGCTATCATACCAACCCGCTGGTGAATGCCATGAGCGTCGGAATACTTCGTTCAGGCGACACCGTTAGTGCCACGGCGTATGGCACAGGCAACCCTGTATTTATCGTTGGATCCGCCACCGGGAAAGACGGCATCGGGGGCGCTTCATTTGCTTCCGCCGATATCACGGCCGACAGTGCGCGTGACCTTCCTGCCGTTCAGGTGGGAGATCCTTTCCAGGAGAAGAAATTGCTGGAAGCCTGCCTCGAAGTGATCCCCACCGGGGCGCTGATCGGAATGCAGGATATGGGCGCTGCGGGCATCATCTGTTCAACCGCAGAAACCAGCGCTAAAGGAGGTGTGGGAATGCGCATTAACCTGGACCAGGTACCCGCCCGTCAAAAAAATATGAAAGCCTGGGAACTGCTGCTTAGTGAGAGCCAGGAACGTATGCTCATGATCGTGAAGAAAGGACGCGAGGAAGAAGTGATCAGCGTGTTTAAAAAATGGGACCTTCCCTGTTCTCATATCGGAGAAGTCACCGATGATAAAATGCTGCGCTTTTACAAAAACGGAGAACTTGAGGCTGAGATTCCGGCAGAAAGCCTGGTATTGGGTGGCGGCGCGCCGGTGAATGACAGGGAATACCGTGAACCGGCATATCTTCAAAAGATCCGTGAATTCAATATCGGTAATATCCCCCAACCGGCGGATTACCGTAAAACAGCTGAACAACTGATCAGGATACCCAATATTGCCAATAAGCGGTGGATATATACACAATACGACAGCATGGTGGGAACCGCCAATACGTCAACGAATTCACCTTCGGATGCCGCCGTGGTATCGGTTAAGGGCACCCGAAAAGGCCTGGCGGTTACTACTGATTGCAACAGCCGTTATGTTTTTGCCGATCCTTACAAGGGTTGCATGATCGCCGTGAGTGAAGCCGCAAGAAATATCGTTTGTTCCGGCGGTCTTCCGTTAGGCGTTACCAACTGCCTGAATTTCGGCAACCCGTTTGACCCTGAAGTATATTACCAGTTTGTACATGCCATCAAAGGCATGGGAGAGGCCTGCCTGAAATTTGATACGCCCGTTACCGGGGGAAATGTCAGCTTCTATAACCAGGGACCAGACGGACCCGTATACCCAACGCCAACGATCGGAATGGTGGGCCTGCTGGAAGATATCAGCAGGAAGATGACCCTTGATTTCAAACAGAAAGGAGACTTTATCTACCTTATCGGCAGCAGCCGGAATGATATCGGTTCTTCGGAATACCTGCATAAGATATGCGGCGTGGAATATTCGCCAGCCCCTTATTTCGACCTTGATGAAGAATATCGTGTACAGCAAGCCGTTAGGTCACTTATATCTGGTGAATTGGTAAGTTCGGTGCATGATACCAGTGAAGGAGGGATATTCATTACGCTTTGCGAAAGCGGGTTTAACAACCTGCTGGGTTATGAAGTGAATGCATCGGCCGGTATAAGGAAGGATGCCTGGCTCTTCGGCGAAGCCCAAAGCAGGGTGGTGGTTACCGTGAACCCATCACTCCATGAGGAATTTAAAAGATCAATAACCAATAGTGGCATAAGCGTTGAACTGCTGGGTAAGGTAACCGGAGGCGAGATTATCGTGGACGGAGATAACTGGGGAAATATCAGCGACTGGAAGTGGCTCTATGATACGGCAATTGAGCATTACTTAACGGGAGAAACGGCAGAATCCGCCCTTACCGCAGTGTAATATGGATAAAAAAAGCTTGATAGTAGTTACCGGTGCGGCTGGATTTATCGGGAGTTGCATGACAGGTTTTCTGAACCGGTCAGGTTTCGAAAATCTTATCATCGTTGATGATTTTTCCAGGATAGATAAGGTCCCGAACCTGGAGCAAAAAAAATTCTCCAATAAAATAGAGCGTGACCGACTGTTTGAATGGCTGGAACAGGAAAACGCACCAGTCTCATTCTTTATTCATCTTGGCGCGAGAACAGATACCACCGAATTTGATTATAGCATTCATGAAAAGCTGAATGTGGAATATTCAAAATCCGTATGGCATTATTGCACTTCAAAAAATATTCCGCTGGTATATGCTTCATCTGCTGCAACCTATGGCTCCGGCGAGTATGGTTATAAAGATGACCATGAACTGGCAGAAAAGCTTTTGCCGTTAAATCCCTACGGTATTTCTAAAAATGAATTTGATAAATGGGCGCTGAAACAAAATACTTCACCACCCCGGTGGTATGGACTTAAGTTTTTCAATGTATATGGCCCCAATGAATACCATAAGGGAAGAATGGCCAGTGTTATCTTTCATTCCTTCCACCAGATAAAGAACAATGGCCACGTAAAACTCTTTCGTTCTCACCGGCCAGACTTTGCTGACGGCCAGCAATTACGGGATTTCATTTATGTAAAGGATGTGGTAAAAGTATGTGCCTGGTTTATGGATGCACATCCTGCCTCCGGCCTGTACAACCTGGGAACAGGTAAGGCAAGAAGTTTTTACGACCTGGCCGGCGCTACTTTCCAGGGACTCGATATGAAGCCTGATATCCGCTTCATTGATATGCCTGAGGATATCCGTGACAAATACCAGTATTTCACAGAAGCCGATATGCAGAAATTAATACAGGCAGGCTATAAAGAAAAGTTCTACAGCCTTGAAGAAGGCGTAGGGGATTATGTAAGGAACTATTTATCGGCCAATAAATATTATTGATCATGATGAACAAAAAAATTGCCATTATCGGCGGAGGAAATCTTGGCACCGCCATTGCAGAAGGACTGATAAAAAGCGGGTTTACCCTCCCGGAACATATTATGGTAACGAAAAGGAATATTGCTACCATCCGTTACCTCGAGGATAAGGGGATCCTTGTAGGCGATGATAATAAAGAAGCCGTTCGCTATGCTGATCTCGTAATCATTGCGGTGAAACCTTTCCAGGTGGAAGAGGTAATTAACAGGATCAAACATGATCTTACGGATCATCATCTGCTGCTTTCCGTAGTTACAGGAGTAAGCCTCGATGAAATTCTTCATCATGCCGGGAAAAAAATTGGCGTTGTCCGGGCCATGCCAAATACTGCCATCGCCATACAGGAAAGCATGACCTGCGTGTGTTCAAGAAATATAACAGAAGACCAGAAGGAATATGTAAACCATCTCTTCCGCCAGTTGGGCAGGGTAGTAACTATTGAGGAGAAACTTATGGATGCCGCTACGGTGCTCGGTGCCTGTGGCATTGCCTATGCACTTCGGTTTATCAGGGCCAATATCCAGGGCGGAATTGAAATAGGATTTGATGCGGCTACCGCCAGCCTTATAGCTTCACAAACGGTAAAAGGCGCAGCGGAATTACTCATCCAGACCGGCAGGCATCCTGAGCAGGAGATCGATAAAGTAACCACCCCCAAAGGATGCACCATTGCAGGGCTCAATGAAATGGAACACCAGGGATTCAGTTCTTCCCTGATCAAGGGAATTGCTGCCAGTTTTGATAAAATAAACCTCCCGAAATAGCGGAAACGGTCGTTTCACCGGATGGCCTGATTGCAGCTTAGTATGCATTACAATAATCTGACTGCAGAAACGTTTATGTACCAATACCCCCAGGGGTACCCTAAAAAATCATCAACGCTTTCTATACTTACCCATTAAATTCAAAAAGCCCTGTCCATTCCTGGACGGGGCTTCTTTATTCTGTTAAGCCTTGCAGACTTTAATATGATCCCAGTTATTCCTTTACATTAAAGGCTTATGTTTTATTTGATCCTTTCTTTCAGGAATGACATCACATTTTTATAAGCGTCTTCTGTTGCTTCCTTGTTGAATTTCGGATTACTGGGATTGGCAAAAGCATGAGTGGCTTCATATCTTTTAACAATCAGTTTTTTACCTGCCTTATCCATATTGGCAACGAATTCATCAACTACCTGCGGACTGGGCCACTGGTCAAGGTTTCCGAATAACCCAAGCACATCGGCATTGAGTGTTTTTAAACGGTCAACATTTTTCTCCGGTTGTCCGTAATACATTACACAACCTGAAGATTGTTTACCGCCCATTAATGTAGCCTGTAAACTCCATCCTCCACCAAAACACCAGCCAATGGTAAATACTTTTACATTGGGACCAACTTTTGCGAATGCACCTTTAATGATGTTTTCCGCTCTTTCCTTGCTGATGGATTGCATGATCTTCCCTGCTTCTTCCTGTGTGGTAGCTACCTTGTTATCATAGAGGTCTATTGCAATGGCATTAATGCCCAGGTCTTTTGACAGTTTTTCTGTTTCCTGTTTGATATAATCATTCAGCCCCCACCATTCATGAATGACAAAAATGTAATAATTGGAAGGCTTTTCAGATTTCACTTCCCAGCCATGCGCTTCTTTTCCGTCAGAGGTTGGAAAACCGATATCTTTTCCGTTGGCACTGATATAATGAAACGGAATGGGTGCATCGTGGCTGGCTACAAATTTTTTGTCAACGGCATTCCTTGCATACATATTCGTTGCATCAATGTCGCAGCATGAAGCGCTTTCCTGTGCGGAGGCAATGAAAAAGAACAGTAAAGACGGAAGGGAAAATAATATTTTTTTCATGTTGTGTTTATTTAGGTAGAGAAACAACACCTGAAAAATACTAAAGTTCTCTTATTGGCGGAAGATTTTCCTGGATGTCAGTTCTCCGTTTTGCTTTTCCACCACCAGGTAGTAGATGCCTGAGGTCCATTGGGAAGTGTTCACCTGCTGCGAACCTGATTTTGTGCTGAGGATCCGGATCTGGCGGCCCTGGCTGTCATAAATAACTGCGCGGCTCACGGCAGCATTAAAGGAAATGGCCATATATGTGTTTGCAGGATTGGGAAAAACAGCGCAT
>Ga0315273_10013589_pt1 | contig 10474 bp, 8 predicted proteins | sample YL17G02_0_MG_FD_205753 | JGI IMG/M metagenome (GOLD analysis project Ga0315273, IMG submission 205753) | Sediment microbial communities from Yellowstone Lake, YNP, Wyoming, USA - YL17G02_0 | ecosystem: Environmental > Aquatic > Freshwater > Lake > Sediment | place: USA: Wyoming | collected... | reverse complement strand
GAGAAGGTCGCGGAGGTTCGCCGCGCTGGCGCCGAAGCGCTCGGCGCGGCGGGGCACCCGAACGCGGTCGCACCGCTCCTGGTCGCCCTCCAGGATCAGGATCAGGGCGTGCGCCAGGCGGCGGGCGACGCCCTGGTGCGCATCGGCGCGGCGGCGGTCGAGCCGTTGGCCTGCGCTGTCCACGACGTTGTCCGGGCGGCCGCGCCCGACATCGTCCTTCGAGTGGGCGCTCCCGCGGCGCTGCCGCTCGTGGCGCGGCTCGAGCAGGGCGATCCGTACACGCACGACGGTTCCGAGGCCATCCAGCTCGACGGGGATCAGGAGGCGGAGTGCGCCGGCCGGGCGGCGCACCTGCTGGCGCGCCTGCTCGGCCAGTCGGCGCACGCGGTGGATGCCGGCTGCCTGCGCCGCATCACGCACCTGCGAAACCTCGTGCGCGTGCGGGAGATCGCGCCCGTGAACCGCCGCGAGATGCCGACGGTTGTCGTCGAAACCGTGGTGGACTGCACCGAGCTATGCCAACGCGCGGCCGCGGAACTCGAGCGAAGAAAGTAGCTGCTGATGACCTCCCCGAAGACCATCGTCATCACCGGAGCCAGCGCGGGCATCGGCGCCGCGCTGGCCACCCAGCTCGGCACGCGGGGGCATCGCCTGGTCCTCGCGGCGCGGCGCGAGCGCGAGCTTGGCGAGGTGGCCGGGCGCGCCGGCCAGGGCGCCATCGCCGTCGTAGCCGACCTCACGCGGCGCGGCGACGTCGCGCGCCTCCACGATCGCGCACTGGAGGCGTTCGGCCACGTGGACGTATGGGTGAACAACGCCGGCCGCGGCATCACGCGCAACGTCCTCGACCTGACCGATGAGGACGTGGACGAGATGATGGCGGTCAATCTCAAGTCCGCGCTCTACGGCATGCAGGCCATCGTGCCGCACTTCATCGAGCGCGGGCAGGGCCACCTGATCAACGTCTCGTCGTTCCTGGGCCGCGTGCCGCTCGTCAGCTATCGCTCGGCCTACAACGCCGCCAAGGCGGCGCTCAACGCGCTCACCGCCAACCTGCGGGCCGACCTCGCCCGGGCGCATCCCGGCATCCACGTCTCGCTGGTCATCCCCGGGGTTGTGACCACGGAGTTCGCGCGCAACGCACTGGGCGGCGCGCGGCAACTGCCGCCCGGCGCCATGGCCGCCAGGCCCCAGTCACCCGACGAGGCGGCGGCGGTGATGGTCGGGTTGATCGAGCATCCGGTGCCGGAGGTGTACACGAACCCGGCGCAGGCGGCCGTGGTCGCGCGGTACTACGAGGACGTGGCGGCCTTCGAGCGCGAGAGCGGATGGCGGGTCTAAAGATCCGCCCTCCTGCCTGAATGGCGGGGCTGCCCGCCTTCGTTGCACTTCGGCGAGGCCTCGCCGTAGCGCGGCTTTGTGCCCAGGCCGCGCGGAGGCGGGAAGACCCGCCCTACTGCCTGTGCGAGCTCTGTGGGACGGGCGTCTCGCCCGTCAGAGCGATGCCAGCAGCGTCGTCGCCAGGCGCTGGTACGCGTCGATGGCCGCGCAAAACTCCCCGATGTCCAGATGCTCGTGATCGGTGTGCGCGACGCGCGCCGAGCCGGGGCCGAAGAGCAGCACCTGGCCAAAATCACGCAGGAACGGCGCGTCCGTGGTGAACGGGAAATCGCGCGTTTCGAAGCCGGGCACGACGTGCAGTCGCTCCACCGGCAGGTCGAGCACGTGCTCCAGTTCCACGAGCGGCTCGAGGGCCGCCAGGGCCGCGCGGATGTCTTCGCTCGGACCGACGGTCCTGAACGTCACTTCCGCCTCGGCGTCGGGCGGCACGACGTTCGGGGCGAGGCCGCCCGACATCAGGCCCACCACGTAGCTGGTCGTGCCAAGCGACGGGTCGACGGGGAGCGGAACCGCGCGCAGCGCCACCAGCGCGTCGATCAGGTGCTCGATGGCCGACTGGCCGAGTTCGGGAAACGCCGAGTGCGCCGCGCGCCCCCTGGCCTTCAGCTTCACGCGCCACACGCCGCGCGTCGCGGTGGCCAGGACGCTCTCGGTGGGTTCGCCGTTGACGATGAAGCGCGAGCGGACGCGCCCGGCGAGCGCGGGCGCCGCCGCGGCGCCGTCGCTGCCGCGCTCTTCTCCGACGACGAACAGCAGGCCGACGCGCGATTCGTCGCGCGCGCGCAGCCGTTCGCACGCCGCCACCTGCGCGGCGAGGATCCCCTTGGCGTCGCAGCTGCCGCGCCCCGTCAGTCGCCCGTCTGTCTCTCCGCTCGGAAAGAACGGTGGGACGCAGTCGAGGTGGGTGGACAGGATGACGACCGGGTCGGCGTCGGTTACCGCGAGCAGGTTCGACCGGTCACCGGTGACCGGCTGCTCGGTCACCGTGTAGCCGCGGTCGCGCAGCCACACCGCGAGCCACCGGCAGGCGGCGCCTTCCCGGCCGGTCGTCGAGTCGATGTCGATCAACTGGCGTGCGAACGCGACCGCGGCTACCGGATCCACTGTTCCAGCTCCACGCGCGCGTCGGTCCGCTCGTCGCGGTACTTCACGATGACGGGCGTCGCGAGCGACAGGCCCCACGACCGCCCGGGTTCCTGCGTGACCGCGCGCGAGCCCGGCACCACGACGGCGCCCTCGGGCACGACCACCGGAGCGTCGCCGTCGCGTCGGATGATGGTTCCCCGCACGAGATCGAAGATCGGCGTCGAGCCGGTGATGACCGTCCCGGAGGCGAGCACCGCGCGGCGCTTCACGATCGCGCCCTCGTAGATGCCGCAGTTGCCGCCCACCAGCACGTCGTCTTCGACGACGACCGGGAGCGCGCCCACCGGTTCGATCACGCCGCCGATCTGCGCCGCCGCGCTCACGTGCACGCGCCGGCCCACCTGCGCGCACGAGCCCACCAGGGCGTGCGAGTCGATCAGGCTGTCGTCGTCCACCCAGGCGCCGATGTTGATGTACATCGGCGGCATGCACACGACGCGCTGGCCGATGTACGCGCCGGCACGGATGGACGAGCCGCCCGGCACCACGCGGATGGCCGACGCCGGGTCGGTCGTCCGCAGCGGCAGCGTGTCCTTGTCGGAGAAGGCGAGGCTGCCAGCCGAGCTCTCCACGATCGCCCCGTGACGGAAGCCGACGAGGATGCCCTGCTTCACCCACACGTTCACGCGCCAGCCGGTGGGGGAGGCCGCGTCGGGTTCTGCGGCACGCACCAGGCCAGCCGTGAGGGCGTCGCGCAGGCGGCCGAACGCCTCGCGCGCCTCGGCGCGGTTGGCGGAGGCGCCCTCGGCGAACAGGCGTTCGATGTCGGAGCGGAGATCGTCGATGTCGGTCATGAAGTCCTTTGGCAAGGCTGAAGCCCTGCCCTACCGGAGCTGTCGGATCGCGGCGCGAGATGTTCCGCCTCCGGACGCTCTACCTTCCCGTGCGGCACTCATCCGAGAGCAGCCCCAAGTCGCGTAGCACGGACACGATCTGCTCTCGCGACTCGGGGCGCGGCGGCACCATGGGCAGCCGGTACGCCTCGGTCAGCAAGCCCATCTCCGCCATCGCCGCCTTCACGGGGATCGGGTTCGACTCGACGAAGTTGACCAGCATCAGCGGCAGCAGGCGATCGTGGATGCGGCGCGCCTCGTCGAACCGGCCCTGCTCGGCATCTTCCACCATCTCGACCATCGGCCTCGGCACCTCGTTCGACGCCACCGAGATGACGCCGCGGCCTCCTACGGCCATCACCGGCAGCGTGATGGTGTCGTCGCCCGAGAGGACGATGAAGCCCGGTGGGAGATCGTGGCAGACCTGGCAGATCTGCACGATGTTGCCGGAGGCCTCCTTCACGCCGACGATGCGCGGGATGGCGGCCAGCCGCGTCAGCGTGGAGACGTCCACGTTGCAGCCGGTCCGACCGGGCACGTTGTAGACGATGACCGGCAGATCGGTGGCCTCGGCGATGGCGCGATAATGCGCGCACAACCCGTCCGGGGTCGGCTTGTTGTAGTAGGGCGTCACCGACAGGAGGCCGCTGGCGCCCGCCTCCGCCATCTCGCGCGCCACGTGGACCACCTCCCGCGTGTCGTACCCGCCGGCTCCGGCGAGGACCGGCACGTGGCCGGCCGCCTCCTCGACCACGATCGACACCACCCGCCGCCGTTCGTCCGGCGAGAGCGTGGGGCTCTCACCCGTGGTCCCGCACGGCACCAGGAAGTGGATGCCGGCGGCCACCTGCCGGCGCACCAGGCGCCGCAAGGCGGCCTCGTCGACCTCGAGTGTCGCGGTGAACGGGGTGACCAGCGCGGTGCCGCACCCGGTGAAGCGTGTCCTCACAATCGTTCTCCAGCTCGAAATGGGGTCGGGAGTAATTTCAGGTGTTCCGCTCTTGGATGCAGATTCTGAAATCGCTCCCAACCGCATTTACGACAGACCCAGCACGTCGCGCATCGTGAACCAGCCCTGGCGCCCGCAGACCCATCGCGCGGCGGCGAGAGCGCCCTCGGCGAAGACGGCACGGTCGCGCACGGTGTGCGTCAGCGCCAGGCTTTCGAACTGTCCGTCGAACCCGACAGTGTGCGTCCCCGGGATGAACCCGGCGCGCGTGGAGGCGACGTCCACGCGGCGGTCGTACCCGGCCGCCGCCATCGCCTGGACGAGTTGGCGCGCGGTGCCGGACGGCGCGTCGCGCTTGGCCGCGTGGTGCGATTCGTGGAGCCACGCCGCGTAGTCGCCGTGCGGGGCCATCAGCCCGGCCGCCCGCGCGGCCAGTTCCTGCAGCACCACCGCGCCAATCGAGAAGTTGGCCGCGACCACGATCCCGAGGCCCGCCTGCGCGACGGCCTCGCGCACCGCCGGCTCCTGCGCCTGCCAGCCGGTGGTGCCGACGACGAGGTTCACGCCGAGGCGCACGAGCGCCGGCAGGTTCTGCGTGAACGCCTCCGCCGTCGACGCGTCGATGGCGACGTCCACGCCGTTCCACCGGCCATCGAGCAACGCGCACCCGTCCGCGTTGGAGACCTCGTCCAGCACGCCGGCGATCTCGACGCCGGTCGTCAGGGCCAGCGTTTCGATGGCACGGCCCAGGCGGCCGTGTCCGACCAGCAGTACGCGCATGTGCGTGAGAATACCGCCCCCGTGGCCGAGGGGCAAGTCACCGTCACGGCCGCGGAGCGGGACTTCAGTCCTGCTTGCCAGATTCCGCGATAAGATGCCACGCACGAAGGAGGCGCCTCATGTCCCGACCGACGTTCGAGGTGTGCGTGGATTCCATCGAGTCGGCCCTCGCCGCCGAAGAGGGCGGCGCGGACCGCGTGGAGCTGTGCAGCGCCCTGATCGAGGGCGGCCTGACGCCGAGTTACGGCGTGCTGAAGATCGCCCGCGAGCGCCTGCGCATCGGCATCATGGCCATGATCCGCCCGCGCGGCGGCGACTTCTGCTACAGCGAGGCCGAGTTCGCGGCCATGCGGCACGATGTGCGCATGGCGAAGGACGCGGGCGCCAACGGCGTCGTCTTCGGCATCCTGACGCCCGATGGTGAGGTGGACGTCGAGCGCAGCCGGATCCTCATCGAGGAGGCGCGGCCGCTGGTCGTCACCTTCCACCGCGCGTTCGACATGACGCGCGATCCTTTCGCCGCGCTCGAGACGCTCGTCGACCTCGGCGTCGATCGCGTGCTGACCTCCGGGCAGGAGTCGTCGGTGCTGGAAGGGTTGGACCTGATCGCGGAACTGGTGCAGCGCGCGCACGGCCGCATCATCGTCATGCCCGGCGGCGGCATCACCGATCGCAACGTGGCGCGCATCCGCGCGCGGTCCGCCGTCACCGAGTTGCACTTCGCGGGGGGCGAGCCGGTCGAGAGCCGGATGCGCTTCCGCAACCCGCGCGTGTTCATGGGCGGTACGCTCCGTCCGCCCGAGTACCTGCTCGACCGCCTGTCGCCGGACTACGTGGTCCGAGTGCGGCAGGCGGCCGGGCCCCTCGGCGGGTAGCCCTTAGCCTAGCGGGAGAGCGAAGAATGCGTACACCTCTCTGCCCTGCAGCTTGACCTTCTGGCTCTGCCAGGTTCTTCCGGAGTCATCCTTGGCGCTGATTCCGGCTTTCTCAGCCAGCAGCGTTCGGTCCTTCATCAGGATGGTGATCTTTGACGCCTCGGTGAACGCCAGGTTGCCGATCTTGATTCCTTTGCCCGGCACGTCCAGGTTCCAGTTGCCCTGCATGTCGATGTTGACCACGCCAGTGATCCGGTCGCTCGCCTTGAGCCTGAATCGTTGCGTCACAAGCGCTTCGATCTCCTTCCGGACCGAGTCTGCTTGCGCGGTTGCCGGGTATGTCGCCAGGAACGCCTCGAGCGCCGCGGGGCTCGATTGCTTCCGGGCCGTCTCCAGCGCGATGGCTTCGAGGCGCTTTTGGGCTTCCGGCGCTCTTTCGCTGTTGGGGAACTCGGCAATGAATCGGTGCACTACTGTTTCGTCAGCAGCATTCATCGCAGCCCGATACATCAGGGACTCCAAACGGGTTCTCGCCTCCCTGGCGAGGTCGTGCTGTTCGTGAGCCCGGATAAAATCCCGGTAGCCCTGTTCCGTATCTTGTCGCGTGGCTTGTTCAAAGTCGCGTTGTGTCTGGCTACATCCAACCATCAGAAGCGCGACTGTTAGCACACAGGCGATGTCTCCCAGAATAACGACATGCCGCCGCATTCTTGCCTCCTGTTCTTGCCGTGGCTTCCATGCGCTCAGCATACCAAAATCGGCCTGTCTTGGCAGACGGCGTCTTGGCCCGGCCCACCGGATTGTGTGGCGGCACCGCGTGATCCCAACTGCGGGCGGGCCGATGGCCGAACCCGTCCACGCTGGCCTGTCCACGCCCGCCGCGACGTGCCGTAGGCGACGTTCCACAGCTGCTCCCAGTATCCGCGCGCGATGGCACTTTCCGCCTCAGTCCCGGCTCCTTCACCTATAATCCGCACCAATGAAGTGGCCGCTGCTGTCCGCGCTGATGGCGTGCGCGCTCATCGCCGTGCCCGCGCACGCGCAAACCCCTGCCCGCGCTCCCCGGGTGGCGCTCTTCTGCGAGCCGGGGTTTCCGGCGGTTGACGCCGTCCCCCCCGACTGCGCCGCGCTCGCCCGCGCGCTCGACGCGTTCGACGTGCGCGTGCTGGACGCCTCGGCGCTCGGCACGCTCCGGCCGCGCGACGCCGATGTGCTCGTGATGCCGTACGGCTCCGCGTTCCCGATGGCGGCGTGGAGCGGGATTGCCGGCTTTCTCGAGGCCGGCGGCCACCTGGTGAACGGGGGAGGCGTGCCGTTTGCCGCGCCGGTCGGGCGCATCGTGGGTGGGTGGCTGGCCAGTGCGCGCACAACCAGCTTCCACCGTCAGCTCGGCATCGTCCAGGCGTTTCCGGTGGCCGCGGAGACGCTCTCGTACTCGCCGATCGGGCCGTCCGACGACGTGGCGATGCTGGCGCGGGACGCGAGCGCCCGCCGCATCTACGAGTTGATCGTCCGCTTCACCACGACGAAGGCGTTCCCCGACGAGGATGGGTCCGACGGCCCGCGCGAAGCGCGGCTGGCCGCGCTCGTACACGGCGTGGCCGGTGGGACGGCGCTCGCCGCGCCGTACGTGCAAATCGATCGGCTGGAAGGGCGATTCGCGGGCGGCCGCTGGCTCCTTGCGACCGGTGACCTCGGCGCGTCTCCGCAGGCGATCGCCGCGATGGTCACGCGCGCCAGGGCAGGCGCCAGCGAGTTCACCGCGCAGCCGCGCTTCGCGGGATTCCATCCGGGCGAGCCGATCCAGGTCACCGTGTCGTGGCGCCGCCCAGGCCGCGAGGCGGCGGCCGCCGGCCTGCCGCCGTGCGTCGTCGATCTGCTCGACGAGCAGGGTCGGGTCGTGGCGACCACGACCGCGACGCTGACTGCCGAGCCGGCCGTGCCGTCGCGCGCGTCGGCCGATGTCAGGCTGCCGGTGGACTCCACCACTCTCGCGCGCGGCCTCTACCAGGTGCGCGCGTCGTGGCCGCGCGGGCCCACGGCGGTGAGCGGTCTCTGGATCTACGACGCGGCCATGGTCAGCGGCGGCCAGGGCCTCGCGGTCGGGCGCGACTACTTCTCGCGCGAGGGCATCGCGTTTCCGGTGGCCGGCACCACCTACATGGCCTCCGACGTCCACCGTCGGTTTCTGCTCGAACCCGACGCCTGGCTCTGGCAGCGCGATTTCGCGGCGATGGCGGGCGCCGGCGTGAACATGGTGCGGACCGGCATCTGGACCGGCTGGTCGCTGCACAGCGAGCCGGACGGCCGGCCCACCGAGGCGACGCTGCGCGCGCTGGAGGTCTTCCTGCTGACCGCGCGGCGGCACCAGGTCCCCGTGGTGTTCACCTTCTTCGCCTTCGTGCCCACCACGTGGGGCCCGGGCAATCCGTATTTCGCACCCTCCGCGCTGGATGCCCAGAAGCGCTTCGTCGGCGGTATCGCGGGTCGTCTGGCAGGCGCCAACGACATCGCGTGGGATCTCATCAACGAGCCCTCCTTCAGTTCGCCCGCGCGGCTCTGGCAGTGCCGGCCGAACTACGACAGCGACGAGCAGGCGGCGTGGCAGGCGTGGCTGGCCGGGACCCCTGTGACCGGCGAGACGCCGGTCCCACAGCTCCAGACGCCGGTCCCACAGTTGCTGACGCCGACACGAGAAGCACGACTGCTCGAACGATGGGGCGCGCTCCCGGGCGAGGGCTTCGGCCTGCCGTCGCTCCAGGACTTCGGCGACAAGAACCTGTTCGGGACGACGCGGCCCAACAAGGCCGCCGACTACAAGCGGTTCGCCCAGCAGGCGTTCGCCGGGTGGGTGAAGGAGATGACCGCGTCGATTCGCGCCAACGGCAACCGGACGCAGCTCGTCACGGTGGGTCAGGACGAAGGCGGCGCCAGCGAGCGCCCCAACCCGCTGGTCTACGGCGCAGCCATCGATTTCACCGGCACGCACACGTGGTGGAACAACGACGCCCTGCTGTGGGACGCGCTTGTGTCGAAGCTGCCCGACCGGCCTGCGCTGGTCGGCGAAACGGGCCTCATGACCTACGAACGCCCGGACGGCAGCGCGTGGCGAACCGAAGAGGACGCGCGCAACCTGCTCGAGCGGAAGATGGCGCTATCGCTTGCGGCGGGCGGCGCGGGTTTCATCCAGTGGCTGTGGAACAGCAACGTCACGATGCCCATCGACAACGAGGCGGGCATCGGGTTCCTGCGCGACGACGGCACGGCCAAACCGGAGCTCGAATCGTTCACCCGCGTGGCGCGGTTCGTGCGGGACCACGGGGCGCGCTTCGTGGACCGCACGCTCGAGGACGTCGCCATCGTCGTGCCGCTGTCGCAAGTCTTCTCGGTGCGCGACCTGGCGACAGCCGCGACGCAGCGCGCGGTGCGGGCGTTCGAGTACGACCTGCGGACGCCGGTCCGGGTCCTGAGCGAGTTCGCAACGGCGGACGTGCGCAAGGGCGCGCGGTTGCTGGTCGTGCCCTCGCCGCGCATCCTGACCGGCGAGGCGTGGGACGCGCTGCTCGCCGCGGTGGAGCAGGGGTCGACGGTGCTCGTCACCGGCCCGTTCGATCGCGACGAGTACGAGCGCACGGTCACGCGCTCGGCGGCACTCGGCCTCACGGTGGTCACGCGGCCGGTGGCGCCTGAGCACTGGCTGTCGGTGGACGACGCGGAGGTCGCAGTGCCATTCCGCGGACCGAAGCTCGAGCGCGCGGAGCGCGCGGTCATCAACGGTGTAGACCGCGCGACGGTTCGCGTCATCGCCCGCGGCAAGGGCCGCGTCGTCTGGTGCCCGCTGCCGGTGGAGCTGAGCGATGACGAGCGTGCGACCGTCGCCGTCTACCGGATGGCCCTGCGCGCGGCCGGCGTCACCGCGCCGCTGGTCATCGAGGCCACGCTGCCGTCCGGCGTGCTCGTGCGGCCGGTCGTCTTCCGGGATGCGGTTCTGATTGTCGTGAGCAACGAAACCGATCGAGACGCGTCGGTGCAGGTGCGCCTGCCGGGCGTGGCGACGCCGGTCACGATCCCTGTCGAGGCCGAGCGCGCGCGGATGGTGTTGGTGGACCGGCGGACGGGGAAGGTGGTGGGGGGGATGTAGTCAGAAGTGCTGGGTGCAGGGTGCAGCGTGCGGTGCTGAGTGCTGCGTGCGGTGCTGGGTGCGAGTGCTGCGCGCCGGTCGAGGACATCCTCGTAGGGCGGGCCTCGGGGCCCGCCGTGACGGCGCTCTTCGGCACGCTCCGAGACTTCGTCGGCGGGCACGCAGAAGACGTCAGGAAGTCTCGCGCGAAGCGCGACTACCATGAGCGTGTCCCTGATTACTCGGACGCGCTCCTAGCAGCCCGTGGTGAAAGTCGCGCACGGGCTGCTAGTAGGGACGAAACAACGGATCCAGAATCGGAACGTGCAGAATTCCTGAGGAAGACCATTCCAGGGATCTGCTCTTTCCG
>Ga0315273_10013588_pt1 | contig 10474 bp, 10 predicted proteins | sample YL17G02_0_MG_FD_205753 | JGI IMG/M metagenome (GOLD analysis project Ga0315273, IMG submission 205753) | Sediment microbial communities from Yellowstone Lake, YNP, Wyoming, USA - YL17G02_0 | ecosystem: Environmental > Aquatic > Freshwater > Lake > Sediment | place: USA: Wyoming | collected... | reverse complement strand
ATGTTCCGTGAGATCAGGGTCGGTGCCGGGAGCACGGCAACTGCCCGCGGGCAACCCCGCACCGAGAAATCGAGAGTTTGCATGCTGGGTCCGCACAGATGTCCCCTTGTGTTCTGATACGCCCTCCTGAACGCCGGACTTCACGCGGAGTACAGATGGAAGGTTAACAGACTTGTGCGGCTTGGGCAGTCATTGCCAGGAGGCGTCACGAATTGCCGCAATATCCCGTTCCAGGTCGTCCATCGTGTAATCGTGGCAGGCCTCGGCGCGCAGGAGGAAGGACTCCGTTTCCCACCGCGAGTGCAGCCCGAGCATCTGCCGCACCTGCGCAGGCGTGATCGCGCCCGACCGATACGCTTCGACGGCGACCGCTGCCAGTACCGCGCGCGAGATACCACCCGCATGGGCGGCAAGCACGTGCCCGATATCGTCCGGAATTTCGATGGCGACGTTCGCGACGGGCCTCCTTCCAGTATTTTGGCGCTGAAAACACCCGGCTGGAACTCGACACCCGAATCAGTGGGAACTCAGCGCCAAGTACGAAGCCTGGGCCGCGCGCGCCAATGTGACGCCGTGGGAGCACGTGGTGAAGGCGCCGCGGGCCGTGGCCCGCTGAGCCTCGGGGACCAGAGCGCCCACCCGCGGGCGGGCGCCCGTGAAGCTTCTTATCGGCGGCGGAAACCGTGGAGACTGTCCGGCGCAAGCTCCTGAAGGTCCGGCTCCCTCGATTCGCCGCCCGGCTGCGCCGCCGCCGGCCCGCGCGTGCCCGCTGGGATGCCGACGGTGGCGGCCAGCGCCAGGACGAAAATCGTTCCCGCCAACACCCTCAAAACTGCCTTGAGAATGCCTTTCGGCATGACCTCTCCCCGCTTCAGCGGGCCCCCGCCATCCGGGGCAGGAAATTCTCCAGCACCCAGATCTCGGACCCCGGCTCCTGGGCCCACATGGCCACCCGCTTCCCGTCGGGATGCACGCTGAGTTGCCGCAGTCCTTTCACCGGGATGGCGAGCTTCCGCGCCTCGCCGCCCGATACCGGGATGCGCCACACCTGGCCATCCTTAGAGCACAGCACGCAGCGAGAGTCCGGCGTCCAGGTGAGGAAACAGCGGTCGTTGGTGCTGTCCAGCCGGAGGATCTCACGCCGCTCTCCTCCCGCGGCCGGAACGAGGTTGAGAGTCCGGTTCTTATCCCGAAAGACCAGCCATCGCCCGTCCGGAGACAAGGGCACGTTCGGGGAAGTGCGTTCAAATTGCACTCGCGCCTCCTCCGCTCCTGAACCGAGCTGCCGCCGGACGATGCCGTCTTTGAGGAAGCACCACACCGCGTCGCTCGTCGTGGACCACTGAGGGAAAACGCATCCGTCCTTCCAGTTCTGGTTTCCCGGCAGGGGGCTGGCAGATCCGTCCGCCACATCCAACTGCAACGTCCTCGCGCCGCCAGCCGCCGGGATCCCATAGACCAGCAGCGTCTTCCCGTCCGGCCGCCACATCGGGGAGGTCCCGAGGGTGCGGAAGCCCTGGCTCATCTCCCGCTCGCGGCCGGTTTCCATATCTCGCACCACGACCCTCAGGGGTCCTTCCCTGGCCAGGATCGAGGGCGCGTTCACTTCGTAGGCGAGGTAACGGCCGTCCGGCGACCAGGTGGGGCGCCAGGTGGGTCGCCCGTACCTCGAGACCACGGGCACAGGCTCGGAGAGAAACCGCCCGGTCTCCAGATCCACCTCCGCCACCAGGAGATCGTTTGCCCCGCTCGGCAGAGAGTAGTAGAGGCCGCCCTTCCGGCTGAACCCGAGCGGAGACATTTGGCCGGCATCGGCCTGGATTAACGCCGGCGCGCCCTGGGCGCGTCCCTGGGCCACGGACACGCTCCAAAGCCCCATCGCTCCACCGCGGTTGCTGAAGAACAGCACCCGGCTGCCGTCGGGCGTCCACATCGGCATGGTGTCATGTCCGGGATGCTGGACCAGCGGAACCTCGATGCTCCCGTCGCTGGCCGCCAGGAAGATGTCGCGCTCCGGCCCTGTCTCGGCCTGGCGAAAGTCATAGGCGATGTAGCGCCCGTCCGGGGACAGGCTCATCCTCTCTGGCCAGCGCTGGCCGGAGAATTTCACCTCCCGCAGCGCGCCGCTATCCACCGCCAGCATCGCGATACTGCGCCCGGCAGTCACCAGCAACTGCTTGCCGTCCCCGGACCAGTCCGAGGCGAAGACTATCGGGACCTCCGGCTTGCTGTAGAGAGTCCGCGGCTGGGAACCTGCCGCCGTTCCCAGGACGCGCAACTCGTAGAACTCCTTCTTGTAGAGATACCAGGAATAAGCGACGAGCTTGCCGTCGGGGGAGATCACCGGGAACTGCGCGAAGTCGCTGCTCTTGGACCCCTCGCCATTATCAGTCAGGCGCCGCTGCTTGCCCGTGGCCAGCTCGATGGCAACCAGGTCACCCGTGGGCCAGTCGGTGAAGATCGCCAGCCGGCCATCGGAGGAGGCACAGCAGTCGTTGGTCTTACCTGCCCAGAGCTGCCGTGAGACCGCCTTCCCCGAGCTTGATCCAGCCGCCTCCACCAGCGGGTACGGCAGGCGAAGAACTCCCTTCCGCCACAGGGCCCAGCCGGATCCCAGCAATGTCACCACCACCGCCGCGGCGATGGCGAATCGTCTTACGACGGGCGGCGCAGGGGCGGCTTCCGGTTCCGGCTGCCGGGCCGCCCGCCAGGCGTCCAGCTCCGCCGGAATCGCGTAGACGCTGCTGCGTGTGCGGTGCTCGTGGCGGCGGACCGGCAGGCCCTCGTACTTCTCCCACCGCCGCACCGTGCTGACATCCCGTTTCAGGTAGGCGGCGATCTCCTTCCAGGACTCGAGTTTGGCGCCCGCTTCGTCGTTGCCGGGTGTTTCCATCACGCGTCAACCTCCTCTGGCTGGACCCAGCCAGTGGCTTCTAGAGGTCAGCCTAGGCCAACTTGGCCCCGGCGGCAACAGGCATTAGCGCTCATCGCCGCACCGGACCGAAGTTCACTCCTGATGCGCGGTCATTCCGGGGCGCAACCATCCATCGCCGGCTCAACGGAGACCCAATGCCGCAAGAGCCCGCACGCGGCGCTGGCGGCGGCTGGGAAGGGTTGGGCGGGCGGCCACGCCCGAGCCGGCGGGTGCCCTCTGGGCGCTGGGTCCGGCTGGAGCCGAGCCCGGCGGCAGATTCATGCGGCGGTCACAACTCCTCGCTCTTGTCTCGAATCTCAAGCTTGAACTGCCAACCCTCGAAGCTCATTAACATGCGTCCGAATTCGGCCCAGGCGATTTCCCGACCATCGATGACCAGAATCGGCACGCGACCATCCTCTGCCCCATCCCACTCAATCCTGCCACGTACGACCTGGTGGTCGGCGATCTGCAACCCGAGTTCACCGTCCCCGACGTGCTTGATGGAAAGGGCGCGGCGGATCTTCTCGATCAGTCGCGCAAGTAACGCCAGCAGGTCGGCTTCCGGATCGCCGATCAACTGAAACTGATAGCCGGCCTGCTCCCCGTCGCGGACCTCGAACGCATCCAGAGCAACACCTGGCCCGAACAAGCGTGTCCGGAAGTGAAACAAGTGGGTTTCTCCATCGCAATCCGTGAGTTCGATTGGCGCGAATTCGGCGTTCTCGAACGTGTTCAGACCCAGGGATTCGGCGACCTCGGCGTTGAAGCACTTGCTGCAAAGCTCCCGATACCCCTTCTCGACGGAACCGTAGTTGATGATGTCGTAATCGGGGGCGGCACGGCCGCAACTATTGCACCGGGTCTGTCGCATTCGTCTGGCCTTCACTTGCCGCACCATCAAGAGAGAATAGCAGCTTGCCCGGCTTGGGTCACCGAATCGGTCTGGAGGCGCCCGCCTTCTATGCGGTTTTCGACCGCGACGACGCCAACCATTCCGCCGCGAGGGAGACCTCGCTGCTTCGTGAACCGGCGACGCTGTTGACGACCAACTACGTGCTGGTGGAGACCACCGCCTTGCTCCAGCACCGACTGGGCGTAGCAGCCGTGCGGAGCTTTCACGAAGACGTCGTGCCGCGGCCGCAGGTGGACCGGATCATGGAGGAAGAGCACCGCGCCGGAGCGGAGGCCGTACTGACCGCGGCGCGAAAGAAGCTTAGCCCGGTGGACTGCGTGAGTTTCCAGACCATGTGGCGGTGCGGGGTGCGGACCGCGTTCTGCTTCGACGCGCATTCCAGCAAGCAGGGCTTTGCGGCGAGGCCGTAGCGGGACAAGCTGAAGCATGTCCCACGGCGCGGCGCGGTTTAGGCGTACTCCACGCCGGCCAGGATGAGCCCGCGCGCCGGCGCGCTGGGGCCGGCCTTCACTTCGACTCCCGGCCGCAGCAGGGCGCGGATCTGGTCCGGGGTGAGATTTCCCTTCCCTGCCTCGAGCAGCGTCCCGACGATGTTGCGCACCATGTGCTTCAGGAAGCCGGAGCCGCGCACCCGGTACAGCAACCGATCCCCCTCGCGCCAGGCGCGGGACTCGAAGAGGGTGCGGACCTTCGAACCGCCCAGGGCGTCCCTCTCGTCCGACGCCGCGAAGGCCGAGAAATCGTGCTCGCCCGCGAAAATCGGCGCCGCTTCGATGAACCGCTCCTCATTCATCGGATAAGGAAAGTGATACACGTAGCGGCGCTCGAAGGGCGGCACGACCTCGCCGCGCCAGATGCGGTATTCGTAGGTCTTGGCGAGGGCCTGAAAGCGGGGATGGAAATCGGCGGCGGTCTCCTCGAGCGCCAGCACGCGGATCTCGCCCGGCAACAACCGGTTCAGGGCCTTCTTCAGATTGGCGGCAGGAATCGGGTTGGCGATCGAGAACGCCGCCACCTGCGCCAGGGCGTGGACCCCGGAGTCGGTGCGTCCGGAGCCCGCCACGTCCACCGGCCGGCCTTCAATCTGTTCGAGCGCGGTCTCCAGAGCGCCCTGAATCGTCGCCAGGCCCGGCTGCACCTGCCAGCCGTGGTAGCCGGTCCCGTCGTAGGCCAGCGTGATCCGGATGCGCCGCATGGCTCAGGCGCCCGGGCGCGATCCCGGCTTGACCACCGGGACGCCTTGCGCGCACAGCGGGCACTCGGCGGGCTGGTAGGCGACCACCTTCAGCGTGACCAGCGCGAGGCGCGGCACGCCGATGTCGGCCGAGCCGCCGGAGCGGTCGACGATCGAGCCGGCCACCCGCACGTCGGCGCCCGCGGCCTGGAGCAGTTGGACCACCTCGCGCGAGCTGCCGCCGGTGGTGACCACGTCCTCGACGAGCACCGCGACTTCGCCCGGCGAGATCGCAAATCCGCGCCGCAGGGTCATCTTGCCCGTCGCGGCGTCTCGTTCCGTAAAGATGAACCGGACGCCGAGCGCGCGGGCCACCTCGTGGCCAATGATCAGCCCGCCCAGCGCCGGCGCCGCCACCAGGGCGGCCTTGGCCGCGCCCAGGCGTTCCCCGAGGCGGCCGGCCAGGCTCGCGCCCAGCGCCTGTGCGTGCTCGGGATACTGGAGCACCTTGGCGCATTGCAGGTACTCCGGACTGTGCAGCCCGCTGGTCAGCCGGAAGTGGCCGCGCAGGTAGGCGCCGGTGCGCTCGAACAGCGCCAGAATGGGATCGCTTTGAGGTTCCACAGAGGCAACGATACCAAACCGCGGCACATTCCGTCAGCAGGCGCCGCCGGTTGGGCCGCAAGACTTTGCTAGGATTGGAAAAACAGGGAACATACGAGGCCTGGATGGCGTCATCTAATGTTTGTGAAGCGGCGCGCTCGGGCGGAATGAAAGGACTCATGAACGGCATGCGAACCAGTGTGAGCATAATCTGCGTTTGGCTGATGGTGGTTTCGGCCCTTCCGGCCCAGCAGTGGGGCGGCGCCAACGCTTCGGTAGCGGAGCCCGGCGGGCGGCTTTCCACCCTGACCTACCCGTACCGCGCCAAGGAGGTGGCGCCCATCAGTCTCGCCAACTCCAACCGCCTGGAGTCGCTGCTCCGCGGCGGGCTGTTGTACCTTTCCCTCCAAGACGCCATTGCGCTGGCGCTCGAGAACAACCTGGATATCGACATCCAGCGCTACGGACTGCGTCTGGCGGAGGTGGACCTGGATCGCGCCAAAGCGGGCGGCGCCATCCGCGGCGTCTCGACTTCGATCTCGCAGAGTACTTCCGGGGCGGCGGGCGGGTCGGCTGCCTCGGGCGGCTCAACCGGCGCGGTTTCCGCGGCCGGCATCCCGAGCCTGGACCCGGTAATGGCAATGAACTATTCCTGGGGCCACACCACGGCTCCCCAGGTCAACTCGTTCATCGTCGGCTCCAACTCGATCGTGTCCACCATCAACAATGGCGGGTTTCAGATCCAGAAGGGCTTTCTCACCGGCGCGACCACGACCCTTGGAATGACCAACCGCAACACGCTGTCCAACTCGGGACGCAGCGATTTCAACCCGTCCACCACCGGCGCGCTGAGTCTGAATATCACTCAACCACTGTTGCAAGGCTTCGGCCGGGCGCTGAACTCGCGGCTGATCCGCATCGCCAGGAACAACCTTGGGGTGTCGGACCTGGTCTTCCGGCTCCAGGTCATCACCACCGTTTCCTCGGTGGTCAGCCAGTACTGGAACCTGGTGAGCTACAACGAAGATGTGAAGGTGAGAAGGCAAGCCCTCACGCTGGCCGAGAAGCTGTACAACGACAACAAGAAGCAGGTGGAGATCGGCACCCTGGCGCCCATCGCCATCGTTCAAGCCGAGGCGGAAGTGGCGGCGCGGCAACAGGACGTGGTGGTCTCCGAGACCCAGGTCTTGCAGCAGGAGACGATTCTCAAGAACGCTCTGAGCCGCACCGGCGTCGCCAGCCCGGCGCTGGCGGAAGCGCGCGTCGTCCCGACCGACCGCATCCGGGTGCCGGAACTGGAAAGGATCGAACCGATTCAGGATCTGATCGCGCGGGCGCTCGACAACCGTCCCGAACTTGGCCGCGTCCGCATCCAACTGGACAATTCCAAGATCAACCTGAAGGCCACCCGGAACGCGCTGCTGCCCCAACTGAGCGCCTACGCCACCCTCAACAACAACGCGCTTTCCGGCGAGATCAACTCGCTGCCCATCCCGTCGACCATCCCCGGCGTGGCGCCGCAACTGCGCAGCTCCGCCGCCGTCGACCCGTTCTTCCTGGGCGGTTACGGCAACTTTCTGCGGCAGATGTTCGCGCGGAACTTCCCGGACTATACGTTCGGGTTCCAGTTGAGCGTCCCGCTGCGCAACCGCTCCGCGCAGGCCGACATGGTGTCGGCGCAGCTCAGCCTGCGCCAGTCCGAGTTGCAGCAACAGCAGCAGATCAACCAGGTCCGCGTGGACGTGCAGAACTCCATGATCGGCGTGCAGCAAGCCCGGGCCCGTTTCCAGACGGCGACCAAGAACCGCCTGTTGCAGGAGCAGAACCTCGACGCGGAACAGAAGAAGTACGCGCTGGGCGCCTCGACCATCTTCTTCGTGATTCAGGCGCAGCGCGACCTGGCCACCGCGCAGGCCGGCGAGGTGGCCGCGCTGAGCGCCTACGCCCTGGCCAGGGTGGAGCTGAACCGCGCCACCGGCCAGACGCTGGAGAACAACAACATCATGATCGACGAAGCCATGAAGGGCCAGGTCTCGCGGCCCCCTGCGCCGCTGCCGGTGATCGATCCCCGGTAGACGCTTTTCCATCCCGAATCGGAACAGCATGCCATTCCGGCACGGCATAGGTGTGCCACAATCGGCAAGATTTTGACTTTCGAGGCCGGTCGCCAGAGCGAAGGTGCTTGTTTTCAGCGTATTAGGGTTTGGCACGGATCTTGCTCCCCTAAGTTCGTCGTGAAAAGCCAGGAAAGCTCGAGGAACAAAGGTCGATCCGCAGTCCGAACCCCTATGTGTCGTCCTCTCACACTGTGATCTGCCTGTTGATGTCTCCAAACCAAAACCCTCCCGACCGGTTCCTCGAGCCCTGGCGGCTTTCCCCCCAAGACCCCAAGGCAGGCTGCCAACAGACGATTACAGGAGGCCGCCGAGTGTGCCGCGCGCAGTCGCGGCATTCGGCTTGCTCGCGCGGCCCGCTTTCGGTTGGCCCCAGTCGCTAGCGCTCGCGCAGAGCAACACGGGCCTGTTCGACGACGCGGGTGGAGTCAATGCCAAATTCCTTCATGGAATCAACGAGTTATCGGTCGGCGTGGAACGTCGCTACGGCTGATGTCCATCTCGGCCGCCGCAGCCGCGGACAGGGCACCCGGCTCCGGTGTGAACTTCGATCATCGCCGCGCGAGGAAGGCCTGAGCCGGATAGGCCGGCGTAATCAGGCTCCGTCCCCGATTTCGGCGCAATCAGGCTCCGTCCCCTATTCGGAGGCAGACAGGAAGGCCAGAGGTTGCGCGTAGGCGCGTTCGAACAGGTGCACTTTCGATTTGCAGAAGGGGTGCGCGAAGAGATGTCCGAAGATCCCCCGCAATCCGCCCTGGTTCATGCCGCCGCAGACTCGCGCCACGTTGTGGGCCGCCGTGCGGAGACAGGCGCCGCAATCCATGTCTTCCGACACGCAACATTCCGGTTTTGAGAGCACTTCGAACATTTTCGCCCCGCTGGTTGGTCGATCAAGTTGCATTGAAGTTCCATTTATAACGGAGATCGCGATCCGAATCTAGACTGCGGATGCGTGCTTTCTCACTTTCTTTTGCGGGGGCCGCGGGGGTCAGATGCGCCCCCTCCCCCGCATGTGGGGGGATCGGTTCAGAAACGATAGTAGAGCGCGAACTGCACCAGGCGGCGCACCGACAGCGTGCCGGTGATGCGGCCGAAGCTGGTCGAGCCGATGTTCTGGTCGCCGATGGTGAAGGTGGGGTGGTTGAGCGCGTTGGCCGCTTCCATGCGGAACTCGAGCGACTGCTTCTCGGTAATCTTAGTGCGCTTTTGCAGTCCCAGATCGAGCGAGAAGGCCCACGGGCCGGAGAACATGCGGCGCTGCAACCCGCCCAGCGTGCCCGCCGCCGGGTGGAAGAAGACCTGCCCCGCAAACGGCTGCTCGCCGTCGGGCGCCACCGCGCGCCCGTCCGGACCTTTCACGGAAGACGCCGCGAAAACCGGGCCGTCGCCGGTCATGCGGAAACCGAACAGCTCGTCCAACTGGCCCTTGGTCAAAGTGGTATTGGCGCCGTTCTCATAGGATCGCCCGCCGCCGGTCCGGTTGAGCGTCCCGCGGCTGGAAAGCACCGAAAACGGAGCGCCGGATTGCCAGTTGAGGATCCCGCTCACGCTCCATCCCGTCACCAGGCGCCCGGCCCGCGGCCAGTTCAGCCGGTGTTTGTCGCCCACCGGCAGGTCCCACACGGCGTTGGCGTTGATGACGTGGGTGATGTCGTAGGGCGCGCGCGAGCGCTCGATGGCCGCGTTAGTCAGATCCAGGAAGTGCTCCAGGCGCGACTGGCTGGTTCCGCTGGTGTCGCTGAGCACTTTCGCGAAGGCGTAGTTGGCCTGCACCGAGAGCCCCTGTTTCATGCGCCGGCGGACGTCGAACTGAAGGGCGTTGTAGCTGGCGCTGGAGAAGTTGGTCAGGTAATCGCAACCCAGGCCAAAGGGATTGCGGAAGAAGTTCACCGAACCGTTGAGCCCGTCGATCTGGTACTGCGCGGCGAGCTGGCCGGCCTCGCCGCCCTCGATCAGCCCTCGGATGGCGGCGTTGCGCAGCGACCCTCCCTGCGAGAGTCTCGGAAAAACCGTGAGCGGCTGGCTCCCCGGGATGGCCGCGTTGTAGGAAGGATCGAAATTGCCAGTGCGCGCACGCGCCAGAAGGCCGTTTGCCTGCGCGCGCCGGAAGTCGTCCAGAAAACCGTTCTCGCGAATGATCACCTGGTTGAAGTCGAAGTCGCGGAACCCTTTCACCTGGTGGTTTCCGGTATAGCGCAATTCGAAGATCGTGGCGCGCCACTCCTGCTCGATTGCGAAGTTCCACTGCTGGACGTAGGGAGTGCGGAGCCCGGGGTCGATCAGCCCGAAGGCGGTCGAGGGGTTTTCGTCGTAGTTGTCGGCGAACGTGCGGGGCACCTTGAACACCGGCTTGGGAATGGCGGGCGGCCGGCTGAGCGTCGCCGAAAGACCGTAGTCGGCCGAGATGCCGAGGAGACCCTCGTTGATGTCCACGTTCGAGACCAGGGCGCCGACGTGCTGATCGTTGACATAACTGAGCCCGTAGCCGGCGCGCAGGGCGGTGCGGCCGTTGCCGAAAACGTCCCACGCCAGCCCCGCGCTGGGCGCGAAATTGTTTCGGTCCAGGGCATGCCACGGACGGCCGGAGGATTTCCCGGCGAAATCGAGCGTCGAGTTCGTAAGCAGCGTCTCGACCGGGTTGCCGTTGCGCAATCCCGGCAGCAGGCCCAGCGAGTCGCGCTCGTCGACGGCGCCGTACAACTCATAGCGCAGCCCGAGGGTGAGCGTGAGCCGGGGCAGGACCTTCCAGGTGT
>Ga0315273_10013587_pt1 | contig 10474 bp, 11 predicted proteins | sample YL17G02_0_MG_FD_205753 | JGI IMG/M metagenome (GOLD analysis project Ga0315273, IMG submission 205753) | Sediment microbial communities from Yellowstone Lake, YNP, Wyoming, USA - YL17G02_0 | ecosystem: Environmental > Aquatic > Freshwater > Lake > Sediment | place: USA: Wyoming | collected... | reverse complement strand
GCCCAGGACGGACCGAGTAAACCGGATCGGGACGCGAGCAGGGATCGCGCGGGATTCGCAGGGGCGTCTGGCCGATCCCCGGAGCAGGAGCGCACCTTCAGTCGGTGCGCGACACCGCAAGACAGTCGGCTCGCGCGACAATCTTCTCCCTGCAGGAACATCCGGGGCGGGCTGCGCCCGCGAGGCAGCGCCGCAGCCATCTGCCTGTCTCCCCCGCTTTGCGCTCAGGCCCACCTGACTTGCAGGCTCAAGTCGCAGGCTGTGCCGCAACCTCAGTCCACGATCTGGTTTCGGATCACGCCCAGCGCATCGGCACGAATCACCACCTCATCCCCCGGCCGCAGATACACCCAGGGATTCCAGAGATTGTGCGGCCTGAAGATCACGCCCGCCGGCGTGCCGGAGAAGATCACCGAGCCCGCGGGAATGTTTCCGGCGGCATCGAGTAATGGCACGCTCCCCTCGTAGTTCCGGAAAACCCAATCTTTGCGCCGGAAGACTTCGGTCAGGATTTCATGCGGCCCCCATACCATTTGTCCGGCCGAGTCTTGCTGGCGCAGCCGACCGTTCAGGTAGAGCCGCAGTGTGATCTGCTTATAGAAGGAATCCAGATCGCGCGGAATCACGAGCAGCGGGCCCACCACGGCAAAGCCCTCGCGGCTCTTGCCCTCGACGAAACCCGTCGTCCCCATCGCCGCGCCACGGCGGTAGTGGCGCACCAGCGCCCAGCGATCCGTGAGTTCATTGCACAGCACCAACCCCATCGTCCGCGGCGCGGGATCCGGCCCTGCTATGTCCTCCAGCGATACCAGCCCCAGTTCCCCCTCGTAGTCGAGAAGTACGGAGCGATTCCTGCTCACGGCGCTGGAGAAGCGCGTGGGCTGCGCGAGCTTCGGGAACACAAATGGCTGCTCCTCGACGTGCGACTCTCGCGCATGCTCGAGGTAGTTGGCTCCGATGCCGATGTTCGCTTCGCGCCCCTCGAACGGCACCTCGAGCTTCGCCACATCCACGGTCACCGGCGCGCCACCCGCCGCCTGGGCCATCGCGTCGTAGCCGAACTCGCGGAACAGTCCCAGTGCATCAGCCTCCGGACGGTCGAAGTGGGCCGTAAGGTCCACGCCGACTATCGAATCTGCCACGTAGCTGCGCACCAGCAAGATGCGCGGCCTGCCTTGCTCGCGATACCGCGCAATCGTCAGCGCCTGATCCACAGGCGCAATCGCAACGCCCCTCGCCATGGCGGGATCAATCGTATCGGTGAACAGCGGGCGCGACAGGTAAACGCTGGTGAACAATGCGCCCAGCACCAACAGGCAAAAGCCGATCACCAGCGATTGCAGGAGGGTACTCATGGCGGGAGTCTAGACCAGCTGCGAATCGCGGCGTACGAACGCGTCCGTTCCTTCCTCTCGACTTCCCTGCCAAACCCTTCCCAGGACGGCTCCCGGCGAGCCGTCGACAGAAATCGCGGGAACGATTTCTGAACCGCCGCAGGCGGGCCCGAAGGGCGAGGCCCACGACGGGCCGAGTAATTACGTAGCCACAAGCTGCGGCCGTCTGCCTTACCTCTGTTTCTTGTTCTTTCACCCCTGCCACCCCAGAGCCCCGGAACAGGAGCGCCGCTTCATTTGCCACGCTACGGCGACAATCCCAGCTGTCGCAGCATCTCCAGCTCGTTGTACACGGTCCACTCCTCGACAACCTTGCCGCCGGAGAAGCGATACAGGGTCATGCCGGTGAGGACGAACGCACGCCCCGTCGCAGGAATGTCACCCAGGGTCCCGTCATGGGTGCCGCGCCCGCGGTAGAGCACCGCGACTTTGTCCGACTCCGCCACCATCGCATCGACAGTCATGACGAGGTCCGACGAGATCGCCCGCGTGCCCTTGGCATCCCCGCGTTCTTCGGCGAGTGATTCGCTCTTGCCGTCGACGTGCTTGACGAAATCGGCCGCATAAGCCTCGTCGAACAACTCGTAACGCCCTTGATTGAGAACCTCGTCGAAGACCCGCTGCACGATGCGCTTGTTTTGTTCCACTGGCGACACGCTGGCGCACCCCGACAGGGCCACGCCCGCGACGACTGACGCGATCCCCACAACTGCGCGCTTCATGTTATTCATTCTGGCTCCTGTGCGGCCTCGCCCCATGCGATCCTCAGCGCAGCCGATGCCGTTCCCGGCATCTTATCTCGCCCCAACCCACCCCGATGAGCCGGGGCGCAGCTTCCGTCGCCCCGGGCATACGGGCTGTCGCAATCCGGATCAAGGCGCCGATTACTTCGCCGCATCAATCATTCGAGTGATTGCCAGCTCAACGTCCTCTGCCACGCGTTTCAGTTCTTGCGAGTCCGAAAGGCTCGCGAGCATGGCCGTAGGCTTCACCATACCGATGCGGGTCTGCCCGCCGTCCTCGTAGACCGAGATGCGACACGGCAGCGCGACGTTCATACCCATGTCTGCTGTCAGCACACGCGCCGCCTGCTGTGGATTGCAGACGTCGAGGATCCGGCACTCCTGCGGCAGCTCGACACCCTTGCCTGCCAGAGTCTTCTTCAGGTCGTACTGGTGCAGAACCCCAAATCCATTCTGGCGCACGGCCGTCTCGAGATCCGCTGCGGCCTGGTCGACGCTCTTCTTGCTGGTGACGACATATCGCATGGCGCGCTCCTTCTACGAACATCATTCCATCATCCGGCAAAGCGTTACGCACACCATCGACGCTTTCCACCGTGACTTCACGGACCCGACAGCACACACCCTGCCCAACCCTTCTTCAGCGGCCTGCAGCGCGAGGCAGCTCAGCTGCCGTCTGCCCTACTCTCCGGGTCTTCCACCCCCGCCACCCCAGAGCCGGAGCGCAGCTCTAGTCGCTGCGCCAGAGGAGGCGCGCCTTTAGTCGCCCCGATCGCTCAGGCCGCTTCGACCAGGATTCGGCCCGGCGTATTGGCGGTGCGGTGCGCCTTGATCCGGATTTCGACATCACGGCCCAACGCGGTCAGAAACACCATCAGCCGCTCGACCGAAAACCCGTCCAGCTTGTAGTGCTTCAGCGCCGACACCTTCGGCTGACTGATCCCGAGCAGCGTCGCTGAGCGCACCTGGGAGAGGCGACGCGCCTTCAGCAGTCGATTGATCTCGACCGTCAGCCGCAGCTTGGTGTCGAGCTCCTCGGCATCACGCAGGCCGAGATCAGCAAACACGTTGCCGGAACTCGCCTCGATGAATCCGCGCTTAGGGGTCCGTCTTGCCATATCTCACCTCGTAGTCCGCGCGTGCCAGCTTGAGCCGTGCGCTGATCAAGTCCACATCGGCTCGCGCCGTCCGAATCCCGCTGGGCGACTTCTTCTGAAAGCAGTGCAGGACATACACCGCTTTCGGCAGACGCACCGTGTACACCGCACGAAACGTATCGCCATCGAAGTTGCTCACGACCTCAAATATGCCCGGTCCTTCACCTTTCCAGGGCTTGGCCGCCGGATGCTTGTCGCCGTACTGAGCTACACCCAGGGCCGTGCCCAGCTCCCGCACCACCGGCTCCGGCATCGCGAGCAGATCGCGCTTGCTTGAACTGACCCAGAAAAGCGGCTTCTCATCCGGGCCCGGAGTGGATCGCATGGCGCATTATCCCATTTTCGGTATACTTTGCAAATCGACGCATGCAGTCGAGATAACAGACCCCGCCACAGCAAGCGCCGGAACGGTTGCTGAGCAGTCGCCACGGCCCGGGCGCAATCGCTACTGCACCCTCCACACCAGAAATTCGTAAGCGTTGACTGAACCGCCACCGGCGGGCCCGAAGGGCGAGGCCCACGACGGGCCGAGTAAACCGCCGCAGTGCGACGCGAGCTGCGCAGCAGCGTCTGCCTATTTCCTGGTTCCGTCCGTCCGCCCGCCCGAAGCCGGAGCGCAGCTCTAGTCGCTGCGCTGATCGCGCAGAGAACACAGTCTCGGCATTCTTTGCCACGGACAACCATCCGCGGCGTCGCAGTGCGACGCGACAGAAATCGCGGGAACGATTTCTGAACCGCCGCAGGCGGGCCCGAAGGGCGAGATCCAAGGACGGGTCGAGTAACCGCCGAGCGGCGTCCGCCCTGTCTGAATCTCGGTCTCACCCTGCCCAACGCCGCCGAGGCTCGCCTCGGGCGAGCGAGCTGCCGCCCGGCAGCGTCCCCCTCTCTCCCAAACCATTCCGCAGAGCCGGCGACGCTCAATCTTTGTCTCTGGATCGTCCGAATGAACGGAACCTCCGCTTCGCCGCGTCGTACTGCAGCGCCGCGCGCCGAGTCCCGGCTGCAGATCCATCGGCGGCGCTGAGTTCGATCCTCCCGGCGACCGCCTCGCGCCCGCCGCCGTGCGACAGGTACAGTTCGGGCCGGTGCAGCAGCACCGTGCGCGATGCGTGCTTTGCCACCGCCGCGCACAAGCGCAGCAAGTCCTCGGACCGGGGCCCATTCTCCTGATCGTCGCGCCGGGCGGTGCAGATCCCGTAGATCGTCGCGACGCCGGATCCGTTCGCGAACCGCTTTGCGCGCGCGAGCGTCGATGCGGACAGCATCGCCGCGGGACGGGACCAGTTCAGACGGTACGGGACAGATCCAAGAACGTGCTTTATGTAGGGAGGGCGATCGACGTGGACCGTCCAGCCGTTCGACACCAGCAGGTCGCAGCGCGACACCTGCGACACGTTCAAGCCGTGCGCCAGGTAATGCGGCCACGTCGGGCCGACGGCCTGCACGTCGACCAGGTAGATGCAGGGTCCGCGACCCTGCGGAAACTCCACCTCTTCCCGCAGGACCCCGAGTGAGGGCAGTTCCACCAGGCAACGCCGGGCGGACGGCGGCGCCATGGCGACGATCTGCTCCGGGAACTCCTGCGCCGTGGCAAACACCACATTGGTCTCGTACCGCCGGTGGATTCTCAAAGCGATCTCGAGCAAAAGCAGCGTCTTGCCCGTACACGGCCGTCCGGCGATGCAATAGAGCTCCCCAAGACCCAGGTTGCCGAGGACCGAGTCGAACTCTTTCAGGCCAGTCTTCATTCGCCCCTCCCACGCATTGACCCATGCTAGGCACTAACCGCGACATCCCATGTCGCGGTGCGGCGTAGACTTTTCGTTCGAAGGGAGACCAAGCACCGCTCGAGGTGACCTGCATGCCGGACGCACTGTTACGGCAATGGACTCTGCTGAAGCTGATCCCACGGGCGCCGCTGAAGGCGGACGTCGGCCAGCTGCTGTCGCAGCTGCAGGATGCGGGCTTCTCGATCACCCGTCGGCAGCTGCAGCGTGACCTGAACACGCTCTCGACTCTGTTCCCGCTGGAAGCCGACGACCGCGGCATCCCCTACGGCTGGTCCTGGACCAAAGACGCCCCGACCTTCGACCTCCCCGCGATGGATGGCCCTACTGCCCTGATGGTGAAGCTCGTCGAGCAGTTCATCCCGCAACTGCTGCCGCCAAACCTCGCCGATTACCTGCAACCCTGGTTCAGGAAGGCCAACACTGTCCTGTCGGAGCATGCCGCTCCAACGCTCGGCCATTGGCTCGAGCACGTTCGCGTCGTCCCCCGCGAAATGCCTCTGCTTGCACCAAAGGTCGACGAGGCCGTCGCTCGCACCGTCTACCAGGCCTTGCTCGACGGCAAACGCTTCACCGCCGACTACGCCTCACGCTCCTCACCGTCCCCCGACCCCCGCGAATATGTGGTGAGCCCGCTCGGCCTCGTGGCCCGCGGCAACCTCCTGTACCTCGTCTGCACGCTGTGGGACTACGACGACGTTCGCCAGCTCGCGATGCATCGCATCCGCAGCGCTATGGCGACCGACACGCCGATCACGCCTCCACCCGACTTCGATCTCGACCGCTACATCGCCGAAGGCGAGTTCCAATACCCCGTCGGCCCAATGATCAAACTCGAGGCCCGCTTCAACCGCGGCGCCGCCACACATCTCTACGAGACGTCGCTCAGCGACGATCAGATCATCACCGACCTCGACGCCGACCACGTGCTCGTCACCGCCACCGTCCGCGACACCGAACAACTGCACTGGTGGCTGTTGGGGTTCGGCAGCCTGGTCGTAGTCGTCGGCCCGGCCGCCCTGAAAACTGAAATAGCCGAAGAACTCGCCTGCGCATCTCGCTCATACGATCCATCGGATAGAGCACAGCCGAACGACGGAGATTTCACGTGACAAAGCAATATTGGCAGGTGGCCGCGGGTTCTGAGGGACGTGACTATACCGAGCGCTTTCTGCAGTACGGCATAGCATTCGTCGGCGGTGATTCCCCGATCGCAACGATGGAGCAGGTCTCGCTCGGGGACGTCGTTCTGTTGAAGCGTGGCCTTTCATCGATCGTCGCTGCCGGCCAGGTCGTGCAGCGAAATGGCACGCATCGGGGCAATGCCGACAAGGCCTGGCTGCTCGATGTCGATGGCTTGGAATTGCCTGCGTACTGCTACGTGAACTGGCATGTTCCCGAGAAGCCCGTTTCGACCGACGGACTGACACGAGCCACCATTCAGCGCGTGCAACAAGACAAGCACCGTCTTCTGGCCGACCAGATTCTGGCTCTGCCCGCCCCGACTCCCGACCCCGGCACGTCCCGTTCAGCCTCCAATGAAGACCTCGTTCGTTATGAAGATTGACGACACCGCAAGACTGAACTGGTGGTTGCTCGGCTTCAGCGACCCAGTGACCGTACTAAATCCCTCCGACGTGCGCGGCAACATTGCACGGGTCGTTAGCAACGCAACCTCACGCTACGAGTAGCGCCCTCCGCGGAGATCCAAAATGCATCTACTGTCACAGATCGAAGGAAAATCCAACGAGAACCTGGCTTCGGCTCTCCTTACTTACATTCTGCAGCGCTCCCCAGAAGCGCGTCACGAATCGCTAAAGGTGATTCAGGCCGCCTGGACCCGTGACGCGTTGAATATGGAACACAGCTTTTCGGCCCGAACAGAAGTTGGAACGCTCGATCAAGCAGAGGGGCCGGGTCGAATCGACATCCTGCTAAAACTGGACAACGCAGTCGTTGGTATAGAGGTCAAATTTGGAGCGCTCTTCCAAACTGGCCAACCAGCCAAGTACCGCCCAACGCTGCAAACGTTTGCTGACGCCGAGGCAGCAGTTACGGGTCCAAAGTGTCTTGTCATTGCGCTGCTAGTGCCACGCGCAAGGAAGCGGGAAGCAGAGCAGCATCTGACAGCGCAGAACATTCAAAACGCCGCCTGCGTCGTCGAATGGGAAAAGCTCGTGGACCGTCTTCGCGCCGTTCGCACGGTAGACCCAGCGGCTCTGTTCCTAATCGAGGAGCTGTATCAGTTCGTTCAACATGCCGTGGGTGGCCGGCAAGAGCTAGATGCACTCCTGCCGATATTGAGACGCGACCTCGCGGATGTAGACGACAACAAGCACTCCGATTTCGTTGCTTGGCTCTTCTGGCCGGCATTTCACAACCCAGCGTTAGGCGACGTTCGAACGAGGCTTAGCAGGTCCAAGGGATTCTACGTTGGCTACTATTTTCTGATGGGACTCGAGCCACATTACGGCTGGTATGGCTTTGTTCCATCACGATTTATCGAAGGTCGTACTGATCGCGCTTCCGAGTTCGTAGTCGCCCTGGACAAGGCCTTTCCTATGCCACAGCTGGACCCGTCTCGCGTGACGCAAATCAAGATCTCCAAGCCCGGCACCGGCATGGAGAACCAACAGGTTTGGCAAGTCAATCTCGATGAGTCGCTCGGCGACCCTGCCGAGTGGCGACGCCTGCTTGAACCATTGCATCGACGAATTGAAGAACTCCATGCGCAACGCGAGGCCGCAAAGCTAGCGCTACCAGCAATCCTCGTACGCGATCCAGGTGGTGACCCGCAACAGTGACCCAACTAGGAGCCCCAGCCGGCCGCAAAGACATCCCATCTGGAAGACCATTCCGAAGACGGCTCCCCCGCGAGCCGTCGAGGCCGCAGCCACAAGCTGCGGCCGTCTGCCTTGCCACAACGCTGCGCTATCCATGCTCCGCTGTGGTCCAGCCGGCACGTCAGTGTGCCGTCGTTCGCGCGGACCGCCTGGCATTCAGTTAGCCGGCTGACTCGCCGCGCTCACCCTCCCTGCCAACCCACCAGAGGCGGGGCTTCAATCGCCCCGCGACCTGGCGCAGTCAGCGTCTGCCCTCCGCAACGCTGTGCTATCCCTGCGCCGCTGCGGACCAGCCAGCACGTCAGTGTGCTGGCGTTCGCGCGGGCCGCCTGACACTCAGTCAGCCGGCCAGCAATCCCGTGCTCACCCCACTCCCGATCTTAGCCTGCCCAACCCCTCCGCGGCGCGATCGGTGATCGCGCGAGCCACCGACGGTGGCGTCCGCCCGCCTCAAGGACCATGCCGCGAATCGGCGGCATCAGTCTTGCGACTCATGTGGATGCTTCGGCCAGCGCTCTACCCCCCCATCTTTTCGTACGCCTTCCGGATGAGCGGCTTCGCTCTTTCGAAGTCTTCGAGTGACTTGAGTGTTACCTCGATATCCCCGGTCCCGTAGTGCCCGATGTTTGCAACGTTCCGAATGAACCCTGCCTGCTCCTTCGCGTCCTTAGGAGCCAATTTCAGGAAAAGGTAGACGTTCTTGGTCCGCACATCCATGCAGACGATGTTCTGTGTCGTGCGGTACCCGACGTAGAACTTCTTGGGCCGCTCCTCGATGGTCGGATCGAGCCCGAAGATGTACTCCTGCACCGACATCGCGATTTCCCGAATGCCAGCCGGCTTCCCGTCGAGATGCCGCTGGAAGGTCCAGGAGGCCGTCTTTTTCGTCAGTGCGGCTTTCTTGCCCGCCGCCACCATGACCGGGTTCTTGCCAGCCGTTCCAACCGGCAGCAGGTCCTTCTGCCGAATCTCCTCGAGGTAGATCGAATCGTTTGTGAACAGGCGATACGTCCAGAGTTCGATACTTGGACCCATCATCTGCACTGCGTGCAGGTCGAATTTCTTGTATGACGGCGCCAGGCAGACGACCCGCACGTCACTCCAGTCGACTTTCGCTTTCCCGCCAAGAGCCTTGCCCGCAACCAGCTCGAAATCGCCCTTGTGGTCATATATCCAGGCCAGGTAATAAAGCGCCTGGTTCACGAGCTCCGACGACGCGACCTTCTTGTACTCAATGATGACCGGGTTGTTGTCCTCGGACAGGGCCAGCGTGTCGATTCGCCCCCCGTGCAGGTCGCCGGTCGGAAACTCCGACGCCACGAACCGACAGCGGAAAACCGGCTGCAGACTTGCCTCAATGAGACCCTGCAGGACCTTCTCGGTCTTGAAGTTCGTCTGGTCGACGTGTTCGAGCGTGTTCTTGTTTATATGAAAGAGCGGCATGTCCATTACCTGAAGCGGCAGTCCCTAAAGAATACCGTTCCCGCGAGACACCGACCAACATTCGAATCGGCGAGTCTGGCTCCACAGCCAAACCCATCCGAGGCGTCGCAGTGCGACGCGAGGCCGCAACGCGGCGTCTGCCCTAGATCCGCATCTCGGTCTTGACCTGCCAAACCCCTCAGAGGCGCGATCAATGGTCGCGCCAGGCCGCGGAACGGCCGTCTATTCCCGAACCGGCCACACCACTTGGCCCAGCTGGTTCTCCGGATAGATCAGGATCATCGCCTTCTTCGCCAGCGCACGCGCTGAAGCAGTGCTGCCTGATGAAAGATACGCCTGCAACGCCTCGACGGGGGACTCGTCCTCGGGCACCGGCAGCGAGCGACCCAGGAGATCCACTCGTCGCCCCACGTAATGTTCCCAGTCCGGTGACTTGCCGAACCTGGGATCACCAAAGTCCGCTGACGCGTTGCGCCGATAGGGAAACGTCCGCGCGGGATCAGCCCGGAAGAACGACCACACGTCGAAATCCTTCACGCCGTTCTTCCCGTCGAGGTAGTGCAGGGCAGCACCCTGGCACAGCGCAACCGCGAAGAGCCGTTCGCGATAGACCGCCAGCCGTGGATGGCGCGTAAAGAGCGACTCCCGATCGAACGCGGCGATCTCGCCCAGTCGACGCAGATCGGACTTCGTGATTCGCTCATGTGACCTATCGGGCATGTTCATTGGCGTCCCCTTATCCTTTCCCTGCCCAACCCCTCCGAGGCGCGATCGGTGATCGCGCGAGCCAGTACGCTGGCGTCTGCCCGAATCTCCGAACACCCCTGCCATCCCAAGCCCCAGAGCAGGAGACGGGCCTTTGGACGATGTGCTTGAAACGCTGCGGCTAAGCCGCCCCAGTAGGTCACGCTCCCACGAATCGCCGTACCGCGATTGTTACGATCTGGAGCACTTAGTGCGTATCAAAGTCGTTGTAGGTGGCATCGAGCGCCACCGCAACGTACATCTCTGTAAACCGGCGTGCAATTCTGACCAGGCAAACGGGGTAAACCGCGTTCAAAATTGACCACCCCGTACCCTCGGGCAGCCGAACCGGCTGCCTGGGGA
>Ga0315273_10013586_pt1 | contig 10474 bp, 13 predicted proteins | sample YL17G02_0_MG_FD_205753 | JGI IMG/M metagenome (GOLD analysis project Ga0315273, IMG submission 205753) | Sediment microbial communities from Yellowstone Lake, YNP, Wyoming, USA - YL17G02_0 | ecosystem: Environmental > Aquatic > Freshwater > Lake > Sediment | place: USA: Wyoming | collected... | reverse complement strand
ACACGCCGCTCGGGCGTGATGCGTTCAATCTCGCGGCCGAGGGGCTCGGCGCGTGGTCCATAGGCTTCCGTCCGATCTCGTTCAAGGCGATGAAGAACGAGAAGGGCGTGACCAAAGGCTTCCACTTCACCAAGTGGGAACTCCTCGAGTATTCGCAGGTAGCAATCCCGATGAACCCCGACGCGATCCAGAATGCGATCACGCGCGGGTGGGTGGCACCTGAGAACATCAAAACCTTTTTCCGCGTCGAGGAAAGTGCAGAGCCGACGGAGTTGGTCGTCGAACCTGTGGCCAAGACGCGCGCCCCGGACCCTCGGATGGTCGCTGCCGTGGTGCTTGCGAATGTTCGCAACGCGCGCCGCATCGCCATCGATAGAGCGGCCGACAGGATTCAGGCCGCATTGAGGAATATTCAATGAGCGACGAAAAGAAAGCTCTCGAGGAGATCGGCATCGACAAGATCGAAGCCGACAACTTCGAGCCGTTCGTGGACGGGTTGGAGAAGGTCGCGAAGTTCACCACGGCGACCAAGCGCATCCTCGAGAACCGGATGACGGACATCGAGACGAACATGAAGAACGGCCTCTCCGGAGTGAACGAGAAGATCGAGCGCGGCATCGGGGACACCATCGACCGCGTGGAGACCCTCTCGAAGCGCACGAGCGTCTTCGGGCGCATGAGTTTCGAGCAGGACGAAATGAGCGCTGTCAAGAGCGCCATTCCAGATCGGTTCCGCAAGAACTGGAACGCCTACGAGCAGGCTGCGTCTCGCAACGGGAAGACCCCCACGCATGAGGAGGTCATCAAGTTCGCCGTGCAGGACGTGTACTTCAAGGACTCGACAAAGCTCGGGCTCCGCGCCTACCAGGCGCAGCGTGACTCCATCGGGAAGGAACTGTTCGAGTTCACGTCGCAGTTGGACAAGATCTCGAAGGCCGATCTCTACGAGGCGACGGCGGCGAGCGGTGGCGCGACGGTGCCGATCATCGTCGCCAGCGAGATTCTGAAGCTGGTACGCGATGCTTCCGTGGTCTATCCGCTGGCGCGCCAGATCCCCATGTCCTCGAACGTCATGCAGTTCCCCGACGAGAACACGGCGGTGACTCACAACTGGGTTACTGAAGGGAATCTGATGACGGGGACCGAGCCGCTGTTCGGCGTGAAGACGCTGACCGCCAAGAAGCTCGCGTGTCGTGCGGTGTTCTCTCAGGAACTCCTCGAGGACGCGAACGTCGCCATCGTCCCGTTCCTCCAGTCGTGCTTTGCAGAGCGGATGGGCGGCGAACTCGACTACCAGGCGATGGAAGGGCCAGGAACCGTATTCACGGGCGTGCTACTCGCCGTATCGGTGTCGAACTGCGGCAGGACGAATGGCACGACGCTCGGAGTCACCCTGAAGTACAACTCTGCGGCATCGACGCAGGCCAGTCTCGCGCAGCTGTACACCAAGGCCGGCGAGTTCTACGCGAGGGACCAGGGGATCTTCGTCTGCGGCCCTGGCGTCTACGCTCAGATCATCGGGATGGTCGACGCCAACGGTCAGCCCGTCGTGCGACTCGGGACTGTGGAGGGCCAGCCGAACAACACCCTATTCGGACGTCCGATCGTCGTCTCGAACCGACTCTTGGCCTACACCGTGGGTGCGGGTCCCGGCAGCGTCGGCACGTTGTTCTTTGGGCCTCCGTCGGCGCTCCTGTTCGGTGTCCGATCGAACATGCAGTGGGACGTCACCGACCAGGTTCACTGGAGCAACTATCAGGTGGACGCTCGGCTCGTCGGACGGTTCGCGTTCGTGACCGGCGTTCCGACAGCGTGGGCGTTCCAGAAGGACATCCAAATCTGATAACTCGGGCCGGCTCTTAGGAGCCGGCCCTTTTTCACTACGGGGGAACGATGCTGAAAAAGATATCGGTCATGCTCGCGGTCCCGACGATGACGAATCGAATCACGATTCAGATAGCGGGATTCCTCGATGCGCTGAGACAGCAAGCGCGCGATCCTGACACGAACGCTGAAGTCCATTTCATGCTCGAAATGGGAAGATCCCCCGTGGAGTTGGCTCGAAACGTCCTGTGCGGACACTTCCTCCAATCGCACTGTGACGCGCTGTGGTTCATTGACGAGGACATGATGCCCGAAGGTTCGGCGGCACGTCTTCTGCGGTCGGCCGCGGACATCACGTGCGCTCGCATGTACAAGTTCGATCACCCGAACAGCAAGGAAGGCCGGGACGTGGGGCTTGGTCTCTGCGCGTTCGATCGAACTGGGACGCTGTACCGCCCCTTGAACCCCGAAATCGGTTCACCCTCGATTCAGGAGTGCGATGCTGTCGGTACGGGATGCACGATCATCAAGCGCCACGTCATCGAGGACCGAAGGCTGTGGCGCGACAACACCTACACGGACAGAAACGGGAATGTGGTGGACGGGAACGTGATGATTCCTGGCGCAGACTTCGCCCCTAACATCTTCAAGACGCATCGCGCCCCCAACGGTCACGGGATCACGGGGGAGGACATTGACTTCTGCGAGAGGGCTAAGCACCTGGGTTACTCGATCGCGGTTGATTTGAATGCGGTATGTGGCCACTTCAAGTCTATCGACATCGACCAGGCCGGATTCCTCGCGCAGCAGACGGTCAAGAGGGTGTTCGCAGGGATGCAACTCGACGGAGGCGAAGTCCTTAAGGCTGATTCGATGGGCAACATTAAGCGTTTCGACGGCCCCCCGGCAGACAAGTCCGTGCGCGTTGGAGACTTCGCGGCGAAGGCGCTGTGATGGTCAGCATCATCATTCGCGGGAAGAACGGCCACGAACTCACGACGAAGTGCATCGCTTCGATCATGGAGAACACCCCTACTGACTCGTATCGCCTGATCGTAGTGGACGACGGCAGCGAGCCTGCATATACGTTCCCGTGCGACTACGCGGTCCGGGTCCCAGTGTCCAAGGGAGCGGTGACGGCGACCAACCTTGGACTCGGGATCGCGCTGCAACTGAAGGACGCTCTCTATATTCTCGTCCTCGACAACGATACCGAGATCCCGTTCGGGGACTCAACGTGGCTCGAGCGGTTCATCGCGGAGCTTGAGGAGAACCCTAAGACCGCGGCTGTTGGGGCTACTACCAATTACGCCAAGGGTGTTCAGCAGATCCTCGCATCTCCGCAGACATATATGGCGGATTGGTCCGACGAGAAGAGATCGGGGACGCGTGACAACCCCCAGGTGGCAGAGTTCGTTTCGTTCGCCGTGCTGATGCGCCGCGATGCGGTTGCTCGCACGGGGTTCTGGGACGAGCAGTACAACCCCGGCAACTTTGAGGACACCGACTATTCGGTCCAGTTGCGCGTAGTGGGGTGGGAGATCCGAATCGCCCGGTCGGTCTACATCCACCACGCGGGCCATTCGACGTTCGGCGGTGATTTGACGGGGCTCCTACGGACGAACGGGACAAAGTTCCTTGAGAAGTGGGGGCCAGGACACTTGTGGGACCTCGGGCTCGTCTCGACGAAGGTGCTGTCCGACGCTGCGAAGTACAGAGAGGGGAGGGTATGACGGAGCAGGACGTCCTCGACGCGATCTCGACCCTCGGGATTGATCTCGTGCCTCCCGTTGCGGTAGGGGAGAACGTACAATACTCATGCCGTAGCGACCCGACTGCATCCCATAGGGGGTCCGTAACCATTGGCGAGTGCGTGATACTCGCTGAATGGGCAGACGGTAAGAGCGTCCTTGAGATTGGAACGGGAGTCGGCGTCTCCACTGTTTGCATGGCCAGCACTGCAACCACAGTTGCCACTGTTGACCCGGATGAGTGGGTTCGATCCAACCTGGTGTTGCCTCCGAACGTCAGCAGGTTCGCATCCATCGATGAGGTCGGAGGAACTTTCGACTTTGCGTTCATTGACGGACTCCACGATACGGATTCCGTCACTGCGGACATCATCGAATGCAGGAAGAGAGTGAAGCCCGGAGGATTCATTGGGTTACACGACATGGGGCAGATCGGCGTCATCGCGGCGGTGGGGTTGTTTGAATGGGCGTCAAGGAAAGAGTACGCAACGCTCGGGACGCTCACCTTCTGCGAGGTGCCGGCGTGAACGCGGCGGTGTTTGAGCGCGCGATGCTTAAGTACCCACCGGGGCACACGAAGGATTCCTCGTCGTACCCGATCTCTCAGGCGATCTACTCCCTCATTCGCCTCATTCAGCCGTCGCACGTCGTCGAGGTGGGGACCTTCGAGGGTGCAACGTCGATTTGGATTGCAAGGGCGATAGAGGAGAACAATCGCGGATCGTTCACTGGTTACGAGATACAGCCCGAACTCGCCAACACGGCGCGTACAAACCTGGAAGCTGCTGTTCCAGGTGGCCGGTGGGACATCAAAACCATGAACGTCCTAGAGGAACCGTACATCGAGACGGACTTCCTCTTCCTCGACTGTGAGAAGACGCTGTACCCAGCGGCTATGTCGAAGTGCCTCATCCCGATCAATGGGTATGTGATAGCGCACGACACGGTTTCTTGGCCGGCGGCGGCGCAGTTCTACAGATACCTCAGATCGTTCAACGAATACGAGGTGACGAACATCCACTCGGAGCAGGGACTCATGATCGCTAGAAAGGTGATGTGATGGGCCGCAAGGAGGATCTTCACAACACGCCGAAACTCTTGTCAATCCTCATCCCGAGCGTGGAGACTCGCATTGTAGCTCTCGCGGCGATGCTCGAAAAGATCCACCGTCAGGTTGACGGTAGGGCCGACGTAGAGGTGCTGTCCATAATTGACACTAAGACCATGACGCTCGGGCGGAAGCGCAACCTCCTGCTTGATATGGCGGTCGGACAGTACCTCACGTTTATAAACGACGACGATGACATCGCCCCGAACTGGCTCAACGTCATTACGTCGAATCTGAACGCTCAGCCTGGTGTGGATGTCCTATCGATACGCGCCGAATGCAAGATGAGACTCAGCGCGTTTCAACCGTGGCAACACGCTCACATCATGGCGACGTCCCTAGCGTGTACCGAGGTCGGGATCAAGTTCGTGGGAAGCGAGCCGCAGTTGTTCCTGCACAAGCCCGTCATGTGGTGCGTGTGGAGGACCGAGATAGCTCGTGCCGCGCGGTTCCCTGACCGGACATACGGAGAGGACAACCCGTGGGCGTTCGAGGCGTGTCGCCTTGCGACGACAGAACGGGTAGTTCCCTTCCCGCTCTACTGCTACTACGCGGACGATTCCACCTCCGAGGCTGGACCTTGGATGGACGGCTTCAACTGCGGAATGGACATCATCACGTACACAAACGCCGAGCAGTTCCTGACCAAGAACGCAGCATTGTTGGATGTGCTCGGGTTCCTAGTGGAGAGCAAAGAAGATGCATCAATGAAAGTCGGGGCGGTGATCTGATGAAGCCCCTGAGAATCCACAGGAACGGTCTGCCCACTGACTCGATCGGCTGGATGTTCATGGGCGAGATGGGCGGGCCTTGCGATAAGTCCTGCCAGATGTGCTACTACGCGCACCAGAAGAACCTCGTTTTCTACGACCTGCCGACGCTCATCAACCACGCCAACCTGTTCCGCCACTACTACGGCCTGAACGGCGCAGACATCACCGGAGGCGAACCGACGATCTACAAGGGCATCGTGCCCCTGGTGAAGCACTGCAAGAGCATCGGCCTGTCGCCTCGGATCATCACGCACGGGCAGAACGTACACGACACCTTCCGCGTCGAGGACGGCCTCCCGCTCTACAAGCGCATCGAGGCCGCGGGGCTGGACGTGTGGCGGTACTCGCTCCACGGGGGCTCGCCCAAGTCGCACGACGCGGTGCTCGGCTCCGAGGGTTCGTTCGATCGCCTCATCGCGAACATCAACAATCCCTCGGTGGAGATGCACTTCAACACGACGTTGCTAGACACGAACTACAAGGATCTCCCCGTCAACGTCCTTATCGATCGCCCCCCGACGGTCTACAACATCATCTACTTCCTGCCCTACTTCTTCTGGGCTACGGGGAAGGGGATGGTAGAGGCCGACTTCCAGGTGCAGTACCGGGAGGCCGCGCCCTACGTCGCCCGCGCAATCGAGGAACTTGAGTCGCGCGGGTGGGAAGTCAACGTCCGGTACTGGCCGCTGTGCATCGCGGAGGAGTACGGGTTCGCGGAGAACGTCTGCAACTACCACCAGGTGCCTTACGACCCGTGGGAGTGGCGGTTGAACGTCACGCAGCGGACTTCGATGGACGTCATCGAGAAACAGGGCGGGTGGGTCGCTGCCGAGCGGAACATGGCGACTCAGATGATGGCGGATCGCAAGAACGAGAAGTGCGATGCGTGCGCCAACAAACTCATCTGCGACGGCCCCCCGGTCCAGTACCAGAAGAAGTACGGCATCGAGGAACTCCGCCCCATCGAGGGTGAGGTGCGGATCGATCCGCTGCATTACCAGAAGGAGCGCGGTGTCGCGATCCTTGAGGAGAAGGCACCATGAGCGAGGCGATCCGCACCGAAATCTACCCGTCAACGCTCACGACTGGAGCGAACGCAACCCCGGCGTTTTCAATCCCAACGGCGAACAACCTGTTCGTCGGGATCGACATCACCGCGGACGCTCTCGGGGTTGGCTTCGTTGCCTACTTCCAGGTCAGCGACGATGGCGGAACGAGCTGGTTCGACTACCCGATCGACTTCACCTACAACCCCATCACCCCGTCGGTCGGCACCAATGCCGCCAACCTTGCTCTCGGTGCCATTGGCAGGTGGTCGATGGTTCTCCGCAATGTGGCGGCCGACCGCTACCGCGTCAGGTGGGTCGTAACCTCGGGGTCAAAGACGTTCTCCATCTCGGTAGTGGCGAAGTAGCCATGGCGCTCGCGGCGTACACCGACATCGAAACCTGGATAGGTAAGGTGTTCGATTCCGCGCGTCAAGCGGAAGTGACGAACTGCATCGCGTTCGCGCAGTCATGGATCGCCAACCAGGCTGGGCTGCGCTCGCTTGAAAAGGAGTCGGCCGAAGTCACCATCCGCGCGGACGGTGCTTCGCTGTGGAACCCCGAAGAGTTCTGGATGCCGTCCTCGTGCCGGCCGTCATGGCACACGGGCAGCGACGTCTACACCGTCACGGAGAACGGGTCCACTCTCAGCGTCGTCAACGGCTATTCGTCCACGGCGTCGGTTGTCCTCTCGGGGGCGAACTCGCTCGATCGAGCGAGGCTGTTCAGGCCCGGAGGGTGGGCATATTCGCCTAGCCTACCGAACAACATCTCCGTCGCGTGCAAGTGCGGGTTCGACAGTTCGATGACCGCGAGCACGAACCCCCTGCCGGCCGACGTGAAACGTCTCGTCATGGAAGTGGCTTGGGCGATGCTCAACGGGGCGCAGCGCACAGGCAAGTCGAGTACGTCGAAGGCCGGGACGTCGGTATCCATCAACGACGACCTGTCGCCAGCGGCGGTATCCACCCTCGATTGGCTGCGGGGGATCTGATGATCGAGACCGTGAAACTGAGCATTCCCCAGATGGTCTCCTATTTCAAGGCTCTTGGACCATTACTCGCTCAATCCGCTGAAGTCGCGATGCGCTTGTCCGGACAAAAGATGCTCAGAGACGTGGCCATGAATCGCATGAGCAACCGAAGACGCGGCAGCACGGACAAGAACTTGGGTGTCGATACAGGTCACGCACGCCGGTCAATGGAGAGTTGGACCGGATACGATAAAGGAGTGCTTTCGACGCTACTGGGGTCGTCAGTCGATTACGTCAAGGCTCACGAAGAGGGCGTCAATTACATGGCGTGGGTAACAGCCCACGAACGTAAGGCAAAACGATACGGACGCAAGGCTTCGATTTACAGTCCCGACATGGCCCAAGTGCAAAAGTTTACGAAGGGCCGATTGATAGGTGCCGGGTTCAGAGCAGAGGCATTGCGGCAAGGTGGGCGGGGTTGGATATATCAGGTGCGGGCGCATAACAGACACATACGAATCGTCGCCAAGCACTTCATTCGAGACACCGTGGTCTCAGCCGTCCCTTCCGTTGAGAATGGGCTTCTTAGAGCCTTCGTCATCGCCGCCCGCACCGGGAAAGTCCCGACGCCGGGACAGTTAGGAGCATGAGATGAAACCCGACATTGGCCAGATCGTTCTTTACCAGTCCGAATCGTTCGTCGTTGTTCCTCCGTTCGCGGCCATCGTCGCGCGCAACCTGGGGAACGATACGGTCAACCTCTCGGTCCTGAACGCGGCCAGTGCGGTGTGGTTTCCTAAGTTGAAGGTGCCCTACGACGCGAAGGGCGCGCAAGGGACGTGGCGGTACACGACGGACGCCGAGTTGAAGGCCGTCGATGTATGACGCATCCCGCCGCTTCGCCGTTGTCGCCGCTCTCGTTCTCTTCGGGATGTTTCCGAGCTACGCGAAGTCATCGCACCACCGAGAGCGTGACGCCATGAAGTTCACCTTCAGCGAGCCGGGATGGGTTCTCAGCGGGGCGATCATCGATGATACTCGCGGATACACCAGTCCCCCGGTGGCGCTGAGGCTGACCAACTTCGGCACCGGGCCAGTGGGCTACACGGCGACACATGCCCTATCGAGGATTCCCGTCGGGACGACGCATGTAGTCCGACTGTGGATCAAGCGTGAAGTCATCGGGCTGCTGCCACAGTCTGCATTGCGAATCGAGGTTTGGTCTTCGGACGGGGGCCGAGTCCTGTTAGGGACACAGTTTCCCCTAGCATTGACGGCCGACTTCTCGTTTATCGATGTGGGTTCGTTCACGAATCCAAGTTACGACCCCGACGGTTTTTACATCCTGATACAGCCCACGACACCGACGTTCCCGGAATCTACACGTTGGGTCATCGATGACATCGAGATCGAAGAGGTCGACATGAAGAAGTGGCCGGCTGTTAGCGCCGCGATCACGGCGTTGAAGTCCATCACCGGGGCGACCTACAACAACGACCTCGGCTCGCGCGTGTACACGCGGCTGTTCACTCCCCAGGAGCAGCGTGACGTGAAACTCCCGTATGCCTGCCTACCCGTCGACCAGGAGGCCGAGAGGATCGAGTACGAGGGCTTTCAGTTTCAATCGACGTGGCGGCTAACAGGGCACGCGTTCTTCGACGACAACTCCGAGAGCGATCCGCTCAACAGCGCCGGGGCGACGTCGGCGGCGAAGTTTCGGGATGACATCATCCGGGCATTCATGGCGGACCCCGACCTCGGGCAGACCGTCAACAACTGCGAAGTGACGAACATCGAGACCTCGGCAGGAATCGTCGATGACGGGGTTTCGGAAGTCATCTTCACGGTGGAGTTCATGCAGTACGGCGGCGCTGCCGACTTGGCGGTGCCGTAGTGTTTCGGTTGCGGCGCGAGCCGCGTAAACAGCGGCGTTAGCCGTAGAAGGGATCGCTCATGCCTATCAATGGTCTTCAAGCGTTTCAGATCCTAGCCGGTGGCGCGACGCTGTCGGTGGCCCCCTACTCGAGCAACGCGGGGGCTTTCACGGGGTCATCCTTCGGGCATACGCTCGCGCCGACGACGTTCGGATTCGCCTTCGAGGACTTCGACATCGAGACGGAGCAGAGCATCGGCAGGGTGAAGACTCTGCCTGTCGCGGCGAACTACACCGTCAAGGCGACTCTCGCGCAGAACGATGCCGCCGCGATGTTCATGGCTACACGCCAAACGGCGTCGACGTTCCTGTCGGAGACGACGACGGCCTCGGGCAACCTCGCGTTCAACGATCCAGTCGAGGTGTACTACCAACTGAAACTCGCCGGTGTCGGATACGGGAGCACGAAAGTAGACACCTACCGATTCTGGAAGTGCCAAGTGTCGTCAGTCGGTGATATCTCTTTCGCCAAGAAGGGCGTCCAGTCACTCGAAATCACCTGGAAGGTCATGCGCGACGATTCGGTGACAACGTGGACCACCTCGGGCTACTACGGATTCCGAGCGATCGCGTAAGGGGTCCCAACCGTGCCGATGTCCGATCTGCTATGGACGAAGCCGCGGAAGGTCGGTGGGGTGCTCATGGCCCCGCCGACCGTCCGTTCGTTCTTCCGCGCGCTCGAGGTGTTCGGCGCGGAGATCGGAGCGGTGCGCGAGGTCCGAACGAAGATCGAAGGGGAGATCAGCGTCGACGTGGCGTTGGCTCCTTTCCTCGTCCCGACCGCCTCCGACCGACTCCGCTACGTCCTAGAGGACGTGCTGGCGGAGTGGACTGAACCCACGGAGGCCGACCTCCACGCTGCGGCACGGGCCACCGTGGACGTCCTGGGTTCCAACCTGGGGCGTATCAACGCCCTCCTGGGTGAGCCGAGCGTCGAGCTCATCGCGGAGCCTGGGGCCGGCGACGATGTGATGTACGTCCTCGGGTGCGCGGACCGCTACCACCTCGACCCGCGGGTGGTGATGGACTGGCCGGTTGGGCTGTTCCTCGATGTGGTGGATGCGTT
>Ga0315273_10013585_pt1 | contig 10474 bp, 10 predicted proteins | sample YL17G02_0_MG_FD_205753 | JGI IMG/M metagenome (GOLD analysis project Ga0315273, IMG submission 205753) | Sediment microbial communities from Yellowstone Lake, YNP, Wyoming, USA - YL17G02_0 | ecosystem: Environmental > Aquatic > Freshwater > Lake > Sediment | place: USA: Wyoming | collected... | reverse complement strand
ACGATCACAACCCAGGATGCCCAAGGCTGGTTCGAGTCCTGCGGATATACGACATGTCATTCTTAAAATGCTCTAGTACCTCAACCGTGAAGATTTGTAGGGCGGGGCTACTGCCCCGCGGAATCCTCACCGGCGCACCGGATCGTCTACCATTCGGTCCCGTGGGGCAGTGGCCCCATCCGGCCGACTTTGTTTGTCATGTTATCGGTTGACTACGATGCACATACCTGGCGTAATGAATGGGGTTGTACGACTCACGGCAAACCGATGGTTGGGGAGAATGCGATGCCTGATTTTTCCATCATAAACTTTAATGGGATCGGACAACTGGCCAAACCCATAGAGAAGCTCATCGAAAAGGTCTCTGCGGGTATTGGAATGCTTCATGAACCGACTCGCATTCGGCGGAAGGCGAAGGCGGAAGCAGAAGCCAAGGCGATCGAGGTCCGGAACAAGATCGCCATGGATAAGCTGTTGGCTCAAGCGGAGATAGAGAACGTCAAACTTGGGCAGCGTGCCCTCCATCGCTTTGTCCAGGAAGAGGTCAAGGCCCAGCAGAACATGGAAGACGTGTTGAAAGGCGCAACTCACTATCTCAATGAGGATGCCCAACCGGAGAAGATGGATAATGATTGGATGACACATTTCTTTGGCAAGTGTCGTGCCGTATCCAACAAGGAAATGCAGGACTTATGGTCGAAGATCCTTGCTGGGGAGGCCAATCATCCTGGATCCTTTTCCAAGCGAACGGTTGAGTTTGTCAGCACCATCTCCAAAGGGGAAGCAGAAACCTTTACACGGTTGTGTCGACATGTATGGGTGATCCACGGAGAACCCATTCCCCTTGTACACGAGGTTGACTCCGATATCTGCAAGGGGAATGGGATCTTCTACGCCGTCTTGAAGAATCTTGATTCCTTGGGCCTCATCTATTTCGACGGTTTCCTTGGATACAAGCTTCGCAAACTACCTGGTCTCATCACTGCTTCTTATTGCGGCGAAATCTTCCAACTGCCGGTTCCAGAGAAAAAGAAGGGGGTGCTCATCGTCGGGAAAGTGCTCTTCTCCCCGATGGGATTGGAGCTGTTTCGCATAACGGATGCTCCCCGCCTTGAGGGCATGGTTGAGCATACCCGGGACGAATGGTGCAAGAAGGGGTACACCCCATTAAGCACATGTCCGAGGGCGTGATTGGTATCCGGCATTGTCAGATTCTAGGTCAGGGTTACCGCCCCGCGGAATCCTCACCGGCGCACCGGAACGTCTACCATTTGGTCCCGTGGGGCAGTCGAAACGTCGGGCAGTGCCCGACCTACCACCTCAGCCGTGAAGCCTCAGGGCCAGCGTCGCGATCGCCTGGCCGTGCTTGAGACACTCCTGGCAGGCGCGTTCATCGACGTTCCTCACCGCCACCGCGCCATAGTGGTCGCCCTTGTGCGAACCCTGGACGACCATACCGTGGATTAGCATGGCGCCGAGGATGTCCAGGATGGTCGTTTCATTGCCGCCAGCGACGTTGGCGCTGCTGGAAAACGCACCACCGACCTTGCCCTCCAACTGCCCATGGAAGGCCACCGACTCATCAAACAATTGCTTGATGGGCGCCGCCATCGTGCCGTAGTAGGTCGGCGAGCCGATCATAATGGCGTCGTAGTCCAGCAGGTCCTTGGGCTTGACCTGATCGACAGGCTTCACCTCCACGGTGACGCCCGAGACCTTGGCCGCGCCGGAGGCGACCGTTTCGGCCATCTTCTTGGTGTGCCCGCTGCGGGAGTAGTAGCAGACCAGCATCTTGGCCATGAGTGAGTCTCCTTGTGATTGGCGGGAGCCAAGGCGGCCCCGCCCGGAATGTTTTAAGGGCGGCAGGCGGATTGTCCCAGGATGGCAGATTCACACCCGTCATCGACGTCATCGTCCCCATGCGAAGATTCGGCAAACGAGGCGCTCAAAGAGGCCCGCTTGGAGAACTACTCGACAATTTCCAGCAGCCGCTCGGCCAGGCGGATGTGGCGCTGCTTGTCGCGGTGGAGCTGCTGGACCCGCTGGAGGAGTTCGGGGTCGGTCAGTTTGGCGACCAGGTCCGCGTAAAGCTTCTCGGCCTGCTGCTCCTGCCGCAGCAGGGCCTGGAACTGCTCTCGCAGCATCGCCTGTTCAAACATCGCCGGCCTCCTTGCCCAACCGATGGGCCAGGAATTCCGCGACGAGGCGGTGGGCCTCCGTGTCGGTCTTGAGGGCCTGAAGGATGGCGTAAATCTCCGCCCGCTGTTCCTGGTCGAAGCACTCCGCGTGCCGGATCTGCCGGGCCGTCCGCTCCAGGGTTTCGGCCAAGCCACCCTCCAGCGAGGTCACCGCCGGCACCCCGTCGTGCGAAACTGGTTGCGTGTTGAAAGAGCTCATGGCCGCCACGCCAAAGTGACATGAATGGTCAGACCGCCAAAACCTAATTATCCCGCGCTGCCGGGAATCTATCAAGGCAAATGCCCGCGCTTTGCTTGCTTTTTGGCCTGCGGCGCCTAGACTCAGGGCTGACATGCGTTCCGTCGTTATCATCCCGGCCCGTTACGCCTCCACCCGCCTGAGCGGCAAGCCCCTGTTGGCCGAAACGGGTAAACCCTTGATCCAGCACGTGGTTGAGGCTGTCCGGGGAGCCGCGCGAATCCAGCGAATCGTCGTGGCCACCGACGACGACCGCATCGCCTCGGCGGTGGCGGCCTTCGGTGGCGAGGCGATCATGACGCGGGCGGACCACCCCTGCGGTACCGACCGGATCAATGAGGCCGCCGCCAAGCTCGGACTGGCACCGGAGGATATCGTCATCAATGTCCAGGGCGATGAACCGGAGATGCCGGCGGAGGGCATCGACAAACTGGTGGACCTGTTGGCAGGCGGCGGAGACCCCATGGCCACGCTGGCCACGCCGCTGGAGGCCGCCGCGGTAGGCGATCCTAACAAGGTCAAGGTCGTCTGCGACGCCTCCGGGCGAGCGCTGTATTTCTCCCGCGCGCCCATCCCCTTCGACCGCGACGGCGAGGCGCATCCTCGCTACCTGTTGCACCTGGGCATCTATGCCTATCGCAGCGGCTTCCTGAAGCGATTCGCCTCCCTGCCGCCCACCCCCGCCGAGCGCGCCGAGAAGCTGGAACAACTACGGGCGCTGGAGCACGGATACCGCATCCTGGTCGGCGTGGTGGATTATCACGGGAAGGGCATCGACACGCCGGAGGATTACGCGGCGTTCGTGAAGCGCCTTCGCGCAGCCAAGCACTGACACTTTCCAGCCCTTCGGGCAGAGGGACCGGGACAATGAGACCCATCGGCATCCAGCTCTACACGGTTCGGGAATTGGCAAAGGACGACCTGTTTGGAGTGCTCAAAGAGCTGGCGGCCATCGGTTATAGGGGGGTCGAATTCGCCGGGCTGCACGGACATAAGCCCGTGGAGGTGCGAAAGGTTCTGGACGACCTGGGCCTGAAGGCCGCTTCTGCCCACGCCGCCGTTCCCACCAAGGAAAACCTCCATGAACTCACCGACGAGGCCAAGACGCTGGGTTACGATCTGGTGATCTGCGGCTGGCCTGGGGAGGGCTTTGCCAGCCGGACGGGTATCGACAATGCCGCGGCAGCCTTGGAGCACGGTTGCCGGCTTCTTGCAGGCCGCGGCCTTCGATTGGGCTATCACAACCACTGGTGGGAATTCGATCGGGTCGAGGGAACACCGGGGCTGGAGCTTCTTCTGGAAAAGGCGCCTAGCCTGGCCAGTCAACTGGACGTCTACTGGGCCTGCAATTTCGGCCGGATCGACGTGCCCGCGTTCGTCGCGGCGCATCGGTCTCGCATTCCAAGCCTGCACGTCAAAGACGGGCCTCTGGTTGCGGGCGCGCCCCACTCGGCTGTCGGGTCGGGACGGATGGACATACCCCGCTGCATCCGGGCGGCAGACCCGAATGTGCTGGAGTGGGTCATTGTCGAACTGGATTCCTGCGCCACCGACATGATGACGGCGGTGCGGGAAAGCTACCGCTATCTTGTCTCCCACAGCCTGGCGGAGGGCGCCGCCTGAACGTCTTGGTTCAGGCCAGTATCTCCGCCGCTTCCTGCATCATCTCCGCAATGGCCATGCCCTGCGGACACTGTCGTTCCGCCAGGGAGAAGTTCGCCCGGAGCAGTTGTCGCCGTATGGAAACCGGCAGCTCGGCGAACAGGTTGCGGGCGTGGTCGGTCATGCCGTAGTCGTTGTGATACATCAGGAACCGCATCACCTCGGAGACGGGCAGCCCGCCGGTGGCGGTTTGGCATATTCGGCCGCAACCGGCGCAGTAGCTGGAGCAGGTAGCTTGCGCGTATTCCCGCAACAGCGCCTTGTCGGCGGAGGACAACGCCGTCTTGTCCAGCGCGGCTTGGTAGTTGGACTGGAGGATTGTCAGGTTGGGCATCTGGACGCAAATGGTGGCGACCTGGGGATTATCCCAAATGGCCTTCAACCGGGCTTGGCGGTCGTTGAAGCCTCGCTGGATGAATCGTTCCAGCATCGCGACCTCCAGTTCATCGGCTTTCTGCGGCTGCGTGGCGGTACGGCGGCTCTTGCCGGCCTGACTCTTCATGGCCGTCAGACCGATGCCGGCCTTGGCGCAGGCGTCGACGGCCGACTTCATGTTGTCGGTGTTCATGATGCGGAAGTTGTAGGTGGCCATGATCCCGTCGATGTAGCCCGCCTTGGCGGCAACCTCCAGGTTCTCCGCCACGTTGCTATGCGTGCTGAAGCCGAAGAAACGGATCTTCTTGTCGGCCTTGGCCTTCTCCGCCCAGGCCTTCCATTCGGTGCCCCATTTGGCGAACTCATCGGGGCTAGCGATACCGTGGATAGAGAACATGTCCACATAGTCGGTCTTCATCCGCTCCAAGGAGGTCTGGAATTCCCGCGTCAACCCGGCTGCGTCACGAGCGGCCGCCTTGGTGACGATGAAGATGTCCTTGCGATGAGAGGGGTTGGCCTCCAGATACATCCCGATGCCCAGCTCGCTGTTGCCGTCCTGGTATCCGTGGGCGGTGTCCCAGTAGGTGATGCCCCACTTGTGTGCCTGCTTGAGAACCAGCAGGTTGCGGGGGATGTCGAATGAACCGCCCAGGGCAAGAATCGAGACGTTCGCACCTGTCTTTCCGTATGCTCGGGTGGGCACAGGGCCTGTTGGGCCTTCGGCGGCGGTTGGCTTTGTTTGGCTTGTCTGGGCCAGGGCGCCGGTTCCGGCCAGCAGAGAACCGGCACCGATGGCCCCGGCTGTCCTGAGGAAATCTCGGCGCGACAGACTGTTATTGTCCGACATCGTTTAGCCTCCTACGGCTGATGGCTGACTGCAACCACTCCAAACGACTCGCCCGCTGCCGTGTGGTTTTCCGGCAAGGGGTTCAGGGCATCAGAATCCTCTTTCTGCTCCGGGACTCATTCTCCGCCGTCACGCGGATCGCCCGCAGCCCGCTGACGGGGCACTCATGCTCGCATATCCCGCAACCGACGCAGGCCCGGGGGTCCACGTACGGTTGTTGGAGGCGGACCTGTATCTCGACCTGGCTGGGCGGTTCCGGCGGTTTATCCCACGGCTTGGCGACCACAATGGAGCTGGCCTTGTTGGCGACAATGGCCAACCGCTCACCTTGGACCGCAACAAAATGGTCTCCCGTTGCCAGGGCGCCGTCCTGAAACAAAGCGCCCTTTAGTTCCACCGTAGCGCCGCTGGTGGCCAAGACGGATACGATCCCGCCGCGAATGGTGCTGAAGCACTCCCGCACGAATACGGCCTTGGGGCTTACGGGGCAGTTTTCCTGACAGACGATACAGGGCAGGTCCATCGCCCACGGCAGGCAGCGACCGCGATCGACAAACGCCGTGCCGAGGCGGATCGGACCCGCCTGGGCGAATTGCCCCCGACCCCGTTTTTCGTCCAGGCTGATGGGGCGTATAGCCGCGGTGGGACACACGCTGCCGCAGACCGTGCAATCCAGTTGACACCCGCTGGAACCGATGCGGTTGTTCAGCACCGGCGTCCACAGCGCCTCCAACCCGCCGTTCAGCCCTGCCGGCTGGAGCACGTTGGTGGGGCAGATGCGCATGCACTGGCCGCACTTGATGCACCGGCGGAGGAACTCTTCCTCTTCCAGCGACCCCGGCGGGCGGATGATGCCCGAGTTCCAGTTGACGCCGGTCTGGGCGCTTAGCCGCAGCAGCGGGACGGCCAGCAGCCCCCCTCCCAGCGAGGCCAACAACCCACGGCGGGAGATGTCAGGGGAGGTGATCTCGCCGGCAGTGGACTTGGTCCGCTGGTAGGCAAGCACGCCGTGACGGCAGGACTCCAGGCAGTTCATGCAAAGAATGCACTCGCTGGCGCGGATTTCCCCACCCGGCGAGCAGGCGCCCTCACAACCGGCCTCGCAGAGCCTGCAATGGACGCACTGCGCTTGTTTCTTGCCGATCCGCCAGATCGACCAGCGACTCAGCACACCCAGCATAGCGCCAAGCGGGCAGACAAACCGGCAATAGAATCGCGGGATGGCGAGGTTCAGCAGTATCGCCGCCAGGAACACCCCGCCGATCAGCCAGGACCACTCGTACCAGCGCGGGGCGCTGGAGAGTTTCAGCCCGGCAGATTCCGCCACCCCCCATACCGCCAGTCCCAAGGAGCGGTGCGCCAGGGGGATGGGATCCACCAGCCCCGTCTGAAGCGACGCCGGGCGGACGACGGCCATCGCCAGCAGCACCGCCAGGAGATAGTATTTCACGGATTGCCCGCGACGGTAACGGTTGGCCTTGATGCGTTCCTGAACCGGGCGAGCGCGGAGGCCCAGCCAGCCAAAAAACTGGTGCATCGTCCCCAAAGGGCACACCCAGCCGCAGAAAAACCGCCCTAGGAGGATGGTCAACACGACCGTCGCCACAGCCCATGCCAGACCAGCGTACAACTTACCGGTGGTCAGGACCGTACCGAGGGCCACCAGGGGGTCCAATTCCAGCAGCCAATTGACCGGCCAGGCGCGGCGGCGCCACCACGGGTCGCCGATGGCCGTCACCGCGGCCAACCAAAGCAACATCAGCAGGAAGAACATCTGGCTGACACGTCTGACCGTGACGATTCTCATGGGTTGGATGTTCCGGCAGTTTTCGTACACGTTCTCAGAAGGCGTCCACCTTTATGGGGTTTAGCGACGCATAATCGACAGTCCCGCACCCTGCCGCGGCGGCCATCGCGAGATACGGCAAGTCGGCGGGGCTTTTTCCCAACAGCGTGGCTCCGAAGGCATCCACGGCCACCTGGTCGGTGCCGGCGATCATCGTGTGAGTGGCCGCCAGGTCGTCCAGCGACCCGCCGGTAGGCCCGTTGCGCATCATCGCGGTAGTCCCGTCGAGGATCACCAGCGTCGGGCGCACCATCATCGCCAATTCCGCAATCGTGGTGTTGATGTCCTGGTGAAGGGTGTTGCGCCGTCCGCCCAGCAGGCCGTACCAGTTTTTCATCGTCATCGACGCCCCGGCATGCTGGTGGTGCTTGACCGGCGCGATGCCGATGACCTTGTCGACACCCGCAAGCGCGCCTTGCAGCACCGGCCAATCGCGCAGAAGCCTGGCGCCCTTGACGGTTGTGGGCGCAAAAAGCCTCTCGGACGGCAAGACAACCTTGGCGCCGGCGCCTCGGGCGGCCTGCTCGATGCCGCTGAGGGCAAAACAGCTCGCCGGGTCATTGATCGGGTTGTCGCTGACGATCACCGACGCCGCTCCGGCAGCACGGCAGAGCCTTGCGACCTCGGCAAGCAACTCGGGATTCGTGGTGGCCGACAAGGCCGGAGGGGCGGCGAAGGCGGCATTGACCTTCAGCAGGACGCGGTCGCCTTTGGCGACGAAGGCGGCGATGCCGCCGAGGGCCTCCAAGGCCCGCCGCACCGTCTGGGTGCGGTAGGCACCCGTGACAATGCTCATCCTCCCGCGCAGGCTGGGAATGGAATAGTCGGAGACTTCCGCCGGCCTTGCCTTCTCCGTCCCTTCCGGGGCAACAGAGTCATAAACCCAGTATGCCCCCGCGCAGGCCACCGCCGCCGCGGAGGCGGCCTTGGCGGCACGAGCCAAAAACTCCCGGCGGTTCAGGGAAGAATCCCGCGGGTCCTGGCTCATGGGCCTACCTCCGCCAGTTTCTCACTCAGCAGGGCTGCCACCGCCTCGGTGGTGGCGCGGTCGGCGGCTTCATGCACCCCGGCCAGGTAGCTCCCCTGGCCGAAGGCGCACTTATATGTGCCGTCGATCTCCACGATCTTGGCCCCCTTGACGGGCGAGTCGGACGCAACCACCTTGCCGCCGAAGGGCAAGAAGTAGTCCTGATATGCCCTGGCCAACTCAACGGCCTCCTGGGCGGACTTCCGCCGCGAAAGAAATGCCGTCACTTGTTTTCCACCGATGACATAGATGGCTGTGTATACGTTGTCCAGCCCTTCGACGCCGAACTGGTCTTCCGTCGCCCGCGAGATGCTTCCGGCCTGGAGGTTGGCCTGGGGAAACACGTCCAGTTCGGCAAGCTTGCGCTCGCCCGCCTGCACACCGGCGACGAACTTGCGGGCAAACGCCGCCATCGCCTCGGCCATCCGCGGCGACTGGCCGGTCTGGACGGCCTCCACGTAGTACTTCCCGTGGGCCACATGCAGCGAATTCCGCGTCGCGTAGGCCTGCTGGGCCACGTCGGAGTCCTTTACGTCGGGCCGCCGTTGCTGGCTGAAAACGCCGTAGGCGTTTTCCGGGCTGCCCATGTCATAAACGAACACTTCCATCCATTGATTGCGATCGAGGGTGTCGGCGAACCGCTGGCAGCGGAGCATGACGAACCCGGCACCCAGGTAGAGTTCCGCCCGACCGTCGATCTTGTCGGAGAGCGTGTCGGGGCCGAAGGACTCCGCCGGGGTCATCTCCACCAGGCCTTGCGGGATAAACCGACCCGGCGCAGCCTCGGCCAATACCACTGGGCTAGTCGTTGGCGCCGGAGGCGCCCCACCCGCCTGCGGCGACCCTATGGGGACATAGGCGAACTGCCGGGCAACCATCGTTGCCGCAATCCCGGCCAGGACAAATAGGATGAGCAGGCCGACCAAGCTCTGGGTAGTGCTGCCACGAGGCGCATCAGGGCGGGCCATAATCTTCCTTGCACCGGCGGTGACGCCTAGACGCGCCGCCGTCACGGTGAGTCTCTCAAATCCCCCCGTATCGTGTCAATCCAATCGGTGGCGCAGGGGGCGGCCTGGCATGGTAAGCCAGGCGAGGTTGAACTGGTAGTGCAGGCGGCTTGAGATGAGGTGGATGACGCCGTTGGCCGCCTGGCAGCATGCCAGGTATCCGCCGGGTTCGGCGTTGGAGAAGCTCATCACGAACCGCCGGTAGTCCGTGGTGTTCAACGTCCTGCCCGGGCCGTCGTCGCTGATGAGCCGCCGCACCGGCCAGGTCTGGCCTTCGTCGAACGACAAGGCCGCGTACAGCCCCGACACGTCGCGCGGGCGGCCTGACTCATCAGTGATCGTCATGGCCTGGCTGAAGGCGGCGAAGAAAATCGCACCTTCCCTCAGGCGCTTCAGCACCATCCGCTGCCCGCCCGATATCGGCTGAAACTCACTGGCGCTGTATTTCCACGTCCGCCCCATGTCTTCCGAGACGCTCATGGGCATCTTGCCGTCGATCTCCTGGTATCTTCCCAGCGCCAGCAGCCTGCCGTCACGAAGGGGCACTACGCCCGCGTGGATGCCGCGGATCAGCCCGCCGGGGGTCTGCCAGGTCTTGCCCCCGTCCCGGCTGACGTAGAGGGTCGTGTAATCGTGGATATCGGAGGGCAGGACGATCAACCCATCGGGACCGCCAAAGACGGATTCGGTGGGCATGGTTCCCACACCGTGTTCGGGGTTGATTAGCCTGGCCTTGGACCAGGTGGCGCCGTTGTCGCGGCTGGTGCGCATCAACAGGGCGAGGTTGCCCCACGTGGCGGCCGCCGAGATGCCGTTGAAATGGTAGACCGTTTCCCCGTCGCAGAAGATCGCCGGGGCGTGGTTGTTGCGGTCGGGCGCGCCCCAGAAGAGGTCCGCCTCGTCCCACTCCTCCCGCCCGTGGCGAAGCCGGTTGGCGGCGACGACCAGCTCCCGCGTGTGCTCCTGGACGCAGGAATACCAGATCGCCAGCAGGTCGCCGTTGGGGCACTGGCAGATGCCCGGATCGTGGTTGTGCGAGGCAAACAGCGGACCGTTGGCGGATTCCGGTATCTTGACGTAAACCTGCGGGCCTTTGAAAAAGAGCTTGTCGGGGTCAGGCCCCCCGTCGATATCGCCAGGGCGGTCTTGCCTGACGTCCGCCTGCCAGGTTCGCGGGGCCTCGCGGGGCAGCCGGGCCGCCCTGGGCATCTCGCCGACGGCCACGCGAAAGCCGATGACCCAGCTTCTATCTTCCGGCAGCGCCGCGGCACGGT
>Ga0315273_10013584_pt1 | contig 10475 bp, 6 predicted proteins | sample YL17G02_0_MG_FD_205753 | JGI IMG/M metagenome (GOLD analysis project Ga0315273, IMG submission 205753) | Sediment microbial communities from Yellowstone Lake, YNP, Wyoming, USA - YL17G02_0 | ecosystem: Environmental > Aquatic > Freshwater > Lake > Sediment | place: USA: Wyoming | collected... | reverse complement strand
ACACTAAATGGAATATTTCCTAAGGAGGGATCATGTATCGTAAGCCACTCTACCTGATACTGTTTACAGTTTTACTTCTCGCTTTCCTGGAAGCTTGTGCCATGTTACCTCAAGTATCACAAATCGTTGCACCAACATCTGTTCAATCCCAAGAACCAGAACCAGTTGCAACATCAAACATCGAACCTACACAAATGGCAATTGTTCCTTCACCAACACAAGAAGTAACTAGTGTCACTGCGACAGAAGTTATAGCTGTATGCAAAAATACCAGTAACCAGTGTGAATGCCTTGGTGTGAAGTATCAATCCGATAAAAAACTGGGGGAAATAAAAGAAGAGTATATTGGTAGCTGGCATGCAGCCCCATTTGTTGGATCAGCTTATAATGAACGATTTGTATTTTTCCTTACCGGTAATTATCTATATATTCCTTCTCAGTATGAATGTGATTTAAATGATTCGACCTGCATACCGTCTCCTATTGAGCAGGGTATTTGGGGGATTCAGGATGATCAAATGAATCTTGCAAAAGATGGAGACATTAACAATGTACGAAGTATTTTGATAGGCAAAGTAGTTGATTCTCCAACCGATGAGAGTCCATATCCATTAAAAACTACTTTTGACGGTACTATCTATTGGTTATTATCACAAGATACAAATATGTGGAACCCAGACACAGGCGAGTTGTGTGACGGCTATTAGTTGCCATGATTCACAAATACCAGGTAGATATTTTAACTCTTAATAGGTTAAAGGTTATCCACTGCTGCACAACACGCCAGCCCGTGTGGCTTTTACGGCGACCCGGTGAAACCCTGCACCTGCTCGCCCGCACCAGCGCTAACCAGTTCGGGAGCGAGATCATCCAGGTGATTCAAGAACGATGGAAGTTTAATGCCAGATTAGCAATATTATTTGTATTATTAGTGTTTTTTGGATGCAGAAGCCCAATAATCGAATTTTTTAAGTTGACGTGAGCAATAATAATTGCTATAATGAGGTTACGGTCTATACAACTTTTAGTTTCGTAGTAGGATAGACCTACAGGGAGATCATCGATTGTATTTTCCACAGAGTTCTTGCCGATGAAAGGAGGTGACGTCTCACCGATTTATCAGTTCTCAGACGTCAGTAATTCCCCTCTGTAGTCATGGAACTAGAAATCTCAGGGGAACACCAATGATTAAAAATCTATGTACCAAACAATTTGAGGAGGATCTACATGAAACGATTTTTCTATTTCATCCTGGTATTGGTGCTGCTTGCAGGTGCGTTGCCAGTAACAAATCTTAGCCAGGCTGCCACATTTCAAGCTGCCAAGCCAATTATTTTTTATGCTGCTGATGGAATGCGCCCAGACTTGATGGAGCGTTATGCTTCCGATGGCAGTATGCCAACCTATGCAATGATGATGTCACAGGGAGTGGTGGGCGATAACGGCCTGGTTCAAGCCTTCCCACCCAATACCGGGGTTGGCTGGTATACCTTGGCTACCGGCACTTACCCCAGCGAGCACGGCTCAACCAACAATACTTTCTTCCGCACTGGTGACACCTTCAATAACCGCACCGCAGCTTTCTCAGGTGGCGTATTGCAGGCTGACACAATTGCTGAAGCAGCTGAGCGAGCCGGTAAAAAGGTCGCCTCAATCGAGTGGGCGGGTGGATCTCGTACTGCCACCCCTATACAGGGCCCCGTGGTCGATTACCGCAACTTCTACTCCAACCGTGGTTTATGGACGAACTGGGACGTACCCGGTCAACCAGCTGGTGCAAATGCTTTTGGAGTGCAATACCAGCGTTTTGATCTGGCGACTGCAGCAGGCTGGACCAGCGTACCCAGGAGTTACAGCCCTGCCAAACAGGGGACGTTTGATATAGGGTCATATACCAGTGGAACCCCCCCTCTGCCGGTTATCACCAACGACCAGTATGACTTCTATGTTTACGATTCAACCAACGACAGTAAAGTAAATTATAACCATGTGCTGATTGTACCCAATGAAAAAGGAAAGAACGGGAATTTCAAAGTTGCAGACCTCATGTCGCTACAGTGGGCAGACGTGAAGGTGGTGTTGGCGAATCCAGCTGGTAAGACCGGTGGTTTCTATGTAAAAGCCCAGATGTTCTCACCAGATTTAAGCAAGTTCGCCATTTTCTTTTCTTCCGTAGCCCGATCGGTTGCCACCTGTACAGGCTGTGGATATGTTGGAGACTTCGAGGACGATCTGAATCGCCTGTTCCCCAGCTCGACAGCCGCCGATTATGCCATATTTGAATCGGGCCTCGTCGATGCAAGGACATATATGGAGCAAGGGTTGATGTGGAAAAATGCTCATCACACTTATCTGCAATACATCCTCGGAAATGCTCCTGTGCGCACCGTGAGTGGGGGTAAGGTACCAGCAATGGGATATTCGCCCGATCTATTGATGCTGGGTGTTCCAACAGTAGATGAATTTTCCCACATGTTCCTGGGTTTAACCACACCCATGGTAAATGGTATCGCCAATCCATATTACAACACGTATACTTCTTATGGCGAAGTCATTACACCAGCAAAGGCGGATAGTATTCTGCGCGCCGCATATACAGAGGCGGATGTAACCCTGGCACTTGGTAGAAGATTACTCGGAGGCACTCAGGATATCTTTGCTACATCTGATCATGGCTTTAGCGCTCAGTGGCTGGCCGTGAATGCGGGTAAAGTGCTTGCTGACGCCAGCATCCAAAAAAATGGTGATGGAACCGAGGTCTTCAGCAACTGCCGCGCTGCCACTGGTACAGGTCCTGTCAATCTTGCCAAGGCCTGTTGGGCTGGAGGCACAGCCCAGATTTATGTCAACTCTACTCTTCCAGCCGGCACAACCTATGAACAGGTCAGGACAGCAGTAGTAAACGCCTTCTCGAACCTGGCCGACCCAGCCAACCCTGATGCCCAGGTGGTCCTCAGGATTATGTTGAAGGAAGAGCTGCGCAATGTGGACGGCAGTGATTCACTACACCCGAACCGTAGCGGGGATGTAGTTGTAGTCTTGAATCCTCCCTACCAGTTCGATGCTGCCACCTTTGGCCAGAGAATTGCCTTCTCACAATTCTTCGGCCAGCATGGTTACCTGCCTAATACCGTTGATCTGGCGAGTAACATCAACATGCATGCCACCTTCGTCGCAACTGGTCCAGATCTGCTTAAGGAGAGCTCGGTTCCAGGTGTACGGGCTATCGATCTTGCGCCAACCATTGCTTATCTACTTAATATTCCTGGTCCGATCAATGCCCGAGGCAGGATCCTCTACGACCTACTTTCTCAAAGTGAAGGTGGGCAGGGCTATAAAGAGGTTACCATCCTTTATATCAGTGACTTCCATGGCCAGTTGACTCCTTTATCACAAACTGCTGATACGATAGGCCCAAGCTTTGGAATCGGTGGCGCCGCCTACCTGAAACCGTGGTTTGATTGGTACCGGGCTGAAGCGACAGGCTATGGAGGTTATGGTTCTATCACTGTGACAGGTGGAGATGCCGTCGGTGCTTCACCACCCATCTCTAACTTCTTCGGTGATAAACCGACCATGGATATCTTTAACCTTCTGGGAGTTAGCGCTGACACATTCGGTAACCATAATTTTGACCGCGGTTCAGTATACCTGCGGGAGCAGCTTATACCAATGGCTGAGTTCCCTTATCTTGCATCGAACGTGGTTTTCGCAGATACAGGTGAGCTCCCGCCTGAGTGGCAAGCCTCCCAAGTCTTTGACTTTGGTGGCTTTAAGCTGGGAGTCATTGGCTATACCTTGCCCGAACTAGCCACATTGATCTTCCCGGGGTACCTCGATCCGTTTATGGTTACTGATCCCGTGGCAGCCATTAATTCTCAGGCAGGCAATTTGCGCGTGGCAGACGATGTTGATGCCGTCATTGCAGTTGGGCATATGGGTGCTGATGGAGGCACAATTACCGCGCCAGATCCATCAATCAGCCCATTGATCCAACTTTCCGATCAGCTGACAGGCGTGGATGCAGTCCTGGGTGGTCATTCCCATAATCAATACATCACTTATCGACCGGATGGCAAACTGGTGGCAGAAAGCCCGAACAGTGGCCTACGCTTTACCCGCATCCGGCTCACGATTGATACGAATTCCAATGCGCTGATTTATAAGACAGCCGATTACCACAAGCCCTGGGATATCGGTATCATACCCGATCCAACCATCCAGGCGATAATCGACGTGCTCAATGCACAGCTGGCACCCATCTTTAACACTGTGATCGGTAATTCAACTGTGAACATTCTACGTTCCGACGCCTGTGGTCAATCAGCTGGTCGCACGTGTGAGTCATTGATCGGCGACGTGACCACGGATGCCTTACGCACGACCTATACCACAGATTTTGCGATCACCAACTCGGGTGGCTTGCGCGCCGATCTGACCTGCCCAACAACAGACAACCCGGGAGATTTCTGCCCATCCTACGCCCCCCCACCTTACCCGATCACACGTGGGCAGGTGCTGACCGTGCTCCCATTTGGGAATGTCGTTTTTACGGTGAGCATCAATGGTGCAGAACTTAAGACCTACCTGGAGAATGGTGTCTCGAAGATGCCAGCTGTTGACGGCAGGTTCCCACAGGTATCCGGCCTTTGCTTCACGTATGAGATCACTGCTGCTGCAGGCAATCGCGTATTAAGTGCAGTTCGCCAGGCTGCGGATGGCACTTGTAATGGCGCAGCGGTTGATTTAACCTCTGCATCAACCTATGCCATCGCCGAAAATGATTTCATGGCACTGGGTGGGGATGGGTACCCGAATGTGTATGCACGCGGTACCACGCAAAACATCATGGACCAGGTATTGGCAGATTACATAACTGCTAATACCCCCGTCAGCCCTGCAATCCAGGGGCGCATCGTATGCACTGATGCTAATGGAGCTACCGCTCCGAATTGCCCGGTGCTCCTACCATAACAGTATACAGACCTAGAAAAGAGGGTCAGGCGAGCTCTTTAGCTCCTGACCCTCTTTTGTTGGAAATAGGATTGCTCTTAATGGTAAGTTCAAGATATGATTATTCTCAGCTTTACATCCCCCAAAAATCTAATTGAACTGAATTTGGAATGCACCTCAAATGCCCATCGCAGACCCGGTGTACCAATCCACCGGGTAAAGTCACTATAACCTCGTCTTGCACGGAAGCGAAGTGGAAAAATCCCCCGCTTATTAACTCCCCCACCAAAACTCACATAATCCACCAATCCATTCTTAACATTTTCTGAACAACTCCTGCATATACTTATACTATCCCTCCAGAAAAGGGACCAGTTTTGGAGCATACCTATGCCTTGGAAAAAATTGATCTATCTATTTTTACTATTTGTAGTTGTCGGGGCTGCCACGCTATTTGGAGCAACTGTGGGTGGCTTGGTTGTGTACCGATTTGTCAGCAAGCAACAAGCTAACCTTCAACCCGCCTCGACACAACCGCCCATTGCGGTTTTACCTGCCAGCAACAACACCCAAAACCTGGTGGTAAATACCACCGATGTTGAAACTGCCATCACTTCCGCCGTCCAGAATGTCGGTCCAGCAGTGCTGACCGTGGTCTCCACGGTACCTGGACAACAAACCTATTTCGGTTACACCGGCGATGCCACTTCCTCAGGCAGCGGTGTATTCATCTCTTCCGATGGCTATATTCTCACCAACAATCATGTCATCGAAGATGCTCAGAAAATCCAGGTCATTTTCTCCGATGGCAGCCAGCAGGATGCCACCCTGGTAGGCACTGACCAATATTCTGACCTGGCAGTACTTAAGATAACAGGATCTGTGCCAGCTGTAGCCAACCTGGGTAATTCTGACGCGCTCAATCCGGGAGAGACGGTCATCGCCATCGGCTCACCGCTCGGTGACTTCAAGAATACCGTCACCGTGGGCGTAGTCAGTGCCACTGGGCGTTCGATAGACACCGGTTCGGGTTACTCGATCGATGGTCTGATCCAGACTGATGCTGCCATCAACCAGGGCAACTCGGGCGGACCGCTCGTGAACCTGGCTGGACAAGTGATCGCCATCAACACCTTGATCATCCGTAATAGTGGCTCGGGTACAGTCGCTGAAGGACTTGGGTTTGCCATCCCCATCAACACAGCCCGGGTAATTTCTCAGCAGATCATCCAGAAGGGCTACGTTTCACGCCCCTACCTGGGAATCAACTGGCAGCCGATCACCCCCCGTGTGGCTGCCATTTACCACCTGCCCGTACAATATGGGGTCTACATCACCGATATTGATAGCAACAGCCCCGCCAGTCAGGCCGGCTTGCAGGTGGGGGATATCATCACCGGGATCGATAATACCTCCCTGGACGAGACTCACGCGTATATTAATACATTATTCCAGTATTCTGCTGGTGATACGGTGTCCTTGACCCTCATGCGCAATGACAGGCAGACGGAGGTGCAGGTCACCCTGGGAGATTCAGGATCGTAGGGATCATTGGTAATATTAAGTGATTTTTTGGATTGATTTCCCACTGTAACCGTTAGTTATTCATCTACCGACCGCTAAGGGCTCTAAGAACACATGAGAGGCCTAAGTCACTATCTGATAATTTCTATGGTTTACTCGTGAAAATAATAATCTCGATATTCATGGATTTCTTATGCTATACTAGAAATCATCATCTATAATCCCAAATATCAAAATTCAGGAGGCAAATTATGACTGGTTTCGTTGGAGACATCGAAAAACTAACTGAGAAGAACAAATATTTTCGGCAAGTGCTGTTCACCGGCACGTATGCCCAGCTGGTCGTCATGTGCTTGCAGCCAGGTGAAGAGATCGGTAATGAGATACACCACACCGTTGACCAGTTTTTCCGCATCGAAGAAGGCGAAGTCAAATTCGTCTTCAATGAAAGTGAGGAACATCTGGTCCACGCGGGCGACGCAGTGATTGTCCCTGCTGGCACATTCCACAACGTGATCAACACCTCATCCAAAGAGACACTCAAGCTCTATACCATCTACTCCCCGCCCAACCACCCGGATGGCACCATACACAAGACCAAGGCAGAAGCCGAAGCTGCTGAAGCTGCTCATCATCAATAATATTTTCTAATTAAGGTAAATTTAATGACCTCCCGTAGATTTTTATAACTACGGGAGGTTATAATGTTTTCCTATCTTTCACTAGGAGCATTGAATGCATCGAGGTTATTTAATCCTGATTGTTTTAATCCTGAGTTCGCTTGCATGTGGTTTCGTTGGCACAGCAACAACAGTCCCCCCGCGCGATAGCACTCCAAGCGAAGTTGTTTCCACACAGATCACCACGGATACTCCATCCTCACAGGCTGCTGTCACCCAAACACCAAGTACTGGAGGCACATCAGTACCCACTCAGGAAGAGCGGACCAAGACTCCTTACCCTACCTCGGTGCTGGATACCCAATTGGCCCGCCAGATCGACCAAATCCAATCACAAGTGATCGAGGAGCGCGGACTTCAATCCGAGCATCCTGTCCCAGTTATCCTGCTTTCCCCCGATGAATTGCGCCAAAATGTAACCAATGACTTCCTTGCTACCTATACTGATGAAAATATGGCAGATGACGTCTTGGAGCTTTCCACCATAGGGCTGCTTGAGCCAGGTTTTAATATGAAACCTTTTTATACCGAGCTGCTCAGTGAGCAGGTGGCTGGTTATTATGATAACGATACCCAGGAAATGTACATAGTCCAGGGTCAGGGTTTTGAAGGACCCGAGCACCTGACCTACGCGCATGAGTTCACGCACGTCCTGGATGATCAAAACTTCGACATCAAGAATGGGCTCAACTATAACCACGACGCATGTGAAAAGGATAGCGAGCGTTGCGCTGCCATACAGGCACTCCTCGAGGGAGACGCTTCTCTGTCTGAGATTACCTGGTTCCAGAACAATGCGAACGCCCAGGAACAAAAACAGATTATCGACTTTTACAACTCAATGACCAGCCCAGTTTATGATAGCGCACCCGCCTTTCTCAAGGATGACTTTGTCTTCCCCTATAACCAGGGGTTAACCTTTGTCCAGGCAATCTATGACCAGGGTGGTTGGCCAGCAGTCGATGCGATCTATAAAAACCCACCGGTCTCAACGGAACAGATCCTGCATCCAGAGCTATATCCTTCAGATACACCCATCCCGGTAGAGTTACCCGACCTGGCGACAGCCCTGGGGGACGGGTGGCGCGAGGTCTCAAATAACCAGATGGGCGAGTGGTATACCTACCTGATCCTGGCACGCGCCGCCGATGCAAACGCCCGCCTGGATGATACAACCGCCCAGAACGCGGCAGCAGGTTGGGGAGGCGATGAGTATAAGCTGCTTAATAACGATGCCACCAACTCTACAGCTTTTGTGATGAAGACCATCTGGGATACACCCAGTGACGCGGGGGAGTTTGCCACAGCATTTCAACAATATGCCGATAAACGTTTTGGCGTACCAGCCGCCCAGCAAGGAGACACACTCACCTGGAGTTACCCGGGTGGTTATAGCTCTCTCTACCATTCTGGAGACACCACCATCTGGATCACCGCCCCCGATTCAACCACCGCTCAGACGCTGGCAGGTGCGGTCCAACCCTAGAACGGTTTACCTGAGCCAGTTATTCCATTGGTCCGACCAGCGTTTTTCCACCAGGCGGGAGTCTTCCATAGACATCCGCCTTCCTGCTTCTTCAAACGAAATGGGGTTTTCCATCACCGGCATCGAATAATTCTCTCCCTCATAGCTGATCAGGGATTCATTCGTACGCATTTCAATAATTTCATCCAATAAATAAAGGGTTGCCAGGCGGTCACCTTCATCAAGCTGGAACCGATTTCCGGTCGTTTTGAAAGCAATCGCGTGCGGACCGTTAAATTTCAGCTCATCGGCTGCACAAAATAATGCGCACCCGCCGTAAGGCATCTCCAGTTTTCGGTGTCGACCCGCCACAACCACTCCACCATGCATCACTGTTTCAGGATCCGTAATAACCGTATCAATGAGTAGCGAATCACGGATGTCCGCTCCGGTTGGGATGGAACTACGCACAAGGAAGTTGCCACCTTTATTGCGTTCCTGGGGCAGGTGGAAGAGCTCCCGTGAGGTCACACCAAGGTCTGAATCAGTCGTTAACGCTTCGAGGGAGCGCCTCAAACTCAAGTGCAGCCCCCAATCCATCCAATAAGGCTGCCCAAAATCCAGCACGCTAATTACAGGTTTCCGCCCATAGCGCGTCTGGAAGGTGTCACGCATTTGCTGGATCTTATAAAAAAAATCAGGTATGCGCCTTTCCAAATCACGCATCCCGGTTTTCCCCATCCGCTCTTCAAGGGCAGCTTCAGCTTTCCATTCATCTTCATCCCGGCAGGATAACGCGATCCAGGTATATGGGTCCCAGTCTACCCATTTGTTCTGGTCGGAGACGTCCGTTCGAAATACCTCTTCTGCCACCTGCATTAATGGATAACTGATGCCAAGGCTGCCAAGGTTGACCCCGATCTGGCGCTCGTGTCGGTGGGTAGACAACCTTTGGCGAAGGCTATCCAATCCCTGGCGGGTATATTGGTGGGTCATTTGAGAGGTCTGGGTGTCAAATTCCACCCATTCCTTCTCGCGCGCCAGGTCTTCAGTCGGCTCAGTCTGCCATACGAAGCGAATACCATCCACATTCTGGTACCTGGTCGTCCCTGTTTCCCAGATTTTCCCCGGGAAGACCGCTTCATCCCCCCATTTGATGATGATGCCCCGAAAGCCATTGGTTTCCAGATGGTGCTGCCAAAATGTTGCCGACATAGCCGCCACATCAGCTGTGGTCAGATAAAGCCCCTTGCTCGCGCTGCGCATTGGGGTTGGGAATGCCGGCTTGCGGTTGGCGAGGGCTTGCGTGAAAGGGCTAAGGCGCTTCCCCAAGCCAAACACCATATTCATCAACATCATGGGCGGTAATGTCTGATCCTCACAGGTCTTTTGCATCTCCATCCAGGCATTCACGCTACCCAGGAAGTTACCCTTGCGAGTCTTCTCCAGGCTTGATAGGATCATCATCTCGCCATCCGCCCGAAATACATCCTGGCAAGTTTTAGCCAGCCTTTCCTGCCAATAGTTCTGGTCTGCCTGACTGCCGGAAACCACATTGACCAGCCTGGGTCCAAGATTTTCCTGGATGATGCTTTGGCAGCCATGGATATTATTTTGCCAGAATTTTGACATTATCAGTATCACACTCCCTGATGATCGAATAATCCCCGGTTATTATAACATTTGCAACTAATCAACCTGAACTACCCCGTCTACATCAATTCTACCGTTGCCCGTGCTTCCGCCTGCCCTTCCACGTTGCCTTTCTATAATCAGTAAAGGACATACCATCGATATGCTGAATTGCTGCAATAACAGCTAAATTCCTTTCCTTTGCTGGCGGCTTCTCTGAG
>Ga0315273_10013583_pt1 | contig 10475 bp, 7 predicted proteins | sample YL17G02_0_MG_FD_205753 | JGI IMG/M metagenome (GOLD analysis project Ga0315273, IMG submission 205753) | Sediment microbial communities from Yellowstone Lake, YNP, Wyoming, USA - YL17G02_0 | ecosystem: Environmental > Aquatic > Freshwater > Lake > Sediment | place: USA: Wyoming | collected... | reverse complement strand
CTCTGTGCGTTTGGCCTGAATGCTAGTGACCGCTTGTTCTCCATGTCGGCACTGACCTGTAGGGCGAACTGAGCCGCAGCCCGGCGGTCGGCCGCTAGGCTACCGCCACCCGCCGACAGGTAGTGAAGCGCGTGGTAGAGCCCCCGCTCACGCAGGTAGGCCGAGAGGTCCGGCGGAACCGTGTCACCAGTAGCAAAGGCAGCGAGCCGCTTGTGTCCTGCTATGAGGATGTGGTACGTCGCATCCGGGGTGAACCAGGCGCGTCGGATGTGGATTGTTGGGGTAGAGCCCGTCCGGTAGTCGATGTACCAGAACTGAAAGTCTACCGTGTGGTAGTGGCCGACCGACTCCGACTCGATTCCAACCTCATCCACGTAGGCGAACAACGCCGGGACTGCATAGTCGTAGGTGTCGGCAACCTGGAGAGTCGTCGCGTCGGAGATGGGGTAGAACCCACCGGAGGCGTTCCAGTCCTCAACTGCATCGTTGAGGAAGGCCAGGTAGTCAGCAGCAGCCGCAGTCGGCCCCTCTAGGTAGCCGGCGTCGTGGCAGCGTACCGCTATTCGCGCTGCAAGGGTTCCAGCAGTCATGGTCCTACCTCATACAATCTCCAGAATCGGGGCGCATGTCCCGGCTCCTTCTCGCTGGTCTCCCTCAGACAGGTGTAGAGACAGTCGTTGTGCTCCACAATGTCGTCTACGTAGTACAACTTGCCGAGCACCCAGGTCCGACTGAACCCCCCTGAAGATACTACCTGGCTAACCTGAGAGACCACGTTCATGGCGTCCCCCTTACGGGAGCTTCACAAGCAACAGGGTGACTACGGTGGCGCCCCCCTGAGCAACTGCACTGACCACCTGTATCTTCCGCCCCACAAGAATGGGGACGACATACGGAGCGGCCGCGCCTGTGTTCAGGAGCGTTACTTGACTAGCTGCCGGCGCCGTGAGTGTCAGCCCAGCTACCAGGCGGAACGTCCCATCACCGGGGTCTACATTGAAGGTGACGTTCTGAGCGTCCCAGGCGGCGTCGGTTGCAATGCCGACTAGCTGGTGGCCCAGAATGTCGCCGTCGCCGGAGACAACCCCGCCGTTAGCAATCGTTACGGTTCTAAAGACATACCTATCCATGTCGGACCTCCTACGTCATCTTGCGAGCCCGCTCCACGAGAGACTCCGGCCCGCTCGGTTGCTTCTCGCCACGGAGCATGGCGTCTATGTCCGTTCCCGGAGGCAGCGTCGCCTCCTTGGTGCTGGTCTCAATGGTCATCTGCTTAAGGGTGGCCCACGCCTCAGCCTGTGGGTCGTTAGCGTCGCGGCAGATGTCCGGGTGCTCGACGCACCACTCGATGATGTCGAGGTCGTCGGTCTGTAGAATACAGTTCACAAACCGGGCAACCACGTCACCGTCGCGTCGCAGGTCAACCGGCAGTCCGCCCGAGAAGGCGTTAGCCGGCGACTGAACCACTGTGCCCCCCTTCACGACGAACCTGGCGTCCAGGAGGCCGGGGGCAATGAAGGTACGGGTCTCTGTACTCTTGGTCATAACTAGGCTTTCTCCTCTTCCTCTTCACCGACGACGAACCGCTCGTACAGGCCGAGGTGGTCGGGGGTGAGCTTCTTCTCTGCGTCTAGCTTCTTCAGGGAGGTCTCGATGATGCCCCTGGCTACCTTGCTGAGCTTGAACTCCTTGTTGGGGTCCTTCTCGAGGTTCCATCTGGTCAGCGTTCCGTCCTGCTTGAGTTCGATAAGCTCGATTTCCTCAGCAGAGAGCCCGAGGTCCATCCGAAGTTCCTGGACGACCTTTAGGGTAACGAAGTCGCCCGCCTCGGGCAGAGCGCCGAGCAGGACTAGCCTGTCTTTGACACTGAGCTTCATTACTTCTCCTCTTTACTATGGGAGGGGGTGGGGCTCCCAACCGGTCACCCCCTCCCCAACTTGCTGGTTAGTTCCACTCGGCCGCAGGGACCAGTGGAATGTAGTACACGGCACCAGCGGCACCCTCGGCGCCCACGCCGACTCGGATGCCAACGGTGTTGGCCGGAAGCTCCGCAAGCCTTGTGCTGGACAGGATATTCGTCACCCCCGCAGCAGCCGTGAAGCCGCTGAAGTAGATGGCGTATCCAGCCGGGTGCTCGTCGAAGTTCTTATTGGCAGCGAATGAGCCGTCGCCGGTCTTCAACTCAAGGCAGGAGATGCGTATGGCCTTTAGGCAGTCGGAACTGCCACCCCCACCCTTAATGTTGAAACACGCTGCACGATAGACGCCTCCACCAGCGCCGGGTAGAGCGAAGTTGCCGAAAGCAACCGTGCCCTGGACGACAGACAATGAGCCTGTCACCCGGCCTGCCGAGGAGAAGTCCATGTAGCACTCAACGCCGGTTACGACTCCCTTTGCAGCCTTGAGGGTGGCATCACCCTGGAGGGCCGTAAAGTTGCCGCCCGCAGCGGTAACGTCCGTGTGGATGTAGAGTCCCGCCGGCCAGCCGGCAGCGTCGCCACAGTCGAAGTAGCCAACGATGAAGCCGGCACCCGCCAGGTCGTCAATCAGAGGAGCAGCAGATGTGCCCATCCGAAGGACGGACCCGTCAGTGACGGCGGCTACGCCCGAAATGGCAACGCGAGCCGGAACCTCGGCGGTCGCTATCCCACCGACGCCCGATACTGGCCCCAACGGGTTCTCTAGTCCAGTGATGTAGTCTTCACTCATGGTAGTATCTCCTTACCCTCCCCGTGGCCCTTACGCCACTACCGAGAAGCCAGAGATGCGGCCCATGCCCTCTACGCCCTTGACCTTGGTGGTCACGTGGGCGTAGTAGAACCTGTTGATGTACGGTCCAGCGACGGACACGCTCGTCGGGATAATCAGGTGAGGCCGACCAAGCTGGCCGTGGCAACCCATCTTGATGTTCTCCCGGTTCAGGAGCAGTATCTCGTTCTGGTCTAGGGACGTGTGGAGCAGGAACTCGATGACACCGAAGTCGGTGTTAATGCGAGTCACGGCCACACCAGCCGTCAGGTTGGCGCTGGAACTGACCTGCTCAGCGCTGGAGAACCACGAGGAGACCTTCCTCTTGGCCCACGCGGAGCACAGGACCGTCCGTGCCATCTTCTCGGGACCGACTGCGTACAGACGGGTCTGGAGCGCATCGTCCAGGTCCTTGCGGGTCAGAGCGACACCGCCGAGGGCTGCAACGTAGGCGCCGTTCGCGGCCGTAACGTAGTCCTTAACACCACCCGCCCGAGCGGGGTAGGCAGCGGCGGAACCGGCGAAGCGCTCTCCGTCAAGCAGAGTACCCTCTAGCTTGATGAAGTTCTCAGCCACGCAGTTCGCAGCCAGATAGTCCAGGTCGCCGAGCCCGAGGCTGTAGAGTTCCGTCTCCATTCGGTCGTAGGTCACCTGAAGGCCCTCGGTCATGACCTGACCATAGTTGAAAGCCATACCGAGGATGGCGCCCGGCCGGAAGTGCCACACGTCGTCCGCAGCCATAGCCTGACCGGAGACCTTCACCTCCTGGGTAGCGAGGATGGCGTCGACGTTACCGGCACCGTTGGCATTCCTTACGGAGAGGGTGTTGGCGTCGGTGATGGCAGCGACACGGAGCGTCACGGCGGTACTGACGACCTTGAACAGGGTTCCAATGGGGAACCGGAAGGCGATGCCCGTGACCGTCAGGACTCCAGGGTTAGCACCACCAGGGCAGGTGCAGCCGGTAATCCGGCGGTTCCACAGGTCATCCGTGGTCCACTCGTAGGTGGTGTTGTTGAACGTGAACGAACTCGGTCCACCACACAGCTTCAGTAGGTCCGTAGAGTTGTCCCTCATGTTGAGGAGCAGGTCGTCTACGGCCCGAACCTTGATGTTGGTGTCAATAGGCACAGGGTAACCAGCGGTTACACCTGCGGTTCTCAGGGTAACGATTGTGCCAGGCATGGTGACGAACTCCTATCTAAACTGCTCCGGTCTTTCAATCAGAGCCTTTAGGTTGGCGGACATCGCATCTATGCCTTGGCCCGTACCGAGCTTGAACTCCTTGGGCGCAGGACCAGCACCACCGAGGTCAGAAGCAGCACTCGCAGCAGCGGGGCCAGTCGGCTTTTCTGCGGGCTTCCCACCACCCTCGAAGAAGTCGGCCTTTGCACGGAGGGCTTTAACCTCCATGTCCTCTAGGGAATCGTCGTCTTCTATCATCTCAGGGGTGAACCCGTACTTACCGTACTCGTTGACCAAACGTAGGGCTTCGACATGTCGGTGGTAGTCCGTGACGCTAAGGCGGGTCTTCTCCACTTCCTTCATAGCGTCATCGTAGTTCCACTGTTGCTGGAGAGCCTCTTTCTCTTCTTTCGACATCCCAGCTACTTCGACCGCACGTCGCAGTCTGGTCACCTCAGCCTCTTGCTTCTCTTGTGCCTTCTTCGCCTCCTCTAGTTGCTTGGTCAGTAGCGCGTCCCGCTTGTTCAGCCCGCTCTGGGCCTTAGCGAGGCGGTCCTCAACCTGCTTGCCGATTGCCGCTTGACCTTCCTCGCTGGCTAGAATAGCAGCGATGTCGGTGACGGCGCCCGAGGGCTTGAGTTCGTCCGGCTGGCTCACCGGGGGCTCTGCGGCAGAAGCGGGCTGGACCGGAGCGGGAGACACGTAGTTCTTGGAAAACGGGTCATTCTCCGAACCTGGCACGACTTCTTCAACTTTGCCCACAGAAGATTCCTGACTCACAGTTTCCTCCTTGTACTATTGTATCACATCTGGTTGACTATGGCAAATACGGTGCTAGTTCAGCCGAGCCTGGCTTGCAGTCCCAACGCACGAGGGGCTCCAGGAACTTCGGATTCTGCTTAAGGAACAGTTCCACAGCGGGGTCCAGCTTGTCGTAAAAGGGCTTCATGAAGCGTGTAGTTAGGACATTCGACACATAGCGAGCCTGAGTGTCTGTCAGCCTATCGGGGAATAGCTCGCCTAGCGTTTTGTCGCCCACAACGGTGCTTACAAAAGCAGCAGGAACCCTACCCGCATCCTGAATCTTTTTGAGAAAGTCCCCGCGAAGTGCCGAACGGTACTCACTACTGGTGCGGAAGTTCAGAGGCGTCTGCCCGTTACTCAGCATAGGTAGGGTAACAGGAAGGGTAGAAGAGTAGATAAAGTCCTGGCTCCATGCCCCATCCAGGAACTCATAGTACGGCCGCAGGAATATGGTGTCGGCCCGGAACTGCCCGTCAAGCTGGCTTGTTGAGGCCACATACTCACGGTCAATTACCGAAGAGGCTTCGGGGCCACTGTTCCAACGCCACTGGCGGTCTAGCTCTTCCTGAAGGAGATAGTCCGACTCGCCGTCCACGACAGATGCCTTTAGGACCCGTTCGTTGTAGTCTGCCGCCCACTTCTGCTCCTGGGTAGTTGGTGCAAAGCTCTTTACGGGGTGCTGCTTGTAGTAGTCCTCACGAAGCACGTAGGCATCGCTCAGCGCATCGGCGCGTTGCTGCCTGTACCACAAGCCGTTCTGATAGTTGGGACTGGTAGAGTCATTGTACTCAACCTCTATTTGATGGAGCCGCTCATCCGTCTTCGCATAAAGGTCGTCCATCTCTGACCAAGCACGTTCAGTGTTCTTGGCGTTCTCCCGCACGTCCTGTGAGTAGTGAGGGTCAGCCTCGTCGAACAGGATGCGTTGGTCGTCTGTGAACTCGCGGTAGGTCTCAGCCGGACGCTCCTGACCAGTCTTAATGTCGTGTACGAGAACGTTGTTTTCCTTGGCGTACCGATATGACGCCTCGTCTCGCAACTGGTTCACTGACACAGGTGTGGCCCTGCCAAGGAAGAACTCCCCGACGATAGCCCCCATGCGCGGAAGCATGGCGCCCTTGGAGTCGAGAATGGTATCGACGCCGAACGGGGTAAAGGTCCGGCGCATCATATTCGCTATGTCTCCCCAATCGGACGTAGTGGGCCGGCCGATGAAGTCGTGTCCCGAGATTGTGTCGATGAGCTTGCTCGTCAGCGGGGAGGACCTCGACCGGAAGAACTCGAACACCGGATTGTCTAGGTAATGGTTTGGGTCGTAGAACAGGCTCGGGTCCTTCCTACCCGCGTCAATAGACCAGACGAGGGACCGAAGCATCGAGCGGAAGATGCCGCCCATGCCTAGGTAGTTGTCGCCCACACGAACCGACATGAAGCCGGCCTCTAGTGGGTTGAACTGAGGCTCCTGACCGAGCAGCTTACAGGTGGCGTAGTACATGATTGACCCGCCCGATATTAGATTGAAGAGGGCCTTTCGAGCCTCGTTGCCGGCGACGCCGGGGCTAAACGCCCAGGCTATGAGTCCGAACGCCGACCGGGTGTACCGGGGGGCGAACATGAGGATACCCCCCTCAACCTGGCGCTGCGTTAGGGAAATACCCAGACCACGGGAGCTTGCCGTGCCAAGGAGGTCGCGTGTCACGGCGCCAAGGGACTCGAAATCGCCGTCCGTCTTGGCCTTAGAGAATATGGACTTCCAATACTCCCAGCGGCCGATGTCCAGCATTGAATCGAAACCCGTTGCCAGCCGCGCATACCCTTTACCTATCCCCGGTATCCTGTGGACATACCCACCAGCACGAGCCGACTGGAAATACTCGCCCTCACCCATCTGTCGCACCCACTTCAGGAAGCCCTGGAACTCCTCCGGGTACTTATCGGCCTGGGACAGCATGTACTTCATGCCGAGTGCCGGGTCGCTAAGCGTCCCATACGCCCGAGTGATAGCTCTGCTGAACGCTACGGGGTTACGGAACAGCAGCAACATGCCCTGAATGAACGGGAAGTTCATGTCAAGACCCGTCTGGAGTGTACGCGGAATGTCGTTTAGCTTCTGGACCGCACCCCACCAGTTGTTCCCTTGGTCTGCCATAACCTTCTCAACAGACTTAACAATGTCTGCTGGGAACAGCATTCCCTGTAGCTTAGGGATGGGGATACTCCCAATAGCGAATGAGTCCTCCGGGAACTTTTCGTGCCCTGGGAAGTATTGGGCGTTGATGCGCTCTTTCGGTCCAGCGATACCAGAGCTTGCGAGTTTCCTCATATCGGCGTCGTATTCGGCCTTCGCCCTGAACACTCTGGTTATGGAGTCACCCTGCCGGAGCTTCGCACTGTCCAGCAGTTCCTTCAGTGCGGCCTTGTACGGCGCCTGGTCAACGACAAGCTGACCGGGCTTTGGCACGCCGGTAGCCTGCGCCACCCACTCGTCGGGAACACTGTAGACCGTAACCTTGGTTCCCGGCGCCGATGAGTAGCGGACCGTCGCCTTGTTGGTCACAGCCTCCGGCACGTCAACATACTGGACCTCGGTGTCGGTCAGCTTGGCGAACTTGCGGGCGGCCAATACGCTCTCGCTCCAGTCGTCAGCGCCGGTCTGGAACAGTCGCACATACCCCTTCCGAGGAGGAGTGCCGAACTTGGCCTGAGCACGAAGCAGCCCCTTCAGCGCGGCCTGGTACTGGCTCACGATGTCCCCAACCTTTCCAGCCGTCTCAGAGTACCAGGGGTCGGGAACCTCGCCAGCAATCGGGCGCAGGCTTCGGAACGTGCGTTTCACAGAGAGGTTAGACATCTGTTTCGTAATATGGTCGGCAATGCGGTCGTCCCACATCTTGTACGCGGCGGCAATGGCCTTTTCTCCTATTAGCTCAGGAGACGCCATCTCACTGACTGCCCGCCCGTACTTCTTTGTTATGGCAGCGAGTTGAGCATCGTACTCCATTCGGCGTATGGCTGCTAGGGTTGTAGAAATAACGTCAAAGGCGTCGTTGGCAATGTCCCCGCCCGCCTGGACAAACTCAGCTTGCGTCTCGTACAGTCGAGGCTTCAACATAGCGGCTTTGCTACCAACTTTGGGACCGCCCAGGTACTCGTGCTGTACAAACTCGATGCCGTTCTTGCCGGCCTGGGAGCCACGGCCAATCCAGCCCTGACCCTCTTCGTACAGTAGCTCACGAATGTCGATGCCGTGCTTCTTTAGGTCTACGCCGGCCTCGCGGAGGGTCTGTTGAACCAGGCGTATGAACTCTGCGTCTACGCTATTGATGTTGGAGTAGTAGGTAGGACCGTATGTGAGTATGTCGTTCCAGGTAGCCAGAGTCCTCCCGCCCTCGCTCCAGTGGGCTTTTGAGGCTCTGCCCGCCGCCGTTAGTGTTACATCGTATCCAGTAGGCCCGCCGGGGGCCATTACGCGGGACATCCAACCCGTCCGCCGTGCCGCGTACAGGCGAGCTATGTTCATCCTATCGCAGGCGGCTGCAACATCAACCCACCCATAGAGCGCGGCCAAGTCCTTGCGTATGGGCTCTGTGAGTAGGGCGTTGGGGTTAAACGGGCCGTGGAGGTTATTCAGCCCAGGAATCTTGCTTACAGCTCTGTTGAACCCGGCGTAGACCCGACGCAGGAAGAAGGGCCAAGACACGCCCTTAACCAGGTCCTCGGCCATGGGGGGCTGAAAGGTCATCTGCGGTACTTCACCGACCGCAACTAGGTCTGGGTTGACTATAGCAAAGCGGTCCATGCCAGCATCGTAGGCATCATAGCCGTTGGCGCGAACCTCATCGGCTAGTCCAGCAGAGTCCCCCTTGGCTAGGCCAGCCCCCCGTCGAATGGCGTCCGTCTCGGCCTCCGAAGCAATCTTCATATTCGCCGGCACCGAAACCTTCAGCGTCTCGGGCGTTCCGCCCACCAGCTTTCCGGAAGCTTTGGCGACGGTCTCGGCTGTGGCCTGCCTACGGGCCAGCCAGAAAACACCACCCTCGCCGGGAACCAGCTTTCCTGTGGAAGTACCGTGATACATGGTTTCCAGGGCGCCAGCAGCAGCAGGTTGCTCCAAAGGAATAGCGGCCCTGTACGCTACAGGGTTATCCCAATCCAGCGGCAGGCTGAACCGGATGTGCCGACCGCCGACGACCAACTCAGTGAATCCATCACCAATCGGAAGGTCGGAGCCGATGCGGGCCGCACCCCGAACGGGCGTAAGCTGGAGGGTATTAACGTCTAGTACCCCCTCTGGTATTGTCACCGACTCTTGCCAGTACTTAGAGCCGAGGGTCAAAGCGTCGTCCACACCTATGTCTGATATGAATACCGCGGGCTCGAACGTGGGTACTCCGTTCTTAACCCAAGCTCCCTTAGCAAGCTGGGCATCGTACCCCATTGCTCTGGCGTCATCAATGAGTTTCAGGGAATCCTCAAGCGCCCGAGCCAATGTCTTCCCGGCGGTCTGCGCCGAGATAACAGCGTAGGAACGCCTGTTTAGACCCTCAGAAAACTTTGATATGCTTCGCGTCATCAGCCCTTCGCCTTGTATCACTCCCATGTAGGAGGTAGGACTGGCGTAGCTCACAGCCGCCCGCAGCACAGCGGGAGCGCCGAACGCAAAAGCCGTGCCGATAAGCTCTCCCTGCCACTTATCTAGGCCCACGCTAGGAGCCAACTCACCACCGACCGCAGAGCCGACGACTATCTTTGCGGCCATAGACGCCTTTGCGACCATACCGTATGGGGGCATGGCAAGCATGGAGAGTAGGAAGATGGGGCTCGTGCTTGTGTTTACGGCCTCATCCAGAATCCGCTTTATCGGGTCTGGCAGAGGCGAGGCTCCAACAGCCCCATGCCCGGCTTCACGGACATCTGCCAGCGACACTCCCGGAGCCTCCTCGCCATAGCCGGTGGGCACGGGTATGCCGCCGGCGACGCTACTGAACTTCACGTTGCTGAGGTGCTTCTCAATGCCACCGACAACCTTGCCGACCACTCCCAGCGCCTTCTGTAGTGAACTCTCCTTGGCCTCTGGCGGTATCAGCAGGTGCTCCATGTACGTGGTGCAAATCTCGCCCGTGTTCTCCGGCGCTGCCATCCAATACTGGTAGGCGGCTCCCTGCGCGGCCTTGATGTCTGCTATGGTAGCAGCCTCGGCAGAGTCGGGGTTCAAGAACGGTAGGGATTCGGTCTGCTCCAGAGCCCTAGCAGCGGCCACTTTCTTTGCCCCCTCAAGGTCCCCGCCTCTCATCATGTCATCAGAGGTAACGCCCCGGTAGCCCTCAATCAGCCCGTCTCTGTCCCCGTACAGGGCCTTCAACCCCTCGGGGTCAGTCTCTTCCATATACTTGACAATGGACGCACCATTCTCACGGCAGGTGAACACAGCCGCCATTGCGCTTGTTTGATACTCCTCAAGGCCGTTCGCGCCACCAAAGTCGGGGTTGTTCTTTAGGAACGTGCCCCCATAGGACATGAACCTCTGAGAAAGGACCGCCGGGTCCTCCTTTGCGAAGTCGGGGGGCACATAGTCCCGTACAGGAGCCTGCGCCTGCTCAACCGCACGGAGCTTCTCCATAGCCGGCACAACAGGGGTAGGTAGAGGCTCCTCACGAGCCCGCCGAGCGACGATAGCGTCGTACTCAGCCCGAGAGTCCAACTCCGGGCGCGGAGCGGGGACCTGCGGCTGGTCCTGC
>Ga0315273_10013582_pt1 | contig 10475 bp, 9 predicted proteins | sample YL17G02_0_MG_FD_205753 | JGI IMG/M metagenome (GOLD analysis project Ga0315273, IMG submission 205753) | Sediment microbial communities from Yellowstone Lake, YNP, Wyoming, USA - YL17G02_0 | ecosystem: Environmental > Aquatic > Freshwater > Lake > Sediment | place: USA: Wyoming | collected... | reverse complement strand
AGCGGAGTTCGGCTTCACCGAGAGCCACCAGCTGGCGCTGGACGTGCGCGAGTTCGGCGGGGGGGACGAGGTGGCCCGCCACCTGAAGGACAACAATATCATCCTGAACATGAACCTCCTGCCCTTCGAGCCCTTGGAGAACGTGGCCAACCCGGCGGGCATCCGCCTGGGGGTGCAGGAGATGACCCGGGTCGGGATGAAGGAGCCGGAGATGGGCACCATCGCGGGCTTGTTCCAGAAGTGCCTCATGGAGGGGAAGTACGTCGGGGAGGAGGTCCGGGAACTGCGCAAAGGCTTCCAGAAGGTGCGCTACTCCTTCGACGCGACCGAGCAGTCATGAAGGACGTGCAGAACCAGAAGGACCACCGCCGCATCGACCTCCAGAAGGTCGGGGTGAAGAACGTACAGTACCCGATCGTGGTCCTGGACAAGAAGAACCGCACCCAGACCACGGTGGCCACGATCAACCTGTACGCCGACCTGCCCCACGACTTCAAGGGCACGCACATGAGCCGCTTCATCGAGGTGGTCAACCAGTACTACGTGGACATCTCGATGAACAACTTCCTGTCCATGCTGGACAAGATCCGCCACCTGCTGGACGCCCGCCGGGCCTACGGGGAGGTTCTGTTCCCCTATTTCATCGAGAAGCAGGCGCCGGTGTCCGGCGAGAAGAGCCTGATGAGCTACACCTGTGAGTACCTTGGGGAGGTGAGCGACCACAAGCGTCACTTCTATGTGGGCATCCACGTGCCGGTGGCCACGGTCTGCCCCTGTTCCCAGGAGATCAGCGAGCAGGGGGCGCACAACCAGCGCGGCATCGTGAAGGTCAAGCTGCTGTTCGGCAGGTTCTTCTGGATCGAGGACGTCATCCGCATCATCGAGCAGTCCGCCTCCAGCGAGGTGTTCACCCTGCTGAAGCGGGAGGACGAGAAGTACATCACCGAGCAGGCCTTCGCCCGCCCGCGCTTCGTGGAGGACGTGGTGCGCGAGGTGACCCAGAAGCTGGAGGCGACCGGGGACTTCGGCTGGTTCAGCGTGGAGGCGGAGAACTTCGAGAGCATCCACAACCACAGCGCCTACGCGTACGTGGAGCGCGGCGCGGTGGGCTGAGGCTTGGCATGGCGGGCCCGGCGTTCGCCGCGCTCGTAGAGCTGTTCTCCAGGGGCTTCCTGTGCAGCTTGCGCTACTTTTTGCCGGGCTGAGCCCGGCGTTTGCGCCACAGCGGCCGGGAGCCCACCACCGCCAGGTACACGGCGCCGGACAGAATGATGATGGTCGCCCCGGCCGGCAGGTTGGGCTTGTAGCTCAGCGCCAGGCCGGCGGTCATGAGCGCTCCGGACAGGACCGAGGCCACGATCATGGTGTGCCACAGGCGGCGCGTCAGGTAGGCGGCCGCGGCGGCCGGCAGCGACAGCAGCGCGATCACCATCACGATGCCGACGACTTGCAGCAGGATCACGATGGTCAGGGCCGTCAGGCAGAGCAGTAGGATGTAGTACAGCTCCACCCGTAGCCCGCGCAGACGGGCGAACTCCTCGTCGAAGCAGACGGCTTCCAGCTTGTAGTAAAACAGGAAGCTCACCAGCACGACCAGGGCGTCCAGCCCGGCGATCAGCGCCAGGTCGGCACGGCGCACCATCAGGATGTTACCGAACAGGTAGCTCATCAGGTCATCGTTGTAGCCGGGGGTGCGCGAGATGAAAAAGATGCCCACGGCCATGCCGATGGACCAGACCGCGCTTAAGACCGTGTCCTCCCGCTCGCGGCCGTATAGGGTGACCGCCCCGATGATGATCGCCGAGAGCAGGGCCGAGGCCACCGCGCCGACCAGCGGCGTGACGAACTCCCAGCCCAGCACGCGCTGCAGGTAGCGGGCCAGGCCCATGCCGCCCAGGACAGTGTGGGCGATAGCTCCGGCGATGTAGCTGATCCGGCGCACCGTGATGAAGCTACCGACCACCCCGGAGGCGACGGAGGCCAGAAGGCCGGTGGCCAGGGCGTACTGTAAAAATGGGAAGGCCAGCAGGTCGCGCAGGAAGTCCATCATAGCTCGTGCTCGTGGCGCACCAGGGCGATGTCGACGCCGTACAGCTCGCTTAAGATCTCCCCGGTCAGGCGGCTCGCCGGGTGCTTGACCACGGTGCGGTTTACGCACAGCACCCCGCTCACGAACTGAGACACCACCCCCGTGTCGTGGGAGACCAGCAGGATGGTCAGGCGCCGGGCCAGCTCGACCAGCAGCTCGTAGAGCTTGGCGGTGGCCGCGCGGTCCACGCTGGCCGTGGGCTCGTCCAGCAGCAGCAGCTCGGGGTGGACGGCCAGGGCGCGGGCGATGAGCACGCGCTGCCGCTGGCCGCCCGACAGGTCGGCGAAGGGCCGCCGGCGCAGCTCCGCCAGCCCGACGGTCTCCAGGGCCTCCTCGGCCGCCTGCCGGTCATCCCGGCGGTAGGGTCCGGCCGCGAAGTTGCCCACCCGGCCCATGCGCACCACGTCCAGGACGGTGACCGGGAACAGGGGGTCGAAGCGCGCGTACTGGGGCACGTAGCCCACCCGGCTGCGCGCCCGCTCGGGGGGGCCGCCGAATACCCGCACCTCGCCGGAATCGGGGCGCGCGGTCCCCAGGATCAGGCGCAGCAGCGTAGTTTTGCCCCCGCCGTTGGGCCCGACCGCGGACACGAACTCCCCGGGAAGCACCTTGAAGGAGACTGCCTGGAGCACCGGCTCGCCGGTGTAGGAGTAGTTCACCTCGCGGAAATCGACGACCGCCGGGTCCGCGGCCGCCGTGCCTGCAATGCGCGCGTCGTTCATTGCGGTCGCAGTGCCTCCTGTACCTTGCGGCTCAAGTCGCGCAGGTTCGCCAGGTAGTCGCGGGGCAGGTCGTCCAGCGGGACCACGGCGCCGCCGATGGCCTCGGCCACCGCCCGGGCGCCGGCCTGGGAGAATTGCGGCTGCACGAACACCACGCGGATGCCCCGCTCCCGGGCCAGCTCGATCAGGCGCGCCAGCTCGCGGGCCGAAGGCTGCCTGCCGCCGGTCTCCACCGCCACCTGCCTCAGCCCGTACTCCCGGGCGAAGTAGCCGAAGGCGGGGTGGTACACCAGCAGCTCCCGGCCGGCCAGCGGGGCGAGCGAGGCGGTGAGCTGCGCATGCAGCCGGTCTAGCTCGGCGGCGAAGCCCTCGAAGCCGGCCCGGTAGGCCTCCTCGCCGGCCGGGTCCGCGCGGATCAGGGCGTCCCGGATGGTTTGGGCCTGGCGGCGGGCCAGGGGCGGGCTCATCCAGACGTGGGGGTCCCGGCCTTGCTCCCCTTCGTGTTCCTCCATCAGGGTGATGCCCTCGCGCGTGTCCACGATCGTCAGGTCGGGCATCGTGCTTTCCAGGCGGGGGACGAGCGCGTTTTCGAAGGGAAAGCCGGCCCGGAAGAACAGGCTGGACCGGGCCAGGCCGGCCACCTGCCTTGGTGAGGGCTCGTAGGTGTGCGGGTCCTGCCCCGAGGTCACCAGCGCCTCGACCTGGACCCGCGTTCCCCCTATGCGCTCCACGAAGTACTGAAGCGGCGGGATGCTCACGAAGACCCGCAGCCTGCCTGCAGCCGCCGGGGAGCCGACGCGGCTGCAGCCGGAGGCCAGGACCAACGCGCCCGCGATCAGGGCGACAGCGGCGAGGACCGTCCCCGCTGGCAGCATCTGCACCGCTCTTCGTGTTTTCATGCCCCCGTCCTCCCCCCCGCCGGTCCGGACCCGCAGGTCAGGTACAGGGCGTCGCACTCCCGGCAGTGCTTGACCGCGTGGTCCCTGGCAAAGCCGTCCCAGTGCTTCTTCTGCTCGGGGGTCATGATCCCGGTGCCCTGGCACAGGGGGCAGGCATGGTCCAGGGCCGAGAGGATGGCCGCCCGGATGAACTCCGAGCGGTTGGGCAGGCGCCGGATCGCGCGGGCCAGCGCCTGTCCCACCTTGAAGGTGATCACCTCGTCCTTGTTGCGCAGCATGCGGGCTTCCTCCGGTAATACTTCGTAATATAGTCTTCCCAAACCCCGGACTTGTCAAGAGCGGCCGGCGGCGGACCCGAGCTTGTTGCGGGCCGGCCGGGATGCTATATTCGCCCTCGGAGGCGATCGGGATGGGGAAGAAAACCCTGGTGGGTTTGCCGGCGGTACTGCCGGCCTGGCTGCTCCTGCTGCTGGCCGGCTGCACGAGCCTCTCGGATTCGAGGTTCCTGAACAGTCTGGAGGACCCCGTAAAGTCGCGGGCCGTGACCGAACAGGGCATCGCCCGCTACCAGCTCGCCCTGGTCACGCGGGGAGAGTACGAGCGCGTCGAGGAGGTGCGGCGCTACTTCGAGGTCGCCCTGCGCTATGACCCCAACAACCGACAGGCCCAGGCCTATTTGGACCTGGTGGACGGCTACCGGGATGCCGAGACGCGCAAGCGCGTCCGCGAGGCGGAGCAGCTGCTGAAGAAGGGCAAGCGCGGCCAGGAGGAGGACTACGCCCTGTGCCTGGCGGTGGCCCGGGCTGGCTCGCTATCCCCGCAGGACGAGCAGGTTGCCGCGCTGCGCCGCCAGACCGAGGAGGTGCGGGGCACGCTGGTCGCTCTCTACCTGGAGCGCGGCCGCGGCGCGCGGGCCCAGGCGAAGGCCAGCTCCTCCGCGGCCGCCCAGGAAAAGCTCTATCTGGAGGCGTTCCGCAGCATCAACCGGGTTCTGGCCATCGATTTACAAAACAAAAACGCCCAGGCCGAGAAGGACTCCCTGCGCACAGCGGTCAACGACATCTTCACCGAGCGTCTGGCCGGGGCCGGGCAGATGGTCGGCAAGTCGAAGTTCGCCGAGGCGCGCCAGGAGGTGGTGCTGCTGGAGGAGCTGAACCGCCGTCTGGGCCACCCCTGCGACGATGAAATCGGGGACCTCAACTACACCCTGCACTTCCGTTGGGCCCGCAGCCTGTTCGACCGGCGGGACTACCCGGCGGCCCAGGCCCGGGCGGACGCCGCCCTGGCCGTACGCAAGACCGAGGAGGCGGCTGCCCTCCGACGCAAAATCCAGCAGGCCCGCCGGCAGAGCGAGAGCGGCGTGTCCTACGAAGCGGCCCTGGAGCAGGCGGATCGGGCGCTCGAGCAGGGGGACCTGGCCGGGGCCTACCGCCGGTTCAACGCCCTGGCCCGCGGGACCCAGGATCGCGCCAGGCTCGCCACGCTGGAAAGCCGCCGGGAGAAGGTCCGCGTCCAGCTTCCTGGCCTGTACGAGAAGGCCGTGGGCTACTACCGGGCGGAGGATTTCCAGAAGGCCGTCGAGCTTCTGGAGACGGTGCTGGGGATCGATGTGGAATACGAGCAGGCGGCCGAGTACCTGGACAAGGCCAGGACCAAGCAGAAGCTGCTGGAGCAGTTCGGAGGGGAGGGATGAAGCGGGAGAATGCCCTCCGCATCGTGCTGCACGCCCTGGAGGCGCTGTACAGCCTGGTCCTGCTGGCCTGGTTTGCGGCGCCGCTCTACCGGCCGCTAGCGGGGTGGTTCGCCGCCGTGCGGCTGCCCTCGGTGGCCCGTCTGCCCGCCGAGTTGGCCGAGGCGGCGGGGGGGGGCGCGGCGCTGCCGATCGCCACGCTGCTGGCCTACCTGATTCCTGCCATCCGGCTGTACAAGCTCGCCTGCCTGCTCCTGGAGCGGGCCCTCCCCGGGTTGGCGGACCCGCGGCGCAGCTTCCCTATCCTGGCCAGCCTGGCGAGCTCCACGCTGGCGCTGGGCGCGATCCTGGCGCCCGTGATCCGCCAGGCCGCCTCCTGGCTCTATTTCGCGGGTCTTTCCCCCGCGCTGATCGCCCTTTTCTTCCTTTCGTTGGCCCACAATGCCTTCTTCCTGTCCATGCTGATCGCGCGGTTGAACAGCAAGGACGATTCCTACCGGGAATACCTGGAGTTCCGGCGCGCCGGGGCGGGCCGCGGCTTCCTGCGGGCGCTGCTGGCGCAAGGCATCCAGAAGCGTCTGGTCGTGTCCTTCACCTCCCTGGTCCTGGTGGTCATTGCGGTGTTGAGCCTGGTGCTGATGCGCAACTTCAGCCGGACTCTCCTCGCCGCATTGATCGAGAACGGCAAGGGGCTGGCCGAACGCACGGCCAGCGTGGTCCGGGCCAATTTCGGCGACGACATCGCCCTGGAGGATTACTTCGCGATCGAGGCCCGCAAGAACGCCGAGGCAGCCTTCCGCTTCGAAGAGCTCGCCTATTACCGCCACGCCTCTGCCGGCGGTGAATACCGCGTGGCCGCCAGCACGGCGCGCGCCCGGATCGGGGAGCCCCTGGGGGAGCCGGGCTTCAGCCTGGAGCGCACCGGGTACCGCTTCGACCCCGAGCGCCGGCTCTACGAGTTTAGCGCCCCCGTTGCGGTGCGCAACCTCCTGATCGGCTTCGTGCGCCTCTCCTACGCCCGGGAGGTGATCTACGAGCCCTACTTCCGGGCCCAGCTCCAGGTCATCCTCATCGCCGCCCTGTTCCTGTACGCCACCGTGTTCCTGATCTACGTGGTCGGCCGGGGCATCGCCTTCCCCATCCTCTTCCTGCGCATGAGCGTCAACTCCATCGCCCGCACGCTCGCCGGGATGATCAAGGGCAAGGTGCGCATCTCCAGCGAGCTGCTGCAGTACCAGGACCGGGTGCGCACGCGCGACGAGATCAAGCTGCTGTCCGACGAGATCGGCAACATGACCACCGTGATCCGCGGGGTCATCCCCTACATCTCCGCCTCGACCCTGAAGCACTCCGAACGGGCGAATCCCACCACCGAGCGCCGGGAGCTGGCTTTCCTGTTCACCGACGTGCGGGACTTCACGACCCTGTGCGAGGGCCTGCCCCCGGACCAGGTGGTGGAGCTGCTCAACCACTACCTGGACCTGCAGTCCACCGTGATCTTGAGTAACGGCGGGGACATCGACAAGTTCGTGGGCGACGAGATCATGGCCGTGTTCGAGGGCCCACGCAAGGAGCTGGCCGCCTGCCGGTCGGCCATGCAGATCCGCGCGGCCATGGCCGAGGACACGGAACAGCGCCGCCTGGGCGGCGAGCGGGCCCTGTCCATCGGGATCGGCATCCACTCCGGCCCCGTGGTGTTCGGCAGCGTCGGGGCCAAGGACCGCATGGACTTCACCAGCATCGGCGACACGGTCAACTTGGCGGCCCGTCTGGAGGGCGCCAACAAGACCTACGGCACCAAGAGCCTGATCACCGGGACGGTCCAGGCCAAGGTCCGCGAGCAGTTCCTGTGCCGGGAAATCGACCTGCTCACCGTCAAGGGCAAGCGCCAGCCGGTGCGCATCTTCGAGGTGCTGCAGGAGCAGAAGCAGGCCGAAGAGAAGCTGCGGGAGATCAAGAAGTACTTCGAAGGGGGCCTGTCCTTCTACCGCCGGCAGCTCTGGGCCGAGGCCCAGAAGGCCTTCGGCTTCCTGGTACGCAAGTACCAGGATGAGGCGAGCGAGGTGTTCCTGCGCCGCGTGGAGCTTTTCCGCAAAAGCCCGCCCTCCGCGGACTGGGACGGCGTGTTCAGCCTGACCGTGAAATGAGCCCGGTCCAGGGCCTGCGCGGCGGCGGGCGTTACCTGGCCGGCAGGGCGCCCAACTCCTCCTCCAGGGAGTAGTACAACGAGTAGATCGAGTCCTCCAACTCTAGCTTCAGGCGCCGCTTCTCCTGCGGGAAGGGCAGGCCGGAGTCGAAGCGGATCGGCTTGCCGATCTTGATGCCCTTCACTTTCTGGTTGACGGCCACCGGCAGGAAGCTGATCGCCTTGCGGGTCTTCTCGTAGTACAGGCGCGCCATGGCCAGGAAGCCGGTGGAGAAGTCCCCCAACACCTCGTTGATCGGGTGATCCTTGTTCTCGGGGAACACCAGGATGTTCCTGCCCTTCAGCAGCAGCTCCAGGCTCCTCTGGAGCGTATCGCGGATGCGCCGGCTGGAGGCGTACACCGGGATGGCCTGAAGGTCTTTCATGATGAAGACGCAGATCCTGCCGATCAGACGGGCCAGCCAGACGCTCAAGGGGGGGCGGAGCTTCAACTCCAGCTCCGTGAACTCCTTCTGCAGGCGCCGGGCCACCTTCCGCAGCTCCGTCACCTCGTGGCCCACCCAGGGGTATAGCTTCAGGGGCAGGGAGGAGATGATCGACAAGGGGCCGAAAGAGCCGATGTGGTTGGACACAATAATGAGCGGCTCCCCGGAGGCCAGGCAGCGGAAGACATTGCCCCAGCCGCGGATGCGCAGCTTCAGGATCAGCTGCTTGAACAGCTTGCACAGGACGAGCACGAAGAGCCCGCCCTGGGTTCGCTCCCTCTCCATACTTAGCCTGTCTATGCTAAAGGTAGTCCAGGGCTGGCGGGCTGTCAAGAGCAGTCGGGCCTGCCGGCCCCCTGGAATGAGTATGATTCCTTGCTTCTATACCTTATAATCGCGCCAATAGCCATGACCGCAATGAGCTGGCAGTTCACTCCATATACAGTGCCGATCCTCCTGGCCGGGGCCGTAACCTTCATCTGTGCCACGCTGCTCTGGCGCAATGCGACCAGCCGCAGCAGGTATGCCGCGCTTCTGCTCTGGGACCTGACCCTCTGGATGACCGGCTACGCGCTGGAGCTCACAGCCGCCGGGCTCGGCCTCAAGCTGGCCGGCCAGAACCTGCAATACGCCGCCGGTGTCTTCATCTCCCTCGCCTGGATCGCCTTCATCACCACCTATTCGGGTCTCGGGCACTGGCTGCGCAGGGAGGTCCTGATTCCCCTGGCGATTCCCTCGCTGGCCAGCATTGCACTGCTAGCCACCAACCGCTGGCATGGACTAGTCGCCTACGACCTGTATCTCGATGCATCCGGACCGTTCGTGCTTCTGCAACGGTCCTGGGGACCCTGGTCGTACTTCATCATTGCCTACACCTACCTGCTCCTTCTGCTCGGGCTGCTGCTCCTGGCACGCCTCTATCGCCGGGCTCCTGCGGGGGAACGGCGGCAGCCGGGCCTGCTGATCCTCGGGATAGCGTTTCCCTGGATCGGCAGCGTTCTTGACCTGCTGAACGTCAAACTACTGTACGGCCTGGATTTCACGCCGTTCGGTTTTCTGCTCACGGGTCTGGTGATCACCTGGGACATCCTGTACCACCGCTTCGGCCAGATCATCCCCGCCTCCTACGAGCTGGCGGTGCAGAGCATGAGCGACGGGGTCATCGTGGCCGACCGTTCCGGACGAATCGTGGCCGCCAACCGGGCCGCTCAGGGGATTTTTCAGGATTTCGGGGAAGCCCTCCGTGAGCGTCGCCTGGAGGAGCTGATCCCCCCGGACGCCCTCGGGGCGGAGGCCCTGCCCGAGGATGCCCGTAGCCGCGCCGAGGTACAGGAACTGGAGCTCGCCCTGGGCGCAGGCGCCGCCCGCAAGCTCTACAACCTGCGGCGCTCCTGGGTCGTCGAGCACCGGCAGCCGGTCAGCCAGGTGCTGGTGCTCCGCGACATCACCGAGCTGGCCCGTTCCGCAGCTAGCCTGCGGGAGGCCAAGGCCCTGGCCGAAGAGGCCAACCGGGCCAAGAGCGAGTTCCTGGCCAACATGAGCCACGAGCTGCGCACGCCGCTGCATCATATCATCGGCTTCACGGAGCTGGTGGCCGGCGGGCATGCCGGGGAACTCAGCGGGACGCAGGAGGAGTACCTGCGCGATGTTCTGGATGCCGGCCGCAACCTGCTCGCCCTGATCAACGATATCCTCGAGATGACCAAGATCGACTCCGGGATGCTGGCGGTGAACCTGGAGCCGGCCGGCCTGAAGGAAGCCTTGGAGGGTACCCTGGCGCTCGTGCGGGAAAAGGCCCTGAAGCACCGGATTCGGGTTTCGCTGGAAGCCGGCAGCCTGCCGGAAACCGTGCTCATCGACGTCCGCAAGCTGAAGCAGGTTCTGTGCAACCTGCTGGTCAAAGCCGTGTCTCTTTGCCCTGACGGGGGACAGGTGATCGTGCGGGTACGGATGCAGGAACAGGGGGAGGAGCGCAGGCTCGCCGGGCTCGAGCTGCAGGTCCTGGGAGTCGATGTGCGGCTCTCGGCGGATGATCACGAACGGATTTTCCAACCTTTCGAGCAGGTCAAGGCGGGAACCGATCACCTCGACCTGGCCAGCGGCAGCGGCCTGGCATTGGCCAAAAGGTTGGTGGAGCTACAAGCGGGAACCATTGCGGCGGAGTATTCGGCAGCCGACGGGGGCACTGTGTTCGTCGTGCAGCTGCCCGTCGGGACCACAGACTAAGGAGTTTTGGCGTGGAACACGGCATGGATTGGGACGCAGCAGAGCCGTCGGGGTCAGGACTCACCGATCCGGCAACCGGGCTGTTCGAGCGGCCGCTGTTTTTTCTGGAGCTGAAACGGGAATTGCTGCGCTCCGAGCGCTCCGGTGAGCCTTTCACCGTCGCCTTGATGGACCTGGAGGGCGCTGCCGACCCGGCATCGGCAGCGCAGGCGCCCGCG
>Ga0315273_10013579_pt1 | contig 10477 bp, 15 predicted proteins | sample YL17G02_0_MG_FD_205753 | JGI IMG/M metagenome (GOLD analysis project Ga0315273, IMG submission 205753) | Sediment microbial communities from Yellowstone Lake, YNP, Wyoming, USA - YL17G02_0 | ecosystem: Environmental > Aquatic > Freshwater > Lake > Sediment | place: USA: Wyoming | collected... | reverse complement strand
CGATTAAATTTATTATTAATCCTCCAATTAACCCTTCCCATGATTTACCGTTTTTAAACCTGTGTCTGCCGAATCTGATTCCAATAATCGCTGATGCAAGATCACCAAAAACAGTAAGCAGCAAAGCAACAAGAGCAATTTTAAAATCAAAAACCGAGAAAACAATAATTGTTGAAATGATCATATATAAACCCCCTGTGACACGGCTCTTTTCGTGTTTACGCATTATGCCCAGGGGATCAGGTACTTTTACTTTCCATTCAAGCCGCAGAGATTCAAGCTCTAAAACGAGCATTAAAATAATGGCCAAAGCAAAAATCGCCATACCTTCGGAAAAATAATATTTTAAAACTATGTAACCCAAAATTACCGGCAGCTGATACAGGTGAAAGAGTTTTCTTAAGATTTCTTTTTTAAGTTTGTTTTTCATGGAAACGCGGGGCTATCTCCAGAAGTTAAACCATCTTTTTTTAGGAGCATCCAGCATTTTAACCTGATTTTCCAGAACAACCATTCTGTCCTGAAAAGTTTTAATAAGTCTGAATAAATTTTCTTTGTCTTTTTCATGCTGATCAATAAGTTTCTGGATTGTATCCTTGAAAACACCTAAATCATCGGATGTAACAAAATTCTTGGCAAGTTTTTTCTGCTGTTTTGCCGGCTCGTTTTTTATCTCTTCTTTAACCCCGGTATTCTGCTGAACTTTTGCGATCTGCTCATCCTTAATATTGAATGTTGAAATAAGACTCTGGCGGTCAACCATATAATTATATCCCTGAGGAGTTTTTGATTTTCGTGCTTTAATTTTTCTCCCTTTAATTGCTCTTCGAATTGTCTGAACAGATTTATCTGAGAGCAAAGCCGCCTCATGAATAGTCAGAAATGTTTGAGCCATGATAAAAATTTAAGAATAAATTTTGGGTAATCAACCCTTAAACGGACTTTAATTATAGCAAAAAAATCATGGTGCGCAAGTTAATTTGAACAAACAATCGCCAACCAATGATATTTGCCTTCAAGCTCCCCTCCAGACCACGCATCTAATAATTTAACAGCTGTGATTGTTTTATTTCCCGGTAAATCTCCGTTTTCATCTTTTGTTAATCCGCCCTCCAGTCTTTCCATTAAGGAATCGTAAATAAAGAATTCGTCTTTTTCAGAATCAAAACCGAAAAGAGTTATGTAATGCTGAAAATCCTCTTTTTTTATTAAAAGAATTATCGGATGATTTTTAGAAAGCTGTTCGCGCAAATATTCAATTTTTTCATCATCTGATAGACCTGATAAATCAGGTGTTTCTAAAGTAATATTGTACTCGTTAAGCTGGCCTGTGATTCCTTCCGGGAGCGTCCAGTTGTACTCTATTCTGTGTGTTATTGTTTTAACAAACTCTGCCGAGGAAACATTTTCGCCTGTTAAAGCTCTTACAACGGCGGCAGAATTATAAGGTGCGCAGTCGTTATAGCTCTGCGCAAAATTATATTCAGACGGGTAATGAATAATCGCTGATTCGGGTATTTTAATCTCTTTAATCGGTGGCTGTTGTATTATTGGCTGTTCTTTCTGTAAAGGCTCTTTAAAATACCGCAATGCGAAAACCTCAATCAATATCAAACAACATCCAATTATTAAAAGCATAATATAGACTTTTCTCACTTTTAACATATGTTAACGGAATAGATATATTGCAAGAATTATTATAGGCTGATGAACAAGATAAATAAACAATGAATGCTTGCCCATGTATGCACAGAATTTAACAAACAGGGTGGCTGATAGATCAGGCAATTCAAAATTTCTTTTATATGATTTATAAAAATGATTTCCGAATGCTATACCTAAAAGAACAAGTCCGTAATAAGGAAAAATCGGGAAGTAATCGAGTGTATAAAAATTTTCCGGCTTAAGTCCAAGCCATAAAAGCCACGGAAAAGATAAAGACAGAACGCTAAGAAAAAACCCTACAATAAGAGTTAAAATTCCTAAAATAATATTTAACTTAATGAACTTTAAAAATGGATATGAAATAATAATTGAAACCCCGATCAGATGAAGAATTCCAAAAATAATAAAACCTTCTTTAAAATATATTTTTGTTACTAATGTAATAATTAAACCGTAACTAAAAATATATAAACCTCTTTTTAAATATTTTGAAAAAACCGGCTTATCCCCTTTGGACAATGTTTTCGAATAACTTAAAGAAAGCGAAACACCGCTTATAAAAAGGAACATAATAAAAGCAATTTTACCGATCATTGAAATTGGAATATTTCCAGATGCACTGGGGAAAATACCATTATAACCAAGATCAAAAAAAACATGAAAAGTTATCATAAATATGACAGCTATTCCTCTTAGAAAATCTATTTCCCAGAAACGAATTGTTATTTTGTTAAATTCCAAATTTTTATTTAATAAAGTAAAATTAAACCAGAAATTATTTTAATTTATCATTAGAATTTATGCAAAATTTTTTTAAAAGCATACTACAGCATATCGCACTTGCATGTTTTGCGATTTCTTTAACAATTTTATTTCTGGGAATGAGATCCGTTTTAGGCGTAGGAGGTTTTTGCGCTGAGGGAGGCCCTTGCGAGACCGCAGTTCATTGTCCCAGCGGTAAGGACTGGTCTGTCCTGGAACTTTTTAAGTGGTTCGAAACGAACTCCGGACTGGAATGACACTGTATTTAAATTAATTTTTTCCTGCCTCTCTTCGTTCCTTTTCTACCTCACGTTTTAATTCAGGTAATAAAGTGACCAATAATTGAGAAATTTGTTTTAAATCTAATCTAGGTTCTATATTTGTTGCTGTTCTTCGACTAAAACCTATTTCATTGTCCTCAGCACGCTGAGCTTTCCCACCTATATATTTACATGTTATAAGATTAAATGAATAAGACTCAACCATATAAAAAACACGCCCCGTTTTATTTCCAGAACTGTTGAGCACAGGCTGTTTCTTTCCTATATATAAAAAGGCAAATTGATTTTTATTTTTATCTAAAAAAAATATATAAGGCACTCCACCTATTTCAACCCTAATTGTTTTAAGAGGATCAGCACCAGGAATTTTAAGCAGTGTATTCTTTAAATCTTTGCTTTGTGACAACAATAGCTGTTGGATTCTTAATTCTTCTTTATTTACAACAGTACTTGGTGTTTTACCTGGTGTTTCTCCCAGGTATACCAATAAGGAATTAGTTAAATTAAAATTAAACAATTTATGAAAGCAGTTGATTTTCATGTTATTAAAATTAGTTATGATATATTATAACATGCTTTACGTTAAGTTGCAATCAGTATAAATTTAAATAAAAGAGATTGAGAAATCGGCCTCAACTTATTGAGTTTCTCTAATTTTTCCTCAAGGATTTTTTGCAGATTTTCTCTTAAAAGCATAATGGTTGGATAAGTCTATTTCTATCGTATCCAACCTATACTAAATTTTCAAGGTCCTCTTCTATCCCAAAATCTCTTTTGCAACGCGCCTTTCGAGTCGGGATAAATCGAATCCTCCATTGTCGGAAACCCAAAAATCAACCTTAATGCCTGTCGGCCCATCAATAAAATTAAATTCGCCTCCGCTTCTGACCATCTCATCCGCGGTGTCTTCATCAATATAACCGGATTCGTTTAAATCCCGTAGAGGCTTAATTTCAATTACTATATCAATATCTGCTGTAAATCTCAGCCTTCCCCAGATCAAAACAGCCATACCTCCGGTCACCGAATAAGGGAGTTTCAATTCTTCTAAAATCCGGGCGATATTTTAAGAAGCTCTCTTGGATCTGTTTGTTCCATAATTAATTTTGTCACCTGCAAGATCTTTTGCTAACCTCCACAGCCCAACCCAAACCTCAAGCCTTTGATCGGCTGACATCTTTCTGAAAATATCATCCTGTATATCCTGAGCTGTTTTTATTGTTTTGATCATACGACAAAAGTATACCTCATGCGATATTACACGCGCAAACATTGTTGAAAAAATACGAAGAACGCGCCCCTTTAAATACAGGGGGCGCTAAGTATCCCCTTCGGGGATAAAATGGCGGAACGGACGGGACTCGAACCCGCGACCTCCACAGTGACAGTGTGGCGTTCTAACCAACTGAACTACCGCTCCTTAAGTGCCTGCTTGTAAAAGCACGTTTAAAAATAGTATATTTCTTTTGGAAACTCAAGCTATTTTAATTTACGCGCTATAAATTATGAAAATAGGAATAGACTGCAGAATTTATTCAAGCAGATTTACCGGAATCGGGAGGTATGTTCACGAACTTGTTAAAAGAGTCTGCAAAAACGATTCCAAAAACGATTATTTTTTGTTTTTTAACGAACCTGAGTTTTCTTTATTTACGAGCGATCTTAAGAATGTTAAAAAAGTGCTTGCTGATGCGCCCATTTATTCTGTGCGCGAACAATTGCACTTTTTGAAAATTTTGAACAGAGAAAAACTTGATCTGATGCATTTTACGCATTTTAACGCCCCTGTTTTTTACAGGCGTCCTTCAGTTGTTACTATCCATGACCTTACTTTATTTTACTATCCCGGCAAAAAGAAAAAGGGGATGATAAGCCGCATTGGTTATAATCTTTCTTTTAAAAATATTGTAAGAAAGGCAAAAAAGATAATCGCAATTTCTTATAATACTAAAAATGATCTTGTAAAACTTTTAAAACTCGACTCGAAAAAAATTAATGTTATTTATCAGGCGGTGGGAAGTGAGTTTAAAAAAACCAATGATGAAAAATCTATAAATGAAACGCTTAAAAGTTTGGGTATAAAAAAGCCGTTTCTGCTTTATACTGGCGTGTGGCGCCTGCACAAAAATCTTCCTAATTTAATAAGAGCTTTTAATGAGTTAAAAACAGAATATAGTTTGAAAGATTTATCACTGGTTATTTCAGGAAAGGAAGACCCCTTTTATCTTGAGCCTAAATTTCTTCCTAAAGAACTCGGCATAGAAAAAGACGTTGTTTTAACGGGCATGATTGATGAAAAAGATCTTGTTAATTTATATAGTTCCGCTGAAATTTATGTTTTTCCTTCTTTGTATGAGGGATTTGGTCTGCCGCCTCTTGAGGCTATGGCATGCCAAGTCCCGGTCGCCGCTTCTTTGATCTCTTCAATTCCAGAAATTTGCGGCAAAGGGAATGCTGTTTATTTTAATCCGAATGATTATAAAGATATGGCGATAAAAATATACGCTCTGTATAAAGATAAAGATCTGCAACAGAAAATTGTTGAAAACGGGTTAAAATGGGTTAAAAATTATTCGTGGGATAAAACCGCCGATGAAACTTTAAAAATTTATAAAGAATGTTTATCCAGCTAAATAAACTTTTACCGCGCGAATTCGGAAGGCACGGATTAAAAAAAGAGGTTGAGGCTCTTGAGGTTATTAATAGATTTAACAAATCTGCCGCTGAAAAATTAGGGGACAGCGCCTTTGATTATTTAACTGCGAAAGTTTACAAAAATAAAATTTTATATATAGATGCGGCTAATTCATCGGCAGCGCAGCTTTTATTTTTAAAGCAGTTTGAAATACTTGAAGAAATGAATTCTTCCAAGAAAGGAAAAGTCGAAAGATTCATTATCAATACTGTAAACAAATGAATTTTCTTTAAATTCAGCCCAAATCACGATTTGCCAATTTTCATGTTGAAGCTGTTTTACATTCTCTTGACTTTGATTTAATCTCAGCTATATTTAAGGGCGCTTTTTTAACTTTAAACATCGTGCTCCGAATTAGATTATCAAGAACAGGAAGGGAAAATTTTCCTTCATACCGTATCGTGGTTGCTGAGCATTCATCGGCAGTAAAAAAAGGTGCAGTGGACCTACTTGGTCACTATATTCCAACAAGAAATCCAAAAGTTCTTAAATTTGACGAGAAAAAGATTAAAGACTGGATTAGCAAAGGAGCAAAACCAACCGATACAGTTGCCGCTTTATTAAAAAACGCAGGTGTGTCTGGAATGGAAAAATACATGGAACCGCGCACCAAAAAGAGAAAATCACGAAAAGCCGCTAAAGAAGAAGCAAAAAATGCTCCGGCTCCAGCTGCCGCAAAAGCTGCAGCATAAAAACCCATAAAGAATCCGTTTCTTTATATACTGTAAACTCTAAAACCATGAATCCATCCACCGACAATTCTCAGGGTCCGGACCGCGATTTCATTGAGAGTGTGGTCAAAATGATCGTTGAGAAACCCGATGAAGTAGTTGTTACCCGTTCTGTTGATGAAATGGGAGTTTTGATAACTCTCCAGGTTTCAAAAGAAGATATGGGTAAAATAATCGGAAAAAGCGGACAGACAGCAAAATCTTTGCGTGTTCTGCTTCGTGTTATCGGCTCAAAAAACAACGCGAGAGTAAATCTTAGAATTGTTGAGCCCGAAGGCGCTGAGCAAAATGAACAGAATTAGATCTTGTTAAAAAATCCCGACAGTTTTAATATTCTAATGTAGCGCTGTTTGCGCTGATAGTATTATATAAATCATTTAAATATGGAACGTTCAGACTCAATAATTGAAGCAGCCCAGAGATACGATGTTATCGAAATAATTAACAAAGGGCTTGCGTACGCTATAATTATCGCGGGGTTTTTGTCAGTAATTTTTATATTTATAGGAGGTATATCTTTTATTTTATCAGGCGGACAGGAAGAGAAAATTAAAAAAGCCGTAAGTACAATAAGATATTCAATCATCGGACTTGTTGTTACGGTTCTGGCTGTTGTAATTGTATCCACAGTCGGAAAAGCGCTGGGTCTTGATATCATCAAATACATCAACTTCAGTGATATTATCCAGACAATTACAAATATTGGAAACAGCACCAGCAGCGGGGGAAACAGTTTGGATTAGAAGAACAATTGACAATTAACATTTGACATTTGACCTGGGTTTTTTTCGTCAATGGTTAATTGTCACATGTCAAATGTACCTTTATGCTGCTGCTTTTCGGCACGACCTTTCAATAAATTTCCAGTCATACGGGAATTTGTAGGTTTCGAGAGCGCGCACAATTGCGGCAAAAATCTCCCATTCATTAAAATTTTTGAAAGTAAAACTATTACCTGCCTCTGAGTTTGGATTATAGTTTACAACCTGGGAATTAAAAGAATTTGTAATGCTTACAACACCCTCGCTCCACGCCTTTTTTAGAAGCTTTTCATTTTCATTCAGAAGTAAAATCAAATCTGATTTTTGAAGACCTTCATCGGTTGCCACTTCCTCGTCAAAAATTACATGGATATCAAGATGGGCAAGCCCTGTAAAAAGTTCTCCGATAATTCTTTTAACTGATTCACGGGTTCCTTTTAAACAGACATAAATTGTAGGGGCTTTAATTTCGGCCTTTTTTTCGCTTTTTAAAGCTTTAGTTTCTGTAAGATCTTTAATTAGGGTGGGCATTATATTGTTGAGTTATTTTGTTTTTGTATTCTTAATATTATATCATAAAAAAATGGCTTTTTTCCAATACTAATCGTTGACACGCATGGCAAATATGGTGAGTATGGAAGATGTTGACTTTATTCTGCCGCGAAGCTTAAATAATCATATGAAAGAAAAATTAATTCTGATTGACGGAAATTCATTAATACACAGGGCTTTTCACGCTCTTCCTCCGTTTAAAACAAAGGCCGGAGAGCTTGTTAATGCGGTTTTTGGATTTTATTCGATTTTAATAAATGTGATTACAAAATTCAAACCCGATTACGTTGTGGTTACTTTTGACGTTGCGAAAAGAACGTTCAGAAACGACCTTTATGCGGACTATAAGGCAACAAGAGTAAAAGCGCCGCAGGAGCTTTATGATCAGTTCGCGCGGGTAAAGGAAGGATTAAACGTGTTAGACGTGCCGATTTTTGAACGCGAGGGCTTTGAAGCTGATGATGTAATAGCCACAATTGCTGATAAAGCTCCCGGGATAGATGTTTTGATTTTAACCGGTGACAAAGATACTTTTCAGCTTGTTGATGATAAAACTTTTATAATCAGCCCCGCCAAAGCGGGGAACGACAATCTGATTTACAATACAGAGGCAATATGGGCTAAATACGGACTTAAACCTGACCAGATGATCGATTTTAAGGCATTAAGAGGCGATCCTTCGGATAATATTCCGGGTGTGCACGGGATAGGCGAAAAAACAGCGATCGGGCTTTTACAAAAATATGTAACTTTGGACGGAATTTATGAAAATCTTGAATTAATAAAAGGTGCTTTGCATGAAAAGCTGGAAAAAGGCCGCGAAGACGCGTATTTTAGCAAAAAAATGGTAACTTTAGTGCATGACGTACCTTTGGATTTCAACTTGGACGATGTGCGGTTTAAATTTGAGGATTTTGAGAAGATAATGCCTTTATTTGAGGCTCTTGAGTTCAGGTCGCTCATAGAGCGCGTAAGAAGGTTGTTGCCGAAAAAAGAGGTCAGAGATGAGCAAAAACAGATGTCGATGTTCTAAGAACCACCGGATGGTTGGGCACCACCAGATGATTTTTAACCGCTGTGGGGGTATCGCATACCTTATGGGTATCGCATACCCCGACGATGAAATGTCCTTTTTATCCCAAAAAACTCTTGCTTTAGTTAAACTTTTGTATTATATTTTTCGGGCAGGGCTTTCTTTTAACATTTTAAAGTGGCAAAATCACGCATTATTGCCAGTCTTGATATCGGCAGTTCTAAAATCAGGACGGTTGTTGGCACTCTGGAAGAAAAGACTCGGACTCCTAATATTATTGGCGTCGGAGTTACTCCGTCCGGAGGACTCCGCAAAGGTTCCGTAATTGATGTTGAAGAAACAATCAACAGCATTTCAACATCCCTTGAAGATGCGGAAAGAATGGCCGGTGAACCTATAAATCATGTATTTTTGGGTATTGGCGGAAGCCATCTCGAATCACTAAACTCAAAAGGAGTTATTGCTGTTTCCCATGCGGGAAATGAGATTACCGAAGATGATGTTGACCGTGTTCTTGAAGCTGCTCAGGCGGTTTCTATCCCGGGCAACCGCAGAATCCTTAGAATTATTCCGAAATCTTTTACAGTTGATGAACAAAAAGGCGTTAAATATCCTGTTGGAATGACCGGAATACGCCTTGAAGTTGAAGCGCACATTGTTACCGGACTCGTTCCGGCTATTAAAAATATTGAAAAATGTGTTCTGCAGGCCGGAGTTGATATTGATGATATTATTCCGACTTCTTTGGCAGCATCCGAAGCTGTTCTTTCAAAACGTCAGAAAGAGCTGGGTGTAGTTGTTTTGGATATTGGATCAGGCGGAACTTCACTTTCTGTTTTCGAAGAAGGAACCACCTTGCATACCGCGGTCTTACCGGTTGGCGGTGAAAGCGTTACAAACGACATTGCAATCGGCTTAAGAACATCCATTGATACCGCTGAAAAAATAAAAATTGAGTACGGCAGCTGTATTCCGGAGGATATTAATGACAGAGAAACAATTGATTTATCTTTAGTTAGTAAAATTGACTCGCATAAAGTATCAAAAAGGCACATGGCTGAGATTGTTCAGGCCAGATATCATGAAATTTTTATTTTAGCCAAAGATGAACTCGCAAAAATCCACCGAGACGGAATGCTTCCGGGAGGTGTTATTTTAACCGGAGGCGCTGTAAAAATGCCGGGCACTATTGACCTTGCACGTGAAACTTTAAATTTACCTGTTCAAATAGGTTTTCCTCAAAATTTTGAAGGTGTGGTAGATAAAATTGACGATCCCGCGTACGCGACTGTAATCGGTCTTTTAATCTGGGGTTCAAGGCTTGAAACACGCTCTTACGGATTCCATTTTAAAGGCATAGGTTTAAAGAAAATGTTAGGACAGGTTAAAGACTGGGCAAAAAGCCTATTTCCATAGGCACTATTAACAATTGACATTTGACTATTGACTTTCTGTTAAAAATAATTGAGAATATCTACCAATCTTTATAATATACAATTTAAACCAATATCCCCAATTATATGGATGACAAATCAACTCTAAGAAATTTGTTTGCAGGAAAATCATTTCATACACACTCAACGCCTTCAAATTACAGGGCCGCTCCTATGATTAAGCCTATGGAGGTTGTTCCTGAAATGACTCCGATAGCTTCGATTAAAGTTATTGGTGTGGGCGGAGGCGGATGCAATGCTGTAAACCGTATGATTAAAGCGGGCGTAAAGGGTATTGAATTTATTACCGTTAATACCGACGCGCAGGCTTTATACCACAGCGAAGCAGCTACAAAGATTAACATCGGCAAGGCAACAACAAAAGGCCTCGGAGCAGGAAGCAATCCTGATGTCGGCCGTCAGGCGGCAGAAGAAAGCGCAGATGAAATTAGAGAAGCAATCGCGGGAACGGATATGATATTTATCACATCAGGTATGGGAGGCGGAACAGGCACGGGCGCTGCTCCGGTTATAGCTGAAATCGCCAAGGAACAGGGGATATTA
>Ga0315273_10013578_pt1 | contig 10477 bp, 8 predicted proteins | sample YL17G02_0_MG_FD_205753 | JGI IMG/M metagenome (GOLD analysis project Ga0315273, IMG submission 205753) | Sediment microbial communities from Yellowstone Lake, YNP, Wyoming, USA - YL17G02_0 | ecosystem: Environmental > Aquatic > Freshwater > Lake > Sediment | place: USA: Wyoming | collected... | reverse complement strand
GGTCAAGTTACTAAGGGCACACGGTGAATGCCTAGGCGTTGGAAGGCGATGAAGGGCGTAGGAGGCTGCGATAAGCCGGGAGGAGCTGCCAACCAAGCGTTGATCCCCGGATACCCGAATGGGGCAACCCGGGCCGGACGGGCAACCGATCCGGCTCACCGTCGGCTGAATGTATAGGCCGACGGAGCGAACCCGGTGAACTGAAACATCTAAGTAACCGGAGGAAAGGAAAGCAATTGCGACTCCCCAAGTAGCGGCGAGCGAACGGGGACCAGCCCAAACCCGCCTTCGGGCGGGGGTTGAGGGCCCGGATTCTCGGAGTACAAAAAAGCCGGCCTAGCCAAAGGACCTGGAATGGTCCGCCATAGCGGGTGAAAGCCCCGTAGGCGACAGGCGCAGGCCCTCCGTCCGGTGACCCAGAGTAGCACGGTGCTCGTGGAACTCCGTGCGAATCAGGGAGGCCCATCTCCCAAGGCTAAGTACTCTCCAACGACCGATAGTGAACCAGTAAGGCGACTGAAAGGTGAAAAGAACCCCGTCGAGGGGAGTGAAAAGTACCTGAAACCGTGTGCCTACAAGCTGTCGGAGCCCTATGGTCCCGATTCGTCGGGACAACGGGTGACGGCGTACCTTTTGCATAATGGACCGGCGAGTTACCCTGTACGGCAAGGTTAAGCCCTTCCGGGGCGGAGCCAAAGTGAAAGCGAGCGTTTAAAGCGCGATCAGTCGTACGGGGTAGACCCGAAACCTCAGTGACCTACCCATGGGCAGGTTGAAGGCCCGGTAAAACGGGCTGGAGGACCGAACCCACGAGCGTTGAAAAGCTAGGGGATGACCTGTGGGGAGGAGTGAAAGTCTAATCAAACTGGGAGATATCTGGTTCTCCCCGAAATAGCTTTTGGGCTAGCCTCGAGCCACTACGTCGTGGGGGTAGAGCGACTGAATGAAAATGAGGACCCGCAAGGTCGCTCATTTCAACCAAACTCCGAATACCACGACGACTACCTCGGGAGTCAGACGCCGGGTGATAATATTCAGCGTCGAAAGGGAAACAGCCCAGATCGTCGGCTAAGGTCCCCAAGCCATGCTAAGTGCGTAAGGAAGTCCGAGTGCGAAGACAACCAGGATGTTGGCTTAGAAGCAGCCACCATTTAAAAAGTGCGTAACAGCTTACTGGTCGAGCACTTGGGCGCCGAGAAGGAACGGGACTAAGCATGGCACCGAAGCCGCGGATTCGTGGGCCTTCGGGCTCGCGAGTGGTAGGGGAGCGCTGGTAACCGCGTCGAAGCCGTACCGTGAGGAGCGGTGGAGCGTTACCAGGTGAGAATGCCGGTGTGAGTAACGATAAGACAGGTGAAAATCCTGTCCGCCGAAAGCCTAAGGTTTCCTGGGGAAGGGAAGTCCGCCCAGGGTTAGTCGGACCCTTAGCCGAGGCCGAGAGGCGTAGGCGATGGACAGCAGGCTAATATTCCTGCACCACCTCTGAAGGGCTTGAACTTGCGGAGGGACGCCGACCTTTTGGGAGAGAAGACGATCGGAAATGTCTATCCCGTAGGCAAGGAGCGAGCGGCTGGCAAATCCGCCGCACTAAAAACTCCAAGCCGAAAGGGCGAGGTTCGCTTGAGAACTGAGTCTCCGCGAGGTCGGCCGAGAAAAGCTTCGTAAGGACCGACAGGGGTGTCCGTACTAAAACCGACACAGGTAGGCGTGGCGAGAAGCCTCAGGCGCTCGAGAGAACCCTCGTTAAGGAACTAGGCAAACTGACCCCGTAACTTCGGGATAAGGGGTGCCTCCTCGCGCTTCGCAAGAGGCGCGAAAGGCCACAGTAAAGCGGCCCTGGCGACTGTTTACCAAAAACACAGGTCTCTGCTAACTCGCAAGAGGATGTATAGAGACTGACGCTTGCTCGGTGCCGGAAGGTTAAGGAAGCAGGTCATCCCGGCTTCGGCTGGGAAAAGCTTGCGACTGAAGCCCCGGTTAACGGCGGCTCTAACTATGAGAGTCCTAAGGTAGCGAAGTTCCTTGTCGGGTAAGTTCCGACGTGCATGAATAGCGTAACGACTGGGGCACTGTCTCAACGAGGGACTCGGTGAAATCGCAGCGGTCGTGAGAATACGACCTACCCGCGGCAAGACGGAAAGACCCCGTGGACCTTTACTGCAGCTTGGTATTGGCTCTTGAATATGCATGTGTAGGATAGGTGGGAGGCTGCGAAGTCCCGGCGCTAGCCGGGATGGAGCCAACGTTGAAATACCACCCTTGTTTATTTAGGATTCTAACCTCGAGCCGTCATCCGGCCGAGGGACAGTGCTTAGTGGGCAGTTTGACTGGGGCGGTCTCCTCCCAAAGAGTAACGGAGGAGTGCAAAGGTACCCTCAGCACGGTTGGCAATCGTGCGGCGAGTGCAAGGGCACAAGGGTGCTTGACTGCGAGTCCGATGGGACGAGCTGATGCGAAAGCAGGCCCTAGTGATCCGGTGGTTCTGTGTGGAAAGGCCATCGCTCAACAGATAAAAGGTACCCCGGGGATAACAGGCTGATCTCCCCCGAGCGTCCATAGCGGCGGGGAGGTTTGGCACCTCGATGTCGGCCCAACACATCCTGGGGCTGGAGAAGGTCCCAAGGGTTCGGCTGTTCGCCGATTAAAGTGTTACGCGAGCTGGGTTCAGACCGGCGTGAGCCAGGTCGGTCCCTATCTGCCGTGGGCGTAGGATACTTGAGAGGGCGTCTCCCTAGTACGAGAGGACTCGGAGGCACGTGCCGAGGGTGTACCTGTTGCGGCGCCAGCCGCAGTGCAGGGTAGCCCAGCACGGAAAGGCTAAACGCTGAAGGCATCTAAGCGTGAAGCCCTCCTCAAGACCAGGTATCCATGTCCCGCTTCGGCGGGACGAGAGGCCCCTGGTAGACCACCAGGTTGATAGGCCGGACGTGTAAGGCCCGAAAGGGCTTCAGCCGACCGGTACTAATGGCCAAACACTTGACCACATTAATCCTTGTCTTTCACAACCGCGCCTCACATGCTTCGCCCTTTGCCGCTATTCCAAACCCGACACCGACCTCGCCCTTCGCGAGGTACGGTTCGCCGCCGCGCTTGCCGCTTGCGGCTTAGCGTCCGTTATGTTTCCGCCTTGACGCGACGCGCGCCGTTGCGTTTAGCCGCGAGCCGAAGGCGAGCGCGTGTCGTTGACAAGTAAATATCGAGCGCAGGGTGGCACTGGCGGTTTATCCGCCAGTGCGACAGGCGCTCTCGAGTTTTTCCGGTGGCATCACGAGCGGGGCCACACCTGTTCCCATTCCGAACACAGCCGTTAAGCCCGTTTCGGCCGATGGTAGTCCGTAAGGGCGAGAGTAGGTGGCCGCCGGAGTTAAATCCAACGCCGGGTCCGCCTTGGGCGGGCCCGGCTTCTTTTTGCGCCCCTACGCGACCGACCGATCCCCGCTTGACGCCGCCTCACGCGCGAACGTATAGTCAACGGGTCGCATCCCGACCCTCTCGGGGGAACCGTTCGCGAAAGGGAGCCCGCCCATGGCCGCCATCGACTCGATCCGAAAGTTCCTCGGCCCGGAAGCCGACGACCTCCTCGCCTACCAGGCCCGAGGCATCCCCAAGGAACAATTGCATCTGCCCGGCCCGGACTTCGTGGACCGCGTCGTCGCCTCGAGCGACCGCCCCGCCGCCGTCCTCAATCAGTTGCGCCGGCTCTTCGGTCACGGACGCCTCGCCGGCACCGGCTACCTCTCCATCCTCCCCGTGGACCAGGGCATCGAGCATTCCGGCGCCTCCGCCTTTGCCCCGAACCCCATCTATTTCGACCCCGAGAACATCGTTCGCCTCGCCATGGAGGGCGGATGCAACGCCGTCGCCTCGACGCTCGGCGTCCTGGGCGCCGTCTCGCGCAAGTACGCCCACAAAATCCCCTTCATCGTCAAACTCAACCACTCCGAACTCCTTACCTATCCCAATTTCTACGACCAGACGATGTTCGCCCAGGTCGACCAGGCCTATTGGATGGGCGCCGCCGCCGTCGGCGCCACCATCTACTGGGGCAGCCCCGAGTGCCGGCGGCAACTCCAGGAAGTCTCCGACGCCTTCCGCCGCGCCCACGAGCGCGGCATGTTCACCGTCTGCTGGTGCTACCTCCGCAACGATGCCTTCAAGACCCAAGAGGCCGACTACCACCTCGCCGCCGATCTGACGGGCCAGGCCAATCACCTCGGCGTCACTCTCGAGGCCGACATCATCAAACAGAAGGCCCCCGAGTGCAACGGCGGGTATCTCGCCCTCTCGACCAAGGAAAAAAAGTTCGGCCGCACCCACCAACGCGTTTACGACGAACTCTGCCCCGATCATCCCATCGAGTGGACCCGCTGGCAGGTCGTCAACTGCTACATGGGCCGCGCGGGACTCATCAACTCCGGCGGCGCGTCCGGTGCCGACGACTTCGCCCAGGTCACACGCACCGCCGTCGTCAACAAACGCGCCGGCGGCATGGGACTCATCACCGGACGCAAATCGTTCCAGCGCCCCATGGCCGACGGCGTCAAACTCCTGAATGCCGTCCAGGACGTCTATCTCTGCAAAGACGTGACGGTCGCATAAAGGCGCGCGCCTTACGTTTAGCCGCCCCGCTTGCGGGGCGCGTTATCCTTGGGCCGCTACGGAGGTCGGCATGAACGCCCGCGACACCATTACCCTCGATACCGGCGGCAAACCGGTGACCGTTCGTTTCCTCGGCGCCGGCGCCGCCGCGGGCCTCGACCCCTTCGTCGGCGCCTTCGAGGCCGCCTCCGAGGGGGAAGGGGCGCCGCGCAAAATCCGCGTTGCCCTGGAGGGACTGAAGTTCCTCTGGGCCGCCGACGCCGCACTCGACGCCGACCAGGCCGCCGAACGCATCATGCGCTCCGTCGGCCTTCTGTCGGTCGAAGCGCATTTGGCCGGCCGCCTCCGCCCCGACAAGTCCGGCGTCCTTCAGGTCCGCGATTTTATCGGCACGCGCTATCCCGACTATACGAGCGTCGAGCGGTTCGTCGGATCGCTCTACGAATCGCCCGGACGCATCCAGCGCCTCGCGCGCGAGGACGTTCTACAATGCCTCGCCGCCCACGCCGCCGAAAAAAAGACCGCGGCCGATCCGACCGGCCCCGGCCTGACAGTCCCGGGCATCCTCGCGTGGCCCGGCAAACGCCGATTCTACTTCGACGAGAACGTACGCGACGCGCTCCTCGCCCACGAATCCGACGGCCTCGTCGAGCGCACCGACGACCGCTACCGGCTATCTCAACAGCATTGAGGGTGTCGGGTAGGTCTACCGATCGTGATTCGGGTCATATCCCTTCGGAAACACCTTGGGATACAATCGCTGCAGTTCTGAAAGTTCCAGTCCCTCGACGTTACCCCATCCCATGTCATAGAGCAGCATCGAACGCACCTCATCCTGGACGTCCGTCGGTTCGGCATCGAGGCAGGCGGCGAAGAAACGTTCGCCCACATCCCGCAGGACGTCGTGGAGGACACCCGCGTTTCCCTCGCTCGAAGCGCAGTCAAACCCCGCGAATTTGGTCAGCCGGAAAAGCGTGTGCATTGCCTCCCGGTCGCGTAACAGGCAGCGGGTGACGACAGCAAGGTAGTCCGCGCCGGAGCTTTCGGCTACGGCGATCGTGTCATCGTATCCCCCATAACGTGCGCCGACTTCCTCGCCGACGGCGTGGCGGTCCACGGATGATTCACCTTGGTTGCATCCCGAAACCCCCATCGCGATCACTAACAAAAATGCTGTACCACGGTTCATTGTCTACCTTCCTCCCCGTTTTCGAATTCCGTCAACCGCTCCTTCGGCACAAACCACACGAGCCGCCGGCGGATCTCGCGGAAGCCCATGTGCTCGTAGAGGCGCACGGCCGGCGTGTTCTCCGTGTCCACCGCCACGGCGAGGGCCACGAGCCCCATCCGCGCCGTATCGCGCACCGCCTGGGCCACAAGCGCCTTCCCGATGCCCCGCCGCCGCGCCTCCGGCACGACGCCCAGGTACACAAGGTCCCCGCGCCCCTCGACCTCGCTCGCGAGGACCACCCCGACCGCCTCCTTGGCCTCGAGCGCCAGGTGCCACGCCCCCGCCCGAAAGTCGCCCGTCGCCCGGTGCGTCGCGAGCGCATCCTCGGCCGTCCTCAGGCCCGCCATCGCCGGGCAGTCCAGGCTCCCCTCGTACGTCCGCGCAATGGTCCGCGCGAACTTCCGCCGACGCCACGCCGTCCAACGCTTCCAAACGATTCCCTTCGGCCCCGCCGTCTGCGCGTCCGCCTCCGTCACCGCACGCCTCAGATACGCCAGCACCGCCAGCCGTTCCATCCCCGCGCGGGCGATCGCGCGGGCCAGCGGGCTTCGGCCCTCCGGTTCCGCGACCGCCTGGATGAACCGCGCCCCGTCCTCGGCCGCGGCCCGCACCGCCCCGCGAATCAGCCGCGACGCAACTTCCTCGTCCCATTCCGCCAGCCGCGGCGCCACCACCGTCGCGCACCGGCCCGCCCCGGGAACCCAGACACAGGACCCGACGATGCGTTCGCCCCGAAGCGCGACGATTTGGTTCCGTGGATTCGCATGAACGAGGCCCGCCGCGCCGGGCGACTCGCCGGCCGTCGGAGGCATCCGCAGAAACGCCTCCGCCGCACGCGCCGCCTCCGAGGCCGTCGCTGGACGCACCTCAATCGTCTCAACGCTCATTCCGCGCGCCCTATCTTTCAATTTGCGCGGCGGGTCGGTTCGAGCCGCGGCCTTTGGCCGCGGTCACGTGCCCCGCCGCACGCCGTTCGAGCCTGCCGCGCGCTTGGTTCGCCGGCGGGCTTGCCCGCCGTTCTCCCTCCCTCGATGCTTGCCCTGAGTCCCGGCACGCCGGGATCGAAGGGGCAGGGGGGAGGGTGAGGGTGAACTCGCCGCTCGCCCGCCACTCTATCCCCTGTTTCGCACGCGGTCAACCCATTCGCGTCCTCGCGGCCGGCCCCCCCGAGTTTGTCATCCCGACCGAGTCCCGGCGCGCCGGGACGAGCGGAGGAATCTCGCCGTGCAAACAGTGCTTTTGCCTTTCGCCGTTCAATCCGCCCTTTGATCCCGGCGCGCCGGGACGACGGCGGGTCCGCAATCCGCAATCACAAATCGGAAACTTGTTGTTCCTCGCCCCACGCACCAGTATATTGCCACTGTGCAATAGGTCCTTGACCCGGCCGGAATAGGACACGGTCTTCATTGGCCGGAAAGGGAGCCAAGCGTGGGCTGGTTTCTTCTAAACACGCTTCTTTTGATGCTGTTTCTTGTGGCCCTTGTTTGCGTCATTATTCAGAAGGTTCGTGGTCCATTGGCAGCCCGAGGCTCGGAGAGCGAAGACGACTCCCACATCCCGCTCAGGCTGTCCGAAACCAACAAGATAAGGACCGCCCTGGACTTGCTGATGGGGCAGGGAGGTACGGGATCCTTTGTCATCTTCGAAGCCCCGCGGTCAGGGAAGTTTGTCCAGTTTGCCGGCGCGAGCAACGAGAACCTCCTCTTGGACTTGCCCACGCTGCCTCTCAGCGATGATGAGACAGCCAGGGCCAGAGAGTTCTTCAAGCAGTTCGGCATTGGGAGCCCCGTCCTGTATGAGGCGGATAACGTGAAGAAAGGGATTGTGCAGAAGTTCATCTCGTTTCAGATGGACCTCGACAAGGATACGGAACGTGCGGCCCGGCTTGTTGCGGCCATCTTTCAGCAGGTCTACCAGTTTCCACCGGATACAGCGATTGTTGCTCGTGTGAACCTTGAAACCCAGGCTGACGCCTGAATCAGGCGGGGATGGCAGTGCTCAACCAGGCAGCGCTGTCGGAAAGGAGGCCGTCAGGTGGCCAAGGAACTGGAGCGGCTGGTTCTGCCCGAACTCTACAAGTATTTCAATCAACCTACGATGAAAGAGCACCTCAGAATGGTCGCCTGGTGGGGCCATTCTTTCGAGGCCTGGCTGAAGTTCGAGATGGTTTTCGCGCTTGAGCCCCTCATGCAGACGATGAAAGGGGTACCGTGGGAGTATGAGGAGTGGGACATGGAACGAAGGCGGAAGGGCCTCGGCCAAGTGGACCTCTTCTTCGGCGGGGCAACCCCGCTATACCTCCAACTCAAAATCTGTATCCCTTGCTGGCGGTTCAACCCCAAGTTCTGTGCGGGCCGCAATTCCATGCTTGAGGACATCGAGAATGTGCAGGCCCATTCGGGCGGGGCCGCGGCATGCCTCCTGTTCACATTGGAACACCCGGGTGCCGAAACGGCCTTTGAGCAGATCGGGTTGCCGCCCCCGGAAGGGGACCACAAAAGGAGAATCGAACTGGGCAAGACTTGGTGCGATGCCTGCTGCTATCGCGATGAAGACGTCGAGAAGCAAGAGATGTACGCACGGTTTTACTATTGGACGAATGGCCTGTGACCTTAGGATGAACGCACATTCAAATCCGCAAAATCCGAAGACGCAACACTCATTTCTAAGGGCTGAATCCCGGCCAGTAAATCCTGGGGGAAACAGGATATTCTGCCTTTTGGCCAGCCGCTTCGCGGGTGCGGCTTTCGATATGGGGGCTCGGGTGGCCAGCCGCAGGAAACCTACCCGCGCCCGTCGCGTATTCCGTTTGACACGCCGATTGGGAAGGTTAACATGCCGCCATGATTTTTCGCGGTGAGTGCGCGGCAAACAAACGGGCGATTCCCAGGCGGGCGCGCTCAAACAATTTCGAATTGGCTCAATCGACTTCGCGTCATCGACGATCCTGTCATCTCTTCCTGCATCACACCGTCCTCGTGGGCCTCTTTTTCGCGGGCGCGCTGCTCGCCGGCTGTCAACATCCAGCCCGGCAAGCCGTACCGCCGACGGTCAAAGTGGCGGCAGTGCAGTGCTCTTCCGAGTTTGGCGATGTGGCCGCCAACACCCGGAAGTTGACCGAACTGGTCAAGCAAGCCGCCCAGAACGGGGCGAAGATCGTTGTCCTCCCCGAGGCATCGATCACCGGTTATCTATCGCAAGACGCAAAGACGAACTGGCTCGTGGCAGGCCGGCCGATCGAGAAAGCCTACGTCGGCCGGGACCCCGCGCCAGTCGCCGAACCAGTGCCGGGACCGTCCACCCGCCACTTTTGCCAACTGGCCAAAGACCTGAAAATCTACCTCACGATTCCCTTGGTCGAAGTGGACTTCACCGACGGACCAGACAAGCCGCGCTACTTCAACACGGTTTGCCTCGCCAGCCCGCAGGGCGAAGTGGTGGCGCACTACCGCAAACTGAAACCGTGGCCCTACGCGGAAAAATCGTGGGCGACGGACGGGAATCTGGGACTCCAGACCTTCGACACAGAGTATGGCCGCGTCGGCCTCGCGATATGTTTCGACATCTACACAGTTGTGCCGCAGTACCAAACCAAGGACTTGTGGACGCTGCTGTATTCAGCCGCCTGGGCGGACGCCGAATATCCCGCGGAATGGTTCTATCACAAATTGCCGGCGCTGGTGAAGCAGTTCAAGCACCACCTGATCGCGGCCAACTGGAGCGTGGATGGGCCTCAGGGATGGCGGGGATACGGGTTTAGCGTCATCATTTCGCGCGAGGGGAAAGTCGTGGCGGCCGCGAAGAGTGTATTCGGCTCGGACATCGTGTACGCGGACTTGCCGATCGGGAAACCGGCGCCACCAATCCATTAGGCCCGTCGGCGCCATGCTCTGATACGGCGAACCCGAAACTGCATGGCGTCGAAGGGAAGTTTGACGTGGTCGCCTACGCAGACGACAATCCCTTGTACCGCCATGGCCCGATCCAGGTGGCCAAGGACCGGCGGCACTTCGAACATGCCGACGGCACGCCATTTTTCTGGCTGGGCGATACCTGGTGGAAGGGTCTGTGCAAACGGATTCCCTTTGAGGGCTTTCAGCGTCTCACTGCGGACCGCAAGGCCAAGGGGTTCACGGTCGTGCAGATTATCGCTGGGCCTTTGCCGGACGAACCGCCGTTTGATCCACGCTGGGAAAACGAAGGCGGGATGCCCTATGAGAAGGATTACGTGCGGGTCAACCCGGCGTATTTCGACCATGCTGACCGGCGGATCGAGCACCTCGTCGCGTCGGGCATCGTGCCGGCCATTGTCGGAGGCTGGGGATGGCACCGAGTCGGAGGTACAGTAGAATCGTCAAATGTGGTCCATGGCGGTCGTGGGCCGAAAGAGATTCCGGATCAAATGGGAAATCCCGGATGAAAAGACGAAGATCCGCGATGGCTCTGTTTCTCCTGGCGACATGGGTTCCGGCTGGGGCACTGGCCGCGACAACTTCGGCCCAGGAGCCGCCGGGACGGTGGAGCGAGGAAAAAGCCTGGCAATGGTACAACCAGCAACCCTGGATTGTGGGGTTCAACTTCGTAACCAGCTCTGCGGTGAACGATATTGAGATGTGGCAGGCCGACACGTTCACCGCAGAGCTGGTT
>Ga0315273_10013576_pt1 | contig 10478 bp, 13 predicted proteins | sample YL17G02_0_MG_FD_205753 | JGI IMG/M metagenome (GOLD analysis project Ga0315273, IMG submission 205753) | Sediment microbial communities from Yellowstone Lake, YNP, Wyoming, USA - YL17G02_0 | ecosystem: Environmental > Aquatic > Freshwater > Lake > Sediment | place: USA: Wyoming | collected... | reverse complement strand
CCAGCGCGGCCGCCGGCCCGCGGAGCGGAACGGCCTCCTCGCCGGCCCCGAGGGCCGGGGCGGCCTTCGCCGGCGCCGGAGCCGTCTCGGCGGCGATGACGTCCGCCTTGCGGATCATCCCGCCGGGGCCGGTGCCGCGCACCGCGCCGGGGTCGACGCCGTGCTCCAGCGCCAGGCGCCGGGCGACGGGGGAGATGCGGGGCCATTCGAGGTCGTCGTCGGGCGACGCGGCCGGCGTCGCGGGAGCGGCCTCGGCGGCGGGGGTCGCAGGCGTGGGGGACGGTGCCGGAGCGCTCGCGCCGGCGCCCGCCTCGATCTCGCCGAGGGGCTGTCCGACGGTGAAGGTGGCGCCCGCCTCGACCGCGATCGACGCCAGGCGGCCGGCCGTGGGGGCGGGGACCTCGAGATCGACCTTGTCGGTGGAGACCTCCACCACGGTCTGGTCGGCCGTGACGGCGTCGCCCACGGCCACCCGCCACTCGACGACGACCCCCTCGGTGACCGACTCCATGTCGGGAAGGACGATCGGCACCAGCACCCCGGTCGAGGCCTGCGGTGCCGCAGGCTCCTCGGCGGGCCGCGCCTCCTCGGACGCCGGGGCGGCGGGGGCGGCCGGGGCCGGCGCGGCCGCCCCGGCAGGCGGCGACCCGTTGCCCCCGTTCGCGCCACCGTCACCCGGGTTCAGCTCCGCGAGGAGCGCGCCCACCTCGACGGTCTCGCCGGCGGCGGCCACGATGCGCGTCACCACGCCGGATGCGGGCGCCGGGACCTCCACGTCAACCTTGTCGGTCGTGACGTCGAGGAGGGCCTGACCGACCTCGACGCGGTCGCCTTCGGACACTCTCCATTCGACGACGACGCCCTCGGTGACGGACTCACCGAGCTCAGGCAGGAGAACCTGGATCGTCTGGGAGGAGGTAGTCGACACGCCGCGCTCCTAGGCTATCGCGATCGCCCGCCGAGGGACGTGACGTTCGGCGGCCACGACACCTTCGGCGCGGCCACGCGTTCTCCTGAGCACACGACCGGGCCGCGGGCGGGACGGCGCGACCTGCGAGCGCCGGACGGGGATCGGCTAGTCGCCGAGCTCCAGGATCCGCTCCATGGCCTCGGCGACCGCCTCGCGCTGGCTCTGGGTCAGGCGACCGAGCCGGGCGATGACCGCGTCGGAGTCCTCCCACTCGAGATCACGTGCCACGCGGGTGAGCTCGCGGAGGGCGCCCTGGCGCTCCCACTCGTCCACGGGGGGGTCCGAGATCTCGGCGAGCCGCTTGAACCTGTCGATCGGCACGTCCGAGACCCTAGGCGTCGCGCGCACCGCGATCACCCCCTCGATGGTCTAGACGTACCCACCCCATCGCCGCGTGGGCTATGATTGAGTGCACAATCAAATGTCCACTCCTCCTTTCGCACTCCCCGCGCAGACCTCGATGGGCCCGGTCCGGCTCCGGGTCGGCGACCTCGACCGCTCGGGGGCGTTCTACGCCCGCGCCATCGGCCTGCGCGAGTTGGCCCGCGAGGGCTCCGAGGCGCTGCTCGGCACCGGCGACGGGCGCGTCCTCGTCGAGCTGGAGGGCGACGCCGACGCGCCGGCGCGGCCGCCGCGCTCGACCGGCCTCTTCCACCTCGCGATCCTCGTCCCGACCCGGGCCGACCTCGCCGTGGCGCTGCGCCGCGTGGCCGATGCCGGCTGGTCGTTCACGGGAGCCTCGGACCATCTGGTGAGCGAGGCCCTCTACCTCGACGACCCCGAGGGCAACGGCATCGAGATCTACCGGGACCGGCCCCGCGACGAGTGGAGGCGCGGCGCCGACGGCGAGCTCGAGATGGGCACCTTCGCGCTCGACCTCCAGGGCGTCCTGGCGGCCGCCTCGGAGGGCACTCCCGACGAGGGGATGCCCGACGGAACGACGATGGGGCACGTGCACCTCCAGGTGCGCGACGTCTCCGACGCCGAGGCCTTCTACGACGGCGTGCTCGGCTTCCAGACGATGGTGCGCGGCTATCCGGGGGCGCTCTTCGTGGCGGCGGGCGGCTACCACCACCACCTCGGGCTCAACACCTGGGGCACGAGGGACGCCCCGCCACCGCCGGCGGGCGCCCGCGGGTTGGACCGATTCCGGATCGACCTCCCCACCCCCGCCGACCTGGACGCCGTGGCCGGCCGCCTCACCGACGCAGGGCATGACATCGCGCCGGAGGCTGACGGCCTGCGCGCGATCGATCCATCCGGCAACCGCCTTGCCCTCGCCCTCGCGGGGTTTCGGGAATAGAGTCGCCGAAATCGCCGTCGCGATGTCCTGACGGGCGCTCCCCGGGTCGGAGGTGACCGTGACACTGCTGAACGCGACGCGCCATCTCCGGCCACGCCGCCGCCGTCCGGCGCGACTGGCAGCCCTTGTCGCCGCCGCGGCGGGCGTCGCCCTCGTGGGAGGGCTCGCCTCTCCCGCCCGCGCGGACGCGGCCGCCTGCTCCACGTTCACCAACATGACCGTCGGCGCCGCAGGCGGGATCGCCGGGATCCCGGTCACGGGGGCCTCCTGCACCGACGTCGGCAACGGCGAGGTCGAGATCGAGAACCCCCGTCTGCTGTCCGCCGAGGCGGTGGAGATCCGGGGCAACATGATCCTCAGCCTGGATCGCACCCGGATGCGCCAGAAGCTCGCCGGCCTGCCCCTCGTGGCGGCGGTGAAGAACTCGGGCGGTGACTACCAGCCCTTCATCCTCGGCACGCTGGCCGTCTTCCAGAGCCAGATATGCGACATCTTCCCCGCGCAGAACCAGGGCATCAGCGGGGTGCTCACTCCGGAGGGCCTGCCGTTGGAGCTGCGCACCAACGATGAGAGCAAGCTGGTCCTCCAGCAGACCAACTGCCGTCAGGGTGTCGGGCTGGGCGCGGAGCAGCCTCTGCTGAAGACCACGGCCAAGTTGCTGAAAGTTCGACCTCGCCAGCACGCTGCAGACCCCCGGCGGCACATCCGTCACCATCCCGGGCTTCTTCGGCCTCGATGAGGCGCGCGGAGGACGGGTCTTCGGTGTCCTGGGCCTCGTCATCCCCTTGCCCGTCGGAAACGCCCGCGCCGTGGTCGCCACCGGCGTCGAGGTGTCGCGGCTCGAGGGGCTGAAGCCCACTTCGGTGACCCTGGCCTACGCGGGCAAGTTCCCCCTCTTCCCCGGTGTCAAGATCGCGAATCCCGGCGTCACCATCGATCCGGTCAACAGCCGGTACGGAGCAGGGCTCCTCCTCGTTCTTCCCGGTGACTTCGCCGTCGGCGGAACCTTCACCCTCGAGAACGGCGGGTTCAAGCAACTCGGCGCCGATGTCCGGCTCCCGGCACCGGGGCTCTTCCTCGGCCCGACCCTGGGCGGGACGACCCTGGAGTCGTTCGGCGCCACGTTCACCGGGGGCGGATCCGCCCGCCGGAGCGTCGCCGGAGTCACCGTCTCCGGCCCGGGCCGCTTCGAGGGCCGCGCCAGCCTCTCACTGGGCCCGATCATCGTGACGCCGGCGGGCAGCATCAGCGCGCTCGTCGCCGACATCAACATGGTCATCTCGGGCCCGGCGATCCAGTTCAGCGGCAGCGCGGAGGCGCTCGGCCGGCTCCTGAAGCTCGGCGAGGCCCGCATCCTGCTCTCGGCGAAGCCCTTCCGCGTCGAGGCCGAGGCCAACGTGGCCTTCCCCTCGGTGAACGCCGCCATCGTCAAGGGGCGGATGTTCATGGGGATCACCGGCACCGCCTTCACCGCCCTCGGCACGGTCGTCTTCCAGATCCCGGACCCGATCCCCATCATCGGCGGCCAGCAGCTCGGCGGCGTCAGCGGCCTGGCGTCCGACAAGGCCATCGCGGGCGTCATCACGGTCGACCCACCGATCATCCAGCCGGTCACGGTCGGAGTGGCGTTCGTGCGTCCGCTCGGGAGCGGGGGCTTCCAGCGGATCAGCTCGATCACGCCCTTCATCACGGTCCAGCCCCAGCCGCTCTCCCTTCAGGAGCGGCTCACGGGCCCGGTGCCCAAGGGCGCGACGCAGGCGGGCGGCGTCCCGTTCGACGTGCCGACCGCGACCGGCGACGCGATCATCCAGGTCTTCGGCACTCCCACGGGCGTCAGCGTCATCGGTCCGAACGGCAAGCGGGTGAAGACCGTCGCGGTGCCCGCCGGTGGCGGCGCCGTCAACCTGGCCGTGGCCGGGCTCAGGGCCGGCCGTCACGTCGTGCGGGGCGCGGGCATCACCGAGGTCACCGTGTCGCGCATCGATCCGACCCCCTACCTCGACCCGGGCACCGGCTACGGCACCCGCTCGCGCCCGCCGGTCGTGGCCGGCCAGCCGGTTCAGGTGTGCTGGAACATCACGAACGCCCCGGCCGGGGCCGTGGTCGACCTCTTCGAGGACCAGAACGGCTTCGCCGCGACCGGGCGCGACATCGCCATCGACCAGCCCGCGATCGGCTGCTTCGACGTGCCGACCGCCGGCCTCGAGCCCGGCAAGCACTGGGTCTACGGCGTCGTGCGCACCGGTGACACGCTGCTGTCGGCGCGCTACTGGCCGATCGGCATCGTCGTGCGCGACCCGGGCCGCGCCGCCGCGCCGAAGGGGCTGCGCGCCAGGCGCACGCTCGACGGCGCCACGATCACCTGGAAGAGGGTTTCCGGGGTCAGCGGCTACGTCGTAACGGCGACGCCGGTGAATCCCCAGGACGCGCCGGCCACCAAGGTGACGGTGCCGATCCTCGCCAAGCCCCTGGCCACCCTGTCGCTGCGCGGCGCCGAGCGCTGGCGCGTCTCGGTGCAGTCGGTCGGGCTCGACGACCGGGTGGGCAACATCTCCAGGGAGATCGTCACCGGCGCGAGGACGCCGGTCGTGCTCGCCGGACGCCCCAACGGCACGCCCCAGGTCGGAAAGCCCTGGGCCTTCCAGCTCGAGCTGAAGAACGTCACGTCCCTGACGGTCCTCGCCGCGCCCAAGGGCACGAAGCTCAACCGGCGCACCGGGCTCCTCACCTGGACCCCGAGCACGAAGGCCGGGAGGGTCGCTCCGCAGAAGCTGCGGATCCGGGCCTGCGGCCCCGGCAGGCGCTGCATCACCCAGGAGTGGTTCCTGTCGGCCTACGCCCCGGGCTTCGCGCCCGTCGGCCCGGCCCGCGGGTTCCGCGTCCTCGACTCGGTCGTGAAGCCGGGCGAGACGATCGAGCTGCGAGCGCAGGGCATCGACCAGGCCGTGCGGGTGAGGGTCGACGGCCGCCGCGTCACGGCGCGGGTGCTCGACCAGCAGACCGTCAGCGTCACGCTGCCGAGGCGCCTCGGGGTCGGCCCGCACGACGTCTCCCTGCGCATCGGCCAGGACCTGGAGGAGACCCTGAGCGGAGCGGTCGTCGTGCTGAAGTAGGCCGCTCGCTCGCGTCGGTCGGCCGGGCGGGAGTGACCCGCGCCCTCAGCGGGTACCCGCCTGGCATGGCCGACGACGCGCGAGCGGAGACGACGATGACGAGCATCCCCGACGGCGAGCGGATCGGGACGGTGCGCGATGCGTTCCTCGACTCGGGCGCCGAGCGCCTGCGCCACCTGGCCGCCTCGCGGTGGTCCCTTACAGCGCCCAGCGCCTGAAGGTCGCTCCGGGCCTCGAGGACGGCCGCGCGATCACCCCCGAGCGGGAGCGGGCGATCGACGACTGCCACGACCGGGCCGGAGAGTGGGAGGCGGCGCGGGAGTCCGTGCGGGCTCGCCAGACGACACCGGCGCCCACCCCGCAGATCGCCGAGGCGGCCATCGCCGACGCGATGGCGCGATCGAGACGGTCATGAGCCACATGGCCAACTCGGTGAGCCCCGACGGGGTCCGGGCGCAGGAGACCATCGAGGCCCTCCGCGAGGACATCGTCGAGGAGCTCGGGCCCGGGCTGCAGCTCGCGACCCGCATCAAGGAGCTCTACACCGCGGCGTGAAGGGCCAGATTGCCGAGATCGGTCACCACCTGGGACTCGAACCCGCGACGGTCTGCCGGTGAGCCTCCTCGCCCCGCGCGTCATCGGCCGGTTCCTCGACGGGCGCACGCGCGTCAGCTTCGAGACGCCCCGCCTTCGAGCGGCACGCCGAGCTCCTCCAACAGCGTCGCGATCCGCCCGCGCAGGTCCTCCCTGATCACCCGGACCTGCGCGACGGTGGTCGCCTCGGCGGGATCCGAGAGTTCCCAGTCCTCGTAGCGCTTGCCGGGGTAGATCGGGCACGAGTCGCCGCAGCCCATCGTGATCACGGCGTCGGCCGCCCGGACGACCTCGTCCGTGAGCGGCTTCGGGAACGCCTGGGACATGTCGAGGCCCAGCTCCGTCATGGCGTCGACGACCAGGGGGTTGACGCGATCCGCGGGATCCGAGCCGGCCGATCGCACGTGCACGCGCCCACCGCTCAGGTGCGACGTGAGGAGGGCGGCCATCTGGGAGCGGCCCGCGTTGTGGACGCACACGTAGAGCACCTCGGGGAGGCCCTTGGGCACGAGCCGGTCGGCCTGGGCGAGCGCCTGCAGGCGATCACGCGTGAAGCGGTCGGCGAGCAGCGGCAGGAAGGTCGTCACCTCGGCGGTCGCGAGGAGCGCCTCGAACGACTCCCTCGTGAAGCGCTCGACCGTCTCGCGGCCGAAAACGCCCTGGAACTCCGAGCTCAGGCGGTCGATCGTCCGTCCCAACTGGGCCTCGAGATCGACATTGACGGGGGTCATCGCGCTACCTCCTCCTGTTCCGTGAGCGCCGCAGGGGCCGCGGGGGATGTCGTGTCGCGCGCGTCGCGAAGGAACTCGTAGATCGCGGCGCCGGCGAGCGCGCCGAGGGCCGGGCCGATCAGGTAGAGCCAGAGGTCCGCGCCGTCGCCGGCGACCAGCGCCGGCGCCAGGGAGCGGGCCGGGTTCATCGAGGCGCCGGTGATCGGCCCCATCACGAGCGCCTCGAGGGCGATCGTGCCGCCGATGGCGAGGGCGGCGAGCGATCCGACGGCACGGGTATCGGTCGCGACGGCCAGGATCACGACCATCAGCACCGCCGTGAGACCCGCCTCCAGGCCGAGCGCGCCGAGCCGGCCCACGTGGCTCGGATGCGTCGTCCCGAGCCCGCCCGCGAGGCCGAACAGGCCCCGGAGGGCCAGCGACGCGAGGATCGCGCCCGCGAGCTGCGCGACGACGTATGGGCCCACCTCGCGCGCCGGGAAGTGGCGCGCCGAGGAGAAGGCGAGCGTCACGGCCGGGTTCAGGTGCGCCCCTGACAGGTGTCCGACGGCGAAGATCATGCTCGCCACCACGAGCCCGAAGGCCGCCGCCACGCCGCCGTGGCCGAGCGGGTCGCCCGCCACCGCGTTCACGACGACCGCGCCGGTGCCGGCGAAGACCAGGCAGAAGGTGCCGAGGGCCTCGGCCGCGAGCCGTCGGGCGAGGTCAGGACGGCCGCTCACACCGCGAGCCTAATCCATTGATATCTATCACTTCAATAGATATAAGTAGATCGATGGCGATCGATCTCGAGCTCTCCCCGAAGCTGAAGCGCCCCGCCGGCGAGCCCTGCTGTGAGCCGGTCGTCTACCCGGACGTCGAGCGCGCCCAGGCGGAGCGCATGGCCACGGTCGCCAAGGCCCTCGGAGATCCGATCCGGCTGCAGCTCATCGACCTGCTGCGAAAGCACGCGGGGAAGGTCTGCGTCTGCGAGCTGATCCCGCTCTTCGACGTGAGCCAGCCGACCGTCTCCCACCACCTGAAGGTGCTGCGCCAGGCGGGGCTCGTCGATTCGGAGCGACGCGGCCTCTGGGCCTACTACTACGTCATCCCCGACGCGCTCGCGGAGCTCGGCGCGTGGGTCGGGGCGACGACCACGAAGGAGGCGACCTCATGCTGAGATCACTGACGGCTGCGCGCCCCGGAGGATCGATATGAGCGCGACCCCCGACATCCGCGACCAGGTGCGCGAGCGGTACGCGGCCGCCGCGCGCGAGGCGGCATCCGGACAGGCGGCGGGCTGCGGCGAGGGCGGGTGTTGCGGTGAGCCCGCGGAGGCCGCCTTCGGCTCCGGGCTCTACGACGAGACCCAGCTCGGCGAGCTACCGGACGCCGCCCTCATCGCAAGCCTCGGGTGCGGGAACCCGACGGCCGTGGCCGATCTCGCCGAGGGCGAGGTCGTCCTCGACCTCGGATCGGGTGGCGGCATCGACGTCCTCCTGTCCGCGCGACGGGTCGGCCCGACCGGGAAGGCCTACGGGCTCGACATGACCGAGGAGATGCTCGCCCTCGCCCGACGCAACGCGCGAGAGGCGGGAGCAGTCAACGTCGAGTTCCTGAAGGGTCACATCGAGGAGATCCCGCTGCCCGCCGAGACCGTCGATGTGGTGATCTCGAACTGCGTGGTCAACCTGTCGCCCGACAAGGCGGCGGTGCTGCGCGAGGCGTTCCGCGTCCTCGTGCCCGGCGGCCGGCTCGGCATCAGCGACGTGGTCGCCGACGATGCCCTCACCCCGGCGGAGCGTGCCGATCGGGGAAGCTGGTCCGGGTGCATCGCCGGGGCGCTCTCGCGGGGCGAGTACGAGCACCTCCTTGCCGAGGCGGGATTCAGCGGCGTCGAGATCGCCTTCACCCACCGCGTCGAGGACGGGATGCACGGTGCCATCGTGCGCGCCACCAAGCCTGCCGACGTGCCAGCCGTCCTCGCGAGCACCGCGGCGCCGAGCCCTGAGCCTGGATCCGGCTGCTGCTGATGCCCAAGCGGTCGAGCCCCACGGCCACGGTGCGGGCGATGAGCGCGGACGACTGGCCCGCGGTCGCCTCCATCTACGTCGCCGCGAGCGCCCGGGGCATTGGCATCGGCACGTAGGCTGCTCGTGGCGCTCGTCGAGCCCGCCGAGGACGCCGGCATCTGGACGATCGAGACAGGGGTCTTCCCCGAGAACGGGGCGAGCCTGGCCGTCCACGGAACGCGCCGGCATCCGGGCGCAGGCTTCGTGCGCCGGCGCGAGACGGCTGGTACGAGGTCGCCCTTGATTCATGAGTAGGGGCGCCGGCGGGCTGTCATGAAGCGGGCGGGGCGGTGTCCCGAGTTCGATTCTTGCCGGGGGCGTCCGCTTCGTTGCGCGGGATACCGCGTCTCCACCGGAGACAGCCCACGCCGTCCCGCGGACGGCGCCGATGAGGGGCCGGGCCGGGCGGCGAGGAACTAGTCGACCGACAGCGTGAGTTTCTAGCCGCTCGGGGAGTCGCCGCACCGACCGCCGGTGGCACGTTCTCCGGGCAATGCCATTCATGAACCCCCGAACCGACGGCCACCTCCGACCCTGGAGTCACCGATGAGAGCCGTTCGGCGGCGGCGCACGAGCGGCCTGGTCCTCGGGGCCGCCGCCGCCCTCGCCCTGCCGGCCTCGGCCTTCGCCGACGGCGCCGTGTTCCAGGTCACGGCCAAGACCGTCGTCCCGAACACGACCCCCGTGCAGCTGGCCGATCAGACCCAATACGTGTTCAGCAACAACGGTTTCACGGCGGTGTTCCGAGAGTCGAACGGGGCTCTCGGCAACGGCGTTGTGAACTACCCGGTCGTTCCGCCCGCCTACCGCAGCCAGCCTGGCTTCACGAAGACCCAGCTCCTCGCCGAGGCCGACACCGGCGTCCAGGTGCATGCAACCTGCAGGGCGGCGGCGGCTCTCACCGAGGCGCGGATCCTCGAATGGCAGGGTCCCGATCCGTTCTACAACTACATTCCCTGGCAGAAGGACTCGGCCGGCTTCGGGGACGATCCCACCGCGTGGATCCCCGTCGTCACGACCGCGACCGGCGTGGACCTCGCGGCGCTCGACGACGCGAACGCGTTCAGCGCGGCGTGTGCGGGCATCGGTGGCGTCTACACCCCAGCGGACGCGATCGAGAGCTCGCCCGAGGTACTGGCAGCCGGGACGATCGCCCTGGCGGTACAGCAGGCCACCGCGCCGCTGACCGCCCACGTGGCCGAGCTGGAGGCCACCGCGACCGCCCAGGCCGCCCATGTGGCCGAGCTGGAGGCCACCGCGACCGCCCAGACCGAGAAGATCAGCCAGCTGGAGGCGGCGAAGGCCGCCTCCGACAGAGCGGCGGCGGCGGCTCAGGCTGCGGTCGCGGGGGCCGACGCCGATCTCCAGCGGCTCGCTGACATGCAGGAGGCGCTCACCGTGGCCCTGCCGGCCGAGCGCATCTCCGCGAGGGCGCTGGCGGCCAGCGGTACGAAAATGACCATCCACGGGCCCGCCGGCGAGCGGTTGGCGCTGTCCCTCCGGATCACGGCCGCATCTGCGAGGGACCTCGGCCTGAAAAGCCGCGTGGTCGCCCGCGCGTCGGCGACGATCGGCGCGGACGGTACGGTCGTCGCGACCGTCGCGCCGCAGGGCGCCGCCGCGAGGGCCCTGACGCACCTGAGCGGTTCGGTGCGCGTCACCGCCGCGGTGAGGCAGAGGGCCATGGGCACGACCACCGCCGCGTTGACCCGCTGA
>Ga0315273_10013571_pt1 | contig 10479 bp, 11 predicted proteins | sample YL17G02_0_MG_FD_205753 | JGI IMG/M metagenome (GOLD analysis project Ga0315273, IMG submission 205753) | Sediment microbial communities from Yellowstone Lake, YNP, Wyoming, USA - YL17G02_0 | ecosystem: Environmental > Aquatic > Freshwater > Lake > Sediment | place: USA: Wyoming | collected... | reverse complement strand
CTGACTACGGATGATGGCGACATCAGCGTCAGCACGAACGTCGTAACCGTCGAAAATGCCGCCCCCGCAAGCACTGCCTCTCGCCAACGCCTGAAGTATGCCCTCCGCGACGACAGCGACAACCACAAGGTCTTGGCGATCAACTATCTCCGCGTTCAAGAGTGCGGAGTTCACAATGACGGGATTTGACCGATGCGAGTCTCAGTCATCATCCCCCACCGCAACCGTCACGAAGGACTGGCCCGGTGTGTGGAGGTCTTGGGCAAGGTGCTCTTGCCGGACGACGAAATCATCATTGCCGACGGCGGGAGCATAGTTCCCGTCGAGTGCGCGATGGTTTTGCCTCTGAACGCCAAGGTTGTGACGCGGCCGTGCGGGGACATTTTCAACAAGTGCGCCTTGCAAAATGCCGGCATCGACGCCGCCAGCGGAAACGTACTCGCCTTCATCGACGCTGATGCTCTGGTCGGGCCGGATTGGCGCAAGTCCTTCGGCCCGATCGAACGAGACACCAGCCTCACCAAGGTCTGCTACCGCGTCCGCTTGGAGTCGCCGCAACGGGCCGAGTGGCCGGGCGTGTTCGACCGCTATGATACGCTGCATTGCCGCTACGAGGGGCGGGGTACTGCCGAGAAAGAGTGCTACGACGAGAAGCGCAAGCCGCTCTTCGGCAACTCGCACTTCGCCATTCTCCGCATCAATCTCCGGGGTCTGCGATTCAACGAGGACTTCGTTGGAGCCGGCTACGAGGACATTTGGATGAACCGGGAGTTGTGGCGCGTTCATGGGGATGCGTACAGGGCCGTCATGCCGGCCGACCCGCGGCAGAACATCGTGAACCTATCGCACGGGCGCGAGCACAAGGAATGGCGGACGCGGGAGATTCTGGCGGAGAATCGGAAGAGGTACTACGCGGCATGATCGACCGAAAAGCCAGCTACACCGCCGCCGACACGGTTCCCGTGAAGTTATTCCTTCACGAGGAAGTGAAACGACTGCGCCCCGTCCACGTCAACTGGATGCCGACCAACCGATGCAACCTGAACTGCCCATTTTGCTCGTGCGCCGGGCGGGATCAATCCGAAGAGATGCCAATTGACGTTGCGGTGAAGGTCATCTGCAACTTCGCCCGGCTCGGGTGCAAGGCCGTGACCGTGACCGGCGGCGGAGAACCACTATGTTACGGGCCGTTGATGGAAATGCTGCAAGAGTTTCACCACTACGGAATCGACATCGGGTTGGTCACGAATGGCCTGCTTTTCAATCGGCTGTCACTGGCCACCGTGTCATTGCTGACGTGGTGCCGGATAAGTAACGCAGATGGCCGCTCCCTGACTCCCGCCTATCGTCGCATCCTGGATCGCGTGACGGAGGTTCCCATTGACTGGGCCTTTAGTCACGTCGTTAGCAAAGAACCGAACCTGGAGGAAATTAGGCAGGTTGTCGAGTACGCCAGAGCGAAGCACTTCACCCACGTTCGACTGGTCGGCGACTTGATGGAACCGGAAGCCGTTCCCTTCGCACCCGTCATGGACGCTCTTACTGGCATCGACGATTTGGTCATCTACCAGCCGCGCAAAGAGTATAGCCAGAGCACATCGTGTTTGATCGGCTACGTCAAGCCGGTGGTTGCCCCAAACTTCCGCATGTACCTGTGTTGCGGCGTCCAGTACGCACTGGACCCGACAAGACGCGACATGCCGGAGGAGTTGTCGATGGGCAGCGCGCTGAACCTCGATTCGGTGTACGAGAAGCCGGAGCCGTACCGCGTCCACTGTAATCGCTGCTACTACGGGGCCTACAACTCGCTTCTGGCCACGCTCACCTCGGAACTCAAGCACGTCAATTTTCTATGAAGATCGCGGTAGTCACACTGGCGACTGGCGAATACTGGCGCGGTGCCAAGGTTCTCTTTCACACCTTGCGGAAGTACGGCAAGATGCCGGATTCGGTTGTGCCGATTGTCATGGGAATGAATCGGTGTGACTTCGCCGTACCCATGCCCATTGCCACCGATTACTCTTGGGTGCCTGTCTCAGCCGTTCACTTTCCGAAGGTAGCCGACAAGTTTTTTGCGCTCACGCTCGACTACGATCGCATCGTATTGATCGACGCCGATGAAATGTGCATGGGCGATTGTTCCTACCTATGGTCGGAACACGTCGGGACATTGCCGTTCTACGCTTGCCGGGATACGGCCAGCGACGTGTACTACAGGGGCGTCGTGCGAGAGATCGGTCTGAACCCGGACCTTTTATTCAACGCGGGAGTCATGGTATTTCACCGCGTAGACGCAGGCGACATTCTAACTCGTGTGGCGAGTGGGGAACTCGTCGCGTTTGACGGAGGCGACCAAGGCTACCTGAACCATTACTTTCAGAAGGTGCGTCCGGGAAGGGCCGGATGGTTGCCGCCCGAGTACAACTGCTGCTTGGACGTGAATTGTCCACAGGTTCCCGATCACGCGAAGCGCCTCGTTCACTTTACCGGCGGAAACGCAAATCCTTGGAACCATCGGGTTCCGGCTTCCGATTGGCGAACTCCGTATCTTGCCCAGTGGCAACAAGCATGGGAAGACTGCCGATGACAAATGAACGCGATGGAGATTGGACGGTTGAGGATTGTCTGGGTCGTTCGCTCATGTGGATCGAGGAACGTGCAGCCGTCTTGGATAGGATAGGGCCGCACGATAGGGTCTGTGAGATCGGCACCTATCAGGGAACGTCCTGTAGGCATTGGGCCAGTCACAGGCCGGAAGCCTTCTTCCTGTCAATCGACAACTTCAGTATCCCGCCTACGACCAACAACGTTGCTTTGTGGCTGCGCAATCGCTTGCCCAACATGAACTTGTTCGTGGGTACTTCCAGGGAAGCCCTGCAACTTCTCGCCGCCCATCAGTTCGATTTCATCCTGGTCGATGGGGGACACACGCAGGCGGCGTGTGCCGACGATTTGGAGGTTTCCAGGTCGCTGCTGCGTCCTGGCGGGATGTTGGCCGTTCACGACTACGAGGGCGAGGAGGGCGTTACCGAAGCGATGGACGCTTTCATTCTGGAACATCATCCCGTTACGAGCGCGCTCGTCGGCACTCTTTTGTTTTTGAGGAGGTAGAGTGAAAGCGTCCATTCTCATCACGACTTATAATCGCTCCGATCATCTCTACTTTTGCCTCAAGAGCATTGCCGCCCAAGACCTGAGTGGGATAGATTACGAGATCGTGGTTCTGAACGATGGCTCCGCAGGCGATGAGACGCGCAATGTCGTTGCAACGTCCGATGCTGCGAAGTCTCTGAACATTCGCTACCTTCACACGGGAGTGCGACGCGATCGGCAATGGAGAACGATGGGATTCGCGGCGAACATAGGGATCAAACAATCCGATGGTGAGATTGTGGTGCTGTCCAACAGCGACATCTACCACGTCGGCAGAACCGTAGTGCCGGTAATCCAGGCTTGCGAACGAGACTCTACGGTCTTGAGCAGCGTGCATCAAGTCTACGACGACGACGGGTCTTTGATTTGGCACCTGAATGCGCACCCGGATGAAAAGGTGCAATTGGCCCGGATCATTCAGCACATCCGCACGGGGCCGCGCCAGCCGGGAATGTATCCGGCCAATCCCGACATTCCATTCTTTCTCGCAGTGCGCAGGAAACACCTGGAGCAGCTTGGCGGTTACGACGAGGACTTCATCGGCGTAGCTTCCGAGGATTGCGACTTGCTGGATCGGCTCAAGGCCATCGGCTGCAAATACACCTATGCCCCCGAGGGAGCCGAGGCCATTCATCTCTTCCACAATCGCCGTACCATAGCCCAATTGGAAGTCGATCCGGGGTTCGCTTACAACATTCGCCTGCGACGGGATCGCAGAAAAGAGTTGGTGCGCAATCAGGGGAAGGTGTGGGGGGAACTCATTGACGACCACGCCGATGGCGTGGATGCGCCAGTGCATTTGGTGTTATGGGTAACGAGCCGCTGCAATCTCGACTGCCCCCGGTGCAACCAGCAGGCTACGCGCAAGGCATTGCCGGGATACGACATGCCGGAGGAAGAGTTGGAGCGGATCATCACTTCCTCCAAGGAACGAGGGTTGCATTTCAGCACGATTGAACTTACCGGGGGAGAGCCGTCGTTATGGCCGTTGTTCGAGCGGGGAATCGAGAAACTTAAGGCGGCTGAAATCGCCGATCACATCACGTTCATCACAAACGGAAACGATGCGGCGCGAGTGGCGAGGATAGCCAACCAGCACGGGCTGAGGTACACCGTATCGCTCACTCAGGCGACGGAGGAACAAAGTGCCGTCCACCGCGCTCAGGGCGTCGGTGTAATGTGGAACGATGTGTCACATCGCCTGCTCCCCGTGCAGCCCGTGCCCGATTCCCTGCCGGCTGAATGTAGCCAAGTCCACGATGGAAACGGCCGGGTGGTCCGCCAGTTGGAGTACATCCAGGGCAAGGTATACTACTGCTGCATGGCATACGCCAACTCGGCCATTGTCGGCGACGATTCCCGGACGCAGTGTTCATTCGAGGAGAACTTTTGCGCGGCCTTTGCGGGACGAAAGTTCGATCTGCCGATTTGTACCGTGTGCCTGGCCAATGCAAAAGTCTGGCACGCGCCGTGCTCGGTGTGCGGGAGAAAGATGTGAACGTAATTGACAACGGATTGGATAATTCGATTGTTGGAGATCGCAACCTGGATGCGACCATCGTATTCTACGGAAGCGATAACCGGCTCGTAATCGGGGTCAATGTGAAACTTCACGCGGCTTCGATCGTGTTTGATGGATTTGGCAACGAGATTACGATTGGGGACGGCAGCGAGTTATGGACGGACCTGTCTCTCAGTGTCTCCGGTACCAACGGGAAAATTGCCATTGGAAGGAACTGTCTCTTCTCCAACAACGTGCGCATTCGGAACGGAGATGGACACGCGATTCTCGACCTCGCCACGGGGCAGCGCCTGAACCCCAGCATGGATGTCGTTGTAGGCGATCGCGTATGGGTGTGCGAGAATGTTCACATCCTCAAGGGAGCACGGATTGGCAACGATAGCGTGGTCGGCGCGGGCAGCATCGTTACGCGCGGAGTGTTTCCAAACAATGTGGTCGTGGCGGGTAATCCGGCAAGAGTAGTCAAGACGGGGATACGATGGCAGGAGTAAAAGCCTCAGTCTGCATGGCTGCCTACGACAAACCCGAGTATCTATCGCGAGCGCTGGCCAGCATCTACCGACAGCCGATTTCCCAAACCGATGACGTGGAAGTGATCGTGGTGGATGATCGAAGCCCAAATGATCGCAACCGCGAAGTGTGCGGGGAGTTTCCGCGAGTGCGCTATGTCCGGGTGGACGGCGAACCGGGTTATCGAAACCCTGCTCGCGCCCGCAACGTGGCATACCGCCAGGCGCGGGGCGGGGTGGTCATTTGCCAATCGGACGATACGGTGCATATTTCGCCGGACTGCATCGAAATGCTGATAGCCGACTTGACTCCGGGCCATTTCCTGATCGCCAACGTGTTCAACACCGACTTCAGCGGCAAGATCGTTCCCGGCAACCTGGAAAACCCCGAGTACGCTTCCTTGACGGTTTACACGGGGCCGACGAATCCGCGCCCCTTCTTCTTCTTGGGCAGTCTATTCCGCAAAGACTTGTACGCGGTGGGGGGCAACGACGAGGAGTTTACGGCACCCAGTTATGACGACAACTGGTTTGCCGATTGCCTGATGTTGGGACTGGGGCTGAAACCCGTCTACTCGACTAGGATCGTCGGCCATCATTTGCAGCACAAGCACTTCGGCACCCAGGCGAGAACCACACCGTCTCGTGCGCTGTACCGCAGGAAGCACAAGGAAGCAGTCTGGCAAGCGTCTGGAGGGCCGTGGAAATGCGAGTAGCCCTGGTCTACATGAACAACGACAAACTCATCAGCCGTGGGGTGGGCTACCTGGCGATGGCCATTGCGGACGCTGGGCACGACCTGGACTTCTACGATACGGTTTGGATGCCGGATGCCGAGGTGGGGCAGGCTGTGGCGGCGGGCGGATATGACGTTCTCCTGATCTCATCTACCAGCCTGTACTATCGCAGGGCCGCCAATCTGGCTGCGGCCATCAAGCAATGTCTTCCCGGCATGACCGTGGTATTCGGAGGCATCCATGCGACTATCGCCAGGGGAGCGATCCTCGCAGACTGCCCGGCCATCGACTATCTGTGCATCGGTGAGGGAGAGGATTTCATTGTAGAGTTCCTTGGCAGAGTGGCAGCTTGCGAGGATGTTTCTTCCGTGTGCAATCTGGTCTATCGTGCGCCCAACGGGACAATCGTGGAGAATCCCATCCGGACGTGTACGGACCTGCACGCGCTGAAGCCGTTCCGGCACGCACTGTTCAATCCCAAGTCGGTTGTCCGCGACGGAGAACTTGTTCCGGGATTCACCTACGTCTTTGCTACGCGGGGGTGCCCCTACAACTGTTCCTATTGCTGCAACAGCTACATGCTTGCACTCTACAAGGGCAGTTTTCTCAGAACGCAAAAGGTGGATACGGTAATCGCCGAGTTGCTCGACCTGAAAGCACGGTATCCAGCGAAGTTGTTGTACTTCGGCGACGAGATGATTCTCTTCGATGAAGCCTACGTCACGGAACTTTTCACGCGCGTCCACGACGAAGTGCGGATGCCCTACGGGTGCATGTGCCGAGTTGAGCGAATCACCCCGTCCATCGTAACGCTTATGCGAGAGACCGGCTGCAAATACGTGGGTATGGGGATCGAGTGCGGCGATGAGGCGTTTCGCAAGGAGTGGCTGAACCGGCACATGACAAATCAGCAGATCATCGACGCCTTTGCGGCGCTGCGGTTCATACCCGACATCTGGCTCACGTCCTACAACATGCGGGGATTCCCGGTGTCCTACGATGATCGACTGACCAGGGCGACCCAAGACCTCAACGGCATCGTGAAGCCGAATTGGGTCCAAACGACGTGGTTTTGTCCGTTACAGGGTACTCGCCTCGGGGACTACTGCATCGAGAAGGGACTCGTCGATTCGGAAAAGTTGGCATCGGTCAATGACTACTTCGCCCAGTCCGTCTTGCGAAAGGGGGTGTTCGCATGAAACCCGACCTGAGCCTCGTATCCACCGACGATCTGATTGCCGACTTGTTCGCCCGCTGCGACTACGGCGTACTGGCCTTTGTCCAGGTCGGTCTCGAAGGCCAGAACACCTTCACTATGATCCCTCGCTGGTGGGGCAATTATCATGCGTGCTGTGGTCTGGCTCGGGACTTGGCGACGCGGATTCAATGCGATCTTCACGAGACGAGGGAGTCAAGGGAATCAGCCGAAGACCAATAAAGAATCCCAGGTCCGGGGAGACGATCGACCGAAGCGTCGACGTCTGGCACCTATCGCCGCGGTAGATGGCGTACAACTGCGAAGGCCGCCGGTCGCTCAGGGCTGCCAGCTTGAAGGTCGAGCATTGCAACACTTCCTTGCAGGCCCAACGGAGGATGCTGGCCGGCGTGCCGATGTGCTGCATCCCCGTGGGGCCGTGGCTGGCGTAGACCTCCAGGTCCAGCCCCAGCGGCTTGACGATTCGCCGGATCAACTGGTGGCTCGCCTCGTACTTCCCGCTCTCGGCGGTCGAGACGTTCGAGCGGTCGATGCCGCACTTTTCCGCCAGTTGTCCGATGGTCAGGCGGGCTTCCTTGCGCGCGTTCCGAATGAGTTGGCCGATGCTATACATGCCAGAAGTTTACCACAGACGCATTTGCTTGTCAAATACCTATTGACAGGCCGAACAGAAAAAAGCCTTAATGCCTCAAGACTTCCACAACCATCCCCTGTTGGTCTACGGGCTTTCCTCCACGAGCCTGAATACCGTGAAGGAATTTCTATGCCCGCATCGTTGCAAGAGGTAATGGACCGCAACGCCTCTGCGCGCGGCGAGACCCCCGCCGCCTCGCCCCCCGAAGAGGAAGACATCCTTTCCACTGACGATGACACCCCAGCCGACGAGCCGGGCGACGAGGATGACGAGGCTCCCAACGATCAGGACGAGCCTTCGGACGCCACGCCGGCCGCTGCCACGCCTGCCGAGAAGGCCATCCTGGAATCCCTGAAGGCCAAGGGCCTCGATCTGGCGGACAAGTACGGCAGCGATGAAGAGGCGATCAAGGGCCTTCAGAATCTCATCGGCGTCGTCGGGAAGCGTAACGAGGATGCCGAGCGCTGGCACGCCTTTTTGGACGCAGCCAAGGGCTACGAGGCGGAAATCCAAGAGTTGCTCTCCGGCAAGAAGAAGGCCGTTGCCGAGCCGCAGTTGCCCGCCGGAGTCACGGAAACGGAGATGCTCAAGAGTTACGACGAATACAGGCTTCTCGAAAAGATCGCCAGCGAAGCGTTGGATGCCGACGGCAAGCCCAAGCCCGGCGTCGACGTAGCCGCCCTGCAACGGCTTTCCAAGACGGCCGACCGCATGGGCCGGATGCTCTTCGACTTGGCGAGCGACCCCGAGAAGGTGCTCGGCCCGGTCTTCCAGAAGCTCCGCGACCAGTTGACTGCCGAGACCCAGCAGTTCGTTCACTCCCAGGGCCAGCAGCAGCAGGCCGAAGAGGCGATGAATCACGTCTGGGCGAGCCATGCCGATCTGGTCGTGGACAAGACCGACAGGACGAAACTCTCGGCCGCCGGTCAACGGGTGATGGAAAGGTACGGGCACCTCGTCAACGAGTTGGGAGCCAAGGCAAGTCCGGCGACGTTGCAGGATGCCATCGACTATGTGAAGTCCATGACGCCCGCGCCGCGGCCGACCAAGCAGCCGAGCAAGAGCGCGTTGCACGCGCCGGCGATGGCGGAAGAGGCAGCCGGCAAGAAGACCGACCTCAAGGAACGCTTTCGCAAAGGCATGACCGATGGTTCCAAGTTCGGAATTGTGGAGCTCATGGACGAACGCCTTCGACTACGCAAACAAGCGACATAACCGTTGACTTCGTGGAGGTGGTCAACGGGGAAGCGCGGCGGCGGGACACTCCCTCGCGGACCCCGCCCCGCGCCTTTAGCCGTCGCAAACCTCCACCGCCGAGAACCTCCAATCACCTCCGTAGTAATCAGGTTTTCAATGCAGATTGGAGGAAACACTCATGGGTATTTCCGCGTCTGCCGTCCTCACTACCAGCGATCTTAGCGACTATCTGAACGTCAAAGTCGAACCGATCTATACCGAGTCGGCTCTGATGGAAGGGCTCAAGTCGCACGGTCGCATCGTGTATAAGAAGGGCGGCACCGACTTCAAGTGGCGGCCGAAGATCATCCGTCGCAAGATCACCGCCGGCAACCCGTACAACGTCCTGATCACGTTCCCGTCGCGGAACACTCGGATCGAAGTGACGTTGCCCTGGGTCATGTACCACCTGGGCGAGAAACTCGTCAAGTACGACCGGCTCGCCAACGAGAACGATCCTCGCAAGATCGTGAAACTCGCCCAAGACATCCTGGACGGCATGGCCGACGATTTCGTGACGGACTTCGCCACGAGACTCTACACGGACGGCGGGGCCACCGGGTCGCAAGACCTGCACGGCTTCGAGGCCATGATGTCGTATTCGGGCGTGGCGGGCTACATGTGCGTCAACAACGACACCTACGCCGGCAAGAGCACTGCACTTGCCGGGTTGGGTGGCGACTGGACCGGCACCTGGCCGCAGGGTACGGGCGACAGCGAGTACGCCGCCTGGACGCCGATGATCTGGGACTATACCAGCGCAAGTTGGACGGACACGACCAACAACTGGTCGCACAACTGGCAGGAAGTTCTGGGCATGGCGATGACGTACATGCGCCGCAACCAGAAGGTCATCCCCGACATCGTGATGCTCTCCTCGGAACTGTACGAGCAGGCCGCGTACAGCCTCAAGGATCAGGAGCGCTTCATTGCTACTCCGGCACCCAAGTCGGCGAGCGTGGGCCTCAAGAAGTTCATGTACCGGGATTTGGAGGTCGCACACGAGTACAACTGCACGGCCGCCTGCGGGTACATGTTCCGCTGGAAGGACATCGAACTCCGTTCGATGCAGGCGCAGTTGGTCGGCAACCTCAAGGACACGAAGATCGAGACGGGTGGTGAGGAACTCTTTGCGATGGACTTCTACGGGAACTTGCGTTTCGAGTGCCCGGCGTTCTTCGCCAAGTTCATCTCCCAAACCTCCGGCTCAACTCCGTAAGCAGCCTCGTAACCCACAACCACAGAAAAGGAGGGTTCTCTATGAACTCCTGTCTTCCCTTCCCGCGGGGCTCGACGATGAGCGACCTCGGGCGGTCGGGCATTAGTCCGACCGCAGCAATAGAGCCGTGGTCGCAGATTCTCGGCCAGAAGTACGAAGTGCAAGATGATCTGCACAGCACGGGCCTGCCGGTGATCCTGCTGGTCGTCCGGCTCGAAACGGCCTTTACGACCAGCGCGGACTACTTCGGTCT
>Ga0315273_10013569_pt1 | contig 10479 bp, 6 predicted proteins | sample YL17G02_0_MG_FD_205753 | JGI IMG/M metagenome (GOLD analysis project Ga0315273, IMG submission 205753) | Sediment microbial communities from Yellowstone Lake, YNP, Wyoming, USA - YL17G02_0 | ecosystem: Environmental > Aquatic > Freshwater > Lake > Sediment | place: USA: Wyoming | collected... | reverse complement strand
ACCCAGCTCGCGAGGGTGACCGAGTTCGGGTGTACGCCGCGCCGAGCGAGCCAGCGCGTTGCCGCGCGCGCGGGGACCGGCCACACCCACTTGGTGACGAGGTCGGTGGCGCCCTTGTAGGCGGCGGCGAAGGTGCGCTCCTCGACGCGCGCCACGAGCGCGGCGTCCGCGGGATACAGGTAGACGGGCTCGTGCTTGCGCAGCGCCGCGATGTAGCCCGAGACGAGGTCGCCGGGCACGACCGCGCGCAGCCCGGGCGGCGCGCCGCTGCGCCGCTGCCGGATCCACTCGAGGGCCTCGCCGAAGCGCGCCGCCTCGACGCAGGCCGCGACGGGTTCGCCGGCCGGCAGCGCGCCCGCGGGGTCGAGCAGCAGCGTGTTGCTCGCCTGCGCGAGCGCCTCGACGAGGCGCTCGTCGTAGACGCGGTCGTCGCGCGCGAGCAGCGCGATTCCCTCGCGCGGCGCCTCGACCGCGTCGCCCGGCGCGACCGCGTGGATCGTGCTGCAGCCCGCGCGGTCGAGCGAGCGCCGTAGGCGCTCACTCGGCGAGAGCCCCCAGATCTCGAGCTCCGGCGCCGCCGGCGAGGTCAGGATCCAGGCGCGAGGAACGGAGCGGCCCGACGGGCCGGGCGTGGCCATGAGCGTTCCGGAATCCGGGGGGGGGCCGCCGAGAGTATCACAGGGTCTCGGGCTGGGTTAGCTTACGCCTCCTCTCCCGGGGTGATTCTCCCATGTTCCGCGTCGCGCACCTGTCGGATCTGCACGCGACACCCGCGCGCGGCGCCTTTCCGGCGCTCCTCGGCAAGCGCTTCCTCGGCTGGCTCTCGTGGCGGGTCCGCCGACGCCACGCGCACCTGCCACAGGTGCTCGACGCGCTGCTCGCGGACCTGCACCGCGAGGCGCCCGACCAGGTGGTCGTGACGGGCGATCTCACGAACATCGCGGGCGAGGAGGAGTTTCCCGCCGCACGCGCCTGGCTGGAGCGGATCGGGCCGCCGGAGCGTGTCTCGCTCGTGCCCGGCAATCACGATGCCTACGTCCGGGTCGCGGAGGAGAAGGGGGTCGGGCTCTGGCGCCCGTGGATCGAGTCCGACGCGCCTGCGGGTGCCGGCGCGCGCGGCGCGGCGGCACCCGCGTATCCGACCCTGCGCGTGCGCGGGCCGGTCGCGGTCGTGGGCGTCTGCTCGGCGCTCCCGACGCCGATCCTGCTCGCGCAGGGGGAGGTCGGCGCCGCGCAGCGCGAGCGCCTCGAGGCCCTGCTCGCCGAGCTGCGCGGCTCGGGCCTCTTCCGTCTCGTCCTGATCCATCATCCGCCCGAGCGGGGCGTCGTTGCCCGCCGCCGTTCGCTGCGCGACGCCGAGGCGCTCTGCGGCGTGTTCGCGCGCGCGGGGGCGGAGCTCGTCCTGCACGGCCACACCCACCGCACGAGGGTCGGAGCACTCGCCGGACCCGACGGACCGATCCCCGTCGTGAGCGCGCGCTCCGCTTCCGACGTGGGGAGCCGGCCCGAGAAGCGCTCGCAGTACCACGTCTACGAGATCGAGCCCGCAGCGTCCGAGGCGCGGCGTTTCCGGATCCGGATGCGGGTGCGCGGCTACGACCCGGCGACGGGTGGCTTCACGGCCGCGGGCGAGTGCAGCCTCTGAGGCCGGCTCGCGATCTCGCGCGCGAGCACCAGGTCCGCCGGCTTGTCGACGTCGATCGCGGCCTCGGCGAATGCCAGCGGGATCGCGACGATGCGCGCGCCGATCGCGCGCGAGGCGCGCTCCATCGCCGCGCCGAGATCGAGCCGGCGCAGCAGGAAGAGCGCGAGCGACGCGACGCCGAAGCTCGCGACGAGCCGCCAGGGCCGCTTGCGGAAGCGCTCGGCGCGGACCCAGAAGGTCGCGGCGGCGCGCGCCTGCGGCGTGCGGAAGAAGAACAGGTTCGCTCCCGAGTAGCCGTCGTCGCGGAACGGGATGTAGGTCCGCTTCGACTCGGGAAAGCTCGCGCGCAGCAGGCTCTCCGCCACCAGACCGAGCGCGAGATCCGCACCGCTCTGCTCGGCATCGGCGAGGAAACGCTCGACGATCTCCGGGCGCAGCAGCGCGTGGTCCGCCGTCGTAACCAGGACCCGGCGCTCCGGCGGGAGGCCTTCGAGCACGTCGAGGACGCTGCGGCTCGGCGAGGGCAGGCTCTTGTGGACCGAGAGGATCCCCTGCCGTCGCAGCGTGGCGAGCTCGGGGAGGGCGTCGAGCGCCCCCGGCTCCTCGATGCTCACCGTGAGGCGCCCGATGCCCCGCGTCGCGCGCAGCGCGCGCACGACGCGCATCAGCATCGGCTCGCCCCCGACCTCGAGGAGCGCGCGATGGCGGACGCCCTCGGCGCTCGCGAGCGGGTCGGAGGCGCCGCGGCTCCCGGCGAGGATCAGCGCGGCGATCTCGCTCAAGCGGCCGGAACCTGCTCGACGCGCGCCGCGTGGTGCTTCTCGAGCCGGTAGGTGCGGTCGGCCACATCGAGGAGCGCCGGCTGGTGCGAGATCGCGACCACCGTGGTCTTGCCGCGCAGCTCGCTCACCGTGGCCCAGACGGCGGCCTCCGCGTCGGGGTCGAGCGCCGCGGTCGCCTCGTCGAGGATCAACAGCTGCGGCCGGTGCACGAGAGCGCGCGCGATCGCGATGCGCTGGCGTTGTCCGCCCGAGAGCATCGCCCCGCGTTCGCCCACGGGCGCGTCGAGGCCCTCGGGGCGCGCCGTCACGAAGCCCCAGGCGCCCGCGTCCCGCAGCGCGCGCTCGGTCTCGGCGTCGCCGAGGGCGGGATCGCCGAGCGTCACGTTGGTGCGGATCGTGTCGTTGAAGAGCAGCGTCTCCTGGGTGACGTAGCCGACGCAGCGGCGCCAGGCGCGCAGGTCCGTCTCGCCGAGCGGAACGCCGTCGAGCAGCACGCGCCCCGCATCGGGGACGAGCAGGCCCGTCACGAGGTCGACGATCGTCGTCTTGCCGGAGCCGGACGGGCCGATGATCGCGGTGATCGACCCGCGCGGGATCTCGAGGTCGAGGCCGTCGAAGACCGGCCTGCCGTCGTAGGCGAGCCCCACGCCGCGCAGCTCGATTGCCTTCGCGAGGCTCGGCGGGCGGCTCCCCGAATCGACCTCGCGCTCGCGCTCGGCGGTCTCGATCATGCTGCGCAGCGCGGCGAGCGCGCTCTCGTCGACGACGAGGTCCTGGTACTTGCGCTGCATCTTGTGGATCGCGAGCAGCGTGCGCCCGAAGACCAGCACGAGCACGATCAGCAGCGCGGGCGGGATCCCGAGCAGCCGGTGCCCCGCCCACAGGCCGGCCATGCCGAAGAGCACTAGCACGGGCTCCTGGAGCGCCTTCAGGAACTCCTTGCTCAGCACCTGCTTGCGCAGCGCCTTGTTGAGGCGCTGGGTATCCTTCTCGAGCAGGGGGCCGATCAGCTCGTCGCGGCCCGTGGCTTTCAGGATCTTCAAGGCCTGGAGCACGTCGGTCAGCTGGCGGACGAGCGAGCGCAGCACGAGGGTCTGCTTCAGGCCGGCGCGCTTGGTCATACGCACGAAGACGTTGAGCCCGCCGATCGTGACGGCGCCGCCGGCCGCCGCCGCGAGCGTCACGCGCCAGGAGATCGCACTGGCGACCGCCACCGCGAAGAGCACCTCGAACGCGCCGGAGAGGACCTGCGAGAGGCAGTAGTAGGCCTGCGCCGCGCGCGTCGCCTCGGAGGCCATCGCGTTCGGGGCGAGGCCGAGCGGCATGCGCGTGTAGTAGCTCCAGCGCGAGGCGAGGAGCGCGCGCAGGAGCCCGAGGCGCAGGTCGGTCGCGACCTGCGCCACCATGTAGCCGACGCGCCGGTTCGAGAGCAGCACCAGCACGGCCTTGATCGGGAAGACGAGGCAGACGAAGCCGACGAAGACCTCGAAGCTCGGCTGGAACCCGAAGCGGGCGAAGACCTCGGCGACGCTCGCCTCGAAGCCGCTCGGCGCCGCCGCCCCGTCGCCGCGCAGCACGACGCCGAGCAGCGGCACCACGACGCTCAGGCCGAGCCCCTCCATCAGGCCCGCGACGAGCAGGCACACGAGCACCGTGACGCTCTGCCACGGATAGGCGCGCGTGAAGTAGCGGAAGGTCTCCATCGAAGGGCGTCACCTCCCGCGCAGTGCGCGCGTGGCGGCGGGGGCCTTCCCGGTCGGATCGGCCGCCTCGGGCTCGGGATGAAGAAGCTAGCGAAGCCGGGCTCCGGTCCGAGGCCCCGGGGGGCCTCCGCCGGCGCCGGCTCAGGGCTCAGGAAGCCCCAGGAGCTGCCGCACGCGCTCGGCTACGCGCTCGGCATCGTCGAGGCGCTCGCGCGGCGCGGGCTCGAGCGAGGGAGGCGCTCCCGAGAAGGGCTCCGCAAGCCCGCGTCGCGCGAGCTCCGCGTGGAGCCGGTCGAGGTCGCGCGCCGGGCGCACCCAGCCGCGCTCGATCAGGCGGCCGCACAGGCGCTCGATCCCGCGCTGCGGCCGCGGCGTGCCGCGCGGCCCGGGGGGCCGGGCCGTCGCGCGCGCGAGCACGAGGTCGCGCGGCCAGCGCAGCCAGCGGAAGCTCGCGCGCACGGGGAGCGCGGAGATCGAGATCGGCTTCCCCGTCGCCGCGGCCTCGGCGAGCATCGACTCGGAGTCGCCGGTTGCGACGATCCAGTCGGCGAGAGCGAGGAGTGCGAGGTACGGGTTCTCGCCGGGGTCGCCCGCGCGATGGACGAAGGCGCCCGGCCCGAGCGCCGCGCAGAAGGCGCGCGTGGCGGCGGGCCCCGTGCGCCGGCTCGTCGTGGCGAGGACCGATCCCCCGAGCTCGCGCGCGAGCCTCGCGACGTCGCTCGCGAGGCGCGCGGCGCAGGTGGCGTCGATCCGGTACTGGCCCGAGCGGCCGCCCACGAGCACGGCGATACGCGGCGACGGCCGCTCGGCGAGCCGCGCATGCCAGCGGTCGGCCGCTTCGGCGAGGCGCGCGGGCGTCACCGAGTGGAGGGGAGCGCAGGTCTCGACGCGGTGCGGATGGGGGAAGAGCCGCGTGTAGGACGGCGTCGCGACGAGGTCGAAGCGGTCCGCCGCGTCGCCGCCCTTGCGCCCGAGCTGGACCAGGCGCGTGCGCCCGCGGCTCTGGGCGCGGATCCACAGCGCCACCGGGGCGGTGCGCCGGCCGGCCGCGATCACGAGGTCGGGCCACGGTGGCTCGAGGGGCGAGGAGCGCGCACGGCGGATCCCCGCACGGCTCGCGCCGAGGATGCGGTTGTGGAGCAGGGAGAGCGGTCCGGGCACGAGCGCCTTGCGCTGATAGGGCCAGCCGAGCGCCTCCGCGAGGCCGATGGACTGGGTCGTGTTCCCGCCGCGGTCGTCCGTCAGCACCCAGACGCGGGGCGGCGCAGCGTCGGGCCGCGGGCCTCCGCTGCGCTCCTGCCACTCGCCTCCGGGCGTCGTGAGCACGGCCTCCCAGCGCCTGCCCGGGTGCGCGGCAGCCACCGCCTCGATCTGCTCGCACCACCAGGCGGGCGTGCGCGCGGGCTCGTCTCTGGGGCGCGTCCGCGGGGGCTCGCAGGCGAGCTCAATCCGCAGCGCGCCCGCGGCGCCGCGAAGGGCCTCGTCGAGCCGCCACGGCACGTCGTCCGTCGGTGTCGCCTCGAGGGGCGGCTCGGGGCCCAGCGAGTGCCAGGCCGCGCTCGGGCGCTCGCGCGTGAAGACCCGCCAGCCGGCGCGGTCCGCCGCGGCCTCGAGCTCGAGCCACACGCGCGCGTGTGGACCCTTCTGGTAGGCGAAGCGCTCCGGGAAGGGGCGCCACGGCTGCGTATGAAGTGTCGTGTAGTGCAGGAGCTGCGAGCGGCCCGGCTCGTACTCGTCGTCGCGCGCGTTCCAGGCCGGGGACAGCGGGCCCCGGAGCCCGGGCTCGGCCAGCGCCCGTCCCAGGAGCTCCGCCTTCGGCCGCTCCTGGGCGTCGGCGAGCGTCCAGACGGGGGCCATCCGCGCGCAGTCGAGGAGCATGACGGAGGCGTCGTCCGGGGCCACCGTGAGGAATCCATGGGAGCCGATCTCGGTGTCGAACAGCTGGGAGGGGTCCGCGAGATAGACCTGGTCGACGTCGTTGTAGATCGCCCGGCCGCTGCCCCCGGCGAAGTGTGGGATCGCGAAGCGGTAGTTTGTGAAGCCGGTAGTCCAGCGGCGGCGCCGGAATCCCGATAGGGTGCGCATCAGCCAGATCTCGTAGACGCGGGAGGGGTCGCGGACGCGTTCGATCGACCACAGGAAGACGCGCTCGGCGCGGCGCTGAGCGGGCTCGGAGCCCAGGAACAAGCGCACCGGCGGGCGCGCCGAGGGCTCGCAGCCCGGTCGGACCCCGAGCACGAGCCGCTCGGGTCCGCGAGCCGTCTGGGTGGCGTAGGTGGGCATCTCGGCGGCAGATTCTACCGGTGCCGCCCGAAAGCGTGATGCGCCTCACGGATCTGGATGTAGTGAAAAACACCCGCACGAATCGGGTGGGGGCTAGTCAGGGGCTTCGGTTCTCGCTATCTAGCCCGCGCGTGGGAGGACAGGCGATGCGAATCGGCGACATCTCGATCGGACGCGGCGAGCCGCTGGTCCTGATCGCTGGGCTCAACGTGATCGAGTCGCTCGATGCGACGCTCGAGTGCGCGGAGGCAGTGCAGAGCGTCGCCGACCGCCACGGCCTGCCGATCGTGTTCAAGGCTTCCTTCGACAAGGCGAACCGGTCGAGCCAGCGCTCGTATCGCGGCCCCGGCCTCGACGACGGGCTGCGCGTGCTCGCGCGGGTGAAGCGGGAGACGGGGCTCCCGGTGCTGACCGACGTGCATGAGCCGGGGCAGGCGAAGATCGTGGCGGAGGTCGTCGACTGCCTCCAGATCCCGGCCTTCCTGTGCCGGCAGACGGACCTGATCGCCGCCTGCGCCGCGACGGGGCGTCCGCTCAACCTCAAGAAGGGCCAGTTCATGTCGCCGCTGGACATGCAGCGCGTGGCCGAGAAGGCCCTGAGCTTCGGGGCGCCCGGGGTGCTCCTCACCGAGCGCGGTACGAGCTTCGGCTACAACGACCTCGTGGTGGACATGCGCGGGCTGATCCAGATGCGCGACTTCGCCCCCGTCTGCCTCGACGCCACCCACGCGGTGCAGCACCCGGGGGCCGGCGAGCACGCGAGCCAGGGGGATCGGCGCTTCGTCGCCCCGCTCGCGCGCGCGGCCGCCGCGATCGGGATCGATGCCCTCTTCGTCGAGGTGCACTCGAGCCCCGATGAGGCGCCTTGCGACGGGCTGTGCCAGATCCGGCCCGAGGACCTCGACCGGCTCGTGGCGGAGGTCTGCGCGATCCGGGCGGCGGTGCCGGGCGCGCGCTGACCCGGCCGCGCTGGGCGCCTGGCAACCTGAGCTGGACAGGAAGCGGGCGTGTCGGACGAAGACGGCAGGCGGTGTCTGCCCGCCTCTGCGGATCGCGTCGCCCGTCGGCGCGGGGTGGGTCAGCGTACCCCGGCGACTTTCGCGCTCCCGGCCCCTTTCGCGCTCCCGGCCCGGTGGGCGCGAAGAGCGTGGCGCGCCTCCTCGAGGTCCTCGCGGGAGTCGATCTCCCGCCACCAGAGGCCGCGCACCGAGGCGGTCTCGACGACGCCGTCCTGGGCGAGGCCATTCACCACGGAGAGGTACCAGGCGCGCAGCGCCTCGGGCGTGCGCATCGCGTGCTCCACCGCCGCGCGGAAGCGCGCCGGCCCGGTGCCCCGGAAGCAGAGCATTCCGATCGACTCGCCGTGGACCCGCTCGGGCTTCAGCGCCTTGCCGATCGCGAGCAGCCGTCCGTCGTCGTCGAGCGACACCTTCATGTCGTCGTCGTCGTAGTCTTCCTTGTGGTCGATCGTGACCGTGATCGGGCGCGGCCGCGAGCCGAGCAGACGGCGCAGGACGGCGGGCTCGAAGAGCGTGTCGCCGTTCAGCAGCACGAAGTCCTCGCCCATCGACTCGCGCGCGACCCAGCAGGTGGCGAGGTTGTCGCTCACAGAGAAGAAGGGGTTGTAGATCACGTCTACCGCGAGCCCCGCCACCGGGCTGCGCGCGAGGAAGCGCTCGACGCGCTCGAGGCCGAAGCCCGATACCACGCTCACGCGGGAGACCCCGCAGTCCGCGAGCGCCTCGAGCTGGAGCTCGAGTACGCTGCGCTCGCCGTCCACGGGCAGCAAGCACTTCGGGATCGCGGCCGTCAGCGGCAGCAGACGCTTGCCCTGGCCCGCGCTGAGGACGATCGCTCGCATCCCGCTTCCCCTGGGGCTGGTCCACCCCGCCGTTGCTCCGGGTCGCCCCGGCGTCCTAGCATGCTCACTCTGGCGGGGGAGAGAAAACCATAGTGCAGCGACCCGGGCGGCGACACCCGGACACCTCGTCCAATCTCCCCGCGGGGCGAGCCGCGGCTCCCCCGGGCGGTCCCGCCAGCGCGGCGGGCCTCGCCCAGCCCAGACCGAAGCCCCGCCATCCCGGCTTGACGCTCTACCGCTACATCGCCGTGGAGGCGCTGCGGCCCACGGCCTTCGCGCTCCTCGGCCTGACGACGATCGTGCTCACGGCCGAGGTGCTGCGCTTCTCGGAGCTCGTGATCAATCGCGGCGTCACCCCGCGGTCTGTGGCGGAGATCCTCTTCTACGAGGCGATCCCGATGGTCGCCCGCATGCTGCCGTTCTCGGTGCTCGTGGGGGCGCTCTTCGCGCTCGGCCGGATGTCCGCGGACCGCGAGATCCTGGCGCTCGAGGCCTCGGGGATCGCGCCCGCGCGTCTTAGCTGGCCGGTGGTCTGGCTCGCGGGGGTGGCCGCGCTGGTGGCGCTCGCGATGTCCATCGCGGCCACGCCCTGGGCGAGCCGCAGCCTCGATGATCTGCTCGAGAGCATCAGCCGCGAAAAGCCGTGGGCGAACCTCCAGCCGGGCATGGTCCAGAGCTTCGGCAGCTGGCAGCTCGAGGCGCGCGAGATCTCCTCCGGCGGCGACGAGCTCGGCGGCGTGATGCTCTGGACCCCGGAGATCGGGGAGACCGTCTTCGCGCAGCGCGGGCGCCTCGCCGCGGCCGGGGGCAACGTCGAGATCGCGCTCGAGGACGGATCGGTCGTGCTGACCCGCGAGGGCGGGGTCGACACTCTCCGCTTCGCGACCCTCGGCACGAAGCTCCCCGCCGGCGAGATCCTGGAGCGCAAGGATCGCGACCGCGTCCTCGGGCTTTCGCTCGACGAACTCGCCGCGCAGGCGCGCGTCTTCGTTCCCGCGGAAGGTCGCCGGCTCTCGCCGGCCGGCCTCGAGCTGCAGCGCCGCTTCGCGTATCCGCTGGCGACCCTGGTCTTCGGCTTCCTGGCAGTCCCGCTGTTCCTGACCCGCGCCCGGGCATCGCGCTCGGCGGGCGCGGTGATGGGCCTGCTCTGCACCCTCGCGTACTACGGCCTCGTGCAGCTCTCGGAGGGCCTGGTGCAGGCCGGCAGCATCGGCTCGGCGCTCGGCGCGTGGCTGCCGAACCTGATCCTCGCCGCGCTTGCGGCGGCACTGCTCGCTCGCGCGTTGCGCGAGCGGGCGCTCCGCCCTCCCTCCGACCGCGGCTTCGCGCGCCGTCTGCGCCGCAGCGACGCCGGCCCCGAGGCGGCGCGACACGACCGCGAGCCGCGACTGCATCGCCACGCGCTCGCGCGCTACGTCGCCGCGCGTTTCGTGCAGCTCGGGGGGCTCACCTTCACCGCGCTCTTCGCGGCCTACCTCCTGATCGACGTGATGGGCCGGCTCCAGTGGTTCGCGGAGCACGGAGCGAGCGGGATGGAGGCGCTGCGCTACTACGGCGCCCGCGCGCCGATGCTCGCGTCGCGCGCCGTGCCGATGGCGATCCTCGTCGCGACTTCGCTCACCGTGAGCCTGCTCGCCGCCGAGGGAGAGCTGCTCGGCATGCGCGCCTGCGGCATCCCGGCGCCGCGCGCCCTGCTCCCCGTCTTCCTGGTCTCCGTGCTGCTGGCGCCGCTCTACTTCGTCTTCAACAACACGATCCTGCCGCGGACCAACGCGCTCGCCGACGAGCTCAAGCGCACCGAGATCAAGGCGCGCTCGCTCCGGCCGCGCAGCGTGTGGCACCGCTCGGGCAACACCGTGATCCAGGCCGGGCGCTTGGACCCGGACCAGGGCGTCGCGCACGACGTCACGATCTACTGGCTCGGCGCGGACGAGCTCCCGGTGGCGCGCGCCGACGCCGAGTCCATGCACCACATCGGGCGCGGCAACTGGCGCCTCGTCGCGCCGTCGCGAATCGAGGTCCAGGACGGCACGGCGCGGCGCGTGGCGCCGCAGGCCTACGCGGTGCTGGGCGAGTCGATCTCCGCCGAGGTCGACACCCGGCAGATGAGCGTGGCGCAGATCGCGCGCGAGGCCGACGAAACCGAGGCGGCCGGCTTCGACGCGAGCATGCTGCGCGTCGACTTCCACGCGAAGCTCGCCGAGC
>Ga0315273_10013568_pt1 | contig 10479 bp, 8 predicted proteins | sample YL17G02_0_MG_FD_205753 | JGI IMG/M metagenome (GOLD analysis project Ga0315273, IMG submission 205753) | Sediment microbial communities from Yellowstone Lake, YNP, Wyoming, USA - YL17G02_0 | ecosystem: Environmental > Aquatic > Freshwater > Lake > Sediment | place: USA: Wyoming | collected... | reverse complement strand
TGGAGCAGACGAACCCGCTGACCGAGCTCACCCACAAGCGGAGATTGAACGCGCTCGGCGGGGGACTCACGAAGCGGAGGGCGAAGATCGAGGTGCGCGACGTGCACTCATCGCACTACGCGCGAATCTGCCCGATCGAGACGCCAGAGGGACAGAACATCGGGCTCATCACGTCGCTCGCGTGCTACGCGAGCGTCAATGAGTACGGCTTCCTCGTCTCTCCGTACAGGAAGGTCGTCAAGGGCAAAGTGACGGACCAGATCGACTACCTGATGGCGGACGACGAAGAGCGCCTGATGATTGCGCCCGCGACGGCGCCCGTCGGGCCGAGCGGCCGCCTTCTCGGCGAGCGCGTCGAGGTTCGGACGGGCCGAGAGGACGTTCGGTTGGTGCCGCCAGGACAGGTGAATTACATCGGCATTTCTCCGCGTGCCCTCGTCGGCATCTCGTCTGCGCTCATCCCGTTCCTCGAACACGACGACTCGAACCGCGCGCTCATGGGAGCCAACATGCAGCGGCAGGCCGTGCCGCTCGTTCGCGCCGAGGCGCCGCTTGTCGGCACGGGACTCGAGCGACAGGCGGCGATGGACTCCGGAATGCTCCTGCTCGCGGAGGAAGACGGCGTGGTCGTCGAGGTCGACGCGAACCAGATCGTGGTGAAGAAGGGAAAGAAACGGCGTGTGTACACGCTCGTCTGCTTCGAACGCTCGAACCAGGACACGATCCTTCACCAGCGGCCGGTGGTCGCGGAGGGCGATGAGGTCAAGGTTGGGGATCTATTGGCCGACGGCCCATCGAGCGACCTGGGGGAACTCGCCCTGGGGCGGAACCTTCTCGTGGCGATCATGCCCTTCGAGGGCTACAACTACGAAGACGCGATCGTCGTCAGCGATCGCCTAGTGCGCGAGAATCTGCTCGATTCGATTCATATCGAGGAATTCGAGGTCAAGGCGGAGGAGACGAAGCTGGGGCCGGAAGAGATCACGTCGGACATTCCGAACATCTCGAAAGAAGACCTGAAGAACCTCGACGAAGATGGGATCGTTCGTGAGGGAACCGTCGTCCGGACGGGGGACATTCTCGTCGGCAAGATCACGCCGCGCGGCGAGTCGGAGCCGACGCCGGAAGAGAAGATCTTCCGTTCGATCTTCGGCGAGCGGGCGCGGAACGTGAAGAACACGTCGCTCCGCATGCGTCCGGTCTCCGGCACGGCCAAGGTGATCAAGGTAAAGAAGTTCTCGCGCGACAAGGGCGATGAACTCGATGCGGGCGTGAACGAGCTGGTGAAGGTCTTCGTCGCGCAGCGAAAGACCGTGTCCATCGGCGACAAGCTGGCCGGACGCCACGGGAACAAGGGCGTCATCTCGACGGTGCGGCCGATGGCCGAGATGCCGTTCCTTCCGGACGGAACGCCGGTGGATCTAGTGCTGAACCCGATGGGCGTGCCGTCGCGAATGAACCTCGGGCAGATCTTCGAGGCGAATCTCGGCTGGCTGGCGCACCTTCGCGGCGAGGTCGTTGCGAGCCCCATCTTCGACGGGGCACACGAGGACGAGATCCTCCAGTCGCTGCACAAGGAGAGGGTGAAGGCTGGACTTGCCGACGGGGATGACTTCGACGGCAAGGTGACGCTTCGCGACGGGCGAACCGGGCAGGCGTTTGCCCGTCCGATCACGGTGGGCTACATGCTCATCCTGAAGCTCGAACACATCGCGGACGAGAAGATCCACGCGCGATCCACAGGCCCGTACGCTCTCATCACGCAGCAGCCGCTTGGCGGCAAGGCGCAATTCGGCGGGCAACGACTCGGAGAAATGGAAGTGTGGGCCCTCGAGGCGTACGGAGCGTCGGCGCTGTTGCAGGAGATGCTGACCCTGAAGTCGGACGACACCCGGGGCCGCATCCAACTGTACAAGGCGATTCTCAAGGGCGAGGAGTTCCCGAAGCCGGGGCTGCCGGAGTCGTTCAAGGTTCTTCTGCGAGAGCTGCGAAGTCTTGGCTTGTATCCGCGGGTCTACGATCGAAGTGGGCATGAAGTCGACATCCCCTAGCGCCGACGGAGAAGAGCGAGCGGCCGGCGCCGTCCTCTTCTGCGAAAAGGACGGCCGCCGGCTGTACCTTCTCCTGCGGCACGAGCAGGGAGGGCACTGGGGGTTCGCCAAGGGGAGAATCGAGCAGGGTGAGGGCGAGCTCGAGGCGGCGATGCGTGAGATCCGCGAAGAAACGGGCATCGTCGACGTGGATCTCGTCAGTGGGGTCTCCGTGGAGAGCCGCTACCCGGTTCGACGGAATGGCCGTGCGCTTCGGAAGACCGTGACCTACTTCGCTGCGAGGGTGCGGGGGGATGCGATCCGGCTTTCGCACGAACACACGGACGGCCGTTGGCTCGTTCCGGCCGAGGCGCTGCAGATCCTCACGCACGCGGAGAGCCGGCGAGTTCTGGAAGCCGTCGAGGACGCTCTGTCGCGCGCGAGCGCAGGGCGGCCGCAGCCACCGCCTGCGTAGGGACGGAGGGATGATGGACCGAGACGGGCTGCAGGAGTTCGCGCAGCGGCGGGAGCGCGGGAACGAAGCGATTCTCGGCGAGGGCAACCTGTCCCTTCGCCGCTTCTTTGCCTTGGATCAAGATGTCTACGCCGACGGCGCCCTTCCCAGGAAAGAGAAAGAGCTGCAGGGATTGGTCGCCTCGGCGGTGCTGCGTTGCGATGACTGCATCGCCTACCACCTGCGTGAGGCGAGAGCGTGTGGCGCGACGCGGTCAGAAGTTGTCGAGAGTCTGGGAGTCGCCTTGATCGTCGGTGGGTCGATCGTGATCCCGCACCTGCGTCGCGCCTTCGAGCAGTTCGACGAGTTGTGGGGAGCGAAGCCAGACAGCGGATCTGGAACGGGAAACGAGAGGGGAGAGGGATGAACAAGCTGGCGTTCATTGATGAAGCTCTTGCCGATCTGCGCGAGAAGGGACTCTACAACACGATCCGCACCGTGGAGAGTTCGGTGGGGGCGTGGGTGACGATCGAGGGCAAGCGTGTTCTCAACATGTGCTCGAACAACTACCTTGGATTCGCCAACGATCCGCGGCTCTGCGACGCGGCGAAACGCGCCATCGACCAATTCGGCGTCGGACCGGGCGCCGTGCGGTCGATCGCGGGAACGATGAGCCTGCACGTCGAGCTCGAGGAGTGCATCGCACGGTTCAAGGGCACGGAGGCCGCGCTCTCGGTGCAGTCCGGGCTGAATACCAACCTGGCCGTCATTCCGTTGCTCATGGACAAGGAGGACATCCTCTTCACCGACGAGTTGAACCACGCCTCGATCATCGACGGAGTGCGGCTGAGCAAGGCGCAGCGCGCCATCTACCCGCACCGGGACGTCGACGGTCTGGCGAGGTTGCTCGACGAGCACAAGGGCATCGCGAAGAAGCTCATCATCACGGACGGGGTCTTCTCGATGGACGGCGACCTCGCCCCGCTACCCGGGATCGCCGACGTCGCCGAGCAGTACGGTGCCATGATCATGGTCGACGATGCGCACGGCGAGGGCGTGCTCGGCCGGAATGGGCGAGGCATCGTGGATCACTTCCACCTCCACGGGCGGGTCGACATTGAGTGCGGGACGATGTCCAAGGCGTTTGGCGTCATGGGCGGCTACATCGCGGGCAGCGCGAAGATTGTCGAGTACCTGCGGCAGCGCGCGCGGCCGTTCCTGTTCTCGTCGGCGGCAACTCCGCCGGACGTCGCAGCGTGCATCGCGGCGATCGGCATCTTGGAGGCGTCGGACGAGCCGGTGCGGAAGCTGTGGGACAACGCGCGCGCCTTCAAATCCGCCCTCAAGGACCTTGGGTACGACATCGGCGCGAGCGAGACGCCGATCACCCCGGTGATGCTCGGCGAGGCGTCCACTGCGTGGGACTTCTCGAAAGCGTTGTTCGCCGAGGGCGTGTTCGCGACAGCGATTGCATTCCCGACGGTACCACGCGGCAAAGCGCGGATTCGCGTGATGCTGTCGGCCGCCCATACCTCGCAGGACTTAGACTTCGCCATCGACCGGTTCGCGAAGGTCGGGCGTCGCCTTGGGGTGATCCGATGACGATCCGCCGCGTGATCTCGACGGCCGAAGCGCCCGGCGCTCTGGGACCCTATTCACAGGGCGTCCGCGCCCGGGGACTGGTCTACACGTCAGGACAACTGCCGCTTATCCCTTCGGGGGAGCTGATCCGTGACGACATCGCGCGAGCTGCGCGCCAAGCGTTGGAGAACGTGCGCGCCATTCTGGCGGCCGGCGGAGCGACGATGAGCGACGTCGTGAAGGTCACGGTGTACTTGACCGACATGGCCCACTTTGCGGCTGTCAACGGGGTCTACGCCGAGTTCTTCTCCGAGCCGTTCCCCGCGCGAACGTGCGTTGCGGTCGCGCGCCTTCCTCTGGACGCGCCGCTCGAGATCGAAGCGCTCGCCGTCGTCGGATGAATGGCAAACGGAGAGAGGGCTCCACAACAGCGCGGGTCCCCTTCTTCGATGCGCACTGCGACGCGCCGATGAAGGTCGTTGACGACGGCGCGGACTTCGCCGCGGCTGCAGCGCGCATGCATGTCACGCTTCCGGGGCTCGACGAGGCGGGAGTCAGAATCCAGGTCTTCGCGTCCTGCGCCGTGTACCCCGAGACGCCGCCCGACCGCATCGTGGAGCGCGGCGAAGCGATGGTCTCCGCGGTGTGGGCCATGGCCGCCGGCTCAGGAGGGCGGATGGCGGTCGGCACCTCCGCCGCCGACTTGCGCCGAGCCATGGCCGGCGGACCGATCGCGGCGATCATCGCGCTCGAGGGCGCGGATCCGCTCGAAGGGAAGGCCGAGGGTCTGCGGCGTTACGTCGAACGTGGCGTGCGCAGCGTCATCTTCGCCTGGAGGGACAACGAGTTCTCCGGGACGGCGTTCGGGACTGACAGCCCGCTCACTCGGGAGGGAGAGCGCCTGCTCGGCTTGGCGGAGGAGTTGTCGACGATGGTCGACGTGTCCCACCTCTCAGACCGCGCGTTCGCGGATGTCTGCAGGGCGAGCAGTCGCCCATTCATCGCCAGCCACTCGAATGCCCGCGCCCTCTGCCCGCATCCGCGAAACCTGACCGACGCGATGATCCGCCAAGTGGCGGACTGCGGCGGAGTGATGGGCATCAACCTTGCGCCGCACTTCCTCGATCCGCAGGTGGCCGCCATGTGGGCCGCCGCGAGCGCGGACTCGGCGCAGGGACGAAAGGCGCTTGCGGCGCGCCGCCGCGCCCTCGCCCGTCCGGGCCTCGACTGGGTGGCTCGGCACGTCGCGCACGCGATCAAGGTCGGCGGCGAGAACGCGGTCGGACTCGGCGGCGATCTTGACGGGATCGATGTGACGCCCGACGGCATCGACTCCGTCGCGGACTACGTGAAGCTTGTGCCTCTCTTCCGGGAAGCCGGATTGTCGGAGCGGCAGATCGACAAGGTGTGCTACGCGAACTTCCTCCGGGTCTTCGAGGAGGTCCTCGGGTAGCTACGAGCGGCGCTCGCCCCACAGCCGGAAGAGAGTCTCCAGGGCGCCTCGATAGCGCGTGCGAAGAACCTCGGGGTCCAAGGCCTCGGGCTCGTTGATGAGCGTCGCGAAGGGCACGCGGTGGCCGCGCAGCGTCAGAAACCCGGCTGGGTCCCCCTGAGTGAGCGATGGCCAGTCATCCGTGCCGTACGTCCGCTCCATCTCTGCCCTCGGAACGGAGTGCGTGAGGATTCCGCTCCGGCGCTTCTCGTCGTAGCGCGCAACGTTGCGGCGCCAGGACTCGGCGAACGATACGGACAGGTAGAGGATCGCAGCGCGGGACAGGATTTCGTCCGACAGTCCGGCCAGCGCGTCCTCGTACCCGGCGGGGCCACCGCGCGAGAACTCGACGAGCAGGGTCTGCCCGGGCGCGGGAGCCAGGGTGCCCGCTGCGGCGTTCAGGCGATCGATGAGGAAGCGCCAGATCCGATCGTCGCTCACTGCGTAGTTGCCGTCGGCGCGCTTGGAGTAGAGGCGTGGGAATCCCAGGTGCTCCCACGCGTCGTCCTCCTCGAACTTCTGCCAGAGGATCGGGAAATCGTCGACGACCGAGAACGGGCCGATGTGGAAGACGGGGCCGCGCTCCGCCCTCGGGACGCGGGTCATGAAGTCGATGAACTCGCTCTTGCCGCTTGCCGGCCGCCCGAGCAAGAGCAGGACGTCGAACGCGGGTTGGGCGTGCTGTCCGGAGTAGGTGAGGCCGAGCGTCTTCTCGAGCTCCCCGACCACTTCGCCGGGCGTGCGATCCGCGTCAAGCACAACGAGCGGAGTCCGGCGATCTTCATGCCAGCGGGACAACTCCGTGGAGACTCGCGCAAGCAGCTCTTCGCTCACGTCGTACGCGGGTGTGCCACGAGCCGCCTGACGGGCAACCGACTCGGCGACGGGAATGTCGAGTCGAACGTAGAGGTTGGGGCGCGGCGCCTGCCGGTCGAGATCGGGGTACGCCTCGAGGAAGCCCGTGTCCGAGAGGGCGATGGCATAGGCGTAGTGGACGCCGAGGTGGGACTCCTCGAGGCAGAGGAGTCCGGACCGCACGGCGGCCTCGACCTCGGCGCGGCGGCGTGGTACAGCGAGAGCGAGAGCCCGTGTCAGCCGCGCTCGCTCGCGGAACAGATCGATGCGCTGGTCCTCGACGACCGACTTGACGAGCTCGGGAAGCACGCGGATCGTCCGCGGGTAGAAGCGCGCGAGAAGCGCCAGTGTCTCGCTCTTCCCCACGGCGGGCAGTCCTTCCACGATCACGTGTCGACCCGAAGCAGCCATCGTCGGCTATTCTATCCGAGGCGTCCGGCGCGGGGAGCAACGGGCCGTGGTCTCGACTTCCGCTCGCGGACGCGCGACCGCGCGTCGTTTAGGATTGGGCCGCGCGACCTTGCGTCTCGACTTCGCTCGCCGCGGACGACCGCGCGTCCCGGGGACGCAGCGGATCCTGCGGGATCCGGCCGTCTCGACTTCGCTCGCCGCAGGCGACCGCGCGCCTTGACGTTGGGCCGCGCGACCTTGCGTCTCGACTTCGCTCGCCGCATCGGTATAATGGCCATCTCGGAAGGAGCCTAGGGAATTGAAGAACCTGATCATCGTGGAGTCACCCACCAAGGCGCGAACTATCGGGCAGTACCTTGGCGACAGCTTTCGGGTCATGTCTTCGCAGGGGCACGTGCGCGATCTGCCGACCGGCGAACTCGGCGTCGACATCGAGAAGGGTTTCGAGCCGAAGTTCGAGACCGTGACGAAGAAGTCGAAGCTTCTGACGGAGCTGCGCAAGGCGGCGAAGGACGCTGAGCGCATCTACCTCGCGACGGATCACGACCGTGAGGGTGAGGCCATCGCCTACGACCTCTACACGATCCTCAAGCGAGTCGTCAAGGACGACAAGGCGTTCTCGCGCCCGATCTTTAACGAGATCACGAAGCCGGTCATCCTCGCGGCCCTGAAGAACCCGGAGCAGATCAACCTCCACCGAGTGGAGGCCCAGCGCACGCGGAGAGTCCTCGATCGCTTGGTGGGCTACCTTATCAGCCCGCTCTTGTCGCGAACGCTCGCCGGAAACCGTTTTGCGGGGTTGTCCGCGGGGCGGGTGCAGTCGGTGGCGCTTCGGTTCCTCTGCGATCGAGAGAAAGAGATCGCGCGGTTCGTCCCGGAGGATTACTGGGAGATCGAGGCGACGCTCGAGAACGGAGAGCGATTCGCGGCGCTCGTGAGCAAAAGAGACGGTGAGAAGCTCGTCGTGCGGTCGGCGGCCGAAGCGGAGGAAGTTGCGGCGACGCTTGGCAAGGCCAAGATTCGCGTTCGCGCCGTCGAAGAGAAGGACCGCCTGCGACACCCGGCGCCTCCGTTCATCACGAGCTCTCTGCAGCAGGCTGCGTCGTCGTTCCTTGGCTTCTCGCCGAAGCGGACGATGGCCATTGCGCAAGAGCTCTACGAAGGAATTGGCTTACCAGAGGGCTCGGAGGGACTCATCACCTACATGCGAACCGACTCCGTGCGGCTGTCCGACGAGGCGGTCGAGGCGGCGCGCGAGGCGATTCGCGAGACGCACGGGCAGAAGTACCTTGTGGACAAGATTCGGACGTTCGAGAACAAGCGGAAATCCCAGGATGCCCACGAGGCCATTCGCCCCACGGATGTGGCGCGGACTCCCGAGTCCGTGGCCAGCCACCTGACCCCGGAGCAGATGAAGCTCTATCAGCTGATCTACGGGCGATTCCTCGCGACGCAGATGACGAGCGCGGTGTATCGGCAGCGCAGCGTGGCCGTCGAGGCGGGTCCGCTCCAGCTCGAGGCGGCCGGCAGCGAGCTCGCGTTCGACGGATTCCTGCGCGCACTGCCGGAGCGTCGCGAGAGAGAAGCGACCTTCCCTCCGAAGCTGAGCATCGGACAAGTGCTGTCACTCGTTTCCGTCGAGAAACGGCAGAAGTTCACCGAGCCTCCGCGGCGGTACAGCGAAGCGGGCCTCGTCAACGTGCTCGAGAAGGAAGGGATCGGGCGGCCGAGCACGTACGCGTCGATCGTCTCGGTGATCCAGGAGCGGAACTACGCGATCAAGGATGGCTCGAGCATGCGGCCCACCCTGCTCGGTCACATGGTCGTGGACTTCCTCGCCCAGTACTTCGCCGAGACCGTCGAGCCGCAATTCACGGCGCACTTGGAAGAGGATCTGGACCGGATCGAAGAGGGAGACATGTCGAGGCAGGAGGCGCTCGACGAGTTCTACCAGCCCTTCTCGGCGCGGCTGGGCGCCCTGGAGGCGAAGATCGAGGGATCCGAAGAGCGGCCGTTCCAAGTTCCGACAGACGCTGTCTGCGCGGCGTGCGGCGCCGCGATGGAGCTGCGTTACTGGAAAGGGAGCCACTTCCTTGGATGCTCCAAGTACCCCGAGTGTCGAAACACCGTGAGCTTGGCGCCGGATCTCGACGTCGTGTACGGGGCCGAGCGTGTCGAAGTGCAGGCCGCGCTCGACAAGGCGGCGGAGTCCGCCGCCCCGACCGTCCCGTGCCCGAAGTGCGGGCTGGCAATGGAGTTGCGCTCCGGTCGCTACGGCCGATACTACCGCTGCAGCAACGCGGAGTGCGGCGCCACGGCATCGGTGTCGACGGGCGTGCTCTGCCCACAGTGTCGGCAGGGGCAGCTGGTCGAGAAGTACTCGGCCAAGCGCCGCCGGACGTTCTACAGCTGCAGCCGGTACCCAGAGTGCCGTTTCGCCACAAGCGAGAGGCCGGCCAAGGAGTGCCCGTCATGCGAATCGGGCGTTCTGGTCGAGAAAGGCGGCGAACTCCGCTGCACGACGAAGGAGTGCACCTACCGCGAGGACCTCGCCGGGGGATCGCCCCCAGAGCCCGAGGTCTAGAGGTTCATCCACCGGCCGCGCTGCCGGCTACGCAGCCGGGCAGCGTAGGCTGCCTCCGGCAGCTATGCTGCCTCCGACAGAAGCTTGAACCACTCGAGCCGCTGCTTCAGATCAGAATCCTGAAGCTTGGCCAGAGCTTCCTTCTGGATCTGGCGAACACGCTCTCGACTGATGCCGAACTCAATGCCGACCTCGTCGAGCGTCCTCGGCTGATAGTCGTTGAGCCCGTAGCGAAGCTCGAGGATGCGCTTCTCGCGATCGGTCAGCCGCTCGTCGAGGGCGCGCTCGAGTTCCTCGACGAGGAGGTGCTCGAACGTCTCGCGCTCCGGAGAGTCGACGGTCGAATCCTCGATGAAGTCGCCAAGCACCGAGCCGTCGTCGTCATAGCCGATGGGCATGTCGAGCGACGTCATGCTCTGCGCGGTCTTCTTCGCCTTGATGATGTTCTCGACCGTGGTCTCGAGTTCGTGCGCGAGGCTCTCGGGCGTGGGGAGCTCCCCGTTCTCCTTGAGGAAGTTGCGCTCCACTTGGTAGATCTTCCGAATCAGCTCGTTGATGTGGGTCGGAACGCGAATCGTGCGCGAGCGGTTCGTGATCGCGCGGAGAATCGCCTGGCGGATCCACCACGTGGCGTAGGTCGAGAACTTGTACCCCTTGGTGTAGTCGAACTTCTCGATGGCCTTCATCAGGCCGAGGTTGCCCTCCTGAATGAGGTCAAGGAAGGGAAGCCCGCAGCCGCGGTACTTCTTCGCGATGGACACCACGAGACGGAGGTTGGCCTCGGCCAACTCCTCCTTCGCACGTTGATCGCCCGCCTCGATTCTCTTGGCAAGACGAACCTCGTCCTCGCGCGTCAGAAGCGGGACACGGCTGATCTCTCCGAAATACGTACGGATGGGGTTATCGGCACGAGACGGCCTGTCGTCGGCATCGATCATCTCGTACTCGTCGTCCGACGACGTACTGAGATTCCTCGACAGACTGATCGTCGCCCTTGGCTCTTTCATCTCTCCTCCTGGCCGGCAGACCAAGCAGGGTATCATCGAAACAAAAACGGACGGCCAATAGGCCC
>Ga0315273_10013567_pt1 | contig 10479 bp, 10 predicted proteins | sample YL17G02_0_MG_FD_205753 | JGI IMG/M metagenome (GOLD analysis project Ga0315273, IMG submission 205753) | Sediment microbial communities from Yellowstone Lake, YNP, Wyoming, USA - YL17G02_0 | ecosystem: Environmental > Aquatic > Freshwater > Lake > Sediment | place: USA: Wyoming | collected... | reverse complement strand
TGCATCTGCTCAAAAGACTTACGGGTGTTCTCCCCACTTGATTCCGCTACAATCGGTAACCCTTGACAGCAGCAAGAGCGCACATGAAAGCCCATCGTACAGCCCTCTATCCGGGCACTTTTGATCCCATAACCAATGGTCATGCGGACCTGGTCAACCGCGCAGCGCGTGTGTTCGACAAGGTCTACATTGCTATTGCCGAAAGCTCGCACAAAGCTCCGCTGTTTTCACTGGACGAGCGCATCGCGCTGGCGCGCAGGGAAGTACGTAAGCTCAAGAACGTGGAAGTGGTTGGTTTCAGGACCCTGCTGGTGGATTTCGTGCATGAAGTGAAGGCCGGCGTAATATTGCGGGGTCTGCGTGCGGTGTCCGACTTTGAATATGAATTCCAGTTGGCCAGCATGAACCGGCACCTGGGGCCGGATGTGGAAACCCTGTTCATGACGCCCGATGAACGCTACGGCTTTATCTCTTCATCACTGGTGAAGGAAATTGCGCGGCTTAAGGGCGATGTATCTGAATTCGTTTGTCCCGAGGTCCAAAAGGCCCTGTGCCGGCGATTCAACGAACCGGATGTGTAATCAGGGACTCTCTGGCCTTGTCCCTCAAGATCATCGACACGTGCATCAATTGCGATGTGTGCGAGCCCGTATGCCCCAACAAGGCGATATCCCAGGGCATAGATTACTACGTGATTGACCCGGCAAAATGTACCGAATGCGTGGGCCATTTCGATGTGCCGCAGTGCGTAGAGGTTTGTCCGGTGGATTGCATCCCGCTTGATCCTCTGCACGCGGAAACCCATGAACAGCTCATGCAGAAATTTTTCCGTTTGACTGGCGGGAATAAACCCGGGAATGAACACTAGGTGGTGAGAATGCGAAATAGACTGGTATTTTGGTTGTGCGTGGTGACTGGCCTCGCGGTGAATTCCCAGGCCTTTGCGGCCAGTTCAGAGCCCGCCTGGGGACGTGATGGCATGGTGGTCACGTCGGTCAGTCCGGCCTCGCCGGTCGGGCAGGCGGTGCTGGAGCGTGGTGGCAATGCCATCGATGCCGCAGTTGCCAGTTCCTTTGTTGCCGCAGTGGCCAATCCTTTCAGTTCCGGGCTGGGTGGCGGTTTGTTTGCCGTAGTGCACCTGGCGCAAAGCGGGGAAAACATCACCCTGGATGCGCGTGAAACCGCTCCAGCGGCGGCCAGCGCGCAATTCTACAAAGACAATCCTGACAGCATTGGCATCGGCCCGCATTCGGTGGGCGTGCCGGGTTACGTTCAGGGGATCTGGGCCTTGCACCAGCGTTATGGAACCCTGCCCTGGGCGGAACTGATCGAGCCGGCCATTGCGCTGGCTGAGAATGGTGTCCCGGTGAGTATCTGGCACCATGATATGGTGGGTTATGCCCTTGCTGACCTTGCAGCATTTCCGGAAACCCGCCGCATCCAGACGGTCGATGGAGTGGCGCCGCCATTGGGCTGGCTGCTGAAACAGCCTGACCTTGCCAACACGCTGCGCCTGATCCAGCAAAAGGGCGGCCAGGCTTTGGCCGTGGGCGCGGTGGCAAAAAAGATTGAGGAAGCCACCGGTGGGGCCGTCACCGAGCTTGATCTTGCACGTTTTGCAGTGAAGTGGCGCGAACCCCTGAGCGTTGACTACCGCGGTTACCGGATGGTGATGATGCCACCGCCAAGCTCCGGTGGCGTGTTACTGACGGAGATGCTCAATGTGCTGCAGCGTTTCGATCTCGCGGCACTCGGCCAGGACTCCAGCGAGTATATCCACCTCGTGGCCAGCGTACAAAAACTGGCCTTTGCCGACCGCGCACAGCATCTCGGCGACCCGGATTTCTACCCGGTGCCGGTGGAGCGCTTGACCTCAATGGCTCATGCCGATGAACTGGCGGCGCGCCTGCGGCCGGACGGCCAGCCGGAGGTCAATTCCTCGTTGGCCCCGCCGCCCGAAGATGCCGGCACCACGCAGATATCCATCCTGGACCGTGCAGGCAATGCCGTGTCGATCACGCAAACGATCAATACCCTGTTTGGTTCCAAGATCACTGTGCCGGGCACCGGCATTGTGCTGAACAATGAAATGGATGATTTCTCGGTGGACGCCACTACACCCAATAAATGGCAAGCCATCGGCTCAGACGCCAACGCGGTGGAGCCCGGTAAACGCCCCTTGTCCTCGATGACGCCGGTGGTCGTCCTTAAGGACGGCCGCGCCGTCATGGCGCTGGGTTCCCCCATGGGCACCTTGATTATCTCGGCGGTGCTGCAGTCGCTGCTGAACACCATCGATTTCGGTTTCGACCCACAGCGCGCGGTCATGGCGCCGCGGTTTCATCACCAGTGGCAGCCCGATACGCTGGTCATGGAACCCGGATTTTCCAGCGATGTGCGCAAGCGTTTACAAGCGCTGGGTTTTACCATTGAAGACCGTGCCATGATAGGGGCGGCACAGCTTAGCGTATTTGACCCCACATCCTGCTACTTCTGGGGCGGAGCGGACGGGCGGCGCGACAGTGCTGCCGCAGGTGCAAACATCGGCCAGGTACAGGCAGTATCAGACGAGCAGCGCTGCTCCTTGCTCAACAGCAGCAAAGCCGCTGCAGTGCAACATTGATTGACGTATCGCATGAGGAAAACCACATGAAAAATCGGCTTCTGAATGGCCTTCTACCCCTATTATTTATCATCCCCTTGCAGTTGCAGGCACAGATCACGCCGGCTCAACTTGATGAGCTTTCCAGCAAAGTCCAACCCCAGGTGGTGGAATGGCGTCGCTGGTTCCATCAGAACCCGGAACTGGGAAACCGCGAGTTCAACACCGCGAAAAAAATAACAGAGATACTAACCGGCATGGGCCTGGAGCCGCAGACGGGCATTGCCCACACGGGCATTGTTGCGATCATCAAAGGCGGCCTGCCGGGGCCACTGGTGGCGATTCGCACTGACATGGACGCCTTGCCGGTAACCGAAGCAACCGGCCTTCCCTTTGCCTCCACCGTGACCAGTGAATACAACGGCAAACCCACCGGGGTGATGCACGCCTGCGGCCACGACACCCACATGGCCATGGTATTGGGTGCTGCCGAGGTTCTGCTCGCGGTGAAGGACCAGTTACCCGGTTCAGTTATGTTGATCTTTCAGCCGGCAGAAGAAGGCCCGCCACCGGGTGAGGAGGGTGGGGCACTATTGATGCTGAAAGAAGGTATCTGGACTGAAAACAAACCGGAAGCCGTATTTGGCCTGCACGTAGGCCTTGGTCAGCCGACCGGTGCGCTGGCCGTGCGTCCCGGTCCCGCAATGGCCGCAGTCGACAGCTTTACCCTGACAGTAAAAGGCAAGCAAACCCACGGCGCACGTCCCTGGAACGGCGTAGATCCCATCGTGGTGTCCGCTCAGATCATTCTCGGCTTGCAAACCATCGAGAGCCGCCAGGTGGATGTCACGCTGGCTCCGTCGATTGTCACCATCGGTCGCATCAACGGTGGTATCCGCAACAACATCATTCCCGACAGTGTGGAGATGGAAGGCACCATCCGCAGCTTCAACCCAGCCATGCGCGAGCAGATCCACATGCGCATCGAGCGCACTGCGCGTGGTATAGCCCAAAGCGCCGGTGCGGACATTGAGTTCGAAATAACGGACGGTTACCCCGCAACGGTCAATAACGAGGCGCTGACAGCGCGCATGATGCCTACTCTGCAGCGGGTCGCGGGCGAAGGCAGGTTGTTAACGGCACAACCCCAAACCGGGGCTGAAGATTTTTCGTTTTTCGCAAATGAAACACCGGGGCTGTTCGTGTTTCTGAGCAACACTGCGCCGGGTTCCGACCTGGCGAACGCGCCCAGCAATCACTCGCCGCTGTTTGACATGTACGAACCGTCCATGGAAACCGGCGTGCGTATGTTCAGCAACCTCGTGGTGGATTATTTGCAGGGAAACTGATTGAGCCGGGAAACTCAGGAATGCTGACTGGCTTTATCGGCCTGTTCCTTCAGGGCGGCCTCTTTGCGCGCTTGTTTTTGCGCCTTGCTCTGAGCGATGAAATCTGACTCAAACCCGTCGCCAAAGTAGTAAACGTTGAGAGTCGAGTAACTGAAAAATACTGTCAGAACCGCGGCAATTTCCAGCGCCTTGACGCCGGCCGCGATGCCGGTGCCAATGGCAACCAGGATGAACAGGGCATCGAAAGTGTCCTGCAAAGCGCGCCTGAACTGTACGCCGGCCACGATGCCCGCGAGGCTGAAGGCCAGCGCCAGGCTGTGTTGCACCACCAGTACGATGGACGCCACCACTCCGGGCAGGATCAGGGTGGTCTCATCCAGTGAGTGGTCATAGGAACTCACGCGGTGTATGCCCTTGTGCACCCACGACACCGGCAGCATGAGCAGCCACACGCCAAACAGTGTAATGACGAGTTGGCGCGCGTAGCCCAGGCGATCGAGGCCACTGGTGGCCTTGATGACCGTCTCGACGATCTGGATGTCACCTGTTGCGTTTGTTGCGGCGGGAACGTCGTTCAGCCGGTTAACCGTGAGATCGCCTTCTTTGACCAGCTCAGTCACACCACCGATGGGTAACTGCGCTACGAAATCGGGAAACAGCATGACCAGTGTTACCAGGGCGATCAGAAGGACAGTGTGGTAAATCACGAGTTTGCGACATAGTTTCAGGGCCGTGCGGCGGGAGTCCCGGCGCACATCCGGATCCGGCGATTGGGTGGGGCTGTTTTCTGCGTGCGGTATTCCGGTCACAACAATTCCTGGCTGCCAAGGATTATGGAGATCATGATTGTACCCCTATTTGAGTTAGAAACAGCGCTGCTGTCAACCGCTGGGTATAGTGTTCGGCTATCATCTTTGCCATGAGCTTTGTGCCTGACCCGGAAATACTCCTGCCCTGGATAGAGCGCAGCCTGGCGCGGCGGGAAAATATCCTTGCTACCAGTAACCAGGGCACCATTTTCCTTTACCCGGGCACGAGGCAGCTCGAGGGCAGGGACCAGGACCCCGAATGTGGCCAGCCCCTGATCATCAAGACCGCCATGGGTCGGGGCTTGTTACTCAGGATCCGGCAGAAAACCCTGCAGCGGGAATACCGGGCCTATCAACGCCTGCACGGCCTTGTGGGTGTGCCCGAGTGCTACGGCATGCTGGCAGGACAATTCCTCTTGCTTGAACATATTGAAGGCAGTCCTTACCGCGATGCCTCCTGGTTGGATCGCGAGCAATGGTTCGCCGACTTGCTGGATATCCTGCAATCCATGCACGCACGCAGCGTCAGCCATGGTGATCTCAAGTCCAAAGGCAATCTGCTTGTCACTGAACAAGGCCACCCTTGCGTGGTCGACTTCGGCACGGCGTTTATCCACAAGCCTGGATTCCATCCGCTGAACAACTGGTTGTTCCGCACCGGCAAGCGGCTGGATATCAACGCCTGGGTAAAGCACAAGTACCATGGCTACTACGGCAATGCCTCGGAGGCGGACCATGCCCTGCTGGACTACAGCTGGCTGGAAATACTGGTCAGGAAACTGAGCGGCAGGCCCATGGACAGGCTGGTGCGCAAAACAAACTCACCCTTGCGAGGCCCGGATAATCATCCGCACGGAGACGATCAGCAGAAACACGCCAAATAACAGGGTCAGATGACGCTTGTTCATGGCGTGCGCCAGCCGGACTCCAAGCGGGGCAGCGAGATAGGTCGTCGGCGCGATCATCGCGAACCCAAGCAAATTGACGAAGCCAATACTGCCAAATGGAAGTTGCGGGTTTCCATAACCAGTGATCATGAAACCCAAAGTTCCGGGAACTGCGATGAGCAGGCCAAAAAGGGCAGAGGTGCCAACGGCGCGATGGATAGCTTCGCCAAAAAAAGTCAGTATGGGCACGCTAAGCGAACCGCCGCCGATTCCCATCAAAGTTGAAATGAATCCGATCAGGGTGGGTACCGGATAGATCGCTGGCCCGGCCGGAACCTTGCGAGTCACTGCCCTGGCGTCCAGCGGCAGGATCAATTTCAAGGCAACCAGGAAAGCCACGCAGGCGAAAACGGCTGACAGCACCCGGCTGTGCACCTGGCTGGCAACCCAGGTCCCTGCCAGGGCCCCGATAAAAATCCATGGCGCCCACTTTTTCGCCAGGTCCAGATCCACTGCATTGTGCTTGTAATGGGCCCTGGATGTGGAAATTGCCGTCGGGATGATGGTTGCCAGTGATGTTGCTACGGCAATCTGCATGCGGATCGAGGGATCCACACCCATGAAGCCCAGGGCAAAATCCAGCATCGGTACGATGATCAGGCCTCCACCGACGCCCAGAAGGCCGGCCAGGATTCCACCCACGATGCCGGTGAGCAGCATCGCCGCACACAACATTACCAATTCAAACATGCCGGGTTGAACTCCGCTGCAACACAGCCAAGCCCTCGGCAATTGTAAATTCCGGCTGGTAAACCAGGTCCCGCTTTGCCGCTGAGATGTTGTACCAGTGTGCGGTGCTTAGTTGATTGGCCGAAAAACGGGTGACGGGCGGCTCGGATTTCAGACCCAGCAAGGGCCATGCTGTTTCACACAGGGCGCCGGCTGCCCTGGCAAGCCATGCCGGGACAGGTCGGATTTCTGCGCTGATGCCGATTGCGCCCAGCAGCCGCTGGATGATTTCGCCTTGCGGCAGTGGCTCGTCGTTGGAGATGAAATAAGCCTTGCCTGCGCACCTGGCCTGCCCCTGCAACTCGCCCAAGGCAAGAACATGCGCCAGCGCGGCGTTTTCTACAAATACCGTGTCGATGCGTTTATTCACTCCGGGAAGTGCCAGGCGGCCTTTGCGCACTTTGGCAGCGAGCCGCGGCAGAATGTGCGGATCGCCGGGGCCCCAGATCAGGTGCGGGCGCAAAGCAGTGGTTTTCAGTTCACTCCCATTGGCGGCAAGCAGCAGGCGCTCTGCCTCTGCCTTGGTCGCGGGATAGGGGGAAAGAAAATGAGAGCTGATGGGAAGGGACTCATCGCCACCCTCAATATCCGCGTCGCCGTGAACGATGCTGGGCGAACTGGTATGCACCAGGTGGGGAATGGATCGGCTGCGGCATACCGCGATGACATTCTGCGTTCCATCCACGTTGCAACGCTGATAGTCCGCCGCGTCTCCCCAGATTCCCGCTTTGCCGGCGGTGTGGATGACTGCAGTGCAGCCGCGAGCTGCCTCGACGAGTGCTGCGGCATCAGAGATATCGCCGCGGTAGATGTGCGCGCCAATCGTGCGTAATTCATCTGCTGCACCACGCTGGAAGGCCACGACCTCGTCACCACGCTGGAGCAGGCGGCGGCAAATCGCTGAACCGAGAAAGCCGCCTCCTCCCGTTACCAATATTTTCATTGCACCAGTGGCTTCATTGCATCAGCAGTTTCATTATTTTTGCATTTTCTTGACTGCCCACAACGCCAGCTCGTCGCGCCGGATCTTCGAATTGTGCCGGGTGTCGACCGGGAAACCCGGGTGGAACAGCACGGTGCGTACGCTGCGCGTCAGACCATGAGCCTGGGCTAGTTGCAGCATGTCGAAGTGCACCCGTTCGTAATCAACCGGCGCCAGCTTGCCGCGAACTTCCACGCACAGCACAGGAATCTGCCGCCCCGGCGCGCCTACACCGACCAGGGCAGTACGCACTGCATCCGGATGCTGGTTGAATATGCCTTCGACCTGGTCCGGGAACAGCGTCTCAGTGCCGGTTTCCACCCGTTGCGATAACCGGCCGCAATACCACAAGCAGCCCTTGCCATCGAGGATGCCCACGTCGCCCATGCGGTGCCAGACGCCCCCTGTGCCATCGGGGATCTTCGCCATGGTGGTTGCGGCTTTCTGCCCGAAGTACATATCCGTGCAGCTGGGGCCGGACACGATGATTTCTCCCGGCATGCCTGGAGGCATAGTCATGGTTTCCGCCAGGTCGCTGAAGGCATCGTCGCTGATGGCGATGATGCGCACCTGATTGGGCGCAACCGGGCGGCCCACGCAGATGCCTTCCCCGGATTCCGTCATGGACTCTACTCTGGCATTAAGCATGTCGCTGGAGGCAGTGCTTACCGGCAGGCATTCGGTCGCCCCGTAGGGTGTGTGGATCAATGCATCATTGGCCAGAGCAGCTTGCATACGGCGCACCACCCGCAGCGGCACGGCAGCACCTGCAGAAACGATACGCTTCACACTCCACAAGCGCTTGCCGGCCTGCTCGGTGTAGCGGCTCAAGGTATCGAGCAAAGCAGGTGAACCAAAAATATGCGTCACCTGGAATTCATCAATGGCCGCAACCAGCCACTCGGGGTTGGCGTCAGCCGGGCGAGTCGGGTCCATGCGCGGCACCACGGTAGTCATACCAAGTGCCGGGTCAAACAGCGCAAAAGGCGGGAAAGTTGGCAGGCTCACCTCGCCCGGCTCGATGTCGAACGCCTGCTGCAGCATGTCCACCTGGGCAATGAAGTGCCGGTGGCGGTAGACCACGCCTTTGGGTGTGCCTGTGCTCCCCGAAGTAAAAAGAATCGCGGCCACATCATCAGGCTGGGACGGGTGCAGCACCGCCTCCCTGCTGGCACTACCCATGTCTTTTAGCTGTTGGAGGCTGATTCCGCCCAGGCCCAGCTTGAATCCTGCAGTCACAAAGGACTGGCAGGTTTCCTTGGCCCATCCAAACCACTTCCGGGCAAATTGCGCCTTGGGTGTGCCTATGAATGCTTCCGGCCGGGCCTCTGCCAGGCACTTTGTCAACGCGTCGAGGCCGATGCCGGGGTCAATCAAGACCGGGACCGCGCCGGCCTTGAACAAAGCAAAAAATACTGCAATGAACTCCAGCCCGGGCTTGAGCATCAGCACGGTGCGAGTGCCGGGGGCGATGCCGTATTGCGCCATGCCTCGCGCATAGGCATTGCTCAGTTCATCTAATTGATAGTAGCTGCAAGATGCGTAATGCACGCCCTTGAACAGGGAGCGGGTGGGGTAGTGAATGGCCGCGACATCGGGTTGCCGGCTGGCTTGCCACGCAAGGGCGCCAGCTATATTGCAAACCGAATCGGTATTCCAGGGTTTACTCGCTTGCTTGTCCATAGGTCGAATCATCCTTGATTTCGATAAATGCCTTGATCGTGTCGATCAGCTCCGGGCCGCCGTCTTCGAGAATGTAATGACCGCAATCCGCAAAGCGGTGAACCTCGGCGTCCGGATACAGCTCCAGCCACCTGCTTAGAAAACGGTCATCGAACACGAAATCCTTCGCTCCCCAGGCAATCAGGCATGGAACGCTCCTGAACTGGCCTAGATGCTCCGCCGTATTGAGTAAAATGTCAAAACCGGGGTCGTTTTTCTGCAGCGGTATATCCTGCACGAAACGCAAGGTTGCGATGCGGTTGGCCGGCGAGTCGTATGGACCGGTGTACGCCGCCCGCACCTGTTTGCTCACCGCTTTCCTGAAACCAATGCGCGCAGCAACCCGGGAAAATGCGTTGCAGCGTAATACCAGCCAGGCGCCAAGCGCGGTATTACGCACCATGCTGAGGGCGGCCGGCATGCGCTTTCCGGCGGGCAGGGGAAAGGCTGCAGTGTTCATGAGCACCAGCTTTTTCAGCTGCGCATTCGTACGCACTGCCCAGCCCAGCCCGATCATGCCGCCCCAGTCGTGCAGCACCAGGGTGAGGGCCCCTTGCGGTTGCCGGGGCAGGTGCAGATGATTGATTAGCGACTCAATATTGTCGATGCGACTGGACAGGCGATAGTCATAGTGCGCGGCATCCGGCTTGTCCGAAAGCCCGCAGCCAATGTGGTCAGGAACTATGCAGCGGTGGGTGCGGCGCAGGGCCAGCACCAGGTTGCGGTAATAAAAAGACCACGTCGGGTTGCCATGCAGCATCAGCACCACAGGCGCATCGCGCGGACCTTCATCGAGGTAATGCATGCGCATCCCACCCAGGTCCAGCCAATGGCTGCTAAACGGGTAGAGTGCTTTCGGGGGGGTTACCAGACCCACGTCCTTACCAAACAATCTCCGCCATGGAGCAGTTAAGCCCTGAGCCGATACCCAGCAAGGCCACGCGGTCGCCGCTGCGAATCTTGCCAAGCTCAATGGCCTTGGCCAGGGCCATGGGCACGGAGGCTGGCCCGATGTTACCCAGTTCGGGATAAAAAGCATGCACTTTTTGCGGATCAAGCCCGAGCAACTTGACCAGGGCTTCGGTGTGGACCTTGCTGACCTGGTGGATGATGAACTGATCCAGTTCGCTGGCCACCCAGCCCAGTGCGATAACCGCGGCGCTGAAGGTACTTGCCGCCAGTTTCAGGCCTTCCTGCAGCAGCACCTTGGTCTCGGTAACCATCTGGTCCATCTGGCCACGACACAGGCTATTGAATTCCGTTGCGGCGCGGGAAACGCTGCCGACGTACCTGTGGCCATCCGGTGCGAGTTCGCGACGTGCCATGATCATTGCTGCTG
>Ga0315273_10013566_pt1 | contig 10480 bp, 8 predicted proteins | sample YL17G02_0_MG_FD_205753 | JGI IMG/M metagenome (GOLD analysis project Ga0315273, IMG submission 205753) | Sediment microbial communities from Yellowstone Lake, YNP, Wyoming, USA - YL17G02_0 | ecosystem: Environmental > Aquatic > Freshwater > Lake > Sediment | place: USA: Wyoming | collected... | reverse complement strand
TCCACTGTGGCGTCAACAGTCTCTTGATCGGGTATTGTTTCCTTGACATAGTTGCCAAGCCGCAAAAGCTGTGCATGTGTAGGATAGGGCATCTTTCGGAGATCGGTGGCGTTAACCTGGGTGTGTCCGCTAAATAACCGAAAATACTGGTCGGCAATCGTGGAATTGAGGTATAGAGCAAGCCCTTTCGCCAGGTCAGCCGGTAGTCCTTTGCCTTGTTTGTGGAAGTAGTTCAGGTGGTTTTCAAAGCCTACAAGGCGTGCATCGATCCTTGCGGGGTCATATATCGCTGCCATGACTCGTCTGTGCTGTTCCTTGGAGGAGAATCTTTTTGTGAGAACATAGAATCCCGCTTCGACAAAGAGATCGGACGTCTCGGACGATGACACTATAGCATTGGGTTTCTTTCCTGATTTAACAGGCCAGTTGATGAAGCCATGTTGGAAATGACATGGATAGATTAACGGAACTGTTCCTTGCTGAGGTGATTGTCTCAGGTGCTCCCGTGCTCTGAAATCAACGACACGTCCGGTAGACACGCTCAAGCTTAGCTTGTTGAGAGATGAGGTAAAGCACGCCATTCGCTCTGCGAGGCTGACACCGGTATTATCAACGCCCAGACGAATAAACATATCCCGATCACCAGTGTGAACAACCCGACTATATGGGACGGATAGGGTACGTTTTTTGTCGAATTCAAGGCCATCGGACGCAGAAATTGTGACGGACTTCGGTTTCTGAGGCCCCCGGATGGCATGATAGATGATATTCTCTTGCAGCACGCCGTCGTCGCCGAATGCCTTCTTGCGCGATTCGAATACATGAATCCGCGTGAGGCTCATCATGTGTAAGAACGTGGTGCGAAACTTCCTGAAATAAGGGCCATTGCAAAAGCTCCGAGGTGTTATCGCCACCATTTGCCCTCCGGGTTCCAACAACCGCATTGAAAGCCAAACGAAAACCGCGTAAAGATTTGCCACTTCTATGCTAGACGCATAGAGCATTCTGCTCATGGCAGTATGGCTATTGATCTTTTTGTAGGGTGGGTTAAGAATGGCATGGGTAAATCGCCCACCAGGTACGGCAAAAAGAGAATCTCTTGTTTCTGCTATGGCAGCCGAGACAAAATCCTCACCCTTCACGATTCCGCGAAATGCGATGCCATCCGATGTACAGAGCGATTGGCACCGCTTCATGGTCTTTTCCAGATAAGGCAGGATTGCGCTGTCTGTTTCGTAGGCGACAACCTCAATGGAAAGAGGTCGATTCTTTTCCGAAATCATAGTTTCCACACACGCCGCAAAAAGCACACCCGCCCCGGCACCGGGGTCCAAAATCCTCACTTCCTGCAAGTCGGTTTCAAACATGGACGACATAAATTGAGCTATCGCGGCAGGCGTAAGAAACTGACCGATCTGAGAGCGATCAGTTCTACTTGTCGCGCTGTTGAATGATTTACGGATGTGGTCAAGTGTATGCAAGGGTTCTATTGTCATATCATTTTCTGCCGTAACGGCATAATCTGCTACTAATGTCCGTGACCCAACGCTCGCCATCAGCGGGAGCAGGATTTATTGGCGATCCGCTGCATGGCGTTGGTTGGCCCTTTTTTAATAAATATCCAGTTGTACTTTTATGGCCTCCGCTTCTTGTCCTTGGCCATCTCAGCGTAGGCCGCCTCGAGATTGGGGCGCACTACGTGTGGACGAACTATTTCCTGAACAAATCTAATAATTTTTCGGGGGCCGATGGTCTTGTGGAGACCATCATAGACCTTTTCATCAATGCTTATGGTTAGTTTCTTCCGCGTGGCATGCCTCCTTTATACGTATACTATGTGTGTAGTCACTCGGCATGTCAATAGCAATTCGCAGCGTGTTCGGAATGCTTTTCTCTTCTTCTTATCTAAACCGTCAGGCTAACGGCGCCTGGTGGCGTCGCCGCTTCCGGGCGCGTCCAGAAGTCTTGCGGCAAACGAGCCGAGAAACGGCAAGGCGGATATGCCGGTGGATTTGGTGGCTGGCTGGGCGAGCGACCCGCCGTCGAGCGAGGGCGAAATCTTGCCGAGATCAATGCCGACACGGTCGAGCACCGTCGGCGCAATATCGGCACGGGTGCCGTTGCGCATGACCTGCTTGTCGTTGGTACCGAGGAAGACATAGGGGGCGCGCTTGTGACTGCGTTCGCCAACGTCGAAACCGTGGTCGGCGGTGACATAAATCCATGTATTGTCGTACACGCCGAGTTCCTTGAGCTTGGCGACTAAACGGCCCAATTGGGCATCATTGGAAATGATGGCATCGTCATATTCCTTGGATTTCTCACCGTGCTGGTGGCCGCTGTGGTCCACCTCAGCGAAATGGACGAAAAAGAAGAACGGTTTCTTGCCGTACTTGTCAAGCATCCCCAGTGTCTTGTCCCCGACCGCGGCATCCTTCATGAGACCGAAATGCCATTCATCGCAACTCTTGTGCATCGTGTAATAAGGCGAGCCGTTGAAGACAACGTACTTGACGCCATTTTCCTCCACTGTCTGGTAGCGTTTCTCGGTCGCACCGGGCTGCATCGGTTTTTTTCGGCGGTTCCGATCTTCCTTTTCTTGATCTTGCACTTGATCCAGTGGCTTTTTGAACGGAGGATCAATTTCACCGCAGTGCCCCTTCTTGCCGATGACCGACACGGCAGCGATGTTGTCCTTGCCATACTGCGTTTTCAAACGCTCAAAGATGCTGTAGCCTTCCGGCACGTCGCGGAATCGGGCATTGCTGTACACCCCCGTGATTTCCGGTTTGTAGCCGGTGAGGATCTGCGTCCAGCCCGCCTTCGTATCGGTGGCGCCGCTGGTTACATCAATGTCCACGAGCGCGCCTTCAGAGACGAGCTTCTGGAGATTCGGAAGCCTTCCCTCTTTGAGCAACGCCTTGACGTGATTCCGATGGGCGCCGTCCCAGCCGATGATCATCGCGTTGTGCTCCATTGCCGGCTTGGCGGCGCCTTGCACCCAGATCGGTAGCACCAGCAACCATAGGAATGCCAACAGAAAGATGAACCGTTTCATACTTACCTCCTCTTTCCGGAAAAGATGTGGCTGAAACCATGCCCATTTGAATCTTTGAGAGATTAGGTATTTACTCATGACGTATTTCTCCTCACCTTGGGCTCCCCAAGGAAAGTGTGTCAGTCAGGTTGCACAAGCTAAGCCCAATGCCAGACTTCAGCGGCACGCCGACCAGGCGCGTCTCAGCGAAATGCTAAAGTAAGGCGGGGGAGTGATTTCCCGGGCGTTTACAACTTATACGCCACCCCTTTGAAGAAGGTATAACAAAAGGCGCCGTCCGCTTCCGTCGTCCGGTAGAGGTCCTTGATCCCCTTTTCCCACGTCAGCGGATCGATCATCCCGGCGTCGACGGCCTGATCCCTGACGCCTTCGACCATCGCGATGAAGGTGTTCTTCGTAAAACCTTCAACGTACCCGGGCCGGCTCGCGTCCACATAAACCATCCTTGGCGAGATGGACGGGGTGTCGAAACCTGCCTGGATCAAGAGCGGATACAATTGCCGTCCAATGAGGGAATTGCCCCCGATCCGGGCTTGACATTCCACCAGGCATTGAATGGTCTGCCGCGCTTCCCGGCTGTCGGGATGGAAGTAGGTTGAGCCGTGGTCTCCCTCGATGACCGTTATCGAGCCGCCCGATTTCAGCTTTGACTTGAGGTGCAGCAACGCCTCGACGGGATTTTTTAAATGCTCCAGGACGAAACAGACGAAGATGTGGTCAAAATGATCATCCGGGAAACCTGAATTGAAGATATCGGACTGCTGGAACACGACATTGCTGTGCCCCGTCGCCTCCACGCGCGCTTTTGCCGCCCGGAGGGATTCATCGGATATGTCGATGCAGGTAAAGCGCGCCTCGGGGCTTTTTTTCACCAGGGTGACCGTCTGTGCCCCGACACCACAGCCGGCCTCCAGGACGGATGACCCGGCAGGGTATTTCGTGTCATGGTGCAGGAGATCGCTCAGTGTCGTCGCCTGATCGACGAGCCTGTCGACTTCTCTCTCTGAATAGCCGTGGACATATCGGTGCGCTGACTTTTTCATGGCAGATCCCCTTGGATAGGGAGCTGTCCCCCCTTTTCTCCCAGGGCGAGAAACGGCGCGTGGCTGGAGGTGAAAAAGGGCGGGTCCCGCCGGAGGATCGCCGCGATCGCCGGCTGGCGCTTGAACTCCTCCTCCAGAAAACGCCGGACCACCCGCCGGTCCCAGCCCTGCGGGTGGACAAACGGCCGGTAGAGCGACAGGTCCCCCTTGTAGAACTCCCCGGTATCGAGGCGTTCCCCGTCCGGCCCCCAGAACGGGAGATTGAAGATGGCCAGGTTCAGAAAGCCGATCTCCTCCGCGTGAGCAAGGGTGAAGGCAAGCGTCCGCCTTGCCGACTCGGGCGTCTCCGCAAGCGTCCCGAAGAGGAGATAGACATAGGTCGCGATCCCCGCTGCCTTCAGGTTCTTCAGGGCTGCCGACGCCGTATCCAGGTCAATTCCTTTATTCAGGGCGTCGAGGACCCCCTGATCGCCCGACTCCAGTCCCACTTGCAGCATCGCGCAGCCGGAATCCCTCAACCGTCGGCAGAAATCGGGGTCGGCGAGGTGCGGCGTGATCCGGGCGAAGCCGTACCAGGGCGCCCCGAGCGGGTTTACGGCCAATTCATCGAGGAGAGCGGGGCTTAGCGCATTGTCGAGGAGGTGAATCAGCGCCGGTCGCGTCTCTGCCGTCAGGGTGCGGAGGTCCGCCGTGACCTGCCCGGGCGGGAGCGACCGGTAAGGGTTCCCCTCGGCCTGTTCCGGGCAGAAGGAGCAGCGGCGCCACCAGCAGCCGCTGGAGGCGCTGTAGGGGAGAATCGTCCCCGGCGCAAAGTAATCGGCCAGCGGAAAACCGTTGAGGTCCGGCCGGTTCGGGCGACCGTCGTGTTCCTTTCCGAGGAGGGCAAGGAGCGGGGCCTCGCCCGGCCCGGCGATCAGCTCATCTACGAGGCCCCCGAAGGGATTCTTCCAGCCGGGACGCCGCAGCCAGGAGGTGACGAGCCCCCCGCCGAGGACGATCCGGACCTCCGGAAACGCCCGCCGGAGGAACCCGATCATGGCAAAAGTCGTCAGGGCCTGGCTCAGGAAGTTAAGCGAGAAGCCGACATGCGTACCGGTGGTCTCGGCGAGGACCGCCGGAAGGCGTTCGCGGAACCAGGGATAAAAGGGGTTCAGTTCCGGCCCGGCGGCGGCACAAAGGAGGTCGGTGCTCCGGACGGGGGAGAGCCTTTCGTCCTCGTAATCGGCGAGGCTCAGGCGGACGCCGGAGGGCCTGGCCGCCGTCGCGAGGATGCGGTTCACGTCCGTCACCTGCCGGCGATACCGGTCGGGATTCCGGTAACCTTCCCGGGATCTGAGAAGCGCCATATTTTCCGTCAGATGCCGCGACGCCCGCCGTGTCCAGCGGTCTCCCCTTTCCCGCCCCCGGGGCGCCGCTTCCATAACCCTGCTCAAATCGGCACTGCCTCCGCATGACGATTGCTTGTCTCCCCCCACCCTCCTATCCAGCGCCGCCACCCGGTCGGAAACCTCATTTTGCGTGCCGGCCGATGTCAGGAGGGCGATCTGCCCCTCTACATTGGCGTCCCAAACCCGGCAGGCGACACCGTGGCGCCGGAGCGCCCCTGCGAGCCGCGCCGTTCCCCCCGGCGCCTCGCAGGCCTTCGCTGTGGGCGGATGGATGAGAAGGATGGAGTTTTCTTTCCTGATTTCCGGATTCATTCTGTTTCTATTTTGTCGAGTAGACCGGTTTCTCCCGATAGTCAAGCGGCGTGAGGGAATTTCACCAGGAAGACCTTGGTTGTCTTGCCGTCTTTGGATGCATAGACGACCTACGCCTCCTGATCCAGATATTGCATGCGTTCCTGGGAGAATGTCAACGAGTTAAATGCTACTTGCTTTGCGGCCAGTTGCTTATTGACAAACAAAACCCTTCCCCCTATAATTTCACTGAAAAAAAACGAGTCCTATACGATTTTTACGAGAGGCGGAGACATCCGTTGAAGGGTTGACTTACTCAGGCGGCAACGCCAAAAGGGTGCATTCTCATGAGTGACGGCAAGGGGATTTTTCGGGCTGCGGCGTTTCAACTCTCGCCATGCCTTTTTGATCGGGATGGCTCAACGGAAAAAGTTGTCAAGGCCATTGAAAAATGTGGTCAGGAGGGAATTCTGCTGGCCGTGTTTCCAGAAACCTTTATTCCGAACTTCCCCTATTTTGCCTGGCTAAACCCGCCAGCCATTATTACAGACCTGCATGTCAAACTCCATGAACAGTCCGTCGATGTCCCCGGCCCCGTGACCGAGGCTGTAGGCAGCGCTGTAAAAAAAGCAGGGACCGTGATAGTCCTTGGCATCAATGAAAGGGATGGCGGCAGTCTCTATAATACCCAGCTTATCTTTGATGCGGATGGATCTCTTCTCGGCAAAAGGCGCAAGATCATGCCCACTTTCCATGAGCGTATGATCTGGGGATGTGGAGACGGGAGCGGGCTGAAGGTGTTCGATACGGCGATTGGCCGTCTGGGCGCCCTGATATGCTGGGAACACTTCATGCCTTTGGCCCGTTATGCGTTGATTGCACAAGGGGAAGAGGTCCATTGCTCCCATTTTCCGGGGTCCATGGCCGGTCAATCTCTGTCCAGACAGATCGATGCCGCCATCCGCCATCACGCGATGGAGGCGGGCGCCTTTGTCGTCAACGCAACGGGATGGTTGACACCGGAACAGAGAGCGGAGATCGCACCTGACGAGTCTCTCAGGAAATACCTGAATGGCGGAATTTGCACAGCCATTGTGGCTCCCCATGGTCGCTATCTGGCCGGACCTCTGCCGGAGGGCGAGGGCGTAGCCGTGGCCGAGATCGATCTGAAAGCCATTGTGCGAACAAAGAACATTCTTGATACCGTAGGGCATTACTCCAGACCCGACATCCTCCAGCTGAGAATAGACCGTCACCCGCGGACGGTGATGGATGACATGTTGCCGACGTTCCAGAAACTCGGGGAAAGGCCTTGCCTATCTGAGGAAGACAAAGAGGGTCACCCGCATTGATCATGCAGCCACGGGCGTGAAAGTTGGATCAAAAAAAGATCCTGAACGCCGGCCAAGACCATATAATAAACCCAATCAGGAGAGCAATTGAAACCTCTGGGGATCATCTCGGGAACCGTCTTTCTGCACGGAAAGGGAATCTTCGCCGGCCTTCGGGAAGAGACAGTGGAAACGAAGTTCGGCCGGGCGCTGGTCTTCTGCTCCGATGAGGTCGCCTTCATCCCTCGTCACGGGAAGGACCCCGATCGCCACATCCTGCCCCACCTCATCAACCACCAGGCCAATCTGCAGGCCCTGAAGGAGCTGGGGGTCAGGGAGGTCCTCGGCGTCAATTCGACCGGTTCTCTGAAGCGGCGCCTGAAACCGGGGATGCTCGTAGTCCCGGACGATTACATCATGCCGTCTGCCGGTCCCACGGTCGTGAGCGAGAAGGCGATTCATATCACGCCGGTTCTGAACGCGGAAGTCAGGCGGAAGTGGCTTGAAGCGGCGCGTGACTGCGCCATTGAAGTGCTCGACTGCGGCACCTACTGGCAGACCGCCGGCCCCCGTCTCGAAACGCGGGCGGAGATCGCGATGATGGCCCGGTTCGCCGACCTTGTCGGAATGACGATGGCCAGCGAGGCGATCATCGCCCAGGAGCTGGAGCTGCCCTACGCCTCGCTCTGTTCGGTGGACAACTACGCCCATGGCCTCGAGGAGAGGGAACTGACGATGAATCAGATCCTCCGGCGCGCGCAGCGAAACACGAAGACAATCTTCCGGATCCTGACCCGCTATTGCGAACGGAGCGTTCTGCCGGGCGCCACGGACTGATTCAGAAGGCCCCGAGCTGGCAGGGTTTGATCCTGATCTTCAGGGTCTCGCAGGCCGCAGCCACCCCCATCCGTGAAATTTTCCTATCTGAGGCGATCGTCCAGGCGGCTATACAGGGAAGTCTGCCATCAGAAAGGCGGCTGCGGACGGCCTCCTCAAGCGCCGCATCGACCTGATCCGCCGGACGGACGATCTTCCCTTCGGTCGCGTAGCCGAAAAGACCGAGCTGGCAGCGGCTGATCCGGATCTCTAAAAGGTCCATGGCCCGGCCTACCTCCTCCAGCTGAACGCCCAGCGCAGCGCCGATCCGCTCGGCCTCGGCACAGGCCATCTCCCCTTCCACAACCTTTTCCCGGATTGCCCCGGCGATCTTCTCATCGGGGCTTCCGCCTGGCGCATGTTTGGCCGAATAGCGGCCTGCATCAGAGTGTGTCATCGTCTCATCCTCATTTCATATAGTGAAAGGGCTCAATCGCAGACAACGCCTCGTCGTCCAGCGTCTTTAACCCGTGTTTTTCAACGATTTTTTCGGCCTTTTCGATCTGATCGACGCTGACCACGAAGACCGCCTTCCGGTGGCCCTCCAAAACAAAGCCGTAGGCGTTGTTGATGTTGATCCCCTCGGCGAAGAGGAGCTGCGTCAGTTTGTCCAGACCGCCCGGCTGGTCGGGAATGACGACGGCCAGGACCCGGCTGAGCGTTACGGTCATGCCGGCCTTCGTGAGCGCTTTCTCGGCCCGCGCGGGATCGTCGACGATCAAGTTGATGACGCCGAAGGTATCGGACGTGGCGATCGTTGTCGCCCGGATGTTGATCTTCTCCTTCGCCAAGACACGCGTCACCGCCGCCAGCCGCCCCGGCTTGTTTTCCGCGAATATCGAAAGCTGATAGGTAATCATGGGAACCCCCTTTTTAATCCTTCCGGTTGTCGATGACCCGCACCGCCTTGCCCTCGCCCTGCGGGAGGCTGTCCGGCTCCACCAGATCGACCCTCGGCGTGATCAGGATGTCGCTTTTGAGCTCCTCTACGATTCGCCGCCGCAGGGTTTCGAGCTGCTGAAGATTGCCGCCGAAGAACTCTTTCTTTATCTCCACCTTGACGGTCATCTGTTCGTTGTAGTCCGCCCGGTCGAGGATGATAATGAAATTGTTCCCCACGCCGGGTATCTCCATGAGCCTCTTTTCGATCTGAATCGGAAAGATATTCACCCCTTTGATAATCATCATGTCGTCGGTCCGCCCCTTGATCCGCTCGATCCGCCGGTGGGTCCGGCCGCAGGGGCATGGTCCGGGTATTATCCGGGTCAGATCCTTCGTCCGGTAGCGGAGGATCGGCATCCCTTCCCTAAGGAGCGTCGTCGTGACCAGCTCCCCCTCCTCCCCTTCAGGGACGGGTTTCAGCGTCACGGGATCGATGACCTCGACGATGAAGTTGTCCTCCCAGATGTGCATCCCGTTCTGCTCCGGGCACTCGAAGGCCATACCGGGGCCGTTCATCTCGGAGAGACCATAGGAGTTGAAGGCCCTGAAACCATAGAACTCCTCGATCTTCCGGCGCATCTTCTCCGAATGCGGCTCGGCGCCAATGAAGGCGATCCTCAGTTTCGTGTCCCGGCGGGGATCGACACCGGCCTCAGTAAAGACGGACGCGAGGAGGAGGGCGTAGCTGGGGATGATGTGGATGGCCGTGGTCTCGAAGTCCCGTATGAGCTGGATCTGGCGTTTGCTGTTCCCCGCCCCGGCGGGGATCACGAGCGCCCCGATCTTCTCCGCGCCGTAGTGGAAGCCGAGCCCCCCCGTGAAAAGGCCATAGGTCATCATGTTCTGGAAGACGTCGGACCGCCGCATGCCGGCCATATACATGGAGCGGGCCAGGAGATTCGTCCAGGCCGCAATGTCTTTTTCCGTATGGAAGATCACCGTGGCCCGGCCCGTCGTCCCCGAAGAGGAGTGCATCCGGATCAGGTCGTCGCGGGAGCAGGCGAGAAAACCGTAGGGCCAGTTCTCCCGGAGGTTCTCCTTCGTGGTCAGCGGGAGTTTCTCCACATCCGCGAGCGTCCGGATCAGGCCCGTATCCAGACCGATCTCCCGGAACAGTTTCCCGTAATGGACGGATTTCTTCGCCCGCTCCAGGGTTTCTCCGAGCCTCGCCATCTGCAGCTTCGAAAGGTCGTCCCGGTCCATCGTCTCGATCTCTTTTTCCCAGTACATGCCGCGCCTCCGCTGTTTATTGGATGAGTGATTTTCTACAACAGCCGCCCTATTTTATCAAGGCAAAGTTAAAGGCCGGCCCTCCGGGCGGGAACGTCCGTAAAAAACGTTGCCAAATCAGCGCCGGCAAGATAAGAATCTTCTCTGGATCAAGTCGACCGATAACGCAAGGTCCGGCGAAGACCCTTTTCAATATTGACGACTTCGTAAAAAGTCGAAAATGCCCAAGAATCGTCATTCCGGTGAAAACCGGAAGCCAGAGATTTCAACGCGTTACAAAAACACTGGACACCGGTTTTCACCGGTGTGACGACTTTTTAC
>Ga0315273_10013565_pt1 | contig 10480 bp, 4 predicted proteins | sample YL17G02_0_MG_FD_205753 | JGI IMG/M metagenome (GOLD analysis project Ga0315273, IMG submission 205753) | Sediment microbial communities from Yellowstone Lake, YNP, Wyoming, USA - YL17G02_0 | ecosystem: Environmental > Aquatic > Freshwater > Lake > Sediment | place: USA: Wyoming | collected... | reverse complement strand
ATCTTCCGGCTGTTGTCGATAACCCGGTCTGTCTGTTCCGATATGTTTTGCACGTATGTGCTCGCCATCTTCACGTTCGGATGACCGAGCAGTTTCTGGACGGCAAATGGATCTCCGGAATTTGCCGCCACCGTCGCTGCCGTTCTTCTGAGGGTGTAAAAGCCAACCCCTTTTGGCGCGTCTATTCCCGCCTTCTTCATGAGTTTTGAGAACTCCTTGGCAACTGCGTCGTCCTTAGTATGTTTCTCAGTTCCATCCTTCTTTGTGCTTCCTATTGTTCGTACCCAGGGATTCCCTTTGTGGGTGTAAAAGACCAACTCGCCCTGTCTCGGCACCTGCAAAAGTGCTTCCACGGTCTCAGGCCACAAGGAAAGATTCCTGTCCACACCGGTCTTTCCTCTGGGGAATCTGATCCTGCGATTCTCCATATCAAGGTTACCCCATTTGAGTTCGGCACAATCCGTGCATCCAAAACCACAGTTCAAGCCTAACCATATCATTGCCCTCATCTGGAGCCCTGCATTCTGGAGCAACGTTTGAATCTGTGCGACAGTGAAAGTGGGCTTCTCATTTTTGGCATGAGCGATCTTTTTGATAGTCTTCAGGTTGGGAGTAGTCGGAACGATTTCATTTTCCGAGGCCCAATTGAACATGGCCTTGATGGTGCTGATATGATTGTTGATGGTATGTGAGGTCCTTCCCGCCTTGATGAGTCTCTGACGGTAGCTTTGCAGGTCCATCGTCGGCGCGTCCGAAACGAGCCGGTTCGGGCCGACGAATTTGACGAAACTGCGCAGAATCAACGTTTGATCCGATACATGCCGCAACTTAACCTCACCGATGGTTGCGCGAGTCTCCTGGTGTTCGAGATACAGGTTACAGAGCATCTTCAGCAGGATGGAACCCTCCATCGCCTCAGGTTTCTTCCCCTTGCCAGTGTGCAGGTAGGTCGCCTGCTCGATGTATCGTTGCAGAGCCTGCTCCTTGTCAGTGCCGAAATAGTGGAAGCTACCCCTGATCTTCTTGCAATACTGGCCCGTTCTGTGTAGTGTCAGTGGGAATGTTTCAGAAGGGTTCGCTTTTCAGAGTTAGCCTTTGCCATGAATTGCATCCTTAAACCATGACCGCCGAATCAGCAGGCATGGGTCCATCTTACACGGCTCGATGGTTGTAGTCAAGGTTGTAGTAGGCGGAATTTGCCACCAACATGGTTTAGGCGTAAACCCTTTAATGAACGTGACTTAGGGCGGTTAGCTCAGTTGGCCAGAGCGCCTGCCTTACACGCAGGATGTCGCAGGTTCAAGTCCTGCACCGCCCATTCATCTAAGGCATGGAAAGCAACAGGTTTATGAGAGAGTCATTCCTGTGTCGCCCTTGTCAGTGGCATTCATTTCGACCCGAATCCCTGGCAGGGTGCCCAATCAAACGCCGCGGCGGATAGTGTGGCATCTCGCTCACAGGCCCTGGTCGAGGGTCACTACCGCGGCCAGCGTTGCCTGTACGGTCATGGCTGCGTTCTGCAGGTCGCACGCTTCCGCGACATCTCCCTCGGCGTGGTAATTGGGGTCGCCGTAAGGCCAAGATCCGATATTGATGACCGCGGCGGGGTAGCTGGCCAGAACGAACGAGCCATCATCGTCACCCGGCTGTGACCTCTCTACCGTCCGCTGCTCCAGACCGATCGAGTATCGAGCGTTCACCTCGCCCATCAGCTCGGCAAGACGCTTGCCTTCCGGCTTTGTATACGCAGTTACGTTGGTCTTCTTTCCGGCAGCCGTCTGCTCCGCCGTCTTGACTCCAATGCCATCCATGTTGAAGACGGCAACGATATCATCTCCACGCGACTTGGCTTTTTGCGCTGCGGTCTTGCTGGTCCACGGTGTGTGTTCCTCGTTGCACCAGAGAAACCGGATGGTGCACTCGGAGGGGTATTCTGCGAGGACGCGTGCCATCTCCAATACACCGACGGTTCCAATGGCATTATCGTTGGCCCCTGGGGAATCGATCCAGCTTTGCGAATCCTTGTGTGCGAGCACGACGATGATCTTGTCGGGATGAGAACGGCCTTTTTTCTCGGCGTAGAGATTGTACGCTGTGTACCAGGGATCTTCGGGTTTAGGAGAGGAGTACTGAGCGTTCTTTGGTTTGCTCGTGTCCCGGCGAAAGGCCTGTACCCGAACGCCCTCTCGCTCGACGCGATATCCCCATGCCTCCAGCTTGCCGGCCAGGTAGTCGTCGGCCTCGTAGAGTGTGTTCTTCTCGTGGCCGGGCAAGGTCAGGTTCAACTTGCGATAGGGCAACGGGTTCTTGGCCAGATAGAAAAGGTGCCTCGACATTTGCGCGCGATCGATAGCGCCGATAAGGCGGCGTATGCTCGCATCCGCCTTGTTGCCGCCGTCGTTCCCTGCCTGCTCGATGATCTCCACACAATTGAGGATCGGAGCCTGCGTCTTGCTTGGGGTCGCGGTTTTGGGGACGAATTCCAGGAGAAGGTCCGCATCGACAGCGATGTCTTTGAATTCCTGGACTGCGGCTTTGTCAGCGCCATCGGAGAGTCGCGAGATGTCGAAGTCCCTGCATACAGTGCGGCCTTGCAGCTTGATGTCGCAGACCCGCTGGCCTGGTCTGTCACCGTCACAAGTCCGGAACCCGAGGCGGACCGTGTAGATGCCCGGTTCGCGGTTCGATTCCTTATCTCGTACGGGTATCTCACAGCGGAGCAATCCCAGGCAGCCGGACGTGAAGAGCCAGGGTGCCTTCGTTCCTTCGATCCTCATGCCTTTGAAGTCGCGGCAGAAATAGCCCATATCTTTCAGGACCACCTCGTGCAAATCGAACTTGATGCCATAATTGGCGAAGTGGTTCTGGCTGTACACTGTTTTCGGATTTGGATAGGCCAACCACAGCGTGCCATTCTCATCTTTCATGTCCCCCGGCGCACCGAAATTCACGGCCAGATGCTTCACGGGCTTGTCATATGGGCTGGGCACCGCCTGCTCTCTTTGTTTGATCTCCGTGTGGTTGATGAAGACGGTCCAGGGCTGGGCCCTGTCCGGCTTGTTCACCAACGCAAAGGAGCCGCGGAGGGGGTACGAGCACGTGCATCCCACACTGGCCTCCGGGACGAGCACGAGACCGTTCGCCGGGATCATGTTGATCCAGCAGCCGGGGCGGATACCCCCAAAGAGGGCTACCCCCGCGTCACGGTCCAGGTCGTACATCGCCACGCAGGAAGAGCGGTAGAACAGGGTGTTCGGGGCGGCGCTGGTGATCGCACAGGTGTGCCCCGGACGCAGGAACTCCCAGGGGACCTGCTTGCCCGTGATGGGATCGACCCGCATTTGGATTTTGCCGGTACGCAGATCACATGCGCGAGGCTCGATGATGATTCGATCGCCGATGACCACAGGCCGCGTGCGATAGTTGATGGGACGCGACCACAGGATCTCGCCCGTGGAAGCCGACAGAGCCACGATGCGCCGGTACGTGAGCTGGTTTTCCTGGAAGCGGTAGGCATCATGGTTGCCGACGCAGCCGAAGAATAGCAGCACGTCATTCTGATAGGCGGAGCCCATGGCGTCCCCACAGCAACCGGTAAAATCCACGGGCCTTTCCCAGAGCTTCTTGCCGCTGATGGCGTCGAGAGCCACCACGAGCCTGATGTCGGACGGCGAGTATTTCCCGGCCTTCTTCATGCTCTGGGTTTCTTCGTAGAGACCCTTGCCTATGAGTTCCCGGCGCTCATCCAAGGCTTGGCTTGTCAGCCCATCCGTGACGACGCCCTCCGCAAAGAAGACCTTCCCGTCACCAAGGGACATCGTCAGATTGGCAATTCGCTTTCCCGGATGGGTCCACAGGGCCGCCCCCGTATCGGGATTGAGGGCAAAGACCATATCGCCGGCCATCATCTTGTTCGTCACGGAGCCTTTGTCCGGGCTGTAGTTCTCCCAGAGCGGGTAGTTGGTCATGGACTGCCACTTTGCTCTGGATCTCGTGTAGGCCCAGCGTATGTCATCATTCGGGTCCGCGTGCATGGCCCTGAGCTCTGCCCCATAGGGCTGCTTGAAAGGCTGGGCCCGAATGCCGAACAGGATATTCCGGTCCGTCGAGACGCAGCCCCAGCGGAAGCTGTCACCGCCGACTTCCGGCAGGTCGTAGGTGCGAACGGTGGCGCCGGTCGCAGGATCCAGGCGGAGGCATCGATCGTAGGCCGCCACGTATAGGGCCTCTTCGGCCAGGGCCAGATTGCCTCCATCCACATCCACGCGGGGCCGCACGGCGCCGGGAATCCGGCGCTGCCACAACGGCGTCCCGTTGTAGGCATCGAGCGCCAGGATCAGCTCTTCTCCCTGGACAAACATGCGGCCGTCCATCGAGAGCGGGCTCTGTGCTCTTGCATGCCGTTCCACCATCGAGAGCGGGCCAGGCTCTCCGAACCACAAGACTCCGAGCGGGCCCTTCGCCAACTGGTCGGAGGAGCAGGCCGTGTTCTGCGGGTTCCCATACTCCTGGGTCCAGCTCCCGGCCTGTTCGAGTTTGGGGCGTTTGAAGGTGTGCCATTGCAGACCGCCCTGATTGTCCGGCAGGCCCGCGACCACGATCCCACCGGCCGGTCTGAGGACACGCTCCAACTGCTCCCGTGTCACCTTGACGGTCCCTGTGGTCAGTAGCTCGTCGGAAACGATGAGATTGGCAAAATAGGGGGGTAAGGCCGAAATATCCCAGGGCTCAACGACCACGCGGGAGCCCAAGAGGCCCGCCGATCGCAGCTTGTCCCGGGCGGTCTGAAGCTTGCGGGGGTCTCTCTCGAGTCCGACGATCTTGAGATCGGTGGTCTGCGTCAACTCATAGGCGAGCTGGCCCAGATTGCAGTCCAGAACGAGACAGTACCCCTTTGTCACATTGCTTTCTTGAACGATTCGGCGCGCCGCATCGCGGTACAACTGCCTCTGTGGATGACCATGAAAGGCACTGGGATCGGGCGTCATCCGCGTTTCCTTCGGCGATGCGTGATCTTTGGCCTCGGCAAAGCAGCATATCCTGCCATCATCTGTGCTGACGATCAGGCGGCCATTGCCGGCAGCCAGACCAAGAGCATTTCCAGTAACATCTGCCTGCCACGCCTTGCGGCCCGTCTGTACCTCGACGCCGAGAATCCGTTTCGAGCCGCCAACGAAAAGGCTGTCGCCGGCCAGGATCAGGGAACTGCACCCTTGAGCGGGCAAATGCCACGTGATACAGGAGTTCTGCAGACGCTTCTCCTCGGCGAGGTTTGACGCCGTAAGACGAACGATCTCGTCGATTCTGGCACGAGTCTTCGCTTGTTCCTTGGCCTCTGCCTTCTCGACATCTTTTCTGAGTTGGGCAAGCTCCTTTGCCAGGGCTTCACGCTGTTTCGTCGAGGCGGCGGCTTTTCGTACGGCCTGCGCGTGTGCATCACGATCTATGGCATAAATGCCGGCGGGTGTGAGGACGTAGGCCGTCTTGTCTCTGATCACCATGTCCAAACCGGGAAACCAGGCGAATACGTTTCCCTTGTTCGCGCCGGTCTTGGCGTCATAGGCGACCTTATGAGGAGTTCCGGAACTGTCTACGCCGGCGATGAGCTGATTGTCGTCCAACAGGGACCACGTACCGCCTTGCTTGCCCCCGGGAGAGGCCCAGAACAGGAACTCCCCCGTCCGCCGGCTGAAGGCGGCGGGCATGGCACGGCCGGCGGGAACATAGAGGATATCCTTGGACGCCAACAGGTAACCGTGTGGCGACAGGCCCCCAAAACTGAGTTCGTGCGCCCGGTCGCCGAGGGTGTCGTTCTTCCAGAGGACGGACCCATCGTCCGCGTTGAGGGCACAGATGTAGATCCCTTCGTAGGGAAACACCCCGGCACAACAGTAGAGCGTGCCCTGGTCCACCAGGACACTGGTGCGAACCGGCCAGAGGGAGATCAATCGCTCGTTGCCGATGACCTTCTCATCGCTCGGGCCGGGCCGGTATTTCCAAACAAGCGATCCGTCGCCCGCATTGAGGCAATAGACGTAGCCATCATCCGAGCCTGCATACACACGGCCGTTGTGAACGGTTGGGGCAAAGCGCACCGGGCCTTCCGTGAAGAAGGTCCAGGATAGGTTGCCGGAAAGGGTATCTATCGCAGAGATCTCGTTGGTCACGGAGGAGCCGAAGAAGATACGGCCATCCGCCACGGCGACGTGACAGGCGCTGTCGGTGTGCATACGCGGCATTTCCTCGAAAGGGGCAGGCCATGCCGGCTTCGGCGGGTGCATCGGGATATAGGTCCACTGGAGGGACAAGTCGCCGGGCAAGCTCTCGGGGCTTACTCCGCTGTGCGTCACGTCGTGCCGATACGCGGGCCAATCGCCTGCGGTCGTCACGTTGGCGATGCTGCAAGCGAGGATCGAGAAGCACAGTGCCGCCAAAGGGGATGAGGGGTGGATTCTGGATTCGTCATGGGTGCCTGGAATTCGTACGGTCATTTGGCTCGACTCCCCACGGCTTTCTTCCATTCGAATTGAATTGAAAGCAGGCATTGGGCCACCTTTCTCTCGGTCAATTCACGGCTCTATAGATCCAGACATTTGGAGTACCAGAGTACCTGCGTGCCTGGGACATTGCAACAGCGGAAAAGACGCACGGGCTGTCAGACGGAAAGTCCAGACATTTGTGTAGGTACTCCGCCATTTTCCGATGAGAACACGGGGCGGCAGATTCGCGTGGAGGTGCCCTGAAAGGGCGGTTTACCCCTTCTTGCTGTGCTTCCGCAGTGGCCGGCGATGGACGCATGGCCCCACGGGACAAGCGACAGCACTGGGGCCCAGGCAGATAGCGTCAAATCCTCGTTCTCAATAATCTCCTCTGCAAAAGCGCCAACCTACAGTCTATTTGATCTGCGAACGGAATTATACCTTTGGCAAAGCAGGCTTCTTATAGGCGAGGCGTTTCCCTTCTGCGCCTTTGATTGCCGCCACCGCCCTTTCGCCGTCCGTCACCTTCCGTTCGTCCCACCGGAAAGAGAATTCGTCACAATAGCGGGGAAGGTGCTTCTTTGAAATATGATGAAACGTCCCGTGTACGCCGCGCTTCAAGAGGGCGAAGAAGGATTCCACTGAATTTGTGTTGACCTCACCACGGGCGTACTCGCCTTGACTATGGTTGACCGTGTGATGCCCACCGTCAAAGTCCTTCCCGATTCCTTGATACAGATTCAGATCGTCGGTCTGGATTGCGGCCTTCAGATTGACGTTCTCTCGAATCGCCGTCTTGAGGTTGCTGGCGGTGACGTGCTCGACTACCCGCGTGCGTGCCCGTCCGTCACGCTCTATCAGCGCCACGACGGGGACTTTCTTTGTCCCACGGCCATGCTTGTTGACGATCAAATCGCCACTTGCGTCCCGCTTGCCCGGACGGGGTTTTCCGCCGATATAGGCTTCATCCACTTCAACCACGCCTTCAAGCTTGCTGGCGAGTGGGTCTGTCTTCATCGCCAGACGGATACGGTGGGCCAGATGCCAAGCCGCCTTATAGGTGTGAAGGCCAAGATTCCGTTGAAGCTGGAGGGCCGACACGCCCTTCTTGTGCGAGCACATAGAGTAGAATGCTTGGACCCATTGCCGCAGGGTAATATGTGAACCCTGCATGACCGTGCCAAGAATCACCGTGAACTGTCCCCGGCAATCGTTGCACTGGAACACGCCGTCCCGGACCTTCTCAGACTTGGCTTGAAGTCGTGTCACATTCTGACTTTCACAGTGCGGACAGACCGGACCTTTCGGCCACCGAATCGACTCCAAGATAGTGCGGGCTTCATCCTCCGTCAAACGTCCCACGTCGATGGCGGCCATATCGGACAGCTTTGTGAACTTCGGTGGTACGTACTTCATGTTTTCATCCCCTTATTGCTCTACTGTTATTGTAACGACAATAACATGACAGTCAAGTGTAATTTTATGAAAATGACAAAAAATCTTGACTGCCTTATCCTTCCTGGTACAATTCGAGCATGGCACGACCGAAGAAATCTGACCAGGACAGGCGAACGAAGCTGTTTCAGCTTCGGCTTTTGGAAGATGAACATAAGGCATTTACTGAGGCAGCTAAGGCATCCGGCCTCGACATGTCCTCCTGGGCAAGAACGATCCTGCTACGAGAGGCGAGAAAGCGTCCGATCCCCCAAAAGAATCTTCGGGGAACTCGGTCGAATGAATAGTCCGTGAGTCACTGATTTTTCCGTAGTGGTATACTCTCAATTTGAGATGGCATAGTGTCCCCAACGCTGGTATCATAGGGGGCATACTGTGTAGGAGGATACCCTATGAGATCAAAACGGACCAGTATTCCGTCGGTAGATGCGTATGCAAACGCGATCAAGGATGGATGTCTCGCTCCAGCAGGACTCAGGGCAATTCAGATGCTCTATGGCTTTCCGAGACATGCGGCCACTGCCGGTCAATTAGCTGCGGCAATGGAGTACAAGGGGTTTGGCGGAGCATGTCTTGCGATTGGCTTTGCTGGGAAGGCACTTGCCGGTTCATTAGAGATAGCTCCCCCGTGCGGGAACAATCCAGAGGAAAACTGGTGGTCAGTTATTGCAGACGGAGACGGATCGGGCCAATACTTCCTGTGGATCATGAGACCCCAAGTGGTTGAGGCATTGGAATCCCTTGATCTTGTGGACCCAAATGTGGGAGTTGACGTTCGCCCGGATGAACGTATCCCTGATAGTCAGCTTCAAGAGGGGCACAGGATACGAGTCGAAATCAGTATTCACGAACGAAGCCGGGAAGCTCGACAGAAGTGTGTCGCCCACTATGGATATGCCTGTGTTGCTTGTGGTTTTGACTTCCAGAAAGTCTACGGAGACATAGGGAAAGACTTCACTACAGTGCATCACCTTGTCCCTCTTTCGGAGGTGAATGAATCATACGTCGTCGATCCCGTCCGAGATCTCCGCCCGGTTTGTCCAAACTGCCACGCAATGATTCACCGGCACGACCCACCTATGACCGTCGCCGATCTCAAGGAGCGGATCAAACAGCAGAGTTGCATCTAGGAGACTCGCGGACTCGTCGCCAATAGAACGGTTCGCAGTTCACGGATTCTTCTTGGCGCGCCGCCGAGAAGTTCCGAGACTGTAGCCAAGTACAAACATAGCAAAGGGACAACCGATAAGCGCAATTAAGAGTGCCGTGTATGCCGTCATGGTTAGGCTCCTTAGATAGTTGGAATACAAATCTGCAATGGCTCATCGCTGGAAGTACAGTGCTTGCAGTGAGCGCGAGCGTTATCTTGATCTTCGTCAACAATCAGGTCAGCAGACGACAAACTGAGCAAATAACGAAAGTCGAACGCGCAACTGCTGATGCCAATGAAAGAGCCGCTGATGCGAATAAATTAGCACAAGAAGCGCGTGCTAAACAAATAGACCTTGAACAACAGAACATCGTGTTGAGCACAAGTCTCGCGAAGGTGCAGATGGAAGCGGCGAATGCTCAGCGAACCCTCCTTGAAGTCCGGGATCGAATAAAGGCGCGTCAACTGCAAAAAGTGAAGTTCTTGTCCCTACTCAAGGACGCGCCAATAGCGAGAGTGCGGGTGTCGTATGCAGAACAGGATGGAGAGGCGCGAGCATTTGCGGATCAGATAGTTGCCGCACTGGAGGAACTCCACTGGGCTGTGTCCGGACCTATCGGAGAAAATCGCGGCGTCCCGAATCAGACAGAAGATTTGGTGTTCTATATACCGCTCAATGGCCCCCTTCCCGCCTGTCTACAACCACTCAGGGACGCCTTATCACAGATAGGGTTCTCATCTGGAACTCGCGATTTGGGCAGTGCAGATGGTGTCATTGACCTGTTCGTGGGGACCAAGCGTCCGAGAGACTAAGCACCCTTGACATTCGCCCAATTCATTCTCTCTCCTGCTTTGCCAAAGGTATAATTCCGTCTGCGAAGCTGGTTCAATTGCTGATTGGCCGTCTCTTCCGCGTGACGGGTGCCAGTGAGGAGCCGACAAGGCTGCAGTCCAGTGGGCGGAAGCCCAGCCGCGTCAGTTGTTCTTTCTCTCTCGCAGATAGAAGAGCCGGTTCTGAAAGTCGCTGTTGTCATTCCTCACCGGTATCGCTATGAAAATGTGGCTTTGCCCGAAGGAGTCTCCGCAGGCGCTCATCATCCTGGCATTCATGGTTGCAGGTGGGATGAGATACAGCTTGTACTTCTCCAGAACGTGTGTGGCCAGATCCATGACCAATTCGTTCTTACCGACATGCCCATCTTCGTCCAGAGATGTCTGCCACAGACCCACGACCTTTCTGAGGTCGAGGAACTTGTCCGATACTTTTTGTTGCAGCAGCCCGCTGCGCAGGGCAAGGATCTTTATTTCCCGGCCCTGGCTCATCTTGACGATCTGAGCATCAAGGTACTGGCGCCAGACATACTTGAAGGACTCGCCGTCTGTGGAGAATTCCTGC
>Ga0315273_10013564_pt1 | contig 10480 bp, 12 predicted proteins | sample YL17G02_0_MG_FD_205753 | JGI IMG/M metagenome (GOLD analysis project Ga0315273, IMG submission 205753) | Sediment microbial communities from Yellowstone Lake, YNP, Wyoming, USA - YL17G02_0 | ecosystem: Environmental > Aquatic > Freshwater > Lake > Sediment | place: USA: Wyoming | collected... | reverse complement strand
TGTGCGGCATCGTATGAAAAAAATGAAGATTTAAACTTGTTAAAAACAAGGTGGTCAATATGGAGCCCGGTCAGGTATGTCGGCTCGCCGTTGATCATTATCCAGAGTCCGTTCTCCCACTTGTCCCGCCAGTAGTCAATGTACTCTATCCGCTCCCGCTCAACCATGTGCTTCACGTTACGGATCGCCCACTCCCTTCCATCCCTAACCAGCCACTTAAATTTTGGCCCCGCTGCCGGTGTTTTCCAGTACTGATCTTTCTTTGGGAGGTCGTAATACCAGATGTCTTTTTCCGATGGCATCGGCGGCAATTTATATTCATAAAGCCCTTGCGGATTAGTTGAATCCACACAAAGTTTAATGATATTTGACTCTGTTTTAGCCATGAAAAATAGACCTATAATGAGGTTGAAGTAACCCATGTAACAAAACTAACAATTTAAGTTATAAGTAGATAAAATATAATTAACTAAGTCTCGCCCCATCGGAGTTATCTGCATTCTTGCCCCACTATTTAATCCATGCTTTAAAATTAGACCCCTTGACTGCAAGCTCCTAAATGCAGCTTTGATTTTTTTGGGGCTACTTTGATACGCCCGGAGGTAAGTTTCCCGGTACATTTGACTACCAAGAGCATAATCTTTGTCGTATAAAAAAATCAGAACATACCACTCTGGCATAGATAGATTCTTCTCTGTGTTCCACTTCTTTTTTTGACCTTCGTAGTGCCGCAGGAACCTGATGATATAGTTCATTTCCCGGACCTGAGTGGACGTCTTTGTTGATTTAAAATTCTTATACTTGTTAAGATAGTTGTAGGCTGGAGATGCTGATAATTGTCGCAGGTAGTTGAACATATCGCATAAATCCCTGGAGCCGGTGACAAATGTGGCCTGAGTCGTCAAATCGTCAGATTTTTTTGAGCCCAGATCCCGGCGCTTGATTGCTTCTCTTAGTTTAACAAAGTCTTCCACCGATAACCCATCTTCTTCATTTTCGGCCACTATCCATACCCTTTTTTTTAGACACCTCCAAAGGATGTACAACTTAGCCTGGTAGTCCAGCTTCCGGACGTTGGCATGGCGGATAGATCCATCAGCTTTAAAAAGTACCAAATCTTTTGGGATAGCCTCCCTGCCGGCATCGGTGATCGTGGCCAGTTGCTTCTCAAAGTACAACTCAAAGTTGTCGCTCTCAATGTTAAACTTACTTCTGTAATAACTTCTCATGAATTACTTTTCTCGCCAAATAACTTTCCACTTATCCCCTGAACAAGTAGGACAAAGCCCCTCGTCATATACAAATCTACCGCAATCACAGGTTTTCCCAACCAGTTCTGGTTTCTGTATCTGAAAAAGCGTTTCGTCAACCACCGGCATCTCGCCGTTGAACTGATGACCATAAATGCAATGTACGATTTCTGTTGCCATGGGTTGCTGTTGTAAATTTTTTGTATGAATATTGAATGTTTGCAACATCAACTTGCCCCACTCCGGGAACCTCTTCTCGATATCAGAATAACTTTCACGCTGGGTTGCCATCATCGGAAAGGTGCAGTAAGACGCATTCCGTGGTATAATTTCCTGCCGCATAAAAATATCATACGGCATGAGTGGTACCACTTCCAGCATCTCCAGACAGGCCCGCATACCTTCAGCACTGTAACAGATCGCATGAGTACTGTAAGCATCCCGGACCTTCAGGATATTATCGCTCATGCGTATTGGTCGCTCCAGCAAATTGAGTCCCAAGTAAAAGAGCTGGTAATCTTTTGGAAGCTGTGGTAATACTTCCGCCAAAAACTGCACCGGGTTGTTAACCATGAAATGAGCATCATCTTCCAGCACCATCACATTGCTTTGTTTTTTGCTCAGTGCATGGCGAAAAAATCGCTTCATTGTTTCAACAAGTCCTTTTATTCCATTGTCATCCAGAGTCGCTTCAAAGATAGTGAACGGTATGCCATGCCGCCCCAATTCCTCATTCATCTCCTGCCGACGATCTAAACGATGCGGCAGGTTGATGACATAAACTTCGTCAAAGAAATTCAAAAACATTTACCCTCCTTTTGTATTCCCAAAATTATCGTTCACCGGGTTTGGCAACTTATATTCACCTGCAACTTTTAACAAAGATTTTCGGATGTAAAATGCATCGCCCCATCCATGATAATCTGAAGCCCATCCCGTCTCTACCCGATAAAAATCGGAGAGCAATTTATCTAACTCTTCCACCAGCATATTCCCTTCATACATTTCCAGGCGATTACATTCTGTATAAACATAATCAATGTGCTTTAATGTTTCGGAGCCGCCTTTTAAAACAGATCCTTCATAGCCTTGGCAATCCATATTTAGGAGATTGTATTGGCTCCTGTCAAATGGCAGATCATCCAGTTTGGCTACTTTCCACAATTCCCTGCTATCGAAAATAACGTCCGGATGTTGTGTAAGATGAACTTTTGGCGGAAGTAGCGAAGATGACATCCCTTGATTGGTATGTTCAACATAAGCCATTTTTTCTGGGCCTTCCGATCCGTCTCCACAAGCAGTATTAAAAAGGATCACATCTTCATTACCATGAAACTTTGTTACCAGTTCCGCAAAGGATGGCCCTGGCTCAATGTATATGACTTTACTTACTCCGTGGTTTGTATAGTCTTTATGCTCCTGCGCTTTGTGGGCGCCTACCTGAATCACTCCTTTTACTTTCATGCCGTATTTGGCAAACAGATCATTGAAATTTAGTAGCATATTTTTATTTTTTAATAAACCAACAAGAAGCCATACTGGGGTGTTCATCCGGCACGACATTTATTTCAATTCCTCTTTCATTGCAAAATTCCTTTACCGCCTCATTGACGCCATATACCAGATTGAGATAGTCATGGCAGGCAATGATACCGCCGGGCACAACTTTGCTGTAATAGGCGTTCAGGTCTTTCTTCACACATTCATATTCGTGACAAGCATCAATGTACAGTAGGCCCAGCGAATTATCCGGAACCTGGTCCGCCACCTCCCATGAGAGTCCCTTGATGATCGTTACCTTTTCTGAAAATGGCGCCGTTCTTTCCAACACTTGCTTGTAATTCCCGTCATGCCATTCCTGGTTGTATGCGCCGTCACCGGTTTGTGTTCCGATCGTCGCCCAGTTGTCAATGAGATAAAGTTTATCAAGATCCCATTTCAAGATATCTTTTGTAAACCATCCTTCAGCAACGCCCAATTCTAATACTACTTTTGGAAGGTTAAAATTGTGCAGCAAAAGGTCAAGGTTCTGTCTGATTGGTATAAACATAGGTTACATTTTAAATTCTTCAAGTGGTTGTATCCGATAAGGCTCATATCTTTTTCTCAAAAATACAATGCCGTTGATATTATTCCTGCCGAACCAGTGTACTTCCTGGATCTCATCTCCCCCTACCAGTATTGATTTCATTCTTGACATTATTTCTTCAATGATGTTTTGCGGGCCATTGATTATGCTTTCGGCAATCGGGAAAACATATTCAGGTCCAGGATTCCACACTTCATCATAAAGTGCAAACAAATCTTCGACAACATACCAACCTCCAGGTTTCACTATTTCCCAAAGTTTCCTAAAGGCATCCAGTTGTTCTACCGCTATATGAGATCCGTCATCAATGACTATATCGGCACTTTCAATTTCTTCACAACATTCTGCAAGCCTACTTCCGTTATTTACATTACATTCAAGTATTGTAATATCTTCCCCTGGGTCTGGAAGCCAATCTGTGCAACAGTCAATGCCAATTATTCTCCCTTTGGTGAAATATTCACTCCACGTTTTCATACTCGCCCCTTCAGCTACACCAATTTCAACCAGAGTAATAGGCCTATCTTTCATCTCTGAAAAAAAATTTTCATAGATCTGCATATACCCGTGGGGCACCTTCTGCGTCTTATGCTTTATCGCTATTGCTTCTAACCGCATAGAAATAAATGTGATCAAGTTTACAATCGTGTGTTTCTTCAAATCTTTTCAGAACACTATTCGTTAAATCAACTACTGCCTGTGTATCTTTTTTTACAATGGCATAATTATGTATCTCAATTACTACATAGTCTGCCGCCAAAAGACATTTAACAGATTCTTCATGTCCGAATAATGAATTTTCTGCGCCTTCAATATCCATCTTCACTATTATCTTTTGGCCCGGCTTCACAAATTCATCAAACAGTTCTTTAAGAGTAACTGACTCTACATCCGTTGTTTCAAATCTTGGCTGGTCATCTATATCCATGTTCATAAATCCTAAAGATGATTCCGAAATGTAACTTTCTCCGGACCCGTTTGCCGCGCCAATAGTCCTAAGTAATTTGCCGATACCAATACCCATATTAAACAGGGTGGTATTCCCCTCTATCCCAAGTAGATATTCGAAATTACCCGGATGAGGTTCTATTGCAACGATTAATGCCTCCGGGAATAACTCTCTGCAATACCTTGTAAAGACGCCGACATTCGCCCCAAGATCCAGGATGACATCTGGAATAAAATCAAATCCTCTCTTATGCCCTTTTACATGAACGAATGACGGATCATTTACCGAAACAATATCTTCAACATCACGCATCTCATATACATCGCTTTCAACAACCTCTCCGTACAGGCCCGCATAACCACCATTTAAACTTTCCTGTAAACTCATTCTGGATAATTAAAATTACTTCTATCAACAATCGGTTTTAAACCCGGCCGGGAGTGCTTCCTTCCAATCAAAAGTTAATGGATCAAAGTCATCCATTTTGTCCTGCCACCAATACCGTGAATTTTCTTCATTGCCATTCAGTCTGGAGAACCCGGAGTAAACTGTCATGCCGCCGCCGATATCGCTCATGTTGTCCATCTGCTTCACACATCCAGGCACGAAAGAAAAGCATTTAAGCTGGGGCTGAATTTTTATCATTATCCAGTCAATACCCATGGATAGGTGCAAATTTTCATCAAGCAATTTCAACACCTTGTCAATACTATCTTTGTTGACAATGTATGCATGAGTGCTGAAAGCGCCGTAGGTCCGCATGATTCGTGGATCATCAGTACATTCTGCATCCCGGCCCAATCCCTTTCCCATTTCATCCGGAAGATCTGGATTACCTCCTGTGTGCCACCATGCGGGACCAATGTGAAAGGTAGCGCCAAGCCAAAATATATCCCATTCGTTTTTATTTAAAAAATCCTGTATATAGTCGAGCCTCTTTTGAATGTCGCTGCAAAACACAACGTCATCCTCAAAAACCATTGCGTCTTTCATATCATCATAAGCCTTCTCCATGATTTCTACCTGCCCATAATGACATCCTATTGCGCCGGGAGTTCTTTTGAGCATTACCTGAACCTTTGGGTCTGCCAGATTAAATTCTTCCGGACGCATTCCCCTTGTTCTATGAACATCCAGGTATGGAACCGTTCCGTTAGATACCGGGCCGGCCAATTTATATATTTCGTTTACAAAATGTTCTCGCCGATCAAGCCGGTGACTCATATTCAAAAACCCGATGTACGATTTTCTCCATTCAAAACTCATTGTATTTCTCCGTTTATTTCAACATTACCAAGTTTCTTTATTAAAAGTTGATACCCTTCGTGAATGACTTCAATTCTATTCCCGAAAACTGCAAGCGCCCGATTAACTCCTTTTGTAGTGTAATCTCGATAGCCCGTATAGTCATCGAATAAAATATATCCCCCTACTTTACATAAATAAAAAGCTATTAACCCATCGTGGTACACTTCATTTTCCCGGTGATCGGCGTCAACATATATAAGATCAGCCCGAAGGTCTTCAATGATTTTATACGCATCTCTGGTTGTCGTCCGGATAAGGGCAATCGGCAACCCGTATGTATTTTTTTTGAACCGAAAATATTGCTTTTTAAAAAAACCATACTCATTATTCATTTTCACATCTTCTTCAGATAGTTCTTCTGTAAGGTAAACATCTTTCAATGGGTCAATACAGGTCACCCGTCCTTCAGGAGTAAGAAGATTTTCGCAGATATACTTTGATGTCATCCCCTCAAAACATCCAAACTCAATTACCAGGTCGCATTTCTTTTTCAAAAACTCTGTGTTCTTTATAAATTCTGTATTCCAGTGTTGTGTTACATTTTCCAGCGCTTCAAATGTGAGGACAAAATTCTCAAGCCGGTAGTTCTCTACGAAATTATCTTCAGTAATTTTTACGAAGTCGCCATGCTGCCAGAAATAAGCTGAATACCCAAAGTCCTTTACAAATTGTACAACGTCCATGAAGGTCCGATTATTCAGCTTGTAATGCGGGCTATATTCTACCTGGAGATATTTGATAGCCTTACGGCCAAGCAATTCTTTACACCCCTGCAATACATCAAGCTCTGCTCCTTCAACATCAATCTTTATGCAGTCAACTGATTCTATTTCCCTCTCCCGGCAATAAGTATCAATTGTTATGGAATTAATTATCCCAACCTTCATTGGTAAGTAGTCCCATTGCGGGTTATGATAAATGCTCGATAGTCCGTTGTTCTCGTTTGTGAAAAAATAAAAATTAAGAATTTTATTGTCTTCTCTGAATGCAGCCAGGTCGGTAAACTTTATGTTTTCGTTCCCAACATATTTTGTTTTTGTCTGTTCCAGCAACTCTTTATTTGGCTCAAACAAATGCAGTCTTGCTGATGGTAAATTCTCAAGAATCATATCTGTCCACGTCCCGGCGTTAGCGCCAACGTCAAAGATGACAGCATCCTGCGGAAGTAGCGGAATGACAGTCCCAATGGCTTCTATTTCTTCTACGCTCAATGACATTACGGTAATTTTATCCAATTTTCAGGAACAACGTCTTTAACATCAAGGCCGCCCCAGTTTGGGGAAAACCATTGTTCCGGTGTAACAATTATTTTATCAGGATTTCTGTTTAGCCAAGCTCCCCACCATGAATAAGTACTGGAGCTGTTTATGTGATGTTCGCACTGAGAAATATCAATTAAATCCTGCTCAATACTTCCGTCCGAAAATTCGCAATCATCCCGGTGTCCAAACTTTTCTTTTGCCCATGCGATCTCGTCGCTAAAGAATCGAAATTTATACCCCGGAAAGAAATTCATAGCTCTCTCAATCCAATCTTCTCCATAGTACGGATGTTTTTCGTGGTAGATCAGATAGTCTCCCCGCCGGTTATGCACCGCTACAACCCCTTTCTTCATTTCCCACGGATAACCAAACGCTTTTATTATTTCATTTCTGAAGTCTTTAAAATATTTCTCTGACTGGAAGTACCCGGTAAAAAAAATATTACTATCCCGCCATGATACATCGAATGGTATTTCGGCATAATGAAAGTGCGGCTCACTGTACCTAACCAGACTCTTGCCAGGATTATAATTTGGGTTGCGAAGGTGTTGAAGATAAATAGGGTTCCAGAAATTATGAGTTGAAAAATTTGGCACCGTAAACTCAAGTCCATGCCTTGTAGCGTAGCCAATGGTTACTGCGGCTTGAAACAAAAAATTACCCATTCTTCCCATTGGAGCGAAACTTACCATTATAGAGCTTTTACTTGTTCAGAAATCCACTGATATGTTTTAATCAAACCGTCTTTTAAGCTGACAGACGGCGCCCACCCAAGTGTCATTTTAATAAATTCGTTATTACTATTTCTTGATCTAACTCCCTGCGGCCCTTCAATGTGCTTAACGAAAATATGCTGCTTGCCTGAAATGCTACAAACCATTTCAACAAGCTGGTTGATACTTACTCTTTCGTCGCTTCCAATATTTACCGGAACACAACAATCGCTTTCCATCAAACGCCTTACCCCCTCAACACATTCGTCAATGTATAAAAAACTTCTCGTCTGCCGTCCATCACCCCACACCTCAATCGTGTTATCAGCCTCGGCAATCTTCCTGCATATTGCTGCAGGCGCTTTTTCCTTGCCGCCCTTATACGTTCCCTCTGGCCCAAAGATGTTATGAAACCTGCCAATACGAATGTTCAACCCATAGTTTCTCCTAAACGATTCGTACAATCTTTCGCTGAATATTTTTTCCCACCCGTACTCAGAATCCGGATTAGCTGGATAAGCATCTTCTTCCCGCAAATCTCCCATACCATCCTCCCTCTGCATCCCTTGTGGATACATACAGGCCGAAGACGAATAGAAAAGTTTTTTTGTGCCAACCAGTGTTGCATAATGCGCAACATTTAAATTAATCAACGCCGAATTATGCATAACGTCCGCATCATGATCGCCGGTGAATATATACCCGGCCCCTCCCATATCTGCGGCCAACTGATATATTTCATCAAACGGCTTGTCAATATTTTGCTTAACAACTTCTGGATTTCTTAAATCGCCAATAACAAATTCATCAGCAACAGAATTTGAAAAGTCTGGATATTTTAAATCCACAGCTCGGACCCAATATCCTTCTGTTTTCAATCTTTTTACCAAATGGCTTCCAATAAAACCGCCACCTCCCAAGACTAAAGCTGTTTTCATTTTAACTCTTTTATTTTTTCAATAAGCTCTTCATATAGGTTCCCAGTTTTATGTACGTTTTGCTTGTAATGACTCCCGTCATGTACACGATGGAAATATGTCAAGCCAGGCACAACTAACATTTTGTTACCAGCATTAAACCAGTTATAGTTTTGTAGAAGGCTATCCGCGGTGTGCGGATCAATATCAGGTTGCCACACTTTCATGTACTGGAGCGCATTTACAAAATAGTTTGAGCAGTTGAGCATCGTGCCGCACATCCGGAATTTTATTATCTCGGCAATATTTTCTCTTGATAGCGTCATGCCGGCCATTTCATTGTAGTTGAAATTCGGTTCTGCGAATGATGGCATATACGAAGTATTCCCGTCCCACTCCAGCGAAAATATTTTATCGAGATATTTTTTGCTGATCACATTATCGCTATCGAGAAGTATAGCCCAGTCGTTAGTTACGAATGATATCGCAGTGTATTTATTTTCGTAACAATCCCTGTTGCCCGCATTGCGGTATAATTTAATCTTTGGAAGATTAAAACACCGTTCTCTGATTTTTTCAAATAACTCTTTGTCGCTTTCATCATCAACAATTATAATTTCAGAAACTCTTTCATCGTCATAAACTTTTTCAAAAGACTCAAACAGCATCTCAAACCTTTGATATGTTGGAATTGCTATGCTTATTTTTCGATCATCCCACATACCAACCTCATCCATTGAGGCAGCAACAACGTCTTTACCATCATATTTTACAGCCCCGTGTGGAATAAATATGGCTAAATTCCCTTCCATCAGATGTCACAAGTTTTAAGCATTTCTTCAATACGGTCTGTCCAGGTATGATTCTCCCGCACATAGTTCATCCCTACTTCCGCCACCGCTCTTCGTTCATTCTCATCCTTCAGATAGTAATCGGCCAGCTCTGTCATTTCATCCAAAGTATTGAACCAGTCAAGATGAACTTCCTTTTGGAATATTTTTTCAATGCCGGGAAAATATTTTGTAAGACACATTGCCCCACTTGCCATGATCCGCCAAAGCCTGTCGCTGGTATAATCGTGCAGGTCGAAATTATTTTGGTTGATCGCTATTCTGGAGTAGTTGTAAACATTCGCTTCAACCGGCGGAGCGATCAGCCCACCTTTTTGACCAAGGCCATAAGCCATAAACCGTGATGGATATTTTTCCTCCAGCACTTCGATCATTTCTTGTCTTTCTTTGGCCTTCGGAAAATTTATATCAACATTGTCATATCTGTTTCCAACAAATGAAACATCAAAAGCATAAACATACTTTCCCTGATGCTTAAACAATTCCATGTCGCAGCTTGAGTGGATCTGCGAAACATTACGGATGCCCTTTATCTCGCAGTTGCGAACATCCTCTGAGCAGGCGAAAAATGTATGGCCCAGCATCGGGGCTAATTCATACATCCATTCCATTTCGGCAGCAAAGCGAACATCGAATGTGTAGTGGATCACATATCCGATATTCGCCAGCGCTTTCCATGTCAATTCATCAAGTGCTTCCGGATTTTGTATGTGAGCAAAAATTAAAACTGGATTAAAAAGTGCAGCTTGTTTTAAAAGCTCTTCTCGCATTTTTTCAACCCCAAACTCATATCGGTTTTTCTGCCAGTCAAATCCCACATAGTCAAATCCATTTTCCAGAAAGGCCCGCTGGATTCCGTCTGATCGGTAACCAGGGTTTGAGTCTAAGCGTATGTGGAAGACACTGCTCATATAAAAAAGTTTTGGCCCCCATACGAAGAAGTGTAACCCAAGGGACATTGCTGCCGAATGGCTGCTAAGACGGAGGCCAAAAAGTTTATTTGTGATTTCATTTCCTTGAGTTACAGAACAAAAGTAAAGACTCCTGCCGATAACTACCAAATTTATTTATTCAGCCTGCTTACAGACAACCCAAGTTTTTTAGCCTCTAAAGGATTTTCTTCCGCCCAGCGATGGCAAAC
>Ga0315273_10013561_pt1 | contig 10481 bp, 3 predicted proteins | sample YL17G02_0_MG_FD_205753 | JGI IMG/M metagenome (GOLD analysis project Ga0315273, IMG submission 205753) | Sediment microbial communities from Yellowstone Lake, YNP, Wyoming, USA - YL17G02_0 | ecosystem: Environmental > Aquatic > Freshwater > Lake > Sediment | place: USA: Wyoming | collected... | reverse complement strand
GTCCACCATGGGCGGAAAACGGCTGCCGGCACACGGGAAAGGAGGGAAGCCCCCCGGGGAAGAGGGTATTCCCCGGCGGTCGAAATGAGAATCAGTTTTTCCAAACGCTCCGGATAGGCCTTGGCATACTCAATGCAGATCGATCCGCCGAAGGAATGGCCCACCAGAATAAATCTCTCAGGCAGGTCAAGCGCTTCCGCGATCGTGCGGATGTCTTCGACCAGCTCCGGCATGGTGTATTGGGAGAAAGGGGCGTCGCTCTGACCGTGGCCGCGCAGGTCAGGAGCGATGACCCGATACCTGTGCGAAAAGTGGTTGACCTGGTATTCCCACGTCTCCGCGCAACCGGCAAAGCCGTGCACGAACACCATGGCCTTCTCCGCCTGCTCCGGACAGAGGTGCACCACGCTCAGCTTCATGTCGGGAAGCCCCCGGATCGGCACGTCTACCCGGTACAGGCTGAAATCCAGTTGGATGTCCCTGCGGTTGAGCCCTCGCAATTTTCTCTTCACGAAACGTCCTCCTGTAGCCCTTGCCCGGCTGGTTCAGTCGGAGGGTTCCTGATCACGCATAGAGGGGGTACCGGACACCTTTTATTTTCCAACCTTTCGAATTTGCTCAGCCACCGGAATGATTCCTCGTCTCCTGCCTGATGGATGATGGCGTTTTAAGAACTCGGGGTTGCCGACGGCACGCTGGTTCGTCAACCGATTTCAAACTCCTCGCCGACGGATTCGAGCATACTCCGAACGTAGGAGTCCTTGTCCTCCTCCTGGAAGAGGATCTGCCGGGCGGCCATCGCCGGCTTGTCTATGCTCCATAGCATCCTCATCGTGTGTGAAGGGGTGTTCGAGATGATGAAGGATTGCAGACGAACATTGGCATCGCCGAGGCGAGTCTCGATTTCCTTGATTGTCTGGTAGAACTGGATCTTCGGGTCGGTCAGGCCGAGGTTCCGGATCCCTTTAGGGTCAATGAAAATGACATGCTGCTTGCCGCCGACGAGGAGCCACAGGATGAAGTCTGGATGGAAGTTGCCAGCCTCGAAGAAACCTACGCCGCGGCCTTTGCTCAGGTTGCGAAGGAGGTACAGCTCCTTGCTCTTAAAGAAGTCGCCGTCATTGTCATGGAAGTCCTTCAGGTCTTCAACAAATAGCCGTTCGCCCTTGTTGAGCGGGGCAGGGCTGATTTCGACGATTTTCTGATCCAGGTAGAGGAGGGGCTGGTATAGGTGGCGCCCGAACCAGATGGCTTTCATACCCCGGAATTCCCAAGGCTTAAGATCGCCTTTCTCGATCAACGCCTTGAGCTCTTTTAGCTTCTCGACTATTTCCGCCTGCGACTCATCAATGAGGATACGGTAGTACCCATCGCCGGGTTCCTCCTTTATCCCGAGGAAGTTTGGATCATTTTCCTCCACGTCGCGATACTCCAGGTGCGGCAGCTCCCACTCGCGCTTTCGGAAAGTGTAGTAGCGCTCGGTGTACTTCTTGAGCAGCGAGAGCGCAATCTCTTCCCACAACCGGACCTTCTCGAAAGAGTCGAAGGCCAGCTCCTCATCCGGGATCAGGAGGCGGTACCAACTCTGATCCGCAAGCAGCGAGGAGATGCCTTCATGGGTTAGGTTTAGGTTGTACCAACCGCGTTCGGCCTTGAATCGCTCCAATTCGAAATACATTCGCTCCATGTCGAGGAAGGCCACATGGCGGGTGGTCAGGTGGGCCTGGTTGGGCGTGGCCTCCGCATCGCCGCCAGCGAGGCCGCTCGACTTCATCGCCTGGATCTTCGGGTACCAATTCAGCACAACTTGGTTTTTCTGGAGGTACTCCGCCGCCGGATCGAGGGCCGGGTCCGGCTTGGTCAGATTCGGGATCGGTCCGAGCTTGCGGAAGGCGTCGCCGAACTCGGTGCTCACACCGTTGATGGTCTTCTTGAGCCGGATAGTCTTGAGCCTCTGCGTGCCCAGGTTCTTAATCACCGGCAGCAGGAACTCGGTCCGGTCGTCATTGGTGGGCAGCCCTTCCTCTTTGAGAAAATCGCGAAACTGCGCCATGTAATCGGCACGGATGCCGAAGATACCCAGGGTCTCCAGGACGCCGATGTACTTAGACCGCGTCACCTCCTCCGGAATCTGCGTCTTGCCGCTACGCTTGAGGGTCAGGTTGTAGCCCTTCAGCCGCACGCCGCGACCAAAGAGCTGGATGATCTGCGAGCCCTCGGTCTGGCCCACATTCATCAGGCCCATCGTGCTCACGCGCCAACTGTTCCACCCCTCGGTAAACTTCTTGGATCCAATAAGCAGGTTGATGGTCGACTGCGGCTTGCTGATCTCGTGGAAAAGCGAGCCGGAAAACTCGCGCTCCGCGACCGTCAGTTCCTGCCATTCCTCGCACAACTTGCAGAGTTTGGCGTCGTCCCCGACGTTGATCACGCCGAAGGGCTCGTTGTCGCCCACCCGCAGGGCAATCTCTCCGGTTGCGCCCTTCAGGTTCTCGACGTACAACGATCCACCACCTGGCGCATTGAAGAGCGTCGCCAGGGTTTCCTCGAACACCTGCGCGGCCGAAATGCCTGCCGTGTTGAGGTAGGTGAACCGGCCCGCGAAAAGGTTCCTGCCATCGGCAGTGACGAGGCCCTGGTTGAGCACGCGGTCAATGCGTTGAATACTCCCCGCGCGGTCGGCAACGTACCGCGCTAAGAAGCGCAGAATTTCGATGATGTCCGAAGCGTCTCGCGTCGCGAGGGTCTTGGTGACACTGCCGCCTACGAAGATCCACAATGGCCTGTCGATGTTGAATGGCCGAAACACCGTCTCCTGCTCGCGATAAAGCCGCTGCTGCTGGAAGAAGGCCATCAGGCAGGCGACAAGGTACATCTCCAGGTGATTCTGCTGCGTGCCCTCATCGAGGTTCAGGATCTGGTAGTCCTTGCCGAAGCCATCGCCGTAGAAATAGCGGTACGAATAGTCGAATAGGATGCTCTTGGCGTAGAGGTCGGTAAGCGCCTTATTGCCCTTGACCGCCTGTCCGAAGGTGGCGGAGTACTCGAAAGAGAAGCCTTTCTCGCACAGGGCGTTGCGAAAGCGCATCCACGCGCCTTCCTCGCCACTGCTCGCGCCCCGGTGCCCTTCGTCCACCAACACCAGGTTATTGCCTTCGAAGGCATCGATGGCGATGGTCTTGTCGCCCATCTCGTCCTTGAGCTTGTGGATGTCGAGGATCTCGACCGCCTGCCCGGCAAACAGCCCGCGTCCATCCTTATTGAAGAGCTCGGCCGAGATCCCCGCCGTCTCGAACTCGCGCAGGTGCTGCAGACTCAAGCCCTCATTGGGCGTGAGCAGGATGATGCGGTTCAGCTCGCGCCGACGGCCGTGCTTTTCCAGATAGTATTGGTACTGGAGGATATTGGCATGCATCAGCAGCGTCTTGCCGCTTCCGGTAGCGCTCCAGTAGGCCAGCTTGTTGAGCTGCGGCCAGGCTTCGGACTGCTCGTCGAAGCGGACAATCCGGTCGGCCTCGGGCTTGTCCGTGTTGTATGCCGTCGCCTGCGCGTTTAGCGCCCCGAGCAACCCCTGCGGGTCACGGAAGTAGCGGTCGAGGTAGATCTCGGTGAAGAGCAGTGTCAGGTACTGAAAGTACTTCCAGACGATGGGGGCCTCGCCGCGCGTTAGGCGCCGCTCGTTCAGGCGCTGGGTGTGTTTAACGATGTTCTGATCGTATTCAAGGAGCAGCTCCGTGGGCAACGGGGTCAGATTGAAAAGCTGCGCCGTGAGCGCGTGATGGAAGTGGTGGACGTTGTTCTCGTCCAGCCCTTCCAGGGATTCGCTCCGCAGGTTCTCGGCCAGGGCCTCGAAGTTCTTGACGTTGAAGAGCGACAGAAGCCACTGGTTGAGCACCAATTTGTAGGCAAAGGGTACCTGCGGACGATTGTTCGCGCGCCGGCGGGTTGCGGGAGGTGCGGCGATGGCGGTATTGCGGGGGCGTCCTCGCGGCATTACACGCCCTCCCCGACGGGGCCCGTCCCTGCGGGAGGTTCTTCAGCCCCTGACCCGCGGAGCTCGATCAGTCGCCGCTCCCGTTCCAGCTCCCGCTTCAGCTCGGCCTCACTTGGAAGATATTTCAGGTACTTGGCGGCGAATATCTGCTTGGTTTCACTCAGCACTGAATACTTGGCAATGGTGGCGTTTTTCTCGGCGCAAAGAATCAATCCTACGGTCGGATTGTCGCCTTCGGCCGTACAGGTATCGTCAAAGAGACGCACATAGCTGTCCATCTGGCCGATGTCCTGATGCGTCAGCTTGCCGACCTTAAGATCGATTAGAACGAAGCACTTTAGCAGATAGTTATAGAAGACGAGGTCCACGTAGAAGTGCTCGTCGTCGTAGGTCAGGCGCTTCTGCCGCGCCACGAAGGCAAATCCTTTGCCGAGCTCCAGCAGAAAAGTTTGGAGTTTCGCGATAATGGCCGACTCCATGGCGGATTCGCGCAGCCGCTCTCCCTCGGGTAAATCCAGAAAGTCCAGCACATATGGATCCTTGAGCGCATCGACGGGCTTTTCGAGCACCTGCCCGCGGGTCGCCAGCGCCAACACGCCGGCTTTGTCCCGGCTCTTGAACAGCCGGGCAAACAACATCGTATGAATCTGCCGCTCCAGGCGGGGAACGCTCCAGCCTTCTTTTTCCGCTTCGATTTCGTAGAACAGCCGCTCGCCTTTGTTTTCGACTTTCGTCAATGTCCGGTAATGCGACCAACTCAATCCGGAAGCGAAGCCGCGGATGCGATCGGCATGTTCAAGCGCAAGCGAAAGGTCATCCAATACATCACAAGCCTTGCGATGTTTTTTCTTCTTGCTTTCCGACATGGATTCATCACAAGCCTTGTGACGAATTCCGGGGGTGCGGTCGGCATAGACCTGATAGAAAAGCCGGAAGTAGCGCAAGTTCGTGACGGAAAAGCCCTTCCCGTATTGCCGCACCAACCGCTCTGAAAGGGCCTCCAGCACCCGCTGGCCATACTCCGCCCTCCCCTCGCCGAGCTGCACGTGCTCCACAATCTCGCGGCCGATATGCCAATAGGCCAGCACCATTTCGCTATTGACACTTCTCACCACATTGGCGCGGGCGCGATCCAGAATGGCGGCCACCCGGGAAAAGAGTTTCTCCGCCTCGGCGGTCATGGCCGTCCGGCTGAGTGGCGAGGGGGGTGACGACTTGGCGATTTTCCTGCCCATCACCCGCCCTCCGTGTCGAACATCAGACGGTGAAAATCCTCTTCGATCAGCCGAACCTTCCAGGTGTCCTCGGGGATCTTGAGATTCTCAAGATTGTTGTCCCCGTTCACATAGATGATCTCGAACTCGTAGTCCTTGGTCGAGTACCCCTGCTTAGTGAACCACTCGTCGAGCACCAAGTTGTCCTGCTCCGGCTCGCCGGTCAGTTTGCGCCAGATAACCAGCGTGCGCCGGCCGTCGGGCATGGTGCCACTGACCGTGCGAAACCACCACACCTTTTCCTCCCTCGCCCCGCCTGCGGGGAGAGGGGCGGGGTGAGGGGGGATTTGCTTGAGCCTCCCCTTGAGCCGCAGCCGCTTCTCGCTGTCGCGCTCAAACTCGGCGGTGAAGGTCTGCGGCGCGGCGATGTGCCGGACCGTAAGACCGATCAGCCAGTTAAAGGTCTCCAGCAGATCGACGTTTGCCTCGCGGCTCTCGTCCGATCCAGGCCGCTTGACCTTGAGCTTGTAGGCGGTGGGATCCTTGAACGCCTGCACGTTGAGCAGCGACTGGCTGCCGCGCGTCTCCACGTCGAGCATGTAGCGGAGCAGATATTGTTCTTTGAGTCCGTCCGCACCCCGCGCCTGAGGCGAGTCGAGCAGGGTTCGCTGGGCGGCGGCGCGGCGCGTCTCCAGGTTGTTCAGAGCATCTTCATATGATCCTAAGCGGATGACCTTGATGATGCGCGGGCTGCGTTCGGCTTCCTCTTTCGTCGCAAGGCGTAAGGGCTTGCCATCTTTCCACTCAGGCGTGAAAGTGACCTTCTTGATACGAGGTAGCAATACCTTGTCGAAGTACCCTCCCAACTCAACCGCTATGTGTTTTCTAACGCCGCCATCTTGTCGATTCAGATTAATGATTGCGTGTCCTGTCGTACCTGACCCCGCGAAATAGTCAAGGAACACCCCATTTTTTTCTTCAACTGCATGAAGCAGCCGCTCAAGCAATAGCACCGGTTTGGGATAATCAATCAGCCCTCCCAAACCGAGATTTTCAAGAGCCAAACTGCCGTCGCTCTTGACACTAAGAATGGAACGCAGTAGGAAAGATTGCACCTCGTCGAGATACGTAATCGAGCTGGGCTGGGTCTTATCGTCCTTCGCATACCAGATTCTTCCTTTCATCATGCTACCATCTGGGAGTTTATGGCATTGACCATCACTTTCGGCTTTCCGAAACGTCTCTTCCTTCCAGCGCCAGCCGTTCTTTGGAATGGGGACGGCCTTAGCAGTTACCGGGTTCAAAACCTCGTATCTTGGACCTTCAGTTTTCGGGTTGGGCCACGACATGTTGATCTTGCCCCAGATACGAAACCCCGTATCCAGCTCGCAGTAAAGCGTGATTCCGCGGTCGTATCCCTGCTTCCGGTAATATTTTTTCAATTCATCCTGAGTTTCGGATAGCGATTTCCCTTGTGCTCTTAATCTCTTGACGAGTTCATAGATGTCATCGAGTTCGTCCTTGCGCATCTGGTAGGACTGCCCACGACCCCGTCGTTCAACAAAGTTCTTGGACAACAAGAAGACGAAGTCATGAATATTCCCGATCCCCTTGTCGTTCTTTGGAACGCGCTTATTCCAGATAAGTGTTTCAACGAGGTTCGACTGTCCAAAGATTTCGGATAGAAGCGGGGCGTACTCATGCGCCTCGTTCTCATCAGAAAACGTGAACAATGAACCTGTGTCTGTGAGCAACTCTCTTGCTGGTTGGAGGGTTTGATGCTGCTGGCAGAGCCACGTTGAGCTCTTGTAGTTATCCTTGTAACAGAAACCGTCACTTCCGGTGTTGTACGGGGGGTCAATGCAAACGCAGTGCACACCTCCCCATACTGTCCCCAGAAGTAACCTCAGGGCCTGAAAATTATCGCCGTTGACAAGCAATCCGGTCGTCTGCTCATCCAGATCCCCCATCGCCTCGATAAGCTGCACGGTGAAGGCACCGTCGAAATGGCGCGTATCCACCACCAGCGTCGGATTTGCCTTCAGGAAGTCCAACTTTAGTGGGACGCTGTACCCCGGCGTTGCCAGGTCGCCATTGATCTTGTCGATCGCAAACAGGCGCACCCACTCCTCGCGCTGGGCATCATTGGCGGCAATCTCCGGGTAGAACTCCTGCGGGATGCGATCAAGCGTTATGCAGTAATTTGTTTCAACCACGAACTTTTTCTTGAGCCAGAGCTTCTTCTGGAAATCCTCAAGCTGGGCGAGGAAGTCGATAATCTTGCCCGCGATGCGACGGATGACCTTGATCTTGGATAAATACTGTTCGACGCGCGGGGCGGTCTCGTTTTCAACATCGTCCAGGTGCATGACTTCGTTCTTGATGAAGAAGTCCAGCTCCCGGCGGAGGAAGGTTCCCAGGTCCTTGTGGATGAAATAGTCGAAGGTGTTGCGAGCGGTGTAGCGGCGCAGGTGAGCCTCCAGCCGGGTATAGTCAGCCTTTTCCCCGCTGGTGGTGATGTGAGGCTTGGCCAGTTCGGCGATCCACGTGCCAATTGAGAAATCGGTTGTCCCCTCACCCTGGCCCTCTCCCCCAAGGGGCGAGGGAGGAAAAGAAAGAATGCGCTTTGTGGCGATCGTGATCAGGTCTTTCTGCGCTGGCGGCTTGGTTTTGCCCTCGCGCGTGTCCTCGGGCCAATCGGTGAGGGTTGCCGGGCGGTATTCGAAATGGATGACGAGTTCATTCCCCTCACCCCGGCCTTCTCCCGCGAGGGGAGAGAGGGAAAGAAGCTGAATGAAGTCCTGCGCGGCAAGGATGAAGACGCGGTCCTTGCCTTCGACGGCCTTGACATTTCCGTGTTCCCCTTCGACGGCATCCCTAAGACGGAAGTGCACGCGCATGGGCTTATTGTCGTCGCCCGGCCGCAGGCGGAAGGCGTAGTCCCGCAGGTACTCGCTGGTCTTGATGTAGTATTGGTCGCGGTTGGCCCAGTGGAGCTTGACCTCTTCGCCCTCGTAGGGGATGGCGTAAACGCCGGGCTTATAGACTCGCTTGGCGAGGAAATCGCCCTCGGAGTAGTAGCGGCGGAAGAACCCGTACAAGTGATCGTAAACCTCGTTCTCCAAGGCGCCCACATCCACAGCATCGTTGGCGAGCTTTGTCCGAAGTTCCTTCACCTTAGGAGAATCGTCCGGGTTCAGTCCGGCGGCTTCCACACCGGCGGTAACCTTGGCCAATTCCTTTTCCAACTCTGCTTTATCGGCGGTCTTGTAGAGGCCGAAGGCTTCCTTTACCTGCGGCAATAGGTCCCGGTCGAGGAACTGCATCACCTCGCCGCTCTTGGCGTGCATGATGCGGTAAAGCCCGAAGTCTAAGTCAGGCTGGTCGAGCTGGAAAAGCTCCATCAGAAGGGTTTTCAGTTTTTCATATTTCTGGCTCATCGTATGCCTCGTTCTTCGTTCAACGGGTGCGCTGTTTGCCAGCCTATTCAACTGCCCAGCGTATGGTGAAAAGCGTTTCGGTTTCGGTGCGCTGAGCGAGCCGCTTTTCCAGGGACTCGATCAGGGCGTCGCGCTTTTCCATGATCTCGTCCTCCACCTTGAAGATCTCCTGCCGCTGGCGCCGCTGCTGGCGCTCCAGCTTCTGGATCTTCTGCTGGATCTCGTGTTGCTCTTCAAGGGTGACCGCCTGTCGCGCTTGTCGGCGCAGCCCCTTGATCTGCTCCTTGGTGTCCTGCAGGGCCTTTTCCGCCGATAGTACCATATCATCCGCCCACTTCTCCAGCTTATCCCGCGCCTGGTTGAAGTGCACGCTATTCTGTTCGAGCGAGCGGCTGATTGTTGCCTTGGCATGGCGATCCGCTTCGGCGGCAAGGCGGTTCGTCACCGCATCCGGCAACGAGCCGCCGCCTTCCTCCCGGCCGGAGCAGCCGAAGAGCTTTTCCATCGTCTCCTGATCGAGTGAGGCCCCGCTCTCACCGAAGCCCGAAAAGAGCAGGTACTCCTCGCGCTCGTAGGAGTCAATCACGAGGCGAGTTAAGGTAAGGAAACCACTCTTCCCGCGCAGATCCTCGACCACATGCACCCGGGTCGGGTGGCGCGTCACGTCGAAAACGATACGAGCGGGGGGTGTTTCAAGGCACTTGGCGCCGTCTACCACGTGCTCCCCCAGAGGGTGGGAGAGGCGGTAAAGAAAGAGGCTCCGCTCTTCACCCCCGTCGTCGGCACGAGGGTAAGACTTCGAGATCAGGTGATAGCGGCCTTTCGGTATGTCATCTCGGGGTGGGCGATCGAGGTCAAAGGCCAGCGCCTCGTCGTCGAATTGCGCCCGGTCGTCGAGCATGAAACGGGTAACCGCCCAGAAGCGCTTGCCGAAGCGGTCGAGTTGGGCCTTGGCATCGGCAAGCTTGAGCCGAAGCCGCTGGTGCACGTCTTCGTCAAAGTGCTCGAAGAGCAAACGCCGGGTATCGTCCATACGCGTGCGGATCTGCTCGTCCATCTCCTCCTGTAGCTTCCGGAACGCGGCATCGATCTCCTCAGGTGTTCGGCACTCCTGGTAGATAGCCAGGATGCGCTTCTCGAAATCCACTCCGGACTCAATGGTCCCCAACACCTCGTCCGAGGCACCGAAGACGCCGCTGAAGAGGCTGAATTTTTCGGCAAGAAGCTCGAGCACGCGCCGGTCGGCGGCGTTGCGCTCGTTCAGGAAGTTGATTACCACAACGTCGTGTTTTTGGCCGTAGCGGTGGCAGCGGCCGATGCGTTGCTCGATGCGCTGTGGGTTCCAAGGAAGGTCGTAGTTGATCACAAGCGAGCAGAATTGCAGGTTGACACCTTCGGCTGCGGCCTCGGTGGCGAGCAGAATCGTTGCCTCGTCGCGGAAGTGCTCGATGAGGGCAGTCCGCAGATCCACGGCGCGAGACCCGGATGCCCGTCCGTTGTCCCGGTTCTTCTCGACCCATCGCTCGTAGATCGAGGTCGCTTCGGGACCGCCGTTGGTGCCGTTGAAGACCACCACCTGCCCCCGGTAGCCGTGGGAATCAAGGAAGGTCTTCAAGTACTCCTGGGTTCGGCGCGATTCGGTGAAGATCAGGGCCTTGCGGGCGGCGCCTGTCGTGGTCATCTGCTCAAAACCGATGTCTAATGCTTTGAGCAACGTATGCGTCTTGGTATCGATGCCGATTCCTCGGGCCCAGGTGGCCAGACGCTGCAGGATCTCAATTTCTTCACGCAGTTTCTTCCGGTCGATGGTGACGCGCGCTGTCTCGGGAGCAT
>Ga0315273_10013560_pt1 | contig 10481 bp, 6 predicted proteins | sample YL17G02_0_MG_FD_205753 | JGI IMG/M metagenome (GOLD analysis project Ga0315273, IMG submission 205753) | Sediment microbial communities from Yellowstone Lake, YNP, Wyoming, USA - YL17G02_0 | ecosystem: Environmental > Aquatic > Freshwater > Lake > Sediment | place: USA: Wyoming | collected... | reverse complement strand
GAGCGCGATGGCGAGCGCCGCCTCCGTGACGGTGTCCATGGCGGCGGAGACGATGGGAATGTTGATGCGGATTTCGCGCGTCAGTTGCGTAGAGGTGTCGACGTCGCGAGGCACGACGTCGCTGAGAGCGGGCACGAGCAGGCAATCGTCGAACGTGATGCCGTCACCGCAGAAGCGATCCTCGAGGGCCATGGGCTCCCTTTCTCCCGCGGCCGGTAGAGCGCACTGCGCCGAGCGGTGGTTCCGGCCGGCGCGCAGGCGCCGGCCCGTCGGCGCGTCGGGCGTCCCCCGGCCCGGCCGCTTATGCGTTGCCGAGGATCGCCCGAGCCTTGCGGCAGATGGCGTCGCAGTCGAGGCCGATGTGCCGCAGAACGTCGTCCGCCGTCTTCGCTGACTTCGGCATGCGCTCGGCGGTCATGGTCACGGTGCGCAGGCCGCGGACCTGACCGGCTGCTGCCGCCACCGCGGCGCCGAGCCCACCCGCATAATTGTCTTCGACGACCAGCAACGTCGAGCCGTCGCCCGCGCCGATTGCCTTGAGGAAGCCGTCGGCAAGCGGCAGGCTGTAGGCATCCACCACGCCGCACGCGATCCCCTCGGCTTCGAGGGTCTTCGCCGCCCGCAGCGCCTCGTGGACCATGTAGCCCCACGCCACGATCATCAGGTCCTTGCCTTTGGCGAGGACTTTCTGGCCGACCAGGTCGAACTTCTCCTCGGGCTTGTAGAGGAACGGCGTGTCGGGGCGGAGCGTCCGCAGATAGACCATGCCTTCATGGTTGGCCATGAGGACGGCCAGTTTGTAGGCGCTGACGGCGTCCGACGGGTTGAGGACGACGCAGCCAGGCTTGCCCTTGGGCGTCTTAACGCTCGCCAGCGAGCCGAAGAAGGCAACGTCGACGACGCCCATCTGGCTGGGGCCGTCGGCGCCGAGGCTGACGCCCGAGTGGCTACCCACGAGTTTCACGTTCGCGCAGGTGTTGGCGGCCATTTCGATCTGGTCGTAGGCGCGGACGAGGAACTTGGCGAAACTCGAGGCGAAGGGGATCTTGCCCCCGGCCGCCAGCCCCACCGCCACGCTAGCCATGTTCTGCTCGGCGATGCGGCACTCAAAGAACCGGTCGGGAAACTCTTTGCCGAGGAACTCCGAAAACGTCGAGTTGGAGACGTCGCCGTCCAGCGCGACGATGCGTGGCGAAGCGCGTCCGAGTTCGCGCAGCACCAGGCCGTAGGCGTGCCGGGTGGCCAGTTTGCCTTTCTTCACGTTGGCCTGGAGTTTCATGCCCTCGGTCAGGGCGACGAAATCAGGGTCGGCCATCGGGATGGGCTTGCGGTCCTGCCGTGGGATCTCGCCCTTGGGCATCGGCGGGCACAACTCGAACGCGGGCTTCTTCTTCGGCAGGCGGAGTTCCTCGAGGGCCTTCGCGACGTCCTCGACGGAGAGCGGCTTGCCGTGGTAACCCACCTGCTGGAGTTCACGGACGCCCCAGCCCTTGGTCGTCTTGGCGATGACGACGACGGACTTGCCCTTCGGTCCCTTGGCCGAGAGCGCCTTGCGGATGGCCACCGGATCGTGGCCGTTGATCGTAATCGGATGCAGGCCGTAGGCCGCCACTTTTCTGGCCAGCGTGCGAGCGCTCTGCTGCGGGCTGACGTAATCGCTCTGGCCCATGCCGTTCGAGTTGATGACGACGCGGACGTTCGTGAGGCGATAGTCGGCGATGAAGTCGAGGGCTTCCCAGATCTGTCCTTCGCGGACCTCGCCGTCGCCGCAGAGGACGTAAATGGTTTTGTCGATCTTGTCGAGTCGGGCGGCCAAGGCAAGGCCGGCGGCCACACTGACGCCCTGCCCCAACGATCCGGTGGCGGCGTCGAAGAACGGAAAACCGACGGCCGGGTTCGGGTGCCCGTCCAGCACGCTATCGAGGTCGCGGAGCGTCCAGAGATCGTCGATGGCGAGTTTGCGTCCCTTCCGGGAGTCGGTCCCGACAACGCCACCCAGGTCCGCATAGGCCGCGTAAACGATCGGGACGGAATGCCCTTCGGAAAGGACGAGGCGGTCGTTCAGGGGATGCCAGGGGTTGGCGACGTCGTGGCGCATCTGGTGATACATGAGGACCACAGTGATGTGGGCCAGGCTGAGGGCCGAACTCGGGTGCCCGGAACCCGCCTCGGCAGTCATTCGGATCACGTGGCGGCCCAGTTCGATGGCCTTGTACCTGACGGCATCCGCAAAACTCATCCTCATCTCCTTGCGAGAAACCGCTGCAAGTCCGCGTGAAAAAACATGGGGCAAACCCCGGCGTCCGCGGAGGTTTGCCCTAACCTTTCCCATTCATCCGCCGGTAGGGCTATTTACCGCACTGGCCACCCCCAGGTCAACAGAATTTTGGGCGGCCCCAACCGGCAGGGCTCACTTGGAGGCCCCCTCGCCCTCCTCCGTGCCACCTCCGAGCACCTTCAAGCGGTTGCGGGCCTCCTCGCGGCTGGGGTCCTCCGGATAATCCTCGACGGCCGTCTCGAGTAGCCGCCGAGCCTGATCCCGAGACCCAAGGGCGACCTGGCATTCGGCCGCCTCCATCAGCAGCCGCACGGCATACGGGCTGGTGGGGTTGGCGGCCAGGAGGTCGAGGGCTTCGCGGAGCGCCTCGTCGCGGTCGCCCTTTGTCACCAGCGCGCGGACCCTCAGCAACGACCAATGGCCCTCCAGTTTTCCAAGCGGAAACTCCCAGGCCCACTCGTCGAGGAACTGGAAGGCCCATTCCCACTCGCGCTCGCGGGTGTACTCCTCGACGTAGCGGGCAAGCGTGCCGACGCGGACGGCCACCTGGGCGGGCGTGTAAACCTTGATTGGGATATCGACGGCGGCCCCGTAGGCCCGGCGGGCCTCATCGGTCTTGCCCCGGTGGCGCCAGACGTCGCCCATGCCGATGTGGGCTCGCCGAAGGACCTCGTCGCCCGCGACGGCCGCGTAGGTCTTCAGCACCCGCTGGTACTGGCCTTCGGCCTGGTCGTACTCGTAGAGGTTCCTGAGGAGCGTCTCGGCGGTCTCGAGCGCGAGCCTCGCTTTCTGAGCGGGCGTCTTCGTGCGCCCTTCCATCCGGCGATAGATCCCGACAGCCTCTTTGGCGCCCCCGGATTCGCGAAGATATTTCCCGAGCAGGAGGCTGACGGAGTACCCATCCGCCTCCGAGGCGCCCTCGCGATCGACGGCGAAGGCCCTCGCCGCGGCGATGAGCGCATCGCTCATCTTCTGGTAATCGAAAAGTTGCACCGCCAGGAACAGGTTCGCCGGATCGAGCGTCTGAAAATCGTATCGTGCGACGGCCTCGCCGTACCACTTGACGGGGTCGAGCGCGCGCTCCGCTTGCTTCCACCAGTTCCGTTCCACTCGGACTTTCGCCCGGAACGTGTGGGCCAAGGCGCTTCGGCTCGCCTTCAGCGTGACCGTGTAGTCTCCGGGGGCAAGGTAGATGTGAACGGGCTCCGCCGCCTGGCTCGTCTGCCCGTCGCCGAAATCCCAATCGAACCGGCCTCCCTGACGCAGGCTGATCCCCTTGGAGAGGTTCTTGAACTGGATACGGACGGCATAGTGGTCCGGCCACCAGGATTCGCCGGCGTGCTCGACGAAGAAGTCGGCCACGATCCGCTCGTTCTGAACGTCCGTCTCCACCAGGGTCGCATGGGTGACGGGAAGAAAGGCATTGGGCGGAATGGGCACAAAACGGTCCGTCTCGGGCACGCGCCACGCCGCCACCGCCATCATCGAGCCGCCACCGTTCACGTGCCAGTAATCCAGCCGGTGAACCCCTTGGGTAAGGGTACATTTGGCGGCATGGCGGGCGTCCCAGAGGGGTCCGTGCTCGCCCGGCCAGGCGACGACCTCCTTGCCGTCTATCAGAAACCAGGAGGCCTCGTCGCTGGAGGTGGCCACTTCGTACGTCCCGGCCTCGGGCGCCACTATCCACCCCGTGTAACGGTAGATCCTTGGGGCTTCACTCTCGCCAAAGGGGTTAAAGCCGAAATTGATGTGGCTCACGAAAGCGGCGCCGGCCGGTTTTGCATTTTCCCAAATCTTCTGCACCGCGCCGAGACGGTCCATGGGCCCGCCGGGCCACTGGCGAGCCTCCAGCAGGACGCCGCGCTCGGGCTCCCACGTTTCGGTCGGCGGTCCCGCCTCCGGGTTGCCGTAGTAGATGTAGTAACGCTCGGTGCCCGGCGTGGCGGCAAACGCGATGCGCACCAGGTCGCCCGGGCCGACCTCGAGCACACGATGGGGAACGAGTCGGCGGCCCTCGGCGGCGACGCGAAGGTCGCTGCCGTCCGCCTTCATCATGCCGCCGCTGTAGAAGATGCAAACGGCCACCTCCGCTCCCGGATAGGAGGACGGTTCGACCTTGGCGTCGACGACGCGGCGGACTTTCCATCCAGGCCCCAGCCAGGGGGCCACGTCGGCGTCCGCGGCGGCTGCCAAGCCCGCCACCGCCAGGGCACCGAGACACATCGCGCCAAGCCGACGCCGGCACCTCTCCACGCCATCCTCCGCTTCCACGGCCCGGCCGGTCGAATCCACCCATGCGACAGGAACCAACCGGCCCGGCAAAGCCGACCAGCGGCCGCCGGGCCGGAACCATTCACCCCGATTCGCCCACGCCGATTCAGCCCTTGGGAGCACCCTCGGCCGGGGTCTTGGGCGGTGCGCCTTCCGCCGGCTTCTTGGACGCCTTGTAGGCGTCGTTCAGGATCTTGAGAACCTCGACCGTCACGTCGGTCACGTTGCCGGGGAACAGCAAGGCCGTCGCTACAATGTGCTGTTTCAGGTCCGCGAGGTTCCGGACCTGTTCCACGTCTATCTGGCCGGGGGTCAGAAACGCCTTCGCGAACACCAGGTCCAGCCCCTTTTCCTTGGCGATGCGGCTGACGACCTTTTGAATGTCGCGGTAGATGTCCAGCAGCATGTCGCGCCGCTTGCGGACCATCTTGGCCTGTTCGACGGCCAGCCAGGTTCGCAGTTCAACCTCGGCCTCGAACGCCTTGTCGTCCAGCCGACGCCATTCCTCGCTGTCCTTATTGAACCCGTCGCGCTGGAGACGGATTTCCTCAACCTTTTTGATTTTCGGCTCGGCGGAAGCCTTCATGTTGGCCTCTTCTACCTTGGCGTCGGCTTCAGCATCCTTGGTGCGCTCGTAGTTGTCCACCAGCGTCACGATGTCCACCTGGCCGACCTTGATCTCGGCCCGTGCTGGCGCCGCGAGCAACGCCACGAGCGCGACCCCCAGCCCCACGCTTCCGACCCTCCAGACCCGATCCATAAGATGCTCCTTTCCTTTAGGCTGCCTGTTTTTCCCGTGTCCTCGCCCGGAGAGCCGGGCCGCCTGCTCCCACCTGGGCCGGTTCACCCGGCCGCTCTAGAAGGCCGTCCCAATCGTGAACGAGAAGATCTGCGTCTCGTCATCGGTATCCTTGGCAATCGGGACGGCGAAGTCAAACGCAAACGGAACCGGCCCGAAGAACGGAACGGTGAAACGGATGCCGAACCCGACCGACGCACGCCACGTGCCCAACTCCACCTTCTTCTCGACCGTTCCGGTGTCGAGAAAGAAGACGCCTGTCAGGTTCTTTTCGAATAGCGGGAACGAATACTCCGTCGACGCAAGGGCCAGGAAGTCGCCGCCGATCGCCGTGTCGCGCTCGCGCGGGCCCGCGCCGCGGAACTCGAAGCCGCGGATGCTGCCCTGCCCGCCGGCGTAGAATCGCTCGAAGATCGGTGCGTCGCCCCCGATAAAGCCCAGGTGGCCGCGCACCGACAGCACGCTCCGCCGGTCCAGGACGTCGCGCGTGACCGTCCAGTAGCGCCGGGCATCGACGTCGAACTTCGTGAACGTGTAGTCGCCTCCGAGGGTGCCCGCCTGCTCGACCGACCCCCGGAGCCGATACCCCTCCGTCGGGAAGAAGATGCTGTCGGTCGTGTCCTTCAGGAGACCAACCTCGGCGCTGGTGAGCGCGGAACCGCCCTCGACGTCCCAGACGTCGTCCGGGGCGTCGGCGTCAACGTTGCTGATGTTGATGCCCTCCAGACGGAGATTCAGGAAGGCATGGAGGTCCTCGCGGATTTCCTTGCCGAAGCCGATGTTGCCGCCGATGCGGCGTTCGTCGTAGGAGTCGCGCTCGCGCTGGAAGAAGAAGCCGCTCAACGAGAGGCTGATGTCGGAGTCGGCGAGGTGCGGCTCGCGGAAGTCCACGCGGTAGCGCTGGAGTTCCGTACCGGGCTCAAGCACGATCTGGAACAGTTGGCCGGCGCCGCGGAACGCCTCGCCGCGCCAGAACTCCTCGTTGGACCGGGGCCAGTCGGTGATGTCGAAGTTGCGCTGCACGAATGAGATGTTGCCCACGACGCCGCTGTTGCTGCTGACGCCGGCCCCGAAGATCAGGTTCCCCGTCTCGGTTTCATCGACGCGGACGAGGATGTCCCGCACGTTCGGATCTTCGGTCGGAAGCGTGCCGATCTGGACCGACCCCGGGGTAAAGAGGCCGCTCCCCTCGAGCCGCTTGCGCGCCTTCTCGAGCAACTTCGTATTGACCGGCTCCTCGGGATAGAACCGCAGGTCCCGGCGGATGACCTTGTCCTGCGTCAGGCGATTGCCCTCGATCCGGATCTCGCCGATCCGCACCGGCTGTTTTTCCTCGACCTTGAAGGTCAGATCTACGAGGCCGGGCTCCTCGGCAAAATCGACCACCGGCCGGACAACCGCCTCGATGTAGCCCACCTCGCCGTACGTCTCCCAGATGATGCGGACCGACCCGCGAACCTTGTCGGCCGTGTACGCTTCACCGGGCGCCAGGTCCGCTTCCTGTTCCATCTGTTTCTGAAGGAGCGACCGGCTGAACCGCTCGACGCCCCCCATCGCCACCGAACGGATCCGGTACCGCGGCCCTTCCTCAATGACGATGCGGATCGTGAGGTTCGTGCGCGAGGCGTTGAACTGGAGTTCCCGCTGGACGCGAACGTCGAGAAAGCCCTGCTCGATGTAGTAGTTCCGGACGGCGATCACGTCGCGCGCAACCTGCTCCTCATCGTAAACGCCCGCCACAAGGATCGGGAACCACGTGCGCGTCTCGATCCGTTTCGCCAGTTCGCCCGCCGGAATGGACGGATTGCCGACGAATGTGATCTTCCGGACGCGGACGCGCGGCCCCTCGGCCACGGTGAAGCGCGCCACCTGACGATCCGCCAGGAGGTCCTCGTCCAGCGTCACGCCGACAAAATAGTAACCGGCCTCCCGGTACTTCTGCTCGATGGCCTGAGCGCCCGTGAAGATCCGGTGCCGATCGATCGCCTCGCCCTCCTTCAGACCAATCGTTTCGGCCAGATTCTTGTCGGAGAAATGCTCGTTGCCGACAAACTCCAGACGCGCGAGAATCGGCCTCTCGGTCACTTCCACGACAAGCACCAAGCCGTCCTCCTCCTGCTGAGGCCGGACGACCACGTTGTCGAACTCCCTCAGGTCGATGATCCGCTTGAGGTCCTGGTCAACCGCCTCGGGGGTGTACATGCTGCCTTCACGCAGGCGCATCTGGCCGAGAATGCGATGGGTGTTGACGCGTTCGTTACCTTGCACGACGACGCGGGCGATCCGCTGGCCGGCCGCCTCTGCTTCGCCCGCCGCACGCCCCGCCGCCGGCACCCCACCGACCAGACACAAGGCCGCAAGGAACGACATAACTCGCCGCACGATGCGCCGACTTGTGATCGTTTCACACCCACTCATGCGCAACCTCAGTCAGCCGGCCCTTTGTCGACACACGATAAGTATGGCCTGATTCTACCGGCCCGCCCGAAGGCTTTCATCAATAAATCACCGGCGTTCCGCGGCCCCGTCCCCTCTCCGCTCATCCCGCTACATGGGCCGAAGGGCCCAAAGGGGCCACAGCAGCGGGAACAACGTGATCATGGGAATCAGCAGCCCGTGGATGACCGGAGGGCCCTGCGGGCCTCCCGGATTTCCAAGACTTACCAAGAACCAAAGCAAGCCCGCCGAGAGGAGGCCGAGGTTTTCGGCGAGAAACGCCCGGCGGGCCCATACCCGACCGCCGGAATACGCCCATGCCTGATAGATGAGAACCACAAAAATCAGGCCCGTCAGAACATAGGGTACGACCAACGGTACGGCGGTTTCGTACAACGAGGTGACGATCTTCAGACACGTCCACCACAGATAGGACCTGAAGATGAAAAAGAAGTTTGCCGACACGGCCAAGCCGTCGACCATGGCGACTACGAACATCACTCGCTGCCAGATTTTCGGGTCGCGATGCCACCTCGGCATAGAATTCTCCCCGCTCAATCGCGGCCGCGGCGGACGAAGCGTCCATCCGGACGAACCCGTCGCCCCGCGCCGGCTTATTCCTCGGCGAAAGTCGGCCCGACCAGAATGTCGAAATGGTCGAGCGTCGAGCGATCGCCGCTGGTAATCAGGCGGAGCATCTGCTCGCACCGGACGACGGCGCGGCTGATGAACCGCCTGGCGCTGATAGCCTTCGTCTTGGAGTCGCGCGCCATGTCCAGCCAAAGGTACGAAAAGTACAGGTCCGTCGCCACGTCCACGAGCGGCCGGGCCCAGAGGTCCAGGTAGTCCGCTCCCTGCTCGCTCTTCAATTGTGCGACGGCTTTCTCGAGATTCGCACGAATACGGCGAAGGCGACCGGCGAGGCCCTTGAAGCCCCTCCGCGGCGGCGCGGCGTCCATCTCGGCGAAACGCTTCTCCGCCGTTCCGCTCGTCACGCCGCGCACCGTCGCCAGAACCTGCAACTGGCTCGTGCCTTCGTAGATCGACGTGATCCGCGCATCGCGATACAGTCGCTCCAGCGGGTAGTCGCGCATGTATCCCGAGCCGCCGAGTACGCTGATCGCTTCGTACGCCACGCGGTTGCACATTTCGCTGAGCCAGTACTTCGCCATCGGCGTCAGCAGCGCCGCCAGACGCTTGTACCTTTTCTGTTCCTTATTCATTTCCTGACGGCGCGCCGGGTCATCGCAGCGACCCATCGCTTCCTCGAGGGCGTACTCGTAGTCTGCGGCCAGTGCCGCCTCATAGAGGAGCGCGCGGCCGGATTCGACGGCAAGTTTCATCTCGGCCAGAAGGTCCGCGACGGCGGGCATCTGCTCGATGGCGCGGCCGAACTGGACGCGCGTCGCCGCGTAGTTCCGGGCCACCCGGAACGCCGCCTCCGCGATGCCGAGGCTCTGGGCCGCGATGCCGATCCGCGCCCCGTTCATCAGCGCCATGACGTACGTCACCAGGCCGCGACGCCGCTCGCCCACCAGTTCCGCCGGCGAATCGTTAAACTGCATCTCGCACGTCGGCGACCCGTGGATGCCCATTTTGTCTTCGGTGCGGCGGATGCGGATCGCCGGGTTCCGCTCGCAGAGGAACAGGCTCAGGCCCATGCCGCCCGCCTCGTCCGGCTCGCTCCGCGCGAGCACCAGCAGAATCTCCCCGCAGCCGTTCGTGATGAACCGCTTGACGCCTTTCAAGCGCCACTGGCCCGTCCCGTCCTCGTAGGCCTGCAACTGGACGTTCTGGAGGTCGCTGCCCGCGTCCGGCTCCGTCAGGACCATGGCGCCGGTCACCGTACCGGCGCTGAATCGCGGGACCGTCCGCTGCTTCTGGTCTTCGGAGGCGAAGGCGTTGATCGTCTCCGCGATGCCCTGGAGGCCGAAGATATTCATGAGGCTGGCGTCGGCGCGGCTGATCATTTCCGTGGCGATGGTGTAAATGATGCCCGGGCAGTTGAGGCCGCCGAACCGCCTCGGCAGCGTGAATCCCATCAGGTCCGCCTGCGCCAGCGCCTTCAGCGCCTTCTCGATGCCGGGCGCATACCGCACGCACGCCTCTTCCGAGCACAGGTGCGACCCCGCGCGGTCGATCTCGGGCGACTCGGGCGCCACCACGTCGCCCGCGATCTCGCCCACGAGGGCCAGCACCCGCCGATAATTGTCCACGGCGTCCTCGACCGTTTCGGGCGCGTAGTCGTACTCGGCCGCCTCCGCAAAATCACGCTCGCGCATGCGCACGAGCGGCTCGAGTTTCAGCCGGCCCAAGTGAAACTGAATGTCGAAATTGTCCAAAAAAAAGTTCGCCACGATCACACCCGCTTCTTAATGGCGTCGATCATCATCGGTATCACACGATTCATGTCGCCCACGATGCCGTAGTGCGCCACCTGAAAGATCGGAGCGTGCGGGTCGGCGTTGATGGCGACGATCTTCTGAGCCTCGCTCATCCCCGCCCGGTGCTGGACCGCACCGCTGATGCCCACCGCAATGTACAGGGCCGGTCGGACCGTCGTTCCCGTCTGGCCGACCTGGTGGTCCTTGTCGATCCAGCCGCTGTCGACGGCGGCGCGGCTGGCGCCGGCAGCGGCGCCCAGCGAGTTCGCAAGGTCCCAGATGAGTCGAAAGTTCTCCTTGCTGCCGACCCCCG